>Ga0310810_10000080_pt1 | contig 98392 bp, 75 predicted proteins | sample NCmetagenome_FD_207641 | JGI IMG/M metagenome (GOLD analysis project Ga0310810, IMG submission 207641) | Soil microbial communities from experimental microcosm in Duke University, North Carolina, United States - NC | ecosystem: Engineered > Artificial ecosystem > Soil microcosm > Unclassified ... | reverse complement strand
TGCCTGCCGTGCCGGCCCCCGCGTCCGGCGGCGAGGCGCCCGGGACCGTGGCGGACGCGGAGGTGGCGTCGGGCGGACGCTCCGGCGCCGTCGCGCATCCGAGCGCCAGGCAGACGAGGACTGTGGCTGGTCCCCTCACCGGCAGGAAGCTTACCGCACCCGGCGATCGGCGAACGTCCGGAGCTGTTCCCGGTCGCTGAAGGACAGGCGCCGGGCGAACCGGGCGGCCAGTGCCCCGGCGACCGCGGCCACCGCGACCAGCTGGTACATGATGACCAGCTGGTAGCGCACCGCCTGGTCCGGCGCGGTGCCGCTGACGATCTGTCCGGTCATCATCCCCGGAAGCGCGACGAGCCCCACCGTGAGCAGACCGTTGACGGTCGGGCGAAGGGCCGCGTTCATCGCCGCCCGGACGTGACGCTGGACGGCCTGCTTCGGGGTGGCGCCGAGCGAGAGCAGCTGCTCGACCGCCGGCGCGTCATCGTGGATCGAGGCGAACACCCGCTCGAAGACCAGGGCCACGCCGTTCATGGCGTTGCTGAGGATCATCCCGGAGATGGGGATGAGCAGCCGCGCCTCGTACCAGAGCGGTGGGCGGATGACGAAGGCGAACACCGGCACCAGCACCACGACGCCGGCGACGAGGACGGCGACCGTCGCGTACCGGAACAGCACGCCGGTCCCCGGGCCGTGCGCGATGCGACGGGCCGCGGTCCAGCCGCCGACCGCGACCATCACCACGATGACCCCGAAGACGGTGGCCGGGTGCTCGTTCCGGAAGACGAGCGTCAGGAGCAGCCCCACCGCGAACAGCTGCACCGCCGCGCGCACGGTGCCGAGGCCCAGGTCCCTCTCCAGGCCGAGCCCATTCTGCGCGGAGATGGCGATCGCCATCGCCATCAGGCCCAGCGAGAGCAGCAGCTGAGGAAGAGAGACGCTGACGTAGCTCACGGGCTCCGCCTCCCTGGGCCCTGCTCGACGAGCCGGCCGCCGACGAGCTCGAGGTGTCGCGCGCCGAGCTGCTCCCGCACCCGCGCGTCGTGGGTCACGACGAGGACCGGCGCACCCTCCGCGACGAGCTCGCCGAGGAGCCGCACCAGCGTGTCGGCCCGGTCGTCGTCCAGCGCCGCGGTGGGCTCGTCCAGGAGCCAGGCCTCGGGTCGAAGCGCGAGGGCCCTGGCGACGGCGACCCGCAGCTTCTCCCCGCCGGAGAGCGCCCGTGCGTCCTGACCGAGGAACTGCCGCTCGAGCCCGGCCCGGACGATGAGCTCCCGCGCGGTCGCCTCGGGAAGGTCGTGGCCCGCGAGCCGTGGGCCGGTGCGGACGTTGTCCAGCACCGTTCCGGGGAACATCGCCGGGGCCTGTGGAACGAGCGCGACGCGGCGACGGGCCTGATGCGGGACGAGGGTGCGCAGGTCGGTGCCATCGAGGAGCACCTGTCCCTCGTCGGGGTCGGAGAGAAGGCCGAGGATCCGGAGGAGCGTCGTCTTCCCGCCTCCGGAGGAGCCCCCGACGGTGGTGACGGTCCCGCCCTCGAGGCGGAGGTCGACGCCATCGAGCAGCACGCGGCCCTCGTACGTCTTCCGGAGGCCACGGGCTTCGAGGAGAGCGGCGGGCATGCGGCGGAGCACAGGACCTAGGCCAGCCGGTACGAGAACGCCAGGAGCCCGACGATCCTCTCGACGCGCAACGCGCTCGCGCTGGCCGCCCGCCGGTCGCCAGGCGTGGTAGATCGCCGCTGCGTCCGCGCGAGGTCGGGCTGCTCGCCGGCAGGAGGTGCCCCTTGTCGCTTCCCACTGGGTCCGGGCCGGCGGTCGTGAGGGGCCACACGACCTTCTACAACGGCAATCCCGTCTACACGCCCGGCAACGCCTCCAGCGCCGCGCCGGCCGGGAGGCGCTGAGGCGGCGTCACGTCGTGATCTCCGGAGCGTCTGGGCGCACCATGAACCGACTCGAGACGCTGCTGGACGCCGTCGACCCGGTGGACGACAAGGAGGCCGCGGACCTCGCGCTCATGAAGGCACAGCGCGCGCTGCTGCCCGAGCCATTCTCCAGGGCTCAGCCGGCCGCACACTTCACGGGAAGCGCGGTGGTGACGGACGGGCGGCGCGTCGCGCTCGTGCACCACCGGAAGCTCGGGCGCTGGTTGCAGCCGGGCGGACACGTCGAGCCGGGGGACGGGGAGGATCTCCTCGCCACGGCGCTCCGAGAGGCGACCGAGGAGACGGGATGTCCGGTCGTCCCACATCCGTCGGCCCCTCGACCGCTCGACGTGGACGTGCATCCCATCCCCAGCCGGGGGACCGAACCGGCGCACCTGCACCTCGACGTTCGCTTCCTGGTGCTGACCGATCGCCCCGACGCGCTGCGGGAGGATCCGGAGGAGAGCAGCGCGGTCCGATGGTTCGAGCTCGACGAGGCGCTGCACCGTTCGGGGACGGCGGAGATGAAGCGGCTCCTCACGAAGGTCCGTGCCGTGCTGGGAGTCTGAGGTTCGTCCGCCGGCGAACGGGTGGACGAAATGAAACGAGGCGTCATCCGTCCAGAGGGAGAACCCCGCGAGTCGCCGTCCAGCTCGCTGGTACAGTCGATTCCCCATGTCTCGCCACGATCGTCAGGAACGTGCGGAGGATGCCGAGGAGCGCGAGGCGGATGACCCGCTCGTTCAGCTCGAGCGGAAGCTGCGCGACGGGAAATCGGTCGACGTCCAGGAGGTGCGCAAGGCCTGGCGAACCTCCCGGTATCCGCGTGCGATGGTCCAGGTGCTCGCCCACCGGCGGCGCACCGACCTCGCCGTCCACGCGGCGAGCATCCTCGGCGTCGACGTCGACACGGCCAGTCCGACCTGGCGCGAGGACCTGGAGGCCGAGCTGTTCGAGCGTTTCTTCGGGATGGCGTTCTCGGAGACGGATGCGCTCGCCGATCAGATCCGGCGCGCCATTCCGGACCCGGCGGCGTAGTCGCCAGCGCGCCCCCGAAGGGGTTCAGCGGGGAAAGAGCGCCTCGAGCGCCTCGCCGAGCGTCTCGACCGGCAGCAGCTTCACTCCCCGCGACTCGACCCGGCGCGCGCTCCCCTTCGGCAGGACCGCGCGCAGGAACCCCATCTTGCCCGCCTCGGCGAGCCTGGGCTCCATCTGCGCGACCGCCCGGACCTCGCCGGCGAGCCCGACCTCGCCGAGCACGAGGACGTCCTGGGGCACCGCCTGGTTGCGGAGCGACGAGACCAGCGCAGCGCACACCGCCAGATCCGCCGCGGGCTCCGACAGCGTCATCCCGCCCGCGACGTTGACGAACGTGTCGCAGCCGGTCAGCTGGACGTCCTCCTTCTTCTCCAGGACTGCGGCCAGCAGCGCCACGCGGTTCCCATCGACGCCGATCGCGGTGCGCCGCGCGGTGCCGTAGCCAGTGGGAGCCACGAGAGCCTGGACCTCGACCAGCAGCGGACGGGTTCCGGAGAGCGTCGCGGTGACCGCCGAGCCGGGCTTGCCCGCCGGGCGCTCGGCGAGGAACAGCGCGGAGGGGTCCGCCACCTCCTCCAGGCCGGATCCCTTCATCTCGAAGACGCCGATCTCGTTGGTGGAGCCGAAGCGGTTCTTGTGCGCACGGAGGATGCGGAAGGGGTGCCCGCGCTCGCCCTCGAAGTAGAGGACCGTGTCCACCATGTGCTCGAGCACGCGGGGCCCGGCGATGCTGCCGTCCTTCGTCACGTGGCCGACCAGGAAGGTGGGGACCCCCGAACGCTTCGCGTGGGCCATCAGCCTGCCGGCGACCTCGCGCACCTGGCTGAGCGTGCCGGGAGCGCTGCCCAGCTCGGCGAGGAACATGGTCTGGATCGAGTCGACCACCAGCGCCACCGGGCGAAGGGACTCGGCCGCGGCGAGGACCTTGTCCGCGTCGGTCTCGGCGAAGAGGTGCACCGCCGGGGAGCGGACCCCGAGGCGATCGGCGCGCATCTTGGTCTGCCGCAGCGACTCCTCCCCCGAGACGTACAAAACCGGGCCGGCCGCCGCGAGCCGCTCGACCGCGGAGAGCAGGAGGGTCGACTTCCCGATGCCCGGATCTCCCCCGAGCAGCACCAGCGAACCGGGCACCACGCCGCCGCCGAGGACCCGGTCCAGCTCGCCGATGCCCGTGCGCCGGCGCTCCTCCGCCTCGGCCTCGACGTCGACCAGCTTCACCGGCCGGGCGGAGACTCCCGACGCGCCCCAGGCCGGCCGGCGATCCTCGAGCGGAGCGGCCTCCTCCACGAGCGTGTTCCACCCGCTGCAGTCCGGACAGCGCCCGAGCCACTTCGCGGACTGGAATCCGCAGGACTGGCAGCTGAAGTGCGTGCGCGCCTTGGCCATGAGCGTCCCCCCACAATGCCCGGTGCTGCTGACAGCGCCCCCGGGGTGCGGCCAGCAAGAGCCGCGCCGGCTGACGAGCGGCAGGTGCCGCGGGGGAAGCCATGCGAGCCTTGCTCATCGCGCTCGCGCTGCTCGCGATCTGGCTCGGAGCGGCCTGCGCGTCGAGCCTGGGTCCGCGACGGCGGGGTGATCGCCAGCGCGCGACGTTCACCGACTGACGACATGGTCGGTCGTCGAGCGTGCCTGCAAGCAAGGCCTGCCGCGACGCGGGGGGCGGTTCCTCCCCGGAGAGCCGGTCCCTACGTTCTCGCCCGGAGGACGGGAATGGCGGGCGCGCTCGGAACGGCCACCACGCTGGCCAAGGAGACGGTGACTCGCTGGACCGAGGACAAGGCCAGCGGGCTCGCCGCTGCACTGGCCTACTACTCGCTGTTCTCGCTCGCGCCTCTGGTGCTCATCACGGTGGCAGTCGCGGGGCTGGTCTTCGGGCAACAGGCAGCGGAGGGACAGCTGTACACCCAGCTCGCGGGCCTGATCGGCGACGCCGGCGCGAAGGCGGTCCAGAGCATCGTCGCGAACATGCACGAGCAGCAGAGCGGGGGAGTCGTGGCGACGATCGTGGGGCTCGCGACCCTCGTCCTGGGCGCCACCGGGGTCTTCGTCCAGCTGCAGGACTCGATGAACACCATCTGGAAGGCGAAGCCGCCGACGACGAACGGGCTGATCGAGTTCCTGCGGGTGCGCCTTCTCTCGTTCAGCATGGTGCTCGGGATCGGGTTCCTCCTCCTGGTCTCGCTGATTCTCTCCGCCATCCTGGCCGCGGTCGGGGAATACCTGGGGATGTTTCTCCCCGGCGGAGCCGCGGTGGGGCAGGCCCTGAACGCGACGGTGAGCCTGGTCGTCGTCACCGCGCTGTTCGCGATGATCTACAAGCTCCTCCCCGATACGCCCGTGGCATGGCGAGACGTGTGGGTGGGCGCGCTGCTGACGTCCTTCCTCTTCACGCTCGGAAAGTTCGCGATCGGGTTCTACCTGGCGAAGGCGAGCGTGGCCTCGAGCTACGGCGCGGCGGGGTCGGTCGTCATCCTGCTGGTGTGGGTCTACTACTCGTCACTGATCCTGTATCTCGGAGCGGAGTTCACGCACGTGTACTCGATGCGGCACGGGAGCCGGCGCGGGGCGACGCACACTCCGATGCCGGACCGGCGTGAGGGCAGGGACCTCGAGCGGCTCATCCCGCCCGGTGGCGCCGCCGCCAAGTCCTGAGAGAAGTCGCTCGCGGCTTGACCCGCCCGCCGCCGGGCTGCAAGACCGTCGCGTCGTGCGTCGCTCCTTGCTCGCCTCCGCTGCCACGACAGCGCTCTTCCTCGCCTGCCAGCGTGGGCCGCAGTACTGCATCTTCGACGGAACATTCGTCGGCGCGGCGCCCCAGCCCTTCGTGGCCATGAACGCGGACGGGACGGTCGACGACAAGCCGAACCGGTACAGCTGGCAGGAGTTCGTGTGGCCCACCGACCCGGCCTGGAAGCACGTCCGGCCGGATCGCGGCGGCTGGCTCTTCGAGGGGAGCACCGGCGGGACGCCCTGGAGCTTCCGGGGCACGTTCGCGCCGGATGCGGGCGGGGGCTTCGTCCGCCTGGAGTCGACCGGGTCCCCTCCAGCGGTCCAGGTCATCGGGACCAACGGCAAGCCGACGCTCCTGCTGTACCGGGTGCGACCCTGCCGCGAGTTCGAGGGCAGCCGGAGCGGGGTCCGGACCTGCACCCGCTGGAGCCCCGAGGTGAATGCCCGCACCAAGCTGACCTGCGAGTGACCGTCGCCACGCGTGGACTGACGAGTCCGACCCCCCGGACGGCCCGAGAGGTGTCAACCACCTCCGCCCGGTCCGAGCCCGCTACGAGGTGTCCCCGCTACGAGGTGTCTGGCACCTCGCGAGGGCACCTCGCGAGGTCAGCCCGCTACGAGGTGTCTGGCACCTCGCGGGGCTCAGGGCCTCGTGCTCGCCTCGAGCGGGTGCGTGATCGCTGGGCTCGTGGCGAGATCGCCGAGCGTCTCCGCGAGCACGTGCATTCCACGCTCGAGGGAGCGGATCGCCATCCGCTCGTCCGAGTTGTGACCGGGGTAGACGCCGTCCTCCCGGAACCACATCCCGAAGGCGATCGCGTTGGTCATCTCCCGGGCGTAGGTCCCGCCGGCGCTCACCACCGGCTTCCCCGGTCGACCGGCTCCGCGCGCGTACGCCGCGAGCAGCCGCTGCACCAGCGGCGCGTTCGCCGGAACGACGAAGGGCTCGTATCCGAACTTGCCGCCGCTGAGGAACCGCGCGCCACGGCGGGCGGCGAACGCCTGGGCGTGCGCGTCCACCCTGGCCCGGAGCTTGTCGCCCCAGAGCGCCGGCGGCGAGCGGAGATTCACGTGCAGCCCGAACCAGCCGTTCGCCTCGCGCTTCAGCTCCCCGAAGTTGGTGTCGACCGACCCCCACAGCGGCTCGGGCCCCGGCAGCCCGAGCCCACGTCCGCCCGGATCGCGCCCCGCCGCGTACGTGTACTCGAGCAGGTCCGAGGCCGCGCACGCCGGAAGCCGTCCGTGCATCGCCACCGCCAGCGCCACGAGCGCATTGCGTCCCGAGCTCAGCCCCACACCCGCGTGCGCCGCGCGCCCGTGAACGACCAGCGTCCGTTCCCCGCCACTTCCGCGGATCTCCAGCGAGGTGTCGGGCGGCAACTTCACTGCCCGCACCGGGCGCAGCCACCGGTCCCAGTCCGGCGTTCCGCTCCGCCAGCGCAGGGTCAGCGTCGCGAGGTCCGGAACGATGCTCACCGCCTGACCCGCGGAGAGGTCGACGACCTCGACCGGCCCGCCCGGCGGCTCCGGCCGCTCCTGCGCGAGGATGATCCACTCGGCCCAGGCCTTCTCTCCGATGACCACCGGGAAGTCGCTGTCCAGGATCAGGCTCAGCTCGGGCAGCGGGTGGTCCTTCCGGTACGCCTCGATGTCGGTCGCTCCGTGCTCCTCGTCGGTCCCGACCAGCAGCCGGACGGTGTGGGTCCGGGGAAGCCCGGAGCTCTTCAGCGCGGCCATGGCGAGCAGCGCCTGCACCAGCGGGCCCTTGTCGTCCGCGGCACCACGACCCCAGACCGCCCCGTCCTTGAACGTCGCGGCGAACGGCGGGACCGTCCACTCCGCCGCGTTGACCGGCTGCAGGTCGCCGTGCACCACCAGGCCGAGCACCGGCGCGCCCTCCGGCCCGGGCAGGTCCACCTCGGTCATGGTCTCCCGGTCGCGCACCACGAAGCCAAGCTCGGGCCCGACCCGGGCGAGCCACCGGCGCTGCGCCGCCAGCGCCTCCGTGTCCGTCCAGACGGTCGGAAAGGCCATCACCTCGGAGAGGAGCGGCTCGAGGCGGGGACGCCAGCGTGTCTGGAGCTCGCTCCACACCGTCTCTCCCGGAGTGGCAGCCAGAGCGAGCGCGAGGACCTCGGCGATCATCAGGGGGCCTCCGGGACGGCGTAGGCGACGCGGACCCGCGTGCGCGAGGTGACCAGCACACAGCCGACGACGAACACCGCCGCGATCGCGGTGGACGCGTCGATCTGCTCACCGAGGAAGAGCGCGCTCCAGACGAGGGAACACACCGGCTGGGCAAGCTGGATCTGGCTCACCCGCGCGATGCCTGCCTCGGCCATGCCCCGGTAGAAGGCGAAGAAGCCGAGGAACATGCTCAGCACCGCGACGTAGACGAACCCGGCCCACGCCGCCGGCCCCGCCGAGATCCCGCTCCGGGCGACCACCCATGCCGTCGGGAGCGCGAGGAACGGCGCCGAGAAGAGCAGCGCCCAGCAGATGACGTGCGGTGCCGGCATCTCCCGGGCGAGCAGGCCGCCCTCGCAGTAGCCCAGCCCCCCGAGCGCCACCGCCCCCAGCGCGAGCAGGTCCGCCTGCTCGAGCCCGTGGACCCCTCGGGTCGAGGCGAAGACCAGGATGCCCACCAGCCCCGCCCCGCTGGCCAGCCAGAAGGCCGGCGAGGGCCGCTCCCCGCCCCGGAGCACGGCGAGCACCGAGGTGACCATCGGCAGGAGCCCCACGATGACCGCCCCGTGCGCAGCGGGCATGGTCTTCAGCGCCAGCGTGATCAGCCAGGGAAACCCCACGACCACCCCTCCGGCGACCAGCGCGATCCGCCTCCACTGACCACGGCGCGGCCAGGGAGCACGACGCGCCCACAGGACGCAGGCGGCGAGGCCCGCTGCGACGAGGGCCCGGCCGAGGGCGATGAAGGTCGCGTCCAGCTCGCGCACCGCGAAGCGCGTGGCGACCACCGTGCCGCTGAACAGCAGCATGCCCAGCCAGCCGTAGAAGAGCCCGCGTCGCGTTCCCACCGGAGAGGACGTCTCTGTAACGCCGCGCCCGGCCGCCCGTGCAGCACAAGGCAGCGACCGGCTCACCGGAACACATCGTCAACCGCGAGGCGGTTCGAGGTTGACAACGCTGCCCGCCCCGTCGAGCGTGGCGCCCCCGCCGTTCCCCCAGGAGGTCGTGCCCCGTGTCGAGCGTCCCCGACGTCCAGGCCAACCCCGAGGTGGTGGTCCGCCACGACTGGGCCCTCCCCGAGGTGCGCGCCATCCACGACCTGCCTCTCCTCGAGCTGGTCTACCGCGCCCAGTCGGTGCACCGCGCCACGTTCGGCGAGCCGAAGGTTCAGCTCTGCAGCCTGCTGTCGATCAAGACCGGCGGCTGCCCGGAGGACTGCGCGTACTGCCCCCAGTCGGCGCGCTACGCCACCGGGGTGAAGGCCGAGCGCCTCATGGAGACCGGCGACGTTCTCGAGGCCGCCCGCCGCGCCCGGGCGGCCGGCGCGACGCGCTTCTGCATGGGCGCGGCCTGGCGCGAGGTGAAGGACGGCCCGCAGTTCGACCGGGTGCTCGCGATGGTCAGCGGCGTCCGTGCGCTGGGAATGGAGTCCTGCGTCACGCTGGGGATGCTCACCGCGGACCAGGCCCGTCGGCTCAAGGAGGCCGGCCTCAGCGCCTACAACCACAACCTCGACACCAGCCCGGAGTTCTACGGGGAGATCATCTCCACCCGCGACTACGACGACCGGCTCCGCACGCTGGCCGCGGTGCGGGGGGCGGGGATCTCGGTCTGCTCGGGCGGCATCCTCGGGATGGGCGAATCGGTCGACGACCGGTGCGAGCTGCTCCGGACCCTCGCCAACCAGGAGGTTCACCCCGAGTCGGTGCCGATCAACGCGCTGGTCGCGGTGCCCGGGACACCCCTGGAGAACCAGACCCCGGTCGCGCCGGTGGAGATGGTCCGGGCCATCGCCACGGCGCGCATCCTGATGCCGGCCGCGATGGTTCGGCTGTCCGCGGGCCGGATGCAGATGAGCCAGGAGGCTCAGCTGCTCTGCATGATGGCCGGCGCCAACTCGCTCTTCTTCGGCGAGAAGCTCCTCACCACCGGTAACCCCGAGTACGCCGAGGACATGGCGCTGCTCGAGGGCGCGGGCCTCCGGCCGCTCGAGCCGGCGGTCGAGAGCGCTCGCGAGTCGTGAGCTCGGTCGCGGATGCGTGGGCGCGCGAGGAGCTGGCCGAGCTCGGCCGGCAGGGTCTCCTCCGCCTCCTGGAGCCGCTCGCCTCGCCCCAGGGCCCGGTGGTCCGGCTCGGCGGTCAGTCGCTCCTGAGCTTCTCCTCCAACGACTACCTCGGGCTCGCGGCGGATCCACGGGTGGCGCGGGCCTTCGTCACCGGCCTCGAGCGCTGGGGAGTCGGCTCTGGCGCGTCCCGGCTCGTGGTGGGGGACACCGAGGCGCACCGCCGCCTCGAGGCCCGCCTCGCGGCCTTCGAGGGGACCGAGGCGGCGCTGATCTTCAACGGCGGCTATCCGGCCAACCTCGGCCTCGTCCAGGCCCTGGTCGGACGCGGCGACCTCGTGGTCTCCGACGCGCTCAACCACGCCAGCCTCGTCGACGGCTGCCGGTTGAGCCGCGCCGAGGTCGCGGTGGTTCCGCACGCCGACGTGGAGGCCGTGGCCCGGGCGCTCGCCCGGGACGGCTTCCGGCGAAGGCTGGTGGTGACCGACGCGGTGTTCTCCATGGACGGGGACTCCGCTCCCCTCGCGCCGCTGGCCGAGGTCTGCGCCCGCGCCGGCGCGGCGCTGCTGGTGGACGAGGCCCACGCCACCGGTGTCCTCGGCGCCCGTGGCTCTGGGCTGTGCGAGGCCGCCGGCATCCGGCCCGACGTCCGGATGGGCACGCTGGGGAAGGCGCTGGGCGGCTTCGGGGCGTACGCGGCGACCACCCGCGCGGTGGCGGACCTCCTGGTGAACCGCGCGCGCTCGGTGATCTTCTCCACCACCCTGCCGCCCGCTCTGTGCGAGGCGATGGTGGTGGCCGTCGATCTGCTGGAGCACGACCCCGAGCTCCGGCCGCGGCTGTGGCGGAACATCCGGCGCTTCGTGGATGGGCTCCGGGCGCTGGGGTTCGCCGCCGAGGCGCGCAGCGCCATCGTCCCGGTCATCCTCGGCACTCCCGAGCGGGCGCTCCGCGCCTCCGCGTTCCTTCGCGAGCGCGGGCTGCTGGTGAAGCCCATCCGTCCACCCACCGTTCCCGAGGGGACCAGCCGCCTGCGGTTCGCCCTCTCCGCCGCACACACGGAGGCGCACGTCGATCGCGCGCTCCAGGCTCTCGAGGAGGCGCGCGCGCATGGACTCGTCGCGGCATGAGCGACTGCTGGCCCTGGACCGGGCCCACGTCTGGCATCCCTTCACCCAGATGGCGGTCTGGCCGTCCGACGATCCGCTGATCATCGAGCGGGCCGAGGGCAACGAGCTCGTCGACGATCTCGGCCGGCGGTACCTCGACGGGGTCAGCTCGCTGTGGTGCAACGTGCACGGGCACCGGAGGCGGGAGATCGACGACGCGGTCCGTGCCCAGCTCGACCGGGTGGCGCACTCCACCCTGCTCGGCCTCGCGTCGGTGCCATCCATCGAGCTCGCCGAGGCGCTGGTGCACATCGCTCCCCGGGGGATGACCCGCGTCTTCTACTCGGACTCGGGGAGCACGTCGGTCGAGGTCGCGCTGAAGATGGCCTACCAGTACTGGCAGCAGCGCGGACGGCCGGAGAAGACGCGCTTCGCGGCCCTCGCCGAGTCCTACCACGGCGACACCGTGGGCTCGGTCTCGGTCGGCGGCATGGAGCTCTTCCACGGCACCTTCCGCGGCCTGCTCTTCGGCGTGGAGCGGCTGCCTAGCCCGAGCCCCTACCACTGGACCGGCGGCGGCGATCCGCTCGCCGGCGCGTTGCGGGCGGCGGAGCGCCTCCTGGAGGAGAAGGCCTCCACCCTGGCCGCGGTCATCCTCGAGCCCCTGGTGCAGGGCGCGGCGGGGATGTGGATGCACCCGTCCGGGTACCTGCGAGCGATGGCCGAACTCTGCCGGAAGCACGACGTGCTCCTGATCTGCGATGAGGTCGCCACCGGCGTCGGGCGCACCGGGACGATGTTCGCGGTGGAGCAGGAGGGCGTCCGCCCGGACTTCCTCTGCCTGGCGAAGGGTCTCTCCGGCGGGTACCTGCCGCTGGCCGCGACGCTCACCACCGACCGCGTCCACGAGGCATTCCTCGGCGAGTTCGACTCGGCCCGCACCTTCTTCCACGGCCACACCTTCACCGGGAACCCGCTGGCGTGCGCCGCGGCCCTGGCGTCACTCCGGCTCTTCGAGACCGAGGGGGTCCTGGAGCGTGTTCGCCGGACGGCCGAGTCGCTCCGCCCGAAGCTCGCGGCGATCGCCGAGCTGCCCCACGTCGGCGACGTCCGCCAGCGCGGGTTGATGGTGGGCATCGAGCTGGTGCGCGACCGGAGGACGAAGGAGCCCTACGGCTACGGCGAGCGCATCGGGCACCGCGTCTGCCTCGCGCTGCGCCGGCGCGGGATCCTGCTCCGGCCCCTGGGAGCGGTGGTGGTGATGATGCCTCCCCTGTCCCTGACCGAGGCCGAGGCCGTCCACCTCGGCGACGCGGTTCGCGAGGCCATCGTCGAGGTCACCGGGGCGTGAGTGGCCCGCTCCCGGAGGCGCGATGAGTCCGGGGCGTTCGCCACTCCGAGCGGCGGCCCGGCGAGGCGCCGCCCCGCTCCGGGTGTTCGTCACCGCGACCGATACCGGGGTGGGGAAGACGCAGGTCGCCGCCGCGCTCCTCTCCCTTCTGGCGGATGCCGGGCTCAGCCCCGCGCCGTTCAAGCCCTACGAGAGCGGCTGTACCCGGCTGTCCCGCCCGGCCGACGCGCTCGAGCTCCGCGCCTCGGCGCGCAGCAGCGACTCCCTCGACCAGGTCTGCGTCCATCGCTTCCGGGCTCCTCTTGCACCTGGCATTGCGGCGGCGCGCATGGGCGTCGTCCCTTCCTTCCGTCCCGTCGTCGAAGCCTTCCGGAGCTTCGGAAACCGTCCGCTGGTGGTCGAGGGCGCCGGCGGCCTGCTCGTCCCGCTCGATGCCCGTCGGGACATCGTGGACCTCATCGAGGCGCTGGGGCTTCCCGTCGTGCTGGTGGCCCGCGCGGGCCTGGGCACGCTGAACCACACCGGACTGTCGCTTCGCCTGCTCGAGGCGCGAGGCATTCCGGTGCGCGCGGTCGTCCTGTCCCGGAGCTCGCCGCAGCGGGATCCCTCGGTGGAGGACAACGCGGCCTGGCTCGCCCGCCGGCACGGTGTCCGGGTCCTCGGTCCGGTCCCGTACCTCGAGGATCCGGAACGTCGCCGGCGCGCATTTCGCGCCGTGCTCCGACCGCTGCTCGAGCTGCCGCAGCGTGGATGAGGTCGCCTCGACGATCGCCGCTGGGCGGTCGGCGTGCGTGCCGGACGCCGATCGCGGCACGCGCTCCGCCCGGCACCGACAACACGCTCCGGAGCCGCCGCGCAAGTTCTCACCAGGCGCCGCACGGGGCTGTAGCGGTGCCTGCCCGGCCGCTCGTCACCGAATTGGACGCGTCGCTCGATCCAGGTGACAAGGGTCGCGACAGATGGGCGACGTCATCGACCTGACGCTGGTGAGCAATGCCCGGCGTTACTTCCAGAAGCTGCTCGACACCCGTGGCCTCAACTACTTCCTCCGCAAGGACGGCGGTCGCCTCTTCCAGATCGAGCAGAGCAAGGTCGAGATGATCGTCCGCACCGCCGCCCGGAGCCGACCCTCGCACCTTCCGCGCCCTCCGCAGCACGCGGTGGACCACTGCCGGAAGGAGATCCGCCGCGAGCTCATCCGCCGCGTGGTCGAGGCAATGCTCCAGACCGGGCTCTGAACGGGAAACGCCGACCGGCGCGGGTGGGGTAGCGTGCCGGCCCCGACGTGTTCTCCGCCCGGACATCCTGGGACCGCACGCAGAACCTCCTGGCCGCCCGGCTGGAGGTGCTCGAACGCCGGGGCACGCCTCCCGTCGACCTCACCGTGAGCAACCCCGCCGACTGCGGGCTCGCACCCGATGAGGCCTGGCTCCGTGGCGTCCTGTCGTTCCGCGCCCTGGCCGCGTACGCCCCCGAGCCCCTCGGCCACCTCGGCGCGCGGCAGGCCCTGGCGCGCGACCAGACCCGCCTCGGCGCGCACCTCGAGCCGGGACAGCTCGTGCTCTCCGCGTCCACCAGCGAGGCGTACGGCTGGCTCTTCGCGCTGCTCTGTGACCCGGGCGACTCGGTGCTCGTGCCGGCCCCGAGCTACCCGCTGCTCCCGTTCCTGGCCGAGCTGTCCTCGGTGGAGCTCCGCTCCTTCCCGCTTCCCGAGGACCCGTTCGGCTCGCTCGACCTCGACGACGTCGCCGCACTCGCCGACGAGACCACCCGCGCCGTCGTGCTGGTCAGCCCTGCGAACCCGACCGGCTGGGTCCTGAGCGAGGCGGACCAGGCCCGGATGGACGCGCTCTGCGCCCGGCGGGACTGGGCGCTCATCGTGGACGAGGTGTTCGTCGAGTTCCCGCGGCGCGGGCGCCCGGCGAGGTCCGTCTCCGCCCGCCCCGCGGAGGCGCTCACGTTCTCGCTCCAGGGACTCTCGAAGTCGGCCGGGCTTCCGGGGTGGAAGCTGGCCTGGACCGCGGTCCTCGGTCCGGCGCCCGAGCGCGACGAGGCGCTCGCCAGGCTGGAGCTCATCGCCGACACCCACCTGTCGGCGTCCGGACCGGCGCAGCAGGCCCTCCCGGAGCTCCTGACCGGGTCGGCGACGTGGCGAGCGGGAGTTGCGCTCCGCCTCGACCAGAACGCCCGAGCGCTCCGGGACGCTCGTCCCTCCGACGCGGCGTGGGACCTCATGCCCTCGGCGGGTGGCTGGTCCGCGGTGGTGCGCCTTCCCCAGACGGCCGACGAGACCGAGGTCTGCCTCGCGCTCCTCGAGGCGGGCGTCCAGGTGCAGCCCGGGCACTTCTACGACTTCCCGCGAGGGCGGAGGCTCGTGCTCTCGCTGCTGCCGCCCCCGGCCCGCTTCACCGAGGGCGTCTCCCGCCTGGCGCGGACCCTCGCGCGGCTCTATCCGCCCTGAGACATGCGAAGGGCCGCCGGACGGGTGCCCGGCGGCCCTCCGCGAGATGCTCGAACGTCGTCAGGCCTTGTCGGGATCGCGGCGAGTCTTGCGCTCGGCCGTCTCCGAGCCTTCCTTCGCCTTGTCAGCGGCCCCGCCCAGGGCTTCCTTCGCCCGGTCCTTCAGGTTCTCGGCGGTCTGCTTGAGGTTGCCCTTCGCCTGGTCGAGCTTGCCCTCGTTCTCCGTGCTCGCATCATTGGCGGCGGAGCCGGCGATTTCCTTCACCTTCCCCTTCAATTTGTCCATCTCTCCAGCCATTCGCGTCGTCTCCTTTTCTGGGAGACGAGCGTGGTCACGCCGCGGCCGGGGCGGAACCCCGAGCAGGCGAGGGAGGGAGCGCCGGGCTGGGGCAAAAGGCCTTCACCACCGCCAGCATGCGGGTCAGCTCGAACGGCTTGCGGAGCACGCCGACCACGTTGGACGACCGGGTCTCCACCGGCGGGCCGCTGAGCAACACCACCGGGCAGGAGACGGGGACGGGTCCAGCTGCCATCGCCTGGAGGATCGCCTCGCTGGCCGAGTCGGGGAGCTTCGCCTCGAGGATCAGCAGGCAGCCGGCACCGAGCCTTCGGAGGGCGGCGAGGGTGTCCGCCTCGCGGGAGACCAGGAGGACCTGGTAGCCGGCCTCGTGGAGCACGTGGAGGAGCACTTCCCTGAGCCCCGGGTCGTCCTCCGCAACCACCACCGTTCCGCGCACGCGCCACCCCGCTTCGTTCGGGCCCCTCTCCCCAGAGCGGCGAATATGGGTCGAGGGGTAGGCCCTGTCATCGTGCGCGGATCAGCCCCGCTGCGCGCAGGTGTCGGTCGATGTCCGGAGGTGGGGTCGACCGTGATCCTTTCTCGCCGGGCGGTATGGTCGCCACCCCGGGGATGCGGATCGCGGTGACAGCAGCCGCTCTGCGCGGCGAGGCGTACGGCGTGGCGTTCGAGGTCCGGGTGGACGACCCCCGGCTCCGCCCGGCCGTGCGCGCGCGCTTCCCCCCGGGCTGGAGGGGAACGGCGCGACCGGCGGCGGTGCGGTTCGCGCTGGTCCACGAGGCGAGCTCGCCCGGGATGTCCGTGCGGATGGAGGGCCGGCTGCTCGTGCGCGGTCTGACCCATCCCCAGGCGCTGGACGTGCTCGAGAGCGAGCTGCAGCTGTCGGTCGCCCGACTCGCTCGCCCCGAGGTCTTCGTGCACGCCGGCGTGGTCGCCGTGGGCGGCCGGGCCATCCTCGTCCCGGGACGTTCCGGGGCCGGCAAGACGACGCTGGTTCGCGCGCTGGTCGCGTCCGGGGCGACGTACTACTCGGACGAGTACGCGGTGCTCGACGCCGAGGGCCGGGTGCATCCCTACGCCCGTCGCCCCGCTGTCCGGGTCCGCGGCGGAGGCAAGGAGCGGCATCCGGTCCCCCGGGTGCGCGGGCGCGGCCCGGTGCCGGTGGGCCTGGTGGTCGAGACCCGCTACCGGCCCGAGGCGCGCTGGGACCCCGTGCCGCTGTCGGCCGGGGAGCGGGTCCTGGCGCTGCTGGCGAATACCGTTCCTGCCCGTGACCGTCCCGCCGAGGTGCTCGCGGTCCTGGCCCGGGCCTCCCTGGCGGCAGGGGGAATCCGCAGCGACCGCGGCGCGGCCGGCCGGACCGCGACCGCGCTCCTCGCGTTCGTCCGGAACGCAGAGGTCAGGTCGCGACGCCGGAGTGCGCCCGCGCCTCGGGGTCGGGCGCGTGGATCGCGGCGTCGGCCACCTCGGCAGCGGTGACCGGAACGGGCATCCTCGCCGTGGACGCGTGCTCGACCAGGAGGCGCGCCGCGGCGACGGGGAAGATCGGACGGAACAGGAGCTTGAGCACTGGCACCAGCAGCAGCGCCCGGCTCAGTGCGAGCCCGGCGAACTCGAAGGGCTGCTCCTCCACGCGCTCCGAGGGGCCATAGAAGCGGCGGGCGAACCGCTCCCAGATCGTCCCCCACCACCGGAAGATGAAGACCCTCTTGCTCAACCAGAACCAGCCGCGCAGGTACCAGGGGCGCGGCGTCGTCTCCGGCGGGCTCCACGCCCGAACGGTCTGCCCGGCGGTCATCACCATCCACCAGTAGGCGGCCCAGATCGCAGTCAGGACCGTCGTGAGCGTGCGATGGGGAGGGACGAACCACCCCACGACCGTGATGAGGAGCGTCCCGGGGAGGAAGCCGAGGAAGAACTGGGCGCGCCGGTTCGCCTTCCGTCGCACCCACGGGAGGTCGAGACGGATCTTCGGGCGCATCGGCGGGTCCTCGGGCGCCACGTGAACCAGCAGCGAGATGTCGCGCGAGAGCGCGTCGTGGAAGTCCCGGGACAGGGCCAGGATGCCCGTCTGGGCGATGCCCAGCGAGGCGTAGATGGCGGCGAGGAGGGCCAGCACCGCTCCCAGGCGCCCGGACAGGCCACGCTCGTGCCGCCGGACGATCTGGAGCGCGGCCCTGGCTCGGGCCAGCTTCGCCCGCTCGCCCTCGGTCAGCGCCGCCGCACCCCGTCGCTCGAGCTTCCGCGCCTCCCTCTCCGCCCCGTCGAGCTCCTTCTCCAGCTGGCGACGGGCCTTGCGGGCCTCACCCGCACCGGAGGGCAACTCGTGCGCCAGCGCCTCGGCGGCGAGGCTGAGCTCCCCGATCTTGTCGCCCACGTCCTCCCGGTCCTGCTGGAGCTCGTCGGCGGCGTTCTCCTCGGGTGACTTGCCCTTGCTCTTCCCGGCGCGCGTCTGCGCCCGGCCGGCCTCCTTCTTCGCCTGCTGCACCGCCGCCGCGACGAGCTCGGCGGTGCGCTTGCCCCGCTCCTCCGGCGAGGCCTCCTGGAGGGCCTTCACCTTCTGCTCGATGGTCGCTTCGACGCTCTCGTCGTCCTTGCCCGACCCGTCGTCCGTCTCCTCGTCCTCGTCCGCGTCCTCGTCGGCAGTCGCCGGGGGCCCGTGCCGGGTGGCCTCGGGCGCATCGGAGGGAGGCGCCGCGGTCGCCGGGGGCCCGTGCCGGGCGGCCTCGGGAGGCGCGGAGGAAGGTATGGCGGTCGCCGGAGGCTCGCCCGGTCCGGCCGGGGCGGGCGGCGGAGGAGGCACGGACCCCGGGGTCCCGGGGCCGACCCGCTTGCCGGGCCGCGGTGTCCGGGGCGTCTCCGAAGGCCTCGCCGGAGCCTCGTCGGCCTGGGTCGGAGCGCTCGCGTTCGACGTCTCCGCGGTGTCCTGGCCGCGTGGTGCGCCGACGACCGGAGACGCCCCCGCCTCCGTGACGTCCTCCGGTCCGAAGGCGTCGTTCCAGGCGTCCGCGCCATGCTTGACGACCCAGAAGACGGCGACCCCGGCCACGAGGGCGAGGGCGGCCTGCACGAGCACCGTCCGCCAGTAGCGGCGCCAGAGCGGCCGGTCGTGGCGCATCCGCGCGAGCAGATCCCACGGCTCGCGGACCCCACGCCAGAACCTGTCGAGCGCCCGGTCGCCCATCACGGCGCACCTTCCCACAGCTGTGGCGTGGGTCGTACCCCCGAGTGCCCGGAACGCCTCTGGCGAACTCCGGTCCCGGTCAGGGCGTGCTGTCGAGGAGCTCTTCGGCCTCCCGGACCGAGAAGGCGAGCCGCGAGTCGTAGCCGACCGCACGGCCGATGCGCTGGAACTGCACCGCCGCCTGGCTGCTGTGCCCCACCACGCGAACGTGGGTACGCAACCCGGCGGCGACGATGAGCTCCCCCATCCCGCGGATCCGCTCGATCACGGGTGCGCTCAGCTTCTCCGCCGCGGAGACGTCGGAGATCATGTCGAACGTCGGGCCCAGGTTCGGCAGCGCTTCCGCGAGCTCCTGCTCTGCCCGCGCGAGCTCCGTCTCCGTCACCTGCCCCTTGAAGACCATCATCAGCCGCTGGCGCCCTGGGAGCGCTCGGATGTCGACCATGTGAGGCGCGGAAACTGATCGCGTTCGGGCGATCACGTCAACTGAAGAACTGTGATCGAATCTGACATCCCCAGCAAGGTGTCAGATCGGGCCGACCACCGGCTCGGCGGCGCCGTGCGACGTCCTGGGCCGCGTGCGCTCCATCAACCGCTCCCAGATCCGATACATCACCGGAAGCAGGAGCAGCGTGAGCGCGCAAGCCGACAGCGTCCCGGCCACGATGACGACCGCCAGCGGACGCTGCGTCTCGCTCCCGATCCCGTGTGAGAGGGCTGCGGGGACCAGCCCGAGCGCGGCCAGGCCCGCGGTCATCAGCACGGGTCTCAGCCGTTCGCGCGACCCGGCGAGGATCGCCTCGTCCAGAGGCTCGCCGCGCCCGCGCCGATCGGCGATGGCGGAGAGGACGAGCACCCCGTTGAGCGATGCCTGACCGATGAGGGCGATGAAGCCGACGGCCGCGGAGACGCTGAGGGGGAACCCGGCCGCCCACAACCCGAACACCCCACCCAGCAGCGCGAAGGGCACGTTGAGCAAGGTGAGCACCGCGAGCGAGAGGGAGTCGAACGCCTTGAACAGGAGCACCAGCGTGATGAGGAGCGCCACCGGGACCACCGTGGCCAGCCGGGCCATCGCCCGCTCCTTGTTCTCGAACTCGCCGCCCCAGTCGAGGGACATTCCCTTGCCGAGCGGCGCCTCGCGTTCCACGCGCTCACGGGCCTCGTTGACGAATCCGCCCATGTCCCGGCCGCGCACGTTCATCCGGATGCCGATGTAGCGCCGTCCGTTCTCGCGATTGATGCTCGCCCGGCCGACGCTGGTCGAGACCTCGGCGAGGGCCGTCAGCGGGATGGTGAGACCTCCGTCCACCGGGACGCGCAGCGAGCGGATCTTCTCCACGTCGTCGCGGTCCGCGGGCGGCAGGCGGAGCACCACGTCGAACTTCCTCTCTCCCTCCCAGTAGTCGGCGACCGGACGACCCCCGAGGGCGGTCTGGAAGACGTGCTGGAAGTCGCCGAGGTCCATGCCGTACCGGGCGAGCGCCACGCGGTCGGGCTTGACCCTGACTTGAAGGACCGAGGCGCTCTTCACCAGCGCAAGGTCCGCCACTCCGGAGACCCGGGAGATGACCGCCTTCACCTTCTCTGCCTGGGCCTGCAGGGCCGCGAGGTCGTCGCCGTAGAGCTTCACCGCGATCTGTCCCTGCTGGCCACTGATGCTCTCGTTGACGTTGTCGCGGATGGGCTGACTGAAGTTCACCTCGATGCCGGGGATCTCCGCGATGCGTCGCTGCAGCACGTCGAGGACGCTGCCCAGCGTCGGCGTCTGCCGGGGCCAGCGGTCGGGCGGGGTGAGCTTGACGAAGAACTCGAGGTTGTTGGCCAGCTTCGGGTCCGTGCCGTCCTCGGGGCGGCCGAGCTGGGACAGGACCGATTCCACCTGCGGCGCGCCCTGGAGAAGCTGCGTGATGCGGGGGACGAGCTTGCGCCCCTCGGTCAGCGAGCTGTTCGCCGGCAGGGTGAAGGTCATGTACAGCGCGCCCTCGTTGAGCTCGGGGAGGAACTCGCTCCCCAGGCGGGGCAGGACCATCGCCGCGCCTCCGAGGAGAACCGCCACCGAGCCGATGAGCAGCGCCGGGTGCCGCATGCAGAAGCGGAGCGCCGGGTCGTAGCGCCGCGCCACCCAGGTCAGGATCGGTGAGTCCCCGTGGGTCACCGGCTTCCGCCACACCAGCGCGGCGAGCACCGGGACCAGGGTGACGGAGAAGAAGAGGGCGCCGGCGAGCGCTGAGACCACCGTGTTCGCCATCGGCGAGAAGATGCGTCCCTCCACCCGCTGGAGGAGGAAGATCGGGAGGTAGGCGGCGATGATGATCAGCAGCGCGAAGACCGTGGGCCGGACCACCGAGGTCGTCGCTTCGCGGATCGTCTTCTCCACCGTCTCGCCGCTGCTCCGCGCCAGCGCCATCCGCGCGAGGATCGCCTCGACGATGACCACCCCGCCGTCGACGATGATGCCGAAGTCCACCGCTCCCATCGAGAGCAGGTTGGCGCTCATCCCTCGCAGGTGGAGATAGATGAAGGAGGTGAGGAGCGAGAGCGGGATCAGCGTTCCCACCACCAGCGCCGCGCGCAGGTCGAGCAGGAAGACGAAGAGGACCAGCGTGACCAGCACCGCGCCCTCGAGGAGGTTGCGCCCCACGGTGCGCAGGGTCGTCCCGACGAGATCGGTGCGGTCGTAGAAGGGGTCGAGCTTCACTCCGTCGGGGGCGAGCCGGTGATCGATGTCCTGCACCGCGGCACGGACCCGCTTCAGGACCGCCGAGGGGTTCTCCCCGCGGCGCATGAGGACGACGCCCTGGACGGTATCCATGGCCTCGTTGCGGCTGACCACGCCCTGGCGGGGCGCCCACCCCTCGGTCACGGTGGCCACGTCCTTGAGGAAGACCGGCGTGCCCTCCTCGGTGGCGAGACGGACGGCCTTGAGATCCTCGACGCTGGTGAAGAGGCCCTCGCTGCGGATGACGAACTGCTCCGCGCCGCGCTCCAGCACTCCGCCGGAGGCGTTCACGCTCCCGTTCTTGATGCCCTGCTCGAGCGAGGCCAGGGTGAGGCCGTGGGCGGCCAGACGGGACGGGTCGGGCTGGACGTGGATCTCCCGCTGCAGCCCGCCGATGCTCACCACGTCGGCCACGCCGTTCACCCGCAGGAAGGCCGGCCGCACCACCCAGTCTTGCAGGGTGCGGAGCTTCATCGGGTCTCCGCCCGCGCCCACCAGCGTGTAGCGGTACACCTCGCCGATGGGCGTCGCGTACGGCCCGAGCTGCGGGACGATGCCGTCGGGGAGGTCCACGTCTCGGAGGCGCTCCAGCACCTGCTGCCGGGCCCAGAGGCCGTCCGTCCCGTCGTTGAAGGTGAGGGTGACGTAGGAGAGCCCGAACAGCGACAGGTTCCGGAGCCGCGACAGCTGCGGGATGCCGTTGAGCGCGCGCTCGAGGGGAAGCCCGAGCTGTCGCTCCACCTCCTCGGCCGGCTGGCCCGGGTAGAGCGTGATGACCTCGACCTGGGTCTCGGTCGGGTCGGGGAACGCCTCCACCGTCAGGTCGCGGAACGAGAGCCAGCCCCAGATCGCCACGATGGCGGTGAGGGCCAGGACCGCTGCCTTGTTCTTCAGCGAGAAGTCGACGAGGTGCTGGAACACGGTCTCACTGCTCCAGCGCGAGCTGGTTGAGGAGGAGGATTGCCCCCTTGCTCACGTAGCGGGCGCCTGGCTCGAGCCCGGCCCGGAGCTCCACCTCGCCGCTCCGCTGCCGGCCGGGAGTGACCGTCACCCGCTCCAGCTTCCCTTCGCCCCGGGAGACGAACACCACCGAGCTCTGCCCGTCGGTGACCACCGCCTCGGCGGGGACGCGGACCCGCTTCTGCGTCGGGTCGGCCTGCAGCTCGACGTCCACGAAGGCGTTGGGGCGGAGCGCGCGGTCCTCGTTCGCGGCGCGGATGCGGAGCTCGACCGTGCGACGCTTCGGGTCCACCACCTCCGAGATGCGGTCGATAGTGCCGGTCCGGGTCACGCCGCCGGCCCGGGTGCGGATGGTGACCTGCCCTCCGACGCGAACGTCGTAGGCGTCGCTCTCCTGCACGTCGGCGAGGACGAGTACCTCCGACAGCTCGGAGATCCGCACCAGCGGGTGGTCGCCGGAGGGCTGCACCTCCTGGCTCGCCACCACGTCCAGGTCCACGATGGTGCCCGACCGCGGCGCCACCACCCAGAAGAGGTTGTCCCCCTCCGGGGCGATCCGCAGCGACGAGCGCTTGGCGGCGGAGGCGCGGGCGGCCAGCTCCGCCTCGTGCAGGTCCGCCTCCGCGGCCAGAGCGTCCTTCTCCGGGGCGGCGCGGATGTCCACCAGCTCGCGGGCGCGGGCGGCGATGCGCCTCTTCACCTCGACGTTCGCGCGCGCCGAGGCCATCTCACGCTCCAGGTCGGCCCAGCTGGCCGAGCGGACGTTGAACAGCCGGTCGCCCTCCTGAACCCGGTCGCCGACGCGCACCAGGACCCGCTCCACCCGGCCGGGGAGGGGCGCGCTCAGCGAGGCGGTGCGCTTCTCGTCGAAGCTCACCCGGCCCGGGACCGGGGGCGGAGGCAGCGGTGCCGCCTCGGAGGCGCTGGACAGCTCGACGTAGCGCCACTGCGGCGCCTGGTCGGGGATGAGGAGCGTGTTGCCCTGGACCGTGATGCGGCGAACCGCCTCGGTCCTCGTCTCGTGCTCACGGACCAGCAGCCAGCTCAGGACGACGAGCACGACCAGGGCGACGCCACCGGCGAGGACCAGCGGAAAACGCCCCGGGCGGCGAAGGGCGGCGAGGGTGCCGGAGCCTGCGTCAGGGGACATGGGGGATGCTCTCGGGCAAGGGGGGCAACTCTCCGGCGGCGCGTGCTTGCGCCACGGTCAGGTGGAAGGCGAAGAGGTCGAGGTCGGCGGCGTCGAGCTGAAGCTCGCCCAGCGTGCGGCGCGCGAGGAGGAGGTCAGGGAGCGGCGCCCCGCCCCGCGTGACGGCGCTCTCCAGCCGCTGCACCACGTCCCGGGCGAGGGGGAGCGTCCGCTCCATGAGCCTGCTGCGGCGGGCGAGGGCGGCCTGTCGCTGCTGCTCCAGCGAGGCGAGGTCACGCACGCTCGCGGCCCGGAGCAGGACCTGGGCCTGTCCTGCCGCCTCGGCCAGCGCGGAGGCCGCCCTCGCGTCGGCCTGCCCGTGATCGAAGAAGGGCAGGGGCACGCTCACGCCGACGAACAGGCTCTGGTGCTGACTGCCGGAGGCGACGAACTGGTCGAGCACGTAGCCCACCCGGAGCGTCGGATCGGGAATCCAGCGGTTGTGGGCGAGCGTGAGGCTGGACCGGGCCGAGGTCTCCTGGGCCTGGAGCGAGCGCAGGTCGGGCCGCGCGTCCAGGTCCGGCGCAGGCGGAGTGGCCATGAGACGCCCGGAGAGGAACCCGCGGGCGGCGTCGGAAGTCCCGAAGGGGCGGCAGGGGAGGCCGACAGCCTGGGCGCAGAGGAGCAGCGCCGCCGAGAGGCGCTCCCGCTCCTGCCCGAGGTTGGAGGCGTACTTCTCGGCCTCCAGCACCGCCCGGTCCACGTCCAGCCCGGCGATGTCGCCACGCTTCTGCCGCTCGAGCTGAAGGTCGGCGAGGCGCTGGGCGTCACGCACCGTGTCCTCGAGCGCCGCGACGCGGATCTCGGCGGTGGCGACCTCGGAGATGCGCTCCAGGAGGTCGAACCAGCGCTGGCGGAGCGTCTCGACCGCGTCGTACAGCGCAGCATCGCGTGCGGCACGGCTCGCGGCCTGGCGGGGACCGCGCTTGGCGATCTCGAAGGGCTGGTTGAGAGTGAAGGTGTAGTTGGGGACGTCGCTGAGCTTGTCCAGCCCCGGAGGGTTGGTGGGGCCAATGGCCAGCGTGCCCCACTGGAAGTCGAATCCCGGATTGGGGAACACCTCCGAGCGCGTGACGTCGGCCTCGGCCTGGCCGAGCTTGGCGCGCGCGGCGACGAGCTCCGGAGCTCGCGCCCACAAGAGCTCGACGAGCTGGAGATCTCCCGGGGCGCTGGAAAGGTCGAGTGACTCCGGATTCGCCGTCGTGAGCGCGAGACAGGTGGTCAGGACCGAGACGGCGTTCAACACACCGTTGCGGCAAGCAAGGAGTCTGCCACCACGGAAATCAAGGGGTTGCGGCCCGAAACGCGACGTCCGTGGCAGCGGTTTGAAAGCCCGGGTGAAACGCGGTTTCAGCGGCCGCCGGGGTCGACGGCGCGCCCGCCGACGGCTGCCACGAGCCCGCACATCGGCTCCATCTCGCGCGCCGACGCGCCCCGAATTGTCGACGAACGGTTGTTCCGTCTGCGAGGATGCAGCCTGCGGACGCGACGCGCCGCGCTCTCTCGATGGCGAACCGACCGAAGGCCCGAAGCGAGCAGCTGCTGGTCCAGCGAACGGGCCAGGAGACGCTGGTCTACGACGAGCGGAGCCACCGCGCGCACTGCCTGGACGCCCGGGCGACGCGGGTCTGGGAGCTCTGCGACGGGGCGCGGACCGAGACCGAGATCGCCGCGGCCTACGGCGAGGGCGAGCCCGGACGGGCGGTGGTGAGCTGGACGCTCGGTGAGCTGGAGAAATCGGCCCTGCTCGAAGGCTCCGCCGACGCGGCTCGCGCGGCGCTGAGCCGGCGGGCCCTGATGAGGACGGTGGGCCTCGCTGCGATCCCGGTCATCCTGGCGATCACCGCTCCGCGGGCGCGCGCCGCGGTCTCCACGTGCTCGACGGTGGGACAGCCGTGCTCGACCAAGCCGTGCTGCGCCGGCCTCACCTGCAACACCTCGACCCTGATCTGCCAGTGAGCAAGGGCTCCGATGTTCGCGACCTTGCTCCGTGACACCTTCCGCGCGGCGCCCGTGGAAGCGATGTCGGTGCCACCCGAGTTGCTCGCCTCCGCAGAGGTGTCCGGTGTCGAGGCGCTGGTGCGCAGGAGACTGGGCGACGTCCCCACCGAGATAGAACGCTTCCAGGCGCTGGAGCAGCTTCGCCGCGAGCGGTGGCTGGCGTCCGTCTTCTCCGCCCTCGACGCCCACGGAATCGAGGCCGCCACGTTCAAGGGCTGGGCGCTGGCGCGGCTCTACGGGCGCCCGGGACTCCGTCCCGTCGGCGACGTGGACCTCCTCGTCCCGAGGAGCTGGGGCACGCCCGCGCCGTGCTCGCCGGCTTCGAGGGCGGAGCCGAGGTCGATCTCCAGTCGGACCTCTCCCGCTATCTCCCGGATCGCAGCGCGGAGCAGCTCCTGGCCGCAGCGGAGAAGATCGAGGTTCGTGGCGGGTTCATCCGCGTCCTCGCGCCGGCGGATCACCTCCGGCTCGTGTGTCTCCACCAGCTCCACCACGGCTCCTGGCGTCCGCTCTGGCTCTGCGACGTGGCGGTGCTCGTCGAGGCGCTCCCGGCGAGCTTCTCCTGGGAGTCTTGCGTGACCGGAAGCCGGCACCTGGGAGAGGGTGTCCTCGCGTGTGTCCAGCTCGCCTGCGCGTGGCTTCGCGCTCGACCCGCGGTGGCGCCGCCCAGCTCCGAGCTACCGGCCTGGTTCGAGCGCGCGGTCCACCAGGCCTGGCAACGTGGCCACCGCCCGGCGCCCGAGAGGCTCGAGCGGGTTCGCCTCGCCCAGCTTCCCGGAGCCCTGCGCGCACGCTGGCCCGATCCGCTCTCGTCGACGCTCCATCTCGATGCTCCGTTCCGGGGTGTTCCACGGTTGCCCATCCAGCTGGCGGAGCTGGTCCGGCGCAGCTCCCGTCACGCGGCGCGGCGTCTCAGGGCGTGGCGCGCATCGGCCGAGAGGGGGTCGTCCTCGTGAGACGATGGATACCGCTGGCAGTCGTGATGGCCGTTCTGTCCGCGTCGGGTGCGCGCGCCGCCACCGTCACCTGGACGGGGGGCGCGGGGAACAATAACTGGAAGACCGGCGGCAACTGGAACACTGGCGCCGAGCCGACGTCGGCGGACGACGTCTTCATCACCATTCCAGCCAGCATCAGCATCAACCAGGACGCGTTCGCCGGCACGCTGACCCTGGCCTCCGGCGTCACCCTCACCGGAAACCAGCTGCTGGCGGTCAGCGGCGCGCTGACCCTGTCCGCGAGCAGCGGCGCGGTCACGATGGATACGAACCTCAGCGCCGTGGGGCTCAACAAGAGCGGAGCGGGAAGCCTGAGCTTCGCCTCCGCCCGCACGGTGACCATCTCGGGGGTGGTGAACGTCAGCGGCGGGACCGTCACCCTCCTGGGAACGTCCACGACCCTGAGCGGAACGGTGATCGTCAGTGGTGGAACTCTCTCGGTCCAGGGCACCACGACCGCAGGGACGGTGCTCGTCACCTCCGGGACCCTGGCCCTGCAGCGGGATCTCGCCGCCTCCAGCCTGAATCTCTCCTCGGGCGCTCACCTCCAGCTCACCTTCACCAGCAGCACCGTGCTGACCAAGGTGGCAATCAGCGGTGGAGGCAGCGCGACGCTCTCGGGAGTCCTCGACCTGGTCTTCGGCGGGGGAGTCACGAGCATCACCCTGGCGAGCTCACCCTTCACGGCAGTGACCACGACCGGGACCATCGACATCAGCGCGCTCTCGCTGGGGAACGCTCCCACCGGGTACACGTTTGGTTTCCGCACGACAGCCGGTGCCTTCGTCATCGACGTCACGCAGGAGCCGATCCAGCTCGATGCGGTCGCGTTCAGCTCCGGCACCTGCGCGTCGAGCCTGACCTGGCAGCACACGATCGGAGCGACGGCGAACGACCGTTACCTCCTCGTGGGCGTCTCGATCGGTCTGACCGGCGGCGGATCCCCGACGGTCACCTCGGTCACCTACGGGGGCGTCGCGCTCACCCAGCTCGGCACCACCGCGAACGGCACCGGCTCCTCGCGGGTGGCGCTCTACGGGCTCCTCGCGCCATCCCGGGGTCCTGCCAACGTCGTGGTGAGCTTCAGCAGCACCTCCTGCAACGTGGTCGGCGGTTCGCTCTCGTACAAGGGAGTCAATCAGTCCGGGCCGTTCGGCACCGCCGTGACCGGGTCCGGCGCCGCGAGTCCGGCCACCCTGACGGTGAGCACGTCGCAGGGAGACAAGGTCGTCTCGGTCCTCTCGTCCAATGCCGCGACGTCGGCGAGCCCAGTCCAGAGCGGCGCGCCCGTTCGCTGGAACGTGGTGCAGGGCACGGAGCTGGGCGCCGGGGACACGCTCAACGTGACGGTGCCAGGAAGCACGACCGTGTCCTGGACGCTCACCCCGTCCGGATCTGAGTGGGCCGAGGTGGCGATCGGCATGCATGCCGCCACCCCGACGCGGTCCGGACCGACCGTTGCGGAGGTCCGCTCGACGGGGCGAGAGGCGACGGTGACCGTGCGTGCGGAGCCTGGGTCGGACCTGGTCGGCTTCCGGGTCTGGCGCGAGGCAGGCAGCCGGCGGCAGCTCCTCACTCCCGGGTTGATCGCAGGTCCTGCCCTCATGAGCCGCTCCACGCTGCTCGCCGGCGCAGCGCCTGGCTGGACGGACGCGAATCCGGTCCCGGGGGCGCGATACCTCATCGAGTCACTTCATCTCGACGGAAAGACGCGCTGGGTGCCGGTGAGTCCCGGGTCGGGCGAGGTTCCGGTCGTCGCCGCTGCGCTCACGGCCCCGGCGGCGACCCCGATGCTCGAGAGTGCGGTGGCTCGCGTGACCGCGGCGGACGTGCCCGCGCTTCTCTCGTCGTCGCTCGACAGGAAGGCCCAGTGGGCGCTCGCGTCGGAAGAGGCGGTGAAGATCACCGTCAGCCGCGCCGGCATGGTCCGCGTCCCGGCCGAATCACTCTTCGCCGCCGGAGTGGTCCGAGGCGCACCCGCGGGCACTCTCCAGCTCTTCCGGGAAGGCCGGTCGGTTTCGCGGACCGTTTACGCGGCGGATGGTGCGACCCTGCAGCCGGGAGACGCCGTCGAGTTCTACGGTCACGGGATGGACACCCGGTACTCGGGCTCCGCCGTCTACTGGCTCACCAGCGGGCGCGGGGCGGGGCGCGACCTGCAGGTCACCGCGGGCGCTCCGGTTCAGGTGGGCACGGGCTCGTTCCTCGCCGCGGCCGAGATCCGCGAGCGGCTCACCTGGTTCGGGGCGGCCCGCAACGGCGATGCCGAGAAGTTCTTCGGGCCGGCGGTGACTTCCGTGACCAGGCAGCGGACGCTCTCGCTCGACGGGCTCGACGTCACCCAGCCCGGAGCGATCCTCGAGGTCGGTCTCCAGGGCCTCCTGAACACCCCACACCGGGTGGACCTCACGGTGAACGGGCTTTCGGTGGGAACGGTGAGCTTCGACGGGGTGGCACCCGGGAGCGCAAGGATCTCGCTTCCGCCAGGCCTCCTGACTCCGGGAGACAACCTCGTGGGTCTCGTCGCGCCCGGGGATGGCGACCTATCGCTCGAGCAGTTCGTGCGGATCGTGTACCCCCGCTCCACGGTCCGGGGTTCCGGGGCGCTCGATTTCACCCTTCCTGCCGGGACCTCGGCCCGGCTCGACGGCTTCGCAAGCGCGTCCACCCGGGTGCTCGACATCACTGATCCGGATGCGCCGGTCCAGGTTGCGACCTGGGACGTCTCCGGCACGGCCGCGCTGACGGCGCCCGGGTCCGGCACCCGGCACCTGCTGGCCTACTTGCCCGGTGATCGGATCGCTCCCGACGCGGTCGCCGCGAACAGGCCGAGCCGGTGGCATCTCGGGCCCGGCGCGGACCTGGTGGTCATCGGCCCGGCGAGCCTGCTCCCGTCGGTGCAGGCCCTCATCGATCGCCGGCGGAGCGAGGGGCTCCAGGTCGTGGCGGTCGACATCGAGGACATCCAGGACGAATTCGCCTCGGGCGAGAAGAGCGCCGAGGCGGTCCGCGCCTTCCTGTCGCAGACAGTCTCGGCCTGGCCGCGTGCTCCCCGATGGGTGCTCCTCCTCGGTTCCGCGACCTACGACCCGCGCAACTACCTGGGGCTCGGCGGAGACCTCGTGCCGAGCGCGGTGGTCCAGACCGAGCAGCTCGAGGCGGTCTCCGACAGCTGGTTCGTCGGGTTCGATGGTGGGCGACGACTCTCGGTCGGACGCCTCCCGGTCCGGACCCCTGCGGAGACGGAGACGGTTGTCGCCAAGGTCCTCGGACGGCGAGAGGCGAGCGCGCGGTCGCCCGTGCTGCTCGTCTCCGATGCACGCGGCACCAGCGACTTCCCGGAGATGACCTCCGACCTCCGCGGTGACCTGCCCGACGCCGCGGCGACGGTGCTGGTCCGCGGCTCGGAACCGGACGGCACCTTGCACGACCGCATCCTCGACGCGGTCCGGGCCGGTCAAGCGCTCGTCGACTACACCGGCCATGGCAACGACGTCTTCTGGTCCGGGGAGCTGCATACCGTGGACGACGTCCCACTGCTCGCCGGGACTCCGACGAGCCTGTGGGTGGAGATGACGTGCATGACGGCATTCTTCCAGGACCCGCGGCGACAGAGTCTTGCCGTGGCGACTCTCCTCGCCCCGGGTGGGGGAGCATGGGGAGCGTGGGGGAGCACTGGCATGACGCTTCCCGGCGACCACTCGACGCTGAACCGCAGCCTGGTCAGGGCGCTGCTGCTCGAGGGGAAGACGCTCGGAGAGGCGACGCGAGATGGGCTCGACACGACCATCGATCCCGACGTGCAATCGACGTTCGTCCTCCTCGGGGATCCGAGCGCCCGCGCCGTGGCGATGCAGGCGCTCGAGGTGGGGCCGAAGGTGGCCGCGGGATGCAGCAGCGCCGGTCCGGGAACGGGCGGACTCGCCATGCTCGCGCTGCTCGCAGCGTGGACGCTGCGGGTGCGTCGAGCTCGGGTCGAAGGCGAACGCTGAGTCGCGCCCGACTCGCCTCCACGGACGAGCCTGCATCGAGAACGGCGTGTAGGTCACACGCCGTATCGGAGCCATCTCACCGGAGACCTTGCGCGTACAGACGCGCACCTAGCCGGTGCAGGTCGCTCCTCGCTTCCTCGACCGGTGCGGGAGCGACTGCAACAATGCGGGCATCGAATCTGCAAATGGAAGTCCATCCATGTCTTTGCGTCGCCACCCCGCGGCCGTTCACGACCGGGCTCGAGCCGCACCCCCGCTGCTGGCGCGCGGTGTCGCCACCGCTGGCCGCTCGGCGGGGCTCCTCGTCCTCGCGACGCTGCTGATCGCTCCCCGCGCGCTCGCGACATCCATCACCTGGAACGCCGGTAACGGTAACTGGAACCAGGCGGGAAACTGGAACCCGGCCCAGGTCCCGGGCCCGGGAGACGACGTCACCATCTCCACGGACACGGTGACGATCAACAACACCTCCGCCTCGGTCAACACGCTCGTCCTCGCCTCTGGCGCACGCCTGAACCGGGGCGGGGGCGCCGTTCTGACCGTGGCCGGTGACGTCACTGTGACGACCGGCAACGCGAGGATCGACACGCCGTACACGATCGGCGGCATCGACAAGAGCGGCGCCGGCACCCTGAACCTGACCCAGGCCGGGACCGTGACCGGGACGGTCGACCTCTCGGGCGGCACGATCACCGTGAACCAGACGACGACGGTGAACGGCGACGTGAACGTGTCGGCCGGGACCCTCACCGTGAATCAGACGCTGACCGTCGGCGGCCAGCTGGGCCAGACGGGTGGCACGGTCACGATCGGGACCGACGTCACCGTGGGCGCGCTGAGCGTCGGTCCCGGCACGACGACCGTCTCCGGAGGAGACCTCACGGTCACCGGCGCCGCGAGCATCGACAGCGGTGGAACGCTGAACTTCACCGGAACACGGAGCATGTCCGCGGCGAGCCTGAACCTTGGATCCGGCGGCACGCTCGGACTGACCATCTCGGGCGGGAACACGGTGAACCAGCTCACGGTACCGGGCGCGGTGACACTCGCTGGAACCCTCAACCTCACTGGCACTCCCTCCAACACACCGAGCCAATCGCTCCTGCTGATCGACTCGAGCACGGGTCCGTGGGACGTCTCCGGCGTGAGTCTCGGGACGGCGGCGACCGGGTTCGCCTACGGCGTGCACGTCAGCGGGGGCGACATCTTCCTGGACATCACCGAGAACCCCATTGCCGTCGACTCGGTGGCCACGACGACCGGCACCTGCGCGTCGGGGACGGTGACCTGGCAGCACACGGTGGGGGCGACCGCGAACGACCGGCTCCTCATCGTCGGGGTGTCCACCGGAGACAACACCGCCAGCGCGCTTCCCACCTCCGTTACCTACGGGTCCCAGACCCTCACGGCTCGCGGCGGCGACACCGCGGGAACGACGCAGGACCAGATCTACACCCTGCTCGCTCCGGCGCGTGGAACCAACACCGTCACGCTCACCTTCGCCGCGGGGACCTCCTGCTTCGTCGTGGCGGGCTCGGTCTCGTACACCGGCGTCAACCAGACGAGCCAGGCGGCCGCCACCGGCAACGTGGTCGCGGCGACCGAGACCGGCAATACCCCTCTGCTCGCGACCGTGACCGTCCCCGTCCAGCGGGGTGACAAGGTCTTCGCGGTCCTCTCCTCGAACACCGCGACGTCCGGCACTCCGGTCCAGGCGGGGGTGACCGCGCGCTGGTCCGCCCTGAACGGTACAGAGTACGGCACCGCCGAGACGCTCCCATACCTAGGGACGACCAACAGCACCCTGACCCTCTCCTACAACATGGGGCCGCCCAGCTCGACGTTCTGGTCGATGTCCGGCATCCCCATCCATGCCGCGCGCCCCAGCGCCGTCCGGTCTGGCGCGCCCCTGGTTCGAAGCTCGAGCTCCGCCGCGTCCATCTCCTGGCCACTCGAGCCGAACTCCGACGTGGTCGGGTTCCGGGTGTGGCGCGACGCCGCGGGTCGCCGCGAGCTGCTGACGCCGGGGCTCGTCGCGGGACCCGCCCTCAGCACGCGCACGACGATGCTCGCCGGTTCCGAGCCCGGCTGGGTCGACCGACGGCCCGTCCCCGGCGCGACCTACCTTGTCGAGTCGCTGCACCGGGACGGCTCCATCCGCTGGTCACGGGCGAACCAGGCCTCGGGGAAGCCGACGCCAACGTCCGCCCAGCTCCTCTCCTCGCCGGATCCGGCCGTCGTCGTCGGTCCGGCGGCGAGCTCCATCCAGGCAGCCACCGTGCGGCGCTTCGTCGCCCCCGCCGGCTCTCGGGATCTCCAGTGGATGCTCGCCGGCAGCCAGGCCCTCAAGCTCGTCGTCTCCCGTGCCGGCGTGGTGCGCGTTCCGGCCGAGTCCCTCTTCGCCGCCGGCCTGCCGGTGGGCACGGCCGTCTCGTCCCTCAGGCTCTTCCGCGAGGCACGGCCGGTCGCCCGGACGGTGCTCTCCGCCGATGGCCGCACGCTCCGACCCGGCGACGCGATCGAGTTCTACGGGTACGGGATGGACACCCGCTATTCGGGGAGCGCGGTGTACTGGCTCACCACCGGGCTCGGGCCCGCGCGAGAGATCCCGACCATCCCCGCGGCCGCCGGCGCCGCGACCGTCTCCACCTTCCTCGCCGCCTCCGAGATTCGCGAGCGGCTGACCTGGTTCGGGGCGGCGGTGAACGGCGATGCCGAGAAGTTCTTCGGGCCGGCGGTCTTCATCCAGCCACGGCAGAGGACCTTCACCCTCGACGGCCTGGACGTCGGCGGAACCGGGGCGCGGCTCGAGGTCGCCCTGCAGGGGGTGACCGACGTCCCGCACTCGGTGAGCGTCGCGGTCAACGGGCTGCCTGTCGGAACGGTCGATTTCCAGGGCGTCGTCCCCGGGAGCGCGAGCCTCATGCTTCCGCCCGGAACCCTCGTGCCCGGCGACAACGTCGTCCAGCTCGTCTCGGGGGCGGGCGAGGACGTCACGCTCGAGCAGTCCGTTCGCCTCGTCTACCCGCACCAGACCGTCCGCGGCACGGGAGCGCTCGACTTCACGCTCGAGGGTGGAACGTCGACCCGTCTCGAAGGCTTCGATCCCGGGCTCACCCACGTCCTCGACGTGACCGACCCGGATGCGCCGGTGCGGCTCGAGGTCTCGGGCTCGTCCGGGGCCGCGGTGGTCGCCGCTGCCGGAACGGGCACGCGCCACCTCGTCGCCTACCTCGATGCGGACGCTGCGGCCCCCGCCTCGGTCCTGCCGAACCGCCCCAGCAGCTGGCACACGGCTCAGGGCGCGGACCTCGTCATCGTCGGTCCCTCGGCGCTGCTCGCCGCGGTGCAGCCCCTGGTGGATCGCCGTCGCTCGGAGGGCCTGCGCGTCGCGCTCGTGGACATCGAGGACGTGCAGGACGAATTCGCGTCAGGAGAGAAGAGCGTGGACGCCGTGCGCGCCTTCCTCCAGCGCGCGCTGCAGAGCTGGAACGTGGGCCCCCGGTATCTTCTCCTCCTGGGCTCGGCCAGCTACGACCCTCGCGACTACCTGGGGCTCGGGGGAGACCTCGTCTCCAGCGCGGTCGTGCAGACCGATGCCATGGAGGCGGTCTCCGACAGCTGGTTCGTGAGCGTTCCGGGCGCCGAGAAGGTCTCCGTCGGCCGGCTGCCGGTGCGCACCGAGGACGAGGCCCGGGCGGTGGTCGCGAAGATCCTCGGCCGCAAGGAGGTGGACGCACGCTCGCCGGTGCTCCTCGCCTCCGACGCGCTCGGGACGAGCGACTTTCCCGAGATGACCTCGGACCTGCGCGCCGTCCTGCCCGATGCCCCGGCCACGCTGATCGTCCGCGGCTCCGAGCCTGACGACGTGCTCCACCAGCGCTTCGTCGAGGCCGCGAGGAGTGGCCCCGCGCTGGTGAATTACACCGGTCACGCCGCGGAGCTTTTCTGGAGCGGAAACCTGCACACCGTCGATGACGTCGACGCCCTCTCCGGAGGTGGGACGAGCCTCTGGATCCACATGACCTGCCTGACTGGGTTCTTCCAGGATCCGCGCCGGCAGAGCCTCGCGGTCGCGACCCTCCTCGGGACGAGCGGCGGCGCGTGGGGCGCCTGGGGCAGCACGTCGATGACCTACCCGACGGAGCACCCGGCCCTGAACCGGGCGCTGGTCAAGGCGCTCCTCCTCGAGGGCAAGACGCTCGGCGAGGCCACCCGCGAGGCGCTCGGCGGCGTGTCCGATCCGGATCTCCAGTCCACCTTCGTTCTGCTCGGTGACCCGAGCGCCCGGGCGGTGGCGACCAGCACCGCGGCCCTCCAGACGCGGCCGTCGGCCGGTGCGCTCGGCTGCAGCAGCACCGAGGGCCGCGCCTGGAATGTTGCGGTCGTGCTGGCTCTCGGAGCGTGGCTCGCCGCCGGGCGCCGCCGGGTCGTGGTGAGGTCCCGGCGCAGAGACTGACCGCGCAGGCTCCCCAGAACGCGACCGGCCGCCGCTGACCTCTCGACCGCGCCGCGGAGCCCTGCGATGATCCGCAGCCGCCCGGGAGACGTCCGACGAGCTTCGCCCTGCGCAGACACCGGCTGACCTCGAGCGTCCTCGCGGTGTCCCTGCTGCTCGCCGGGAGCGCTCGCGCCGTGACCACCACCTGGACCGCGGCCGGGAACAAGCAGTGGAGCAACGCGAACAACTGGACCAACGGCGTGCCCGGGCCGGCCGATGACGCGATCATCCCGGTCAACGACACGATCATGCTCAACCAGGCGGGCTTCGCAGGGACCCTGACGATCAGCGCCTCGGTGAGCTTCACCGGCAACCGGACCCTCGCGGTCACCGGAGGGGTCACCATCACCAGCGCCGCCGTGGTGACCTTCGACACCGACGTGACCGCCGCGACCCTCAGCCACCAGGGAACGCTGACGGTGACCAACCGCACGACCCTCACGGTCGCCGGAGCGCTGACGATGACCGCAGGGTCCATCGCCGTGCAGGGCACCCTGGCTCCAGGATCGATCTCCATCGGCGGCGGGACTCTGCAGACCAGCGCGGCAATCACGACTCCGGGCAGCGTGGCGCTCACCGGCGGAGCGTTGATGCTGCAGGGCGCGGCCAGTCTGAGCGCGGGCAGCTTCAGCCTCGGGAGCGGAACGACCCTGACGGTGACCTTCCCCACGCCCACCACCCTCACCAGCATCACCGCGAGCGGAGCCGTCACCCTCGCTGGCGTCATGGACGTCACCGGGACGACCCCCGCCGACGGCTCGTACACCGTCGCGACCTCGACCGGCGGCGCGGTCGACATCACCGGGCTCACGCTGGGGAACGCTCCGCCAGGCATCAGCTTCGGGTTCCGCAAGGCGAGCGGGCCGGCTCGGTTCATCCTCGACGTGCTCGCGAATCAACCGATCCGGGTCGATTCCTTCGCCACGACCTCCGGGACGTGCGCGACGTCGCTGACCTGGCAGCACACGGTGGGTGCCGCCGCGAACGATCGCTACCTGCTCGTCGGGGTCTCGGTGGGAAGAGCGGGCGGAACGAACAACCCCGCGACGGTCACCTACGGCACGCAGGCCCTCGTGCAGGTTGCCTCCACCAGCAACGGGCCCGCGACGTCGAAGGTGTTCATCTTTGCCCTGTCCGCGCCCGCTCGCGGACCGCACACCATCACGGTCACCTTCGATGGAGGCTCGTGCGACGTCGTCGCCGGCTCGGTCTCCTACACCGGCGTCAATCAAGGCCTGCCGCTCGGGACCTCGGGGAGTGGGCAGTCCAGCACGGGCGTCGTCACCGCCCTCCTGAACGGGACGGAGGCCCACGACAAGGTCTTCTCGGTCTTCGGTGCACTCGGCGGGACGTCTGCCACACCGCAGGGTGGAACTCTCGAGTGGTCCACGATCTCGGGATCGGAGCTCGGGGCCGCGGACACGCAGAACCTGCCGACCGGCGGCAATGTCCAGAAGGTCTGGAACTACACGCCGGCCGGGCTGGGCGTGGGCGCAGTGCTGGCGGCCCAAACGCTCAAGCCATCGAACCCTACCGTCGCCCGGGAGGTCACCGTGGCCCGCCCCTCGGCCGGAGGAATGGCGATCTCCCTCCACACCGGTCCCGGCTCTGACCTGGTCGGCTTCCGTGTGTGGCGGGAGGTGGACGGCCGGCGGGAGCTGCTCACCCCCGGTCTGGTTGCAGGTCCGGTCCTGACCAGCCGCGCGACGCTTCTCGCCGGGGCCGAGCCGGGGTGGCTCGACCGCCGCCCCGTCCCCGGCGCTCGCTACCTCGTCGAGTCGCTGCACGTCGACGGAAGCACCCGGTGGAGCACCGCAGCTCCCGGCCCCGGGAAGGCTCCGGCGCTCGAGTCCGCCCTGCTCGCGCCAGCGCCGAGCGTGATGGCCGACCGCCCAGAGGCGGAGAGCGTCCCGGCCGAGCCGCGGCTCGCCCGCGTTCGTCCGACGGCCCGCGCCGTCCAGTGGGAGCTCGCGGCGTCCGAAGCGGTGAAGCTGGTGGTCGGCAGCGCGGGCATGGTCCGGGTGACGGCCGAGTCCCTCTTCGCTGCGGGCGTCCCGGTCGGGACCCCGGCCTCCGCGCTGCAGCTCTTCCGGGAAGGACATCCGGTCGCCCGGTCGGTGCTCGCCGCCGACGGCTCCACGCTCCGTCCGGGGGACGCGATCGAGTTCTACGGCCACGGGATGGACACCCGGTACTCGGGGTCCGCGGTCTACTGGCTCACCTGGGCGCGGGGCAGCGGGGTGGACGTCCCGACGGCGCCAGGGAACGCCAGCGCCGCGACGACGACGACGTTCCTCTCCGCCGAGGAGATCCGCGAGCGGCTCACCTGGTTCGGCGCGGTCCGCAACGGCGACGCAGAGAAGTTCTTCGGCCCGGCGGTCTTCTCCGAGCCGCGGCAGCGGACGTTCCGCCTCGAGGGGCTCGACGCCACGGCCCCCGGGGCCAAGCTGGAGGTCGCGCTCCAGGGGGTGACGGAGGGACCGCACGCGGTGAGCCTCACCGTGAACGGCCTCGCCGTCGGAACGCTCACCTTCGAGGCCCAGGGGCTCGGCACCGCGCGGATCGACCTGCCACCGGGGCTGCTCGTGCCAGGCGACAACGTGGTGGGCCTGGTCGCGCCGGCCGCCACCGACATCTCGCTCGAGCAGTACGTGCGCATCGTCTACCCGCACCTCGCCCGGCGCACCTCCGGCCCGCTCGAGCTCAGCCTTCCCGGCGGCGAGGCCACCGTGCTCTTCGGCTTCGACACAGCTCGCACGCGGATCCTGGACATCACGGACCCCGAAGCGCCCGTCGGGCTGGCGACCTGGAGCGGCACCGGTGGCCCGGCGGTCGCGGCACCCGGGACCGGGCTCCGACGCCTCGTGGCGTACCAGCCGGAGGACTCCTCGCCCCCTGCCGCCGTGCTCCCGAATCACCCGAGCCGGTGGCACGCAAGCCCCGGAGCGGACCTGGTCATCGTCGGTCCGGGCTCGCTGCTCCCCGCCGCGCAGCCGCTCGTCGACCGGCGTCGCGGCGAGGGGCTCGAGGTGGCGCTGGTCGACATCGAGGATCTCCAGGACGAGTTCGCCTCGGGAGAGAAGAGCGCCGAGGCCATCCGCGCGTTCCTCGCCGAGGCCCTCCGGAGCTGGGAGGTCCGTCCCCGCTGGGTGCTGCTGCTCGGCTCGGCCAGCTACGACCCGCGTGACTACCTCGGCCTCGGCGGAGACCGGGTTCCAGCCGGCATCGTCCAGACCGAGGCGCTCGAGGCCGTCTCCGACAGCTGGTTCCTCGACGTGCCCCGCGGTGGGTCGCTCTCCATCGGTCGCCTCCCCGCGCGGACCCCAACCGACGTCGAGGCGGTGGTGGCGAAGGTCCTCGGCCGCCAGGCCGCCACGCCGAGGTCCCCGGTGCTGCTGGTCTCCGACGTCCGGGGCACCAGCGACTTCCCGGAGATGAGCGCCGACGTCCGCTCCGAGGTTCCGGACGCGGCGGTCACCGCGCTGGAGCGAGGCACGGAGCCGGACGACTCCCTGCGCCAGCGCTTCCTCGCCGCCGCCCGGAGCGGACCCGCGCTGGTGAACTACGTCGGGCACGCCTCCGAGCTGTTCTGGAACGGTGACCTTCACACGGTCGCGGATACCGAGGCTCTCTCCGGCGGAGGGACGAGCCTCTGGCTCCACCTGACCTGCCTCACCGCCTTCTTCCAGGATCCCCGGCGGCAGAGCCTCGCCGTCGCGACGCTGCTCGCTCCGGACGGTGGAGCGTGGGGCGCCTGGGGGAGCACGGGCATGACCCATCCGTCCGACCACCCGGCGCTCGACCGCACCCTGGTGAGGGCGCTGCTCGTCGAGGGCAAGACGCTCGGCGAGGCGACGCGATCTGCGCTGGCCGCGGTGAGCGACCCGGATCTGAGGTCCACCTTCGTCCTGCTGGGGGATCCGAGCGCGACGGCGGTCGCACGTCGCACGGCCGCGCTCGAGCAGGTGGCAGCGAGCAGGTCAGTCGCCAGCGGGTGCAGCACCGGCGGCGGGAGTGGAACTCTGGCCCTGCTCGCCGGTGTCGGGCTCTGGACCGTCCTGGCGCGGCGCCGGGCGCGGCCCCGACCGCCGGTCAGTCCTCGAGCCGCTTGAGGAACGTCGGGTAGCTGAGCCCCAGAACCCGCGCCGCCTCCACCCGGCGACCACCCAGCTGGCCGAGCACGTGGCGCACGTAGCGCTTCTCGATCTCCTCGAGCGGCCGCGGGTCTCCGGTCACGACGAAGCTGCCGGCGGGCGCGGGACCCTCCACCGGCTCGCGCAGCGTCTGGAGCAGGCCGAGGGTCAGCTCCGGCCCCGACTCGAGCACCAGCGCCCGCTCGAGCACGTTCCGCAGCTCGCGGACGTTCCCGGGGAAGGGGTAGTTCTCCAGCCGGGCACGGGCAGGCTCGCCCAGGCGGAAGCCCTTCCGTCCCAGCTCCTGTCCCAGCTCGTTCAGGAGCTGCTCTGCCAGCGGCAGAACGTCCTCGGGCCGATCCCGCAGCGAGGGGACGTGGATGGCGAACACGCTGAGGCGGAACCACAGGTCCTCGCGGAAGCGGCCCTCGCGGATCTCGAGCTCGAGGTTCCGGTTGGTCGCCGCCACCACCCGCGCGGTGCTGCTCTCCTCGCTGCTGCTCCCCACCCGGCGGAAGCGGCCCGAGTCGAGGTAGGTGAGCAGCTTGGCCTGGAGCGAGAGCGGGAGCTCGCCCACCTCGTCGAGGAAGAGCGTGCCTCCGCTGGCCACCTCCACCAGCCCGCGCCGGGCCTGCTTCGCGTCGGTGAAGGCGCCCTTCTCGTGGCCGAAGAGCTCCGACTCCACCGTCGTCTCGGGGAGCGCGGCGCAGTTGACGTGGACGAAGGGAGCGCTCTCGCCCGCGCCGAGCGCGTGGACGTGCCGGGCCAGCACCTCCTTGCCCGCGCCGGTGGGGCCGAGCAGGAACACCGGGCTCCGGGGCGAGGTGGCGATCCGCTCCAGCATCTGCAGCACCTGGCGCATGGCCACCGACCGCGGGGGGACCAGGCGGCGCCGTCCGGACAGCTCGGCCTCGACGCGGCTCAGGCGCTCGCGGAGGTTCTGTTCCCCCATGGCGCGCTGGGCACGCATCACGAGGTCCGTCAGGTCCACGGGCTTGGCCACGTAGTCGGACGCGCCCGCGCGGATGGCGTCCACCGCACTCTGGATGTCGCCGTGCGCGGTCACCATCACCACCGGCGTGCCCGGCAGCTGGGCCTTCAGCTCGGGCAGGTAGTCCAGCCCGTCGCCGTCGGGGAGACGCCGGTCCAGCACCACCAGCTCGGGGGCGGCGCGCTCCACCGCCTCGCGCGCCTCGTGAAGGGAGCGCGCGAGCACCACCGGATGTCCTTCCCGCGCCAGCGCAGCCTGCGCCAGCGACGAGAAGCCACGGTCATCATCGACCAGAAGGATGGACCTGCTCATGAGGGAGTCGTTCCCAGCCCGAGCTGCACCGTGAAGCGGCTCCCCGTCGCCGTTCGCTCGAACGCCAGCGACCCGCCCTGTCGTTCCACCGCCTGACGAGCCATGGAGAGGCCGAGCCCGATACCCCTCGGCTTCGTGGTGACGAAGGGCTGGAACAGGCCCGCCTCGAACCCCGGCGGGGGACCTCCGGCATTATCCTCCACCTCGACCCGGACGGCACCATCCACCCGGCGGGTGGTGATCCGGACACGGGGGTGGGTCTGCCTCCCGAGGTCCTTGGCCGCGACGGCTGCCTCCATCGCGTTGCGCAGGAGATTGTCCAGCGCGGTGACCAGGAGGAGGGGATCGCAACGGACGTGGAGCGAGGTGTCGAGCTCGGAGGTGACCTCCACCTCCTCGGCCTCGGGCAGGACGCGCAGCGACTCCACCGCCTCGGCGACCAGCTGACCCACCGGAGTGAGCGACAGCTGCGCATTGGCGGGCTTGCCGAAGTTGAGGAGCGAGGTGGCGAGGTGACTGAGCCGGTCGATCTGACCGCGCATCGTCCGGGCCGGCAGCGTCCGGTCGCCGTCGGACGAGAGCATGGACGCCGCCACCTTCATCCCGTTGAGCGAGTTCTTCACCTCGTGGGCGATGAGCGAGGCGGCCTGGCCGAGCGCGGCCAGCTTCTCTTGCTGCGCCAGCACCTCGTCCAGCTCGCGGTAGCGCAGGTAGGTCCGGCGGAGGAACCAGCTGAACAGCAGGATGGTCACCGCCTGCCCGACCAGCACCAGCAGCATCTGCCAGAAGAAGCGCCAGCGGACCGGGGCCAGCATCGGCGTCTCCTCGACCACGAGGAGCAGGCGGAGCCCGGTGTCGCCCACCTGGGTGGCGGCGGCGTACTCGGGGGTGCCCGACAGGTCGGTGGTCTCGGCGCGGCCGCGGCGGAGGAGGTCCTCCAGACGCTCGGGAAAGCCCGCGGCGAAGGTCCAGGCCGGAGGCGTGGCCGGCAGGAGCACGTCACCGCGATCGCTGGCGACCACCAGGACCGAGCCCTCGGTGGTGGCGCGCCCGCCGGGGAGGCCGCGCTTGCCGGCGTCGACCAGACCGACGACCGCCCCGGAGATGCGGTCGCCGCGCAGCACCGGGGCGGCGACGACGAAGCTGCGACTGCCGGGCTCGAGGGCATCCACGACGGGACGGCTGGTCCGGAGCAGGCGCTGGAACCAGCGGTCGTTGGCTCGGCTGGTCGGGGGGAGCACCCCGCGCGGCTCGCTCCAGACAGGCAATCCGGAACCGTCGAGGAAGAGCACCGCGGAGAAGAAGGGCGAGTTGTGGTGCGTGAACTCGAGGAGCTCGCGCTCGGGCTGGAGGTTCTCGTCCAGCAGGTCCACCTGAGGGCGGGAGGCGAGCCGCTCCAGCTCGTGCTCCAGCGTGCCGAAGTGCAGCGACAGCGCCTCGGCATAGACGAGCGCCTCGCGGGCGATGCGGGCACGGAGCAGCCGCTGCGTCTCGCGGACCTCGTTCAGGTAGGTGAGGAACGGGGCGACGAGCGCGATGACGCCGAGCACGGCGAGGCCGATGAGCACCGAACGCCCCAGGCGTCGGTCGGCTTCGCTCCCGGCCGGTGAGCGCCGGGCTTCCATGGTCTTCAGCTGTTCCACCACTGCCATGCCGAGACTAGCCCGTGGCGGGTGCAGCCTGCGTGGGCTCCAGCGGCGTCAGGTAGTTCCCGGTGAAGCAGGCATTGCAGTACGACTTCCAGGCCGGGTCTCCCACCGCCTGGGCGAGCCCCTCGACGGAGAGGTACCCCAGGCTGTCGGCGGTGACGTAGTTGGCGATCTCTTCGGTGGAGTGGGTGGCGGCGATGAGGTCCTGCCGCACCGGGGTGTCGATGCCGTAGTAGCAGGGCCACCGTGTGGCGGGACTGGAGATCCGCAGGTGCACCTCCGCTGCGCCAGCGGCCTTGATCATCTTGACGATCTTCCGGGAGGTCGTGCCGCGGACGATCGAGTCGTCCACCACGACCACCTTCTTGCCCCGGAGCACCTCGCGGACCGCGGAGAGCTTCAGCTTCACCCCGAAGTGGCGGATGGACTGCTGCGGCTCGATGAAGGTCCGGCCGACGTAGTGGCTGCGGATGAGCCCCACGTCGTAAGGGATGCCCGAGACCTGGCTGAAGCCGATGGCGGCGGGCACGCCCGAGTCCGGGACTGCAATGACCAGGTCTGCCGAGGGAGCCGGCTGCTCCCGCGCCAGCTGCCGCCCGAGCGCCTTGCGCGTCTCGTAGACGCTGCTTCCGAAGAGGACCGAGTCGGGCTTGGCGAAGTAGACGTACTCGAAGACGCAGCGGGCGGGACGCACCGACTGGAACGGCTTGCTGGAGCGGAGGCCGTTGCCGTCGATGACCACCATCTCGCCGGGCTCGATCTCGCGCACGTACTCGGCCTCCACGAGGTCGAGCGCCGTCGTCTCGCTGGCGAGCACGTAGGCCTCCCGCAACCTCCCGAGCACCAGCGGGCGAAACCCGTACCCGTCTCGCACGCCGATGATCTCGGTCGGCGTCTCGAAGATGAGGCTGTAGGCGCCGACGCACTGACGGAGAGCCTCGACGATCTGATCCTCGAGGTTTCTCGCCCGGCTCCGGGCCATCAGATGAACGATGACCTCGGTATCCGAGTCACCGGCGAAGATCGCTCCGTCCGCCTCGAGCCGGGCTCTCAGCGTTTGCGCGTTGACCAGGTTTCCGTTGTGGGCGACCGCGACCTTGCCCCCGGCGTACTGCATGGTCAGGGGCTGGGCATTCTTGGCCTGGCTCACTCCGGCGGTGGAGTAGCGAACGTGACCGATGGCGGAGCTCCCGGCGAGGACCTCCAGCTCCCGGGCGCCGAACACGTCCTGGACCAGGCCCATCTCGCGACGCGCGTGCAAGCCCCGGCCGTCGGCGCTGACGATGCCCGCAGATTCCTGGCCGCGGTGCTGGAGCGCGTGCAGCCCGAGGTACGTGATGTTCGAGGCCTCGGGGTGTCCGTAGATGCCGAAGATGCCGCACATGGGATTGGTGTCGAACGCCTCACATACACGGGAAGTGCCCGTCTCGCATCCCTGCCGGGGGGAGCGACTGCTACTGTGCCCCCATGACCGAGTCTCGCCCACGGGTCTGTCTGCTCACCGGGGCCACCCTCGGGATCGGCCGGGCGGCGGCCGAGGCGCTCGTCCCGATGGGGATGGAGCTAGTCCTGGTGGCCCGAGATCGCACGCGCCTGGAATCGCTGGCGGCCGAGCTGCGGCGGCGGACCCCGGGAGCCAGGGTGGATGTCCTGGCCGGGGACCTCTCGCGGATGTCGGAGGTGCGCCGGATTGCCCGTGAGTTCCGGGCGACCCATACCCGGCTGGACGTGCTGGCCAACAACGCCGGGGCGCTGTTCGCGCGGCGGGAAGAGACTTCCGAGGGGCTGGAGCGCACGCTGGCGCTCAATCACCTCGCCTACTTCGTCCTGACCGAGGAGCTGCTGCCGGTGCTCACCGCGTCGGCGCCCTCGCGCATCGTGAACGTGAGCTCGGATGCGCACGTCGGGATGCGGCTCGACCTCGACGACCTGAACTACACCCGCGGGCGCTACCGGCCCTTCGTGGCCTACGGGCGCTCGAAGCTGATGAACATCCTCTTCACCCGCGAGCTCGCGCGACGGCTCGAGGGCACCCGGGTGACCGCCAACGCGATGCACCCCGGCTTCGTCCGGAGCGGGTTCGGGCAGAACAACCCGGGCTTCCTCGGGAAGTTCATCAAGCTGGGCCAGGTCTTCGCGCGCACTCCCGAGCGCGGGGCGCAGACGCTGGTGTACCTGGCGACGTCCCCCGAGGTGGAGGGCGTGAGCGGCAAGTACTTCCACGACGAGGCCCAGGGCCGGACCAGCGGCGCGGCCAAGGACATGGAGGTCGCGCGCCGGCTGTGGGACGTGAGCGTGCGGCTGGCCGGTCCGGCCGTCGCGGCGGCATGAGTCCAGAGGGCCGGCGGAGGCGTTGGCCCTGGGTGCTCCTGGGGCTCGCGGTGGCGCTCTCGGTGGTGCCATTCACCCGGCTGGGGCGAGGAGCGCGGGTGCGTGGGGTGCAGCACGGCGCGGGGGCAGGGCCGCTGCGGGCAGGAGGCTTCGTGGCAGAGCTGCCCATCCCGGTCCCGGTTCCGACGGTGGGGTACGGGATGGTGCGGCCGGAGGCGGATCGGGTGGCGTTCCCGCTCTCGGTCCGGGCGGTGGTGCTGGCCGCGGGAGACGAGCGGGTGGGGGTGGTCACGCTGGATCTGCTGCTCGCCGACCAGGACCTGGTGGAGGGCATCCGCCGGAGCGTGGCAGGCCTTCGGCTGTCCACGGTGTGGGTGGCGGCGACGCACACCCATTCCTCGGTCGGTGGATTCGCCTGGAATCCGGTGGCTCAGGTGGCGGGCACCGGGCGGTTCCGGCCGACGATCCGCTCCCGGGTGGTGGACGCAGCGGCGGCGGCGCTGACCGCGGCGGCCTCGTCTCTCCAGCCGGTGGAGGCGCTGTCCGGGGCGTCGGAGCTCGACGGGGCAACCGCGAGCCGGGACGAGTTTCCGGAGGTGGACCGGCGCCTCACCCGGGTGCAGCTCCGGGGGGAGCGGGGCGCGGTGGCGCAGCTGGTGGTGGTCGCGGCGCACCCGACGCTGGTCGCCCGTCCGCCGCCGGGGCTGGACCCGGACTGGCCGGGACGGCTGGCGCGAGCGCAGGAGCGGGCAGGACAGGGGGTCACGCTGGTGCTGCAGGGCAACGTGGGGAACGTGACGGTGCCCCGCGCGGACACCGGTGCCGAGCCGGCGGTCGACGCCTTCTCGCGGCGAGTGGATGCGGCGCTGGCGACGGTGGAGCTGCGGCCGGCGGGGACCGGGCTGTCGCATGCGCGGCTCGAGGTGGCGCTGCCCGGCCCGGACGCGTCGCGGCTCGTGCCGTGGGGGCTCGCGACGGTGGTGGACAACGTGGGGCTGTGGCCGTGGGCGCCCGGGTGGGCCGAGCTCGCGGAGCTGCGGATCGGCGGGGTGCGGCTGCTGGGCGTTCCGCTGGAGACGACCGCAGCGTCCGGCGCGGTGCTGGAGCGGGCGGCGGGCGGGGCGCGTGCGGTCTCGCTGGTGAACGGATACCTCGGCTACGTGGAGCCGGCGGACCGGGTGGAGCGAGCGGCGGGCGAGTCACGACGCCAGCTCTTCGAGCCGGGGCTCCTGGAGGCGCTGCGGTTCGGGACGGAGGCGACCCGCGCCGCGCTGCGGCCGGACGCGGAGACCAGCGCGACACAGTGACGCCCCGGGAGGTCGAGGTCTCGGAGACTTCGCGTCTCGCTCAGCGCCCGCGGAGCCACACCGACACCTCCGGGACGAGCCGCTCGCGCAGCGCCACGTCCTGGGAGAGGCGTTCGAGGGTCTGCGCGACGGCCTGCTGCGCCTCGGGCACGGGGTGCGCCTCCAGGAACGCGCGCGCCTCGTCGAGGTGGCGGCGCTCGCGCAGGTTCCCCAGCGCCTCCACCACGCGGCGGAGCAGCATCGGCGCCTGCGCCGTCTTCTCGGTCATCGCAGACCAGCGATCGCGCATCAGCTTCCAGCCGCTCTCGCGCGCGACCCGGTTGGCCAGCAGCCCGTGCACGAAGGACGCAAAGTCCTGGAGCGGCACCACCGGGTCGAGGAGCATGCCCTCGGCGCGCCTCGCCAGCTCCGGCCCCTCGAAGGCGGTGAGGGCGAGCAGGTAGCGCCGCTTCACCGCGGGATCGGCCTCGCGCGGGAACGCCGACCGCAGCCGATCGAAGAGCTCCGAATCTCCGTCACGTGCGGTGACCGCGACGGCGGTATCCACCAGGTTCGGATCGAGCGCCGTGCGCTGCCCGTTCAGCACCCGATCCACCCGGGGCCCCGTCTCGGCGAGCACCGAGCGGGCCCTCGCCACGCCCGCCACTGCCCGGAGGAGGGCCGCCCGCCTCAGCCGGTCCTGGTCCGTCTCGCCGGCCACCGGATCCCAGCCCATGCCCTGGAACCGCTGGAGGAAGAGGCGTTCCACCAGCCGGCGGAACCGCTCCTGGTCCTCGCCGTCCACCAGCCGGGCCTCGACGTAACCGAGCCGTCCCACCAGCTCGTCCAGGACGGCGTGGTCCGACTCGTCGCCGAAGGCGAGCGCCAGGTCGAGGAAGTCCGCGATCCGCGCCCGCCCGGCTCGCACCAGCGCCCACTGGTCGGCCAGCAGCCCGATGCGCTCGGCGGGGAGGAGCGCGCCGAGCGACTTCCCCAGCGTCGCGAGCAGCTCGGGCGAGTACGCGACCCGGTAGAACCCGGTCGAGCCGGCGTTGGCGTCCAGCCACCGCACCGGACCCGACGTCTCGAGCGTGACCTCGCCCGTCTTTCGCTCGAGGAGGAAGGTCCGGGTGTGCCGCCCCTGGTCGTCGCCCCAGGCGAGCACCAGCGGGACCGGCCAGGTCTCGGAGGCGCTCAGCCCGGGCTCGGAGAAGAAGCGCTCCTGGGAGAACCGGACGCGGTTGCCCTCGAGGGTGACGCTCACCACCGGATAGCCGCTCTGACGGATCCACGCGTTGGCGAGCTCGACCACCGGTGCGTGCGAGGCCCGTGCGAGCGCGGCCCAGAGATCGTCGGCGACCGCGTTCCCCCGCGCGTGCTTGCGCATGTAGTCGCGGATGCCGGAGCGGAACGACTCCTCCCCGAGGAATCCCTCGATCATTCGCAGGACCGCGCCACCCTTCTCGTAGGTGATGGCGTCGAAGCTCTCGGTGGCCTCGCTGGCGTTCGCCACCGTGCCCCGGATGGGATGGGTGGAGCGGAGCGCGTCCAGGTGCAGCGCCGTCGCCTTGCCGGCGTCGAAGTCGAGCCACACCCGCCAGTCGGGGCGCCAGCGGTCGACGATCTTGTACGCCATCCAGGTGGCGAAGGCCTCGTTGAGCCAGAGGTCGTCCCACCACACCATGGTGACCCAGTTGCCGAACCACTGGTGGGCGAGCTCGTGGGTGACGACCTCCGCCACGCGCTTCTGCACCGCCAGCGGCGCGGTGGCCGGGTCGAGGAGCAGCGCCAGCTCGCGGTAGGTGATGAGGCCGGCGTTCTCCATCGCCCCGGCCTCGAAGTCGGGAATGCCGACCTGGTCGAGCTTGCCGAACGCGTAGGGGAGCCCGAAGTAGTCCTGGAGCATCGGCAGCACCGCAAGCGCCGCCTGCTGTCCGAAGCCGAGCAGGGCTCGCTTCTCCTCGAGACACCAGGTGCGGACCGGCACGCCCGCGGCGGTCTCCTCGGCGGTCGAGACCAGAGGGCCGACGACCAGCGCCACCAGGTAGCTGGGCAGGACCTCGGTCTCGGCGAAGCGCACCTTGCGATGGGGACCCTCGAGCTCCTCGGCGAGCACCCGGCCGTTGCTCAGGGCGACGAGGCTCGGGGGCACCTTCACGGTGAGGGCCCAGGTGCACTTGAACGCCGGCTCGTCGAAGCAGGGGAAGACACGTCGGGCATCGGCGGCCTCGAACTGGGTCGCCGCGACCGAGCCGGCCAGGTACAGCCCCCGGAGCCCCTCGGTGAAGCGCCCGGTCCAGCGCAGGACGAGGCGCGCCTCGCCGGCGGGGAGGTCAGCGTCGAGGTCGAGGACGACCGTCTCGCTCACCGGCCGGACGGAGACCCTGGCCCGCCGGACGGTGCCCGCGACCTGGACCTCGGCCTGCGAGACGTCCAGCTCCACCCCGTGGAGGACGATGCTCCGCACGGGGCGTTCCACCGAGAGGGTCAGCTCGGCGTCGCCGGCGAACGTGCGCGCTTCCATGTCCAGTGTCAGCGCGGCCTGGACTCGCCGCGGAAGCACGTCCCGGGAGAGGCGAAAGTTGCGGTCGTCGATGGTCACGGAGGCCCGAGACTCGCACGGGCCGGGCCCGTTGGACGACGAATCAGCAGCGGGTGGGCCCCACGCTGGCTGGCCGTCGACCGGCAGACCAACGCGTTGCGCCAGGGGCGGAACGTGGGTCCACCGATCGCGGACGAGGCCGTCGGCGGCCGGAGCCTCGGCGCGCCGTCAGTCGTGGTCGCAATCGTCGCCGTGGACGTGCTCGCCGGCCGCCTCCTCGGCTCGCTCCTTCTGGAGCTTCTGCATCCGCTTCCGGATCAGCGCCCGCTTGAGCTGAGAGAGGTGGTCCACGAAGGTCGTTCCATCGAGGTGGTCGATCTCGTGCTGGAGGACATGGGCCAGGCGGCCCTCGGCGGCCAGCTCGTGCTCGGCGCCGGTCCGGTCCTGGTAGCGCACCCGGACCTTCGCGAACCGTGGGGTCTGCTCCCACTCGTGCGGGACGGAGAGGCAGCCTTCCTCCAGGCTCACCGGTTCGGTCTTCTCCAGCACCGAGGGGTTCGCGATCTCGAAGAACGTGCCGTCCTCCCGGCCGACCCAGGCGATCGCGAGGGGAACGCCGATCTGGTTCGCCGCGATGCCGATCCCCTCCGCGGCGCGGAGGGACTCCATCATCTCCTCGAGGAGCGGGTCGAGGGCGGATCCGAACTCGGTCACGGGCCGGGTCCGGGCGGACAGGACCTTGTCGGGCCAGATGAGGATTGGCTTGGGCATCATCCCTCGGGGCGGCTCTCTAGCGCAGGCCCGGCCCTGCTTCACCCCGGATTCGCCACGGAAGCGGAAGCTCTTGACAGCGGGGGGGAGCGCCCTGCCTCAATGCCCACCCTTCTCGAGAGGGAGAGAGGCGACCCAGATGGCAGTCGACCCCGCTGCGCCGCAGCCCGTTGACGAGGAGTTCCAGCCGTACGTCTCCGACGACGTCAAGATGAAGGAGTTCACGCCGAAGGCGATCGGGGTGGGCGTCTTCTTCGGTCTGCTGTTCGGCGCCTCGACGGTCTACCTCGCGTTGAAGGCCGGCCTCACCGTCTCCGCGTCCATCCCCGTGGCGGTGCTGTCGATCTCGGTGCTCAAGAAGCTCGGCGGCTCGACCATCCTCGAGAACAACATCGTCCAGACCATCGGCTCGGCCGGCGAGAGCATCGCTTCGGGCGTCGTCTTCACCCTGCCGGGGTTCCTCTTCCTCGCGGCCGAGGGGCAGACCCGTCAGAGCATCGGGGCTCCCTACTTCAGCTACCACGTCATCTTCACTCTCGCGGTGCTCGGCGGGATCCTCGGCGTCCTGATGATGATCCCGCTGCGGCGGGCGCTCATCGTCAACGAGCACAAGAACCTTCCCTATCCCGAAGGCACGGCCTGCGCGCAGGTGCTGATCGCCGGCGAGAAGGGCGGGGAGATGGCCGCCACCGCGTATCGGGGCGTGGCCTTCGCCGGCGTCTACGCCCTGCTCCACCAGGTCCTGAAGATCATCTCGGACACGCCGGGGTACGTGAGCCGCGCCACCAGCCGCATCTTCCCGGCGGCCACAGTGAACGGGACCATCACTCCCGAGTACCTCGGCGTGGGCTACATCATCGGTCCGCGGATCGCGGGAGTCCTGGTCGCGGGTGGCGTCCTGGCATGGCTCGGGCTCATCCCGCTCCTGGCCTCGCTCGTGCCGCCGCAGATCGTGGCGATCCAGCTGAACAAGCTCGGATACCTGCCGGATCTCCTGCGTCCCGGCGCCTACGGGTGGAACCCCAACACGCACAGCTTCGGAGAGCTGAACCGGGCCATCTACTACGCGTACGTCCGGCAGATCGGGGCGGGCGCGGTCGCCGCCGGTGGCTTCATGACGCTGCTCAAGACCCTTCCCACCATCATCAGCAGCTTCAAGGGGAGCATCGCTGCGTTGAAGGCGGGACGGGAGGGCGTGTCCGCCCGGCGCACCGAGGACGACCTTCCGTTGACGGTCACCATCGGCGGGAGCGCGATCCTGGTGCTGATCATGGCCTTCCTGCCGTTCATCCCGGGGACCTTCTTCGGGCGGCTGGTGCTCGGGATCCTGATCATCGTCTTCGGCTTCTTCTTCGTGACGGTGGCCTCTCGCATCGTGGGCATCATCGGGACGAGCAGCAGCCCGGTCTCGGGGATGACGATCGCCACGCTCATGGCGACGTGCCTGCTCTTCATCGGGTTCGGGTGGACCTCGGATCCGTACCAGCCGATGGCACTCTGCGTGGGCGGCATCGTCTGCGTCGCGGCGGCCAACGCCGGCGCGACGTCGCAGGACCTCAAGACGGGCTACCTGGTGGGAGCGACGCCGAGGTACCAGCAGCTCGGGCTGATCATCGGCGTGGTCGCGGCATCGCTGATCATCGGCATCACCGTCACCGCGCTCGACAAGCCCACGGTGGATCCTGCCACCGGACTGGTGATCCATCAGATCGGCACGACGTTTCCCGCTCCGCAGGGAACCCTCATGGCCACGCTGATCAAGGGGCTCCTCTCCTTCAACCTCGACTGGCAGTTCGTGCTCGTCGGGGCGTTCCTGGCGGTGACCATCGAGCTCTGCGGCGTGTCGCCGCTCTCCTTCGCCGTCGGGGCCTACCTGCCGCTGTCCACGACCCTGCCCATCTTCTGCGGCGGGATGGTGAAGCTGCTGGTGGATCGCACGAGCAGAAAACGGGCCAGCGCCTCGCACGACGAGGAGCTCGGGTCGGGCAGCCTCTTCGCGACCGGGCTGGTGGCGGGGGGCACGCTGCTCGGGGTGGCGGTGGCGCTGCTCCAGCTCTCGGACCGGGTCAGCGCGTTCCTGAACTCGCTGGATCTCAGCGGTCCGATGACGAACGCGCTGGGGAAGGGCGGCTACGACCTCCTCGGCGTGGGGTGCTTCACGCTGATGGCGGCGGTGCTGTTCCGCGTCGCGAAGAAGCCGCTCCAGATCTGACCTGGCGCGGCCTCGGCGCGACCGGCGCTCATGCCGGAAGCTCGTCGATGACGAGGCCGGCGAGCGTGTCGGGATCGGCCACGGCATCGATGGCGACGATCCGCCCATTGACGATCGTGGGGCGGAGAACCAGCAGGAGCTGCCCGCCCGGGGCCACGCGGGCGCCGACGGCTCCGTCGATGAGCACCGTCGTCGCCACCTGGGCCCGCCCCTTGAAGAACCCCGCAACGACCTCTGCCCCGCGCACCTCGCGGATCGAACCGAGCTTCGCCGCCGTATCATCCGCGCGGAACACCACCTCCGGATCGAGGATGGAGAGCAGCCCCGCCAGGTCGCCCTGCCGGGACGCCGCGAGGAACGCGTCCACCAGACGTCGATCGGCGCGCGTCTTCTCGTCGGCGCTCCGGCCGGCGCCCTGGACCCGGCGTCGGGCGCGGCTGGCGAGCTGCCGGGCCGCGACCGGGGAGCGGTCGACGATGCGCGCGATCTCGTCGAAGGAGACGTCGAAGAGATCGTGGAGGACGAAGGCCACCCGCTCGGCGGGGGCGAGTCGATCCAGGACGACCATCAGCGCGACCCCGACGGCGTCGGCGGTGCGTGCGTCCTGCTCCGGGTCCGCGGTAGGGGCGTGGCGCTCGGCCGCGGACAGCGCGTCGCCGTCCGGCTCCTCGCGGCGGGACGTTCGCGCCCGGAGCATGTCGAGGCAGATCCGCGCCACCACGGTCGTGAGCCAGCCACCGAGGTTCTCCACCGCCTGCGGGTCCGACCGACTGAAGCGGAGCCAGGCTTCCTGCACCGCGTCCGCCGCCTCCCCTCCCGAGCCGAGGATCCGCTGCGCCACCTGCTCCAGCCGCTGGCGGTGGGTCTCGAAACGTTCTGCTATCCAGATCTGCTCGTCCATCGGTCACCTTTCTCGCATGCGGTTCGTCACTCCGGTGACGGGGCAGACCCGACCGATGTGACCGGGATGAACCCGGGGGTCCCGTTCCGTCCAATCGGAGACACGACGATGCAGGCGAGAATGAGGCACCCGGTGGAGTTCCTGCCCGAGTCATTGAAGGCGCTGCACGCGCTCGATGCGTCGGCGGAGGGGCTGCCGTACGTGACCGCGAAGCTCGTTCAGCTGCGGGCCAGCCAGATCAACGGGTGCAGCGTGTGCGTGGACATGCACGCGCGGGAGCTGAGGAAGGCGGGGGAGAGCGAGCAGCGCGTCTTCGCCGTGGCCGCGTGGCGGGACACCCCGTGGTTCAGCGAGGCCGAGCGGGCCGCGCTGGCCCTGACCGAGGCGCTCACCCGGCTGGCGGACACTCCCGACCCGGTGCCGGACGCGATCTGGAAGGAGGCGGCGGACCATTTCGAGCCGCGGGTCCTCGCAGCCCTGCTGTTGCAGATCGCCACGATCAACGTGTGGAACCGGCTCAACGCGGCCACCCGGGCAGTGGCCGGGCGCTGGGGCTGACGGGGATGAGCCCCGGCGCGGTAATGTCGACGTCGGGTTGGAGACCGCCGCGGTCCAGAAGGAGGCCGAGCCCGAGCCCTGGCGCTACTCGCGTCGAGGGGAGCTCCTGCCGGATCACTGCCTGGACTGCGGCGCGGCGATGGTCGGGCCGTACTGCAGCAGCTGCGGGCAGAAGAACGAGCCCGAGCACCGGAGCCTCTGGCAGCTGGTCAAGGACGCGGTCGGCCCGGCGGTGCTGCTGGAGTCGAAGCTGTGGCGCACGCTCGGCACGCTGCTCGGGCGTCCCGGAGCGCTGAGCGAGGCGTACACCGAGGGCCAGCGCAGCCGCTACATCCGACCGCTCCGCCTCTACTTCTGGGTGAGCGTGCTGTTCTTCTCGGTCCTGGCGCTCAGACCCGCGCACGTGGCGACCTTCAAGGTGAATCCCCAGGGGCAGATCCATCTCCGGTACGCCCCGGCGCTGGAGAAGCGGCTGCGGGAGAAGCTCGAGCCGTTCAAGGATGCATCCCCGCAGGAACGGCCGGCTGGACCGGGCGAGCCGGGGGCGGACGGGCGCGCCGTCGCGGCCGAGCGGCTGAGGGCCGAGTTTCTCACCCGCCTCCCCAAGGCGCTGTTCCTCCTCCTGCCGGTCTTCGCGCTCCTCCTGCGCGGCCTCTGGCGGAAGCGGCCGTACGTGGACCAGCTCGTCTTTGCTGTCCACGCGCACACGGTGCTCTTCATGGGGCTGGGGATCGGGCTCATCCGCTGGTGGCCGCTCGAGACGATCGGCGTGGTCGCCCCGGTGGTCTGGTTCCTGCCCGCGGTGCACCGGTTCTACCGGAGCGGCTGGGTGGAGACGGTCCTCAAGACCGTGCTGCTCGGCATCGTGTACTTCTCGCTGGTGATTGCCGTGGTCCTGGCCACGTCGATGGTGGCCCTTCTCGGCACCTGAGCGCGCCGGGCCGCCGGCTGCAGCCGCGCCGCGGGAGGTCGCCAGCATCGGCCGGGATTTGCTTGGATGGGCGGGCCGTGCCCTGTTCCCGCATCCTCGCCCTTCTGCTGCTGGCCGCCTGTGGGGGCGGCGTTCCCGGTCCGGGGGGGCCGGACGGGGGAAGCACGGGGGTGCCGCTCGAGCCCACGCCGGAGACGCCGGATCTGCCGCTGGCCGGCGCATCGGTCGAGCAGCAACGCGCGTTCCGGGCCGGTGACGCGCTCTTCGAGCACCTCTTCGACGAGACCGACGGGCTCGGTCCGCTGTACGTGCGGCCGTCCTGCACTGCCTGCCACCTGCGCGGAGGGCGCGGCCCGGGTCAGACGCAGCGGATGGCGATCGTCTCGAGCGCGAGCGGGACTCCGATGGAATCACTGCCGTTCGGAGCCCTGGTCCGTCCGCTGGTGACCGCAGGGGCGGTGACGCCGGTGCTGCCTCCCGACGGGGGCCTGCCGCCCGGCGCCGTGCTCGACGTCACGGCGCGGCTCGCAGCGCCGCTCTTCGGTCGGGCCTACCTCGAGGCCATCCTCGACTCGGAGATCGAGCGTGTCGCCGCCGAGCAGTCGCTGCGCAGCGACGGCATCCACGGCCGGGTGAACCGGGTCTCGTTCGGTTCGACGGGGTCGGTCGACCCGAGCTTCCCGGCGCATCCCGCGGGCGAGAGCGGGCTGATCGGACGGTTCGGGGTGAAGGCCCGGATGGCGGCGCTCGACGACGTCGTCGCGGACGCGCTCCAGGGCGACATGGGGCTGACCAGCGCGCTGCGGCCGGTCGAGCTGCCGAACCCGGACGGGCGCACCGACGATCTCTCGCCGGGTGTGGACGTGCCCGACGAGAACCTGGCCGCGCTGGTGGGGTACACGCGGCTGCTCGATATCCCGCCGCGAGCGCGGCCCGATGCGCAGGGCGCCGCGCTGTTCGACTCCGTGGGGTGCGCGGTGTGCCACGTGCCGACGCTGCGGACGCGCGCGGACTGGCCGACGCGGCAGCTCGCCGGCATCGATGCGCCGGTCTTCACGGACCTCCTGCTCCACGACATGGGGGAGGGACTCGCCGACGGCCAGGAAGAGGCGGCGGCGGGCCCGCGCGATTTCCGGACGGCGCCGCTCATCGGGCTGTCGTACCTGCCGGGGTACCTCCACGACGGTCGCGCCCGGACGCTCCGCGACGCGATCGTCGGGCACGCCTCGCCCGGGTCGGAGGCGGCCGGAACGGTCCAGCGCTTCGAGGCGCTGGGCGCGGCGGACCAGGAAGCGCTGCTCGCGTTCGTCGGCGGGCTGTGAGCAGCCTTCCGAGGCGTCAGGGACCGATGGTCGCGTCGAACACCTTCCACGAGGCGCCGCCGCGCAGGTCGCGGAGCACCACGTAGATGTGGACCGGGGTCGCGACGTCGTGGGTGCGAAAGCGAATGTCACTGGTCGCGTTCGGGTCCTCGGGGATCGGCTCGGCCGACCGGAAGTCCACCACCTCGCCGGCGGTCGACTCCCAGCTGTAGCTGAAGCGCTCGTGCTGGATGCCGCCGTCGAGGCCGACGTAGGACTCGATTCCCCCTGGCCCGCCGTCGGGGATGTGCGGATACAGCCGGATCTCCTGGTTCAGCGGGAGCACGGCCCCCTGGAGGGGTCCTCCGTCCGGCAGCGTGACGTCGAGCAGCTCGGGGTTGTGGTTGGGAGCGCCCGAGAAGCGGACGGCGAGCCGGTAGATCCCGCGCTCGCGGTTCGAGGGATCGGGACCGGCGTCCGGACGGTCGACCTCGTATCCGATCGGGATCTGCGCGACGCCGGGCTCGTCGACGTTGATGCCGCCGTCGATGGCGCTCGGGCTCCCGTACGCGGCCGCGAGGAATGCCTGGATGTCCGGTCGCGAGCCGTCGAGCACCCCGTCGGGCAGATCGATCCCGTTGCTCCCGGGGCAGTCGAAGTTCCCGGCGAAGGGATTCCCCGGTCCACAGAGTGCGAGCTGGAAGACGAGGCCCGCGTCCGGATAGGCGAGGGGCGTGAAGGCGATCGGCGCCGGGATTCCTCCGTCCCGCACGTCCGCCTCCGGCGGGTCGGCCCGGAGCGCGAGGAGCCGCACCCGATCGAGGAGCTGGCTCTGCTTCTCGAGCTCGGGCTGACAGGCGGCGGCCAGCAACAGCGCCAGACCGCCTGCTCCCGGTGCGATCCACTCGCGCCGCATCACCACGTCCCCTTGATGCCCAGGATGGGCACGATCGGCAGGCCCTCGAACCTGGCGCTCTGCGAGTAGTTGTAGTTGTAGGCCGTCCCCTCGGTGCTCCGGGTGCTCGTCACGTTCTGGATGTCCAGGTACAGGTCGAGCGACCAGTTGTCGAAGACCCACACCTTGTCGATCCGGACGTCGAGCTGCGCGAAGTCCGGCAGCCGGTAGGAGTTCACCGGGCCGTACACGGGCACGTAGGTGTCGGTGAGGTCGTCCTTCACGGCGCCGAGGACCGGGGTCCGCGGATTGCCGGTGGAGAACCGGAAGCGTCCTCCGATCTCCCAGCCGGCGCCGAGCTTGTAGCTGGCGATCGCGGTCAGGACGTGCGTCTGGTCGAAGTCGAAGAGGCGCCAGCTCGCGCCGGGACGATCGATCCGCTCGCTCCGCGAGAAGGTGTAGGCGATCCATCCGAAGAGCCGCCGGGTCAGAGCCTGGCGGAAGAGCAGCTCGAAGCCGTAGATCCGGCCTCGCCCGTCGTTGACGAGGTTCTCGGGCACGAGCTGGCCATTGCGCTCGATGAGCGCGCTCGTGCTCACCGGAATGTCCCAGAGCCGGTTGTAGAACCCCTCGACGCTGAGGAGCAGATCCGGGCGAATGTTCCACTCGGCGCCCAGGCTGGTCTGCACCGCGTACCGGCTGCCGAGGTCCGGATTCCCGAAGGTCGCGTCCACCTCGCCGGCCTGCAGCGAGGGCGGCGCGTGGTAGAGCCCGACGCCCATCTTGAGGGTGAGCACCTCCTGCAGCACCGACCATCGCACCGCAAGTCGGGGATCGGCGGTGAGAAGCGGCGTGCGCTGGAGCCGGATGGAAACGAGATCCATTCGCACGCCAGGGATGATCAGGAGCGCCGGGACGGGCCGGAGCCGTAGCTCGGTCCACAGCCCCAGCTGGTTCTGCCAGAAGGGGGAGTCCGCGTAGAGGATCTGCCGCGTGGGCCCGAAGTAGGGCGGCTCTCCTTCCCGGGGCGCCTTGCCCAGCGCTGCGCTGAAGGTTCCCTGGGTGTAGGTCCAGTCCACGCCGACCACCGGGGTGACCCAGCTCGCGAGCCGGAGCTCGGCGGTGCTCCGCAGTGCCCAGGTGCTCGCGCCGAGCGAGAGGCCCCGCTCGCCGCCGATGTTCAGGTCGACCTCGGTCCGGTCGAAGCCGGCGATGGTGTCGACCCGCCACGCGTCGTCCACGAAGGTGTGGCGGAGACGGGCCTGGTTGAACCCCGTCTCGTTCTTGAAGTCCCGGCCCAGGGTCGGGTCGCCGGCCAGGGAGGTCTTGGTGATGAGCTGGAGCGCATCCTGGCTGTGCAGGCCGAGGATCTGGAAGGTGTTCTTTCGGTCGGGCTTCCAGGTCAGCTTCAGCTGCGCGTCGTCGTAGCGCGGGGCGACGGTGAAGCTCGGCGAGTCGTCCTTGAGGAACAGCGGAAGGATGAGGTCGATGTACGAGCGGCGGTATGCGGCGGCGATGCTGAGCGTGTCGGTGATGGGCGTCTCGAGGACGACGTTCGCGTTGTAGGCGTTGACCTCGAGGACTCCGTGGAATCCGTCCGTCCTCGGATTCCGGCTCTTCACGTCCACGACGCCGCCCACCACTCCGCCGTAATAGGAAGAGAAGTTGCCGGGGAGGTAGTCCACCGACTCGAGCAGCTCGCTGTTGTAGACCGCGGTGAGTCCCCCGAAGTGAAAGAGCAAGGGGATGCGCTCGCCGTCCAGGAAGATCCCCGAGTCGCGAGGGCTGGTTCCGCGGATGACGATGAGGCCGCCGTTCAGCGGAGGGCGCGCGACGCCGGGGAGGTTCTGGATGACCTTCAGCGCGTCGCCGGTCGTGCCGGGGATGCGCTGGATCTCCTGAAGCGAGATGGTCATCTGGCTGACCTCCTTCTTCTCCCGGGCCCCGTGGACCACGGTCTCGTAGGGCGAGAAGAAGGTGCGGAGCACGTGGTACCTGGCCTGGGTCAGCTTGCCGGTGTCGATGCGCTCGCTGGTCTCGAAGCGCTGGAACTCACTCGCGGTGACGACGACCTGCACGTTGCCCGGAGGGACGTCGCGAAAGGAGAAGCGTCCTCGCGCGTCGGTGACGGTGCTCATCCCCTGGGCCGGGAGCGCCACCTCGGCCCCGGCGAGCGGTGTCCGGTTGCCGCGCTCGAGCACCTCGCCCGAGAAGTTCACCGGACCTTCCTGCTGCACCTGAGCCGCGGTGGACGCCGGCCGGAGCACGAAGTCGTAGCCGTAGGTGATGCGGACCGGGCTCGGCTTGCCGGCGATCTCCGCCGGGGTGAAGCGGAACTGCCGGATCGCGGCGAGAGCGGCCTCGTCGAAGCCGTGACCCGCCGGCTCGACGACCTCGGCCCGCGTCACCTCGCCGGTGGCCGAGATGTCGATGCTGAGGAGGACCCGGCCCTCGAGGCTCTGGGCCTCGGCCTCGGGCGGGTAGGCGGCCTCGACGAAGCGCTCGACCGCGGGGGGGCGGGTGAGCTTCGGCTCCGCGGGGGTCTGCACCTCGGGGGGCGCGTCCTGGGCGAGCGCGAGGGCGGGGGCGCACAGCAGCGCTGCCATGGACCAGGCTCGACGCCTCGACACTGCTCGCCCCTCTCCCCGCGCCCGGGAGCGTCTTGCCGGCTCCTGGCGCCGCTCCTCGAGCGGGTGATGCCCGCTCCGGCCCGTGTCGGCAACACAAACGCGTCCGTGCGCGGGCGATTCCCGCCCGGGCTCAGGAGACCGCGACGAGGAGCACCCGGCCGCCGAGCGCCGGGCCCGCGGGGCTGAACGGCGCGCCGGTTCCGGGGTGGAGCGCCGCCTCGAAGCGCAGCCCCACGCGCTCCAGGAGCCGGACGAGCTCGGTGATGGTGTAGACCCGGACGGACATCGACCTCTGACCGGAGCCGCGCGGTCCCGCCCAGAACCAGGTCGTCTCGACCCGACCGGCCACGGGGTCGAAGCGGGCTTCCTCGACCAGCAGCGTCCCGTCGGGAAGCCGGTGCGCGGGGACGGCGTCTCGGGCGAGCCGTGCCGCGAGGACATCGCGGTGCATGGTGTCGACGGCCACCTTGCCCCCGGGCTTCAGCGCACGGGCGAGCGTGGTCAGGATGGCGGCGTCGCCGGACTCGTCCCCGTAACCGAGCGAGCTGAAGAGGCTGAGGGCGACGTCGAAGCCGGACTCGGGCAGCGGCTCGCGCAGATCGTGCCGGACGTACCGAAGCTGCTCGGCGGACACGGTGCCTCGCCTGCGTTCGGCCTCCGCGAGCAGCGGAGCGGACTGATCGACGCCGAGCACGCGCGCGCCGAGACGCGCCAGGGAGAGGCTCACCCGTCCGAAGCCGCAGCCCGCGTCGAGCACCCGCGCGCCGGGCGACAGACCCAGGATGCGCCACAGGGCCGCGGCCTCCTCGTCGCCACCCATGGAGACGGTGGCCCAGAGGCGGAGGTAGTCCTCGTCGAAGAACTGCTCCCACCAGGGGGCGCTGGTCATCGGCCAGTCGCCCGCAGGCTCAGCTCAGGCGGGACAGCAGCAGCTTGCGCTGGAGCTGGAGCGTCTCCGGAGACGCCTTCCCGAGCATCTCGAAGAACTCGCCCTCCTCGGTGAGCTCCTGCTTCCACTCGGCCGGGTCGATGTGGGTGGCCTCGTCCACCTTCTCCGCCGGGATGTCCAGCCCGGACAGGTCGAGGTCACCGGCCTTGGGCACCCAGCCGAAGGGGGTCTCCTGGCCGCCGACGCGGACGTGCGCGCGATCGACGATCCACTTCAGCACCCGCATGTTCTCGCCGAAGCCGGGCCAGAGGAACTTGCCGTCCTTGCCCTTCCGGAACCAGTTCACCTGGAAGAGCTTGGGCGGGTACGGAATCCTCTCCTGCATGTCCAGCCAGTGCTGCAGGTACTGGCCCATGTTGTAGCCGGCGAAGGGCAGCATGGCCATCGGGTCACGCCGCACCACGCCCACCTTCCCGGTGGCGGCGGCGGTGGTCTCCGAGCCCAGCGTCGAACCGAGGAACACCCCGTGGGCCCAGTTGAAGCTCTGGAGCACCAGCGGGACGGTGGTCGCGCGGCGGCCGCCGAAGATGATTGCGCTGATCGGGACGCCATCGGGATCGTTGGCGTGCTTGCTCAGCACCGGGTTGTTGGTCATCGGCGCGGTGAAGCGCGCGTTGGGATGGGCGGCCTTCTCGGTCGAGCCCTTCTTCCACGGCCGCCCCTGCCAGTCGGTGAGCTCGTCGGGGACCTCGCCGTCCATCCCCTCCCACCACACGTCGCCGTCCTTGGTCAGGCCGACGTTGGTGAAGATGGTGTCCTTGGCGATGGTGCGCATCGCGTTGGGGTTCGACGCGAAGTTCGTGCCCGGAGCGACGCCGAAGTAGCCGTTCTCGGGGTTCACCGCCCAGAGCCGGCCGTCCTTCCCGACGCGCATCCAGGCGATGTCGTCGCCGACGGTCCAGACCTTCCACCCCGCGAAGCGCTTCGGGGGGATCATCATCGCGAAGTTGGTCTTGCCGCAGGCGGAGGGGAACGCGCCGGTCACGTACGTCATCTGACCGTCGGGGCTCTCGACGCCGAGGATGAGCATGTGCTCGGCGAACCAGCCCTCGTCCTTGCCGAGGAAGCTGCCGATGCGGAGGGCGAGGCACTTCTTGCCGAGCAGGGCGTTGCCGCCGTAGCCGGAGCCGAAGCTCCAGATGGTGTTGTCCTCGGGGAAGTGACAGATGAAGCGGCGCTCGGGGTTGATGTCGCCGGTGCAGTGCAGACCGCGGTTGAAGTCGCCGGAGTCGCCGAGCATGTCCAGCGCGGCTTTCCCCATGCGGGTCATGATCCGCATGTTGAGGACGACGTAGACGCTGTCGGTGATCTCGATGCCGACCTTCGCGAGCGGCGAGCCGATCGGCCCCATGACGTAAGGGATGACGTACAGGGTCCGGCCCTTCATCGAGCCGTCGAAGAGCTTGGTCAGCTTCCCGTAAGCCTCCTCGGGGGCCATCCAGTTGTTGGTCGGCCCGGCGGCGTCCTTCGTCTTGGTGCAGATGAAGGTGAGGTGCTCGACGCGCGCGACGTCGTTCGGGTTGGACCGGTGGAGGTAGCAGCCCGGTCGCTTCTGAGGATTGAGCGGGATGAGCACGCCGGTGTCGACCGCGTACTTGGTGAGGCGCTCCTTCTCGCCCTCGGACCCGTCGCACCACACGACCCGGTCCGGCTGGCAGAGGGCGGCGCAGTCCCGCACCCAGTCGAGCAAGGCCTTGTTCCGTGTGAGCGTGGTCGCGCTCCCGTCAATCTGGCTCGCCATCAGTTCATCTCCCGAACGAATCTTTGAGGAGCGGTTCTCCTAATACAGCCTCCGAGCCCTTGCCGAGCCAAACTTGAGGCGTGTCTGGCCCGACTCCCCGGGGTGAACACCTTGTGCGCTCATCCGGTGGATTAGCAAGGGCTGCGCGTGGTGACGCGCCGCGAAAGCGCAGCGCATCGGACGTCGGCGCCGGCCCCGGTGTGTGATCGCGCCCGGTGGCTCCCGGGACGGTGTCAAACACCTCCGCGCCCCCGAACCTTCGCACGGAAGCATCCGTCGTCGAGGCCGTCCCGGGAGCACGCCTCGGAGGACACCGTGCGGTGGATTCCGTCGCGCGGGCGCTTGGCGACGCATCGCGCGGTGAGCTTGCACGCCTGGCGGTGGCTGCGGTCGAACGGCTCGGGTCCGCCGAGCTGGGTCCGCGCGCAAGCCCGAGCGAGGTGTCAGACACCTCGTCATCGGAGAAGCGCCCGACAGCTCGTCATCGGCGGTGCGAGGAATGGTGCGGGCGAGCGAAGTGTCTGGGAGCGAAGTGTCAGACACCTCGTCATCGGAGAAGCGCCCAACACCTCGTCATCGGCGAAGCGGCCGACACCTCGTCATCGGTGATGCGAGGAGTGGTGCTGGGGAACGACGTGCCGGAGCGAGGTGTCAAACACCTCGTAATCGGAGAAGCGCCCGACACCTCGTCATCGACACCTCGTCATGGACCGAGCGTGGTGGGCTGGTCGGAAGGCCGTGGGCCAGGCGGCTGGAGGTCAAAACCACCCGGTTCGACCTGATGTGCGCTCCGGTGCGTGTCAGCTGGGTCCGGGGAGCGGACTGCTAGGCTGCCCCGCCGAATGCTCGAGCCCGCCGCCGCGCAGCCCACCGGTTCCGAGATGCCCAGGTACACCCGTAACCGCGCGAAGCGCCGGGCGATCATCGGCTCGATCATCACTGGCACCACCATCGAGTGGTACGACTTTTACCTCTACGGGTGGTTGTTCCTGGCGATGCAGCCGCACTTCTTCCCGACCAGCAATCCGGTGTCGGCCTGGCTCACTGGTCTGGCGCTCTACGCGACCGGGTTCGTCATCCGTCCGGTCGGGGCCGCCTACTTCGGCCGGATGGGCGATCTCCGCGGACGGAAGAGCGCGTTCCTCGCGACGCTCCTGCTCATGGGGGGAGCCACCACGGCCATCGGCATCCTTCCCAGTTACGAGCGGGTTGGCCTGCTCGCGCCGGCGCTCCTGGTCCTGATGCGTCTCCTTCAGGGGTTTGCGCTCGGAGGCGAGTACGGCGGCGCTGCCATCTTCGTCGCGGAGAACGTTCCCGATGGCGAGCGCGGCTACTACACGAGCTACGTCCAGATCACCGCCACGCTCGGGCTCTTCGTCTCCGTGCTCGTCGTCGAGGCCGTCCAGCACTACCTGAGCCCCGCGGACTACGGGGCGTGGGGCTGGCGGCTGCCATTCCTTTTCTCCCTCTTCCTCCTCGGAATCGCGGGATGGGTACGCGCACAGCTCGTCGAATCTCCGCTCTGGGAGCGGCTGCGGCTGGAGAATCGGCTCTCGCCTGAGCCGCTGGTCGAGGCCGGCCGGAACTGGAAGAAGCTCGCCCTCGCGCTCTTCGGTGCGACCGCCGGTCAGGGGGTCATCTGGTACACGGCGCAGTTCTTCTCGCTGCAGTTCATGACCAAGCTGGTCGGGGTTCCGCTCAGCAAGGCGCGCTTCATCCTCGCGACAGCCTTGCTCTGTGCGATGCCGTTCTTCGTGGTCTTCGGTGCGCTCTCGGACCAGTTCGGACGGAAGCGGCTGATGGTGGTCGGGAACCTGCTCGCAGCGATCAGCTTCTTCCCGATCTACCGAGCGATGCAGATCGTCTCCAATCCGCTCAACGAGGTGGCGATGACCGCGCTGGTCTTCGTCCAGGTCCTGCTGGTCACCGTGACGTACGGACCGATTGCCGCCTTCCTCGTCGAGTACTTCCCGGCGCGTTCTCGCTACACCTCGCTCTCCATCCCGTACCATCTTGGGAACGGCATCTTCGGTGGGCTCACCGCATACCTGGCCTCCTCCATGGCGGTGAGCGCGAACAACAAGTTCATCGGGCTCGCCTTCCCCTGCGTCGTGGCGCTGCTCACGGCGGGAATCGGGGCGTGGTTCCTCCCGGAGACCTCACGCATCCGCATCTGGGCCGAAGTCCGGCCCCGCGGCAGCGGATCGGGCAGCGGTCCCTATCCGGTTCGGGATGCCACCGGTCCGCACCGGGCGCCGAGCGGCGTGCACCTCGTCCCGCCGGGCGTGTAGCCGCCAGCGAATCAGTGGATCGCTGCGCGGACCGGAAGCCGGCGGATCAGCTCCGCCTCGGCGTCCAGGAGGCGCTCGAGGCGCGGCCAGGTCTCCGGGCCATGCACTCGCGTCGCGAGCCGGAGAAAGAGCTTCTGGTGACCATCCTCGCTCCGCGCGAGCTCTGCGTAGAACCGGCGTAGATCGGCGTCCGGGAGCGCACCGGCGAGGAGCGCGAGTCGCTCGCAGCTGCGGGCCTCGATGATCGCGGCCACGAGGAAGCGATCCAGTTGCCGCTGTGCGGCGGGCGTTCGCACCAGGGCCTGGAGTGCCTGCGCATACGGATCCCCGGGATCGCGACCGAGCGCGAGTCCTCGCCGCTCGAGCAGCTGCAGCACCCGGGCGAGGTGTCCGCTCTCCTCGCGTGCGAGCCGCGCCATGTGCGCCGGCAGTCCTGGGACGTCCGGATACGCCTGGAGCAACGAGAGGGCATTCGCCGCCGCCTTCTTCTCGCAGTGGGCGTGGTCGACGAGCACCTCGTCGAGGTGCTCGAGCGCGTTCGGCAGCCACCGGGGTCCCGTCTCGCAGCGGAGCGTGACGCGGTGGCGATCCTCGGAAGGCGGTGAGCTCATCTGCCCGAGGCGTCCTATCGCGGAGCGGCTGGCCAGGTCACGCCGGGCCCGGACCGAACAGGACCGCGTTCACCTGGTCGGGGTCGACCGAGACGGGTGTGCGCGGAAGCCGCTCGAGCGCGAATCGGGACACCAGCTCGGCGAGGCCGACCGGGTGCCCGTTGGAAAGTCCGGCCCAGCCGGAGAGCAGGCCGACGAGGCGCTCGGCTGCGATGTCTCGCTCGCGCAGCTCCGCCAGGCTCGGCGTCCCGGCCCGCTTCGCGAGCCGCTTGCCGTCGGGTCCGAGGAGCAGCGGGACGTGCGCATAGGTCGGGACCGGCAGGTTCAGGGCCTCGCAGAGCTGGACCTGTCGCGGTGTCGAGCCGAGCAGGTCGTCGCCGCGGAGCACGTGTGTGATGCCGGTGTCAGCGTCGTCCACCACGACCGCGAGCTGGTAGCTCGGCACACCGTCGTTGCGGAGCACCACGAAGTCGCCCACCTCGCGGGCGACATCCTGGACGAACGTGCCGTGGAGCAGGTCGTGGACCTCGGTCGGGCCCTCGTGCGGCCGGAACCGCCAGGCAGGGGGACGCGTGCGGCTGCGCTCGGCGACCTCCAGCGCAGACAGCGCGAGGCAGGTCCCCGGATACCGCGGGCCGTCGTCCGCGGGTCCGTGAGGCGCGGACACGGCCCGGGCGATCTCGCTGCGCGTGCAGAAGCACGGGTAGACGCGGCCCGTCGCCCGGAGACGGTCGAGCGCGGCCCGGTAGAGCTCGAGACGGCGGCTCTGGAGCACCGGCGCGCCGTCGAAGTCGAGGCCGAGCCACGCGAGATCCGCCAGCAGCGCATCGGTGAGCTCGGGTCGGGAGCGGGCGGTGTCGAGATCCTCGATCCGGAGGAGGAACTCCCCGCCCTGGGAGCGGGCCCAGCACCAGCCGAGCACCGCCGCCCAGGCGTTGCCGAGGTGGAGCCGCCCCGTGGGACTGGGGGCGAACCGGCCGCGATGGGTCGCCGTCACGTCGCGGTCAGAGGTGCCACAGCTCCTTGTGACCCGCAATGCCGACCTTTGCTAAGAGCGCGGCGGCCGATGCGGTTCCTTCACCTGTCCGACGTCCACGTCACCGCCGACTACGGTCGGCACTCCCTCCTGCGCCTGGGCTGGCGGCGGTGGATCGCGCTCGGCGAGCTGACGCTCGGGGGACGGGCGCGCGCCTTCGCACGGGCGCCGGAGACGATCTCTCGCATCCTGGACGAGGCGCGGACGCTGGCGGTCGACCACGTCATCCTCTCGGGCGACCTGACGGCCTACGCCCTGCCGGTCGAGTTCGAGGGAGCGCGGGCCGCCATGGGGGAGTGGGCGAACGAGCCGCAGCGCTGCACGGTGATCCCCGGCAACCACGACCGCTACACGCCGGGGGCTCACCGCACGCGCCGGTTCGAGCAGAGCTTCGGGAACCTCCTCGCCTCGGACCTGCCGGGCATCGCCGTCGAGGACGGGTTTCCGTTCGTGAGGCTGCTGGGCGAGCACGACGCGGTCATCGGTCTCCAGTCGGCCCGCGTGCCGCACTTTCCCGGGCTGTCCTACGGACTCGTGGGGCGGAGGCAGAGGGATGCCCTTGCAGCGCTGGTGCGAAGGCCGGAGCTCGACGGTCGGGCGGTTCTCGTGGTGGTGCATCACGCTCCGTTCGGAGCGCTGGGCAAGCCCGACCGGTTGCTGCACGGCCTCGTGGACGCGCCGGCGCTCCTGGCATTGCTCCCGGGCGATCGCTTCGCGGTGCTCCACGGGCACATCCATCAGCGCTTCCACTTCCCCGCGACCGAGCACCGGCCGCACATCTTCGGAGCCGGGTCCTCGACCGAGGCCGGGCACGAGGGCTACTGGATCATCGAGACGGCCGGGGGCCGCATCACCCGCTGCGAGAAGCGCGGTCTCCTGGCCAGCTGAGCAGCTCGGAGGGGCACCGCCCGGGAAGCGTTGCTTCGGGCCGGCCGAGGACGTGTCCCGACGACGAAGTGCCCGATTTCGAGGGATTACGAGGTGTCGACGACGACGAGGTGCGACTACGAGGTGTCTGCCGACTACGAGGTGTCTGACACCTCGCGGGCGGACACCTGGCTGCCGAGACCTCGGGGCCGGACGCCTCGCGGCCGCCCCGGGGCAGCGTGAAGCCGCCGTGGGAAAGGCTGGGGGGGCGGGCCGATTACGAGGTGTCTGGTACCTCGCGGTCCGGACATGTCGGGGCCGGACGCCTTGCGGCCGCCCGAGTCAGCCTGCCGGCGCGGCGGGAAAAGCAGCGGGGGGGGCGCAATTACGAGGTGTCAATTACGAGGTGTCTGACACCTCGCAGCCGACACCTCGCGGCCCCGAGACCTACGAGGTGTCTGACACCTCGTGGCCAGCGGCCTCCCGGGTCAGCGTGCGGCGCCGCGGGAAAGGCAGCGGGGGCGGGAATTAGGAGGCCTGACACCTCGGGGCCGCCTCGCGCCCGGACACCTCGCGGCGGACACCTCGGAACCGCCTCGCGAGCCCCCTCAGCGCGCCGCTGCAGCCGGGGGGGAGGCCACGGGGGCAGGCGCGATGCTCTCCGCCACCGCGATCGACTCTCGCACGCAATCGGCGATTCCCGGGCCCCGGTAGGCGCTTCCAGCGAGCAGCAGACGGGGATGGTGCCGGAGCGCGGTCGCGATCGCGTCCATCCGTCCGCGATGGCCCACCTCGTACTGCGGAATCGCCTGTGGCCAGCGGACGACGTGGACGAGATCCGGAGCGCGCCGCACACCGAGCATCGTCTGCAGCTCGTCACGGACCACCGGCACCAGCTCCGCATCCGGGAGCGCCGCGAACGCCCCCCCGTGCGCGCCGCCGACGAGCACCGTGAGCAGCGTTCCGCCCGCCGGCGCCCGGAAGGGGTATGCGGAGGAGACGAAGATGATCCCGAGGATCCGCCGTCGCTCCCGCGCGGGCACCAGCACGCCGAACCCCTGGGGCGCGGGATCGAGCCCCTCGCGCCAGCCGAGGTGAACAACGGAGATGGGCACGCTCCGGATCGCCTCCAGCGCGGTGGCGACGCTCGCATCCAGCGGCCGTAGCAGCTCGGCCGAGATGCGCGGCGGCACGGCGAGGATCACCCGCTCGAACCGATCGCCTCCACCGTGCCAGCGCACCTGCCAGCCACCGGCCGCCGGCTCGAGCGCGCGCACCTGGACCCCGAGCCTGATGGTATCGCCCAGCGCCCGCCCGAGCGCGCGGGGGAGCGTCTCCAGCCCTCCGTCGAAGGAGAGCAGTCGCGGGGGTGCGGCGGCATGCCCGCTCTTGCGCATGGCCTTCGCTGCCAGGAGCAGGCTGCGATGGCTCCGCTCCATCTCGTGGAGGCGGGGAAACGCCGCCCGCACGCTCAGCCGCTCGGAGTCGCCGGCGAAGATACCGGTCTGCACGGCGTCTAGCAGCGTCTCGGTGACGTGGCGACCGAAGTGCCGGCGCCCGAAGTGGGCGAGGCTCTCGTCCACCCCGCTGGGCCCACGGCGGCTCAGCGGCTCGAGCAGGAGCCGCAGCTTCGCCCACCAGGGGAGGATGCCCGAGGCCAGCAGCTGGGGCGGCTTCGATGGCAGGAGCCTGACCTTTCCCCGCACGAAGACCGCGCGCCGGTCGCTGGCCGCTGCCGCGGGCCGCAGGCGTTCGCCGATCCCCAGCGCCTCCGCGACCCGGGACACCGCACCCTCGCGATCGAGCAGGCCGTTCGGGCCGGCCTCGAGCACAAAGCCATCCTCGGCCCAGGAGCGAATCTGCCCGCCCACCCGCTCCGACGCCTCGAGCAGGGTCACCGGGGTGCCTCGGGCACGCAGGGCCCAGGCGAGCGTGAGGCCCGAGATGCCTGCTCCGACGACCACGGTGCGCAGCTGCGGCAAGGACTCTCCTCATCGCGGGACGCTGGCGATTGGGCTCGCGACCCGTGCGGCTGCTGCTTATGTCACGGCCATGCGCTTCGTGGTGACCGGTGCGAACCGCGGGATCGGGCTCGAGTTCGTCAAGCAGCTGACAGCGAGAGGCGAGGAGGTGGACGCCACCGCCCGGGACCCGGAAGACGCAGCCGAGCTGCACGCCCAGGCACGTCCCGGCGTCCGGCTCGCGATCCACCGGCTCGAGGTCGCCGATGACGCGAGTGTCGCTGCCTTCGCCGAGGAGCTCGCTCCGGGTCCCGTGGACGTGCTCATCAACAACGCCGGCGTGTCGGGCGTGAAGGGCGGCGAGCTCATCGACCCGGCCGACGTCCTCCGGGTGCTGAACGTGAACGCGGTCGGCACGCTCCGGGTGGTGCGTGCGCTCCTTCCTCGCCTTCGCGAGGGAAAGGGCAAGAGGATCGTCAACCTCACCAGCAAGCTCGGAAGCATCGCCGAGGCGACCGGGGGCCGGTATGCGTACCGGTCGAGCAAGGCCGCCCTGAACATGGTGACGAAGCTGCTGGCCGAGGATCTCCGTGCCGAGGGCTTCCGCACCGTCGGGCTCCATCCGGGCTGGGTGCAGACGCGCATGGGCGGCAGCGCGGCGCCCGTCCCGCCCGACCAGTCGATCCAGGGGATGCTCCGGATCATCGACGGCCTCACCGCCGAGCAGAGCGGAGGCGTCTTCGACTTCCAGGGAGGGGAGATCCCCTGGTGAGCCGTCAGGGGTAGAGACGCTCCACCGTCCAGGGCGCTTCCGCCGACGCGCGGCGAAAGACCTCGCGGTCGTGCAGGCGGAATTGGCCGGACTTCCAGAACTCGATCCGGTCCGGCTCGAGACGGAACCCCGACCAGTGCGCCGGGCGCGGGACGTCCCGGCCCGCGTAGCGAGCATCGACGTCCTTCACCGCCGCCTCCAGGACGGCCCGGCTGGCGAGCGGCTCGCTCTGTCGTGACGCCCACGCACCGATCTGGCTTCCGCGGGCACGCGTGGCGAAGTACGCATCGGCCTCCTGATCCGAGACCTGCGTCACTCGACCTTCGATGCGCACCTGGCGCTCCAGGTCCTTCCAGTGAAAGTTGAGCGCGGCCCAGGGGTGCGCCCGGAGCTCGCGGAACTTCCGCGAATCGAGGTTGCCGTAGAAGACGAAGCCCGCGTCGTCGAAGCCCTTGAGCAGCACGATCCGCGAGCTCGGACGCCCGTCCGGGCCGACCGTGGAGAGCACCATCGCGTTCGGATCCACCCGGACGGCGGCTTCCGCCTCGCGGAACCATTCCGCGAACTGCTGGATCGGGTCCTTCATGGGGCCTTCCATAGCAGAGGCGGCACGCACCCGGGCGTCGAGCCCCGTCATGCAGTAAGCAGGGTAGGCCGATGAAGATTCTCTTCGTGGCCTCCGAGGTCGCGCCCTACAGCAAGTCGGGTGGCCTGGGAGACGTGGCGCATGCGCTGCCGCGGGCGCTCTCGGCGCGAGGCCACGAGGTCCGGGTCGTGACTCCGCTCTACGCGACGGCGCGGGTCACGAACGTGGAGGATTCGGGCCGCTCGATCCGGTTGCGCTTCCCGTTCGGCGAGCAGCGCGCGGGAATCCGGGTGGCGCGTCCGGCGCCACGACAGGAAGTCTGGTTCCTGGACCATCCTGGCTACTACGGCCGGCCAGGGCTGTACGGAGATGGGCACGGCGAGTACAGCGACAACCACCGGCGCTTCGCGTTCCTCGCGGTGGGGGCGCTGTCGGCGGCGCAGGCGATGCAGTTCGCGCCCGACCTCGTGCACCTGAACGACTGGCAGACCGGGCTCGGTGCTCTCGCCCTGGCCCGCGGCTTTCGCGGCAGCTCGGTGGGCGAGGCCCGAAGCCTCTTCACCATCCACAACCTGGCCTACCAGGGGGTCTTCCCCAAGGACGCGATGCAGGACCTGGGACTTCCGTGGGACGTGTTCACCCCGCAGGGCCTCGAGTTCTACGACCAGGTCAACTTCATGAAGGCAGGCCTGGCGTCCGCCGACGCGCTGAGCACGGTGAGCCCCACGTACGCGGCGGAGATCCAGACCGAGGCGTACGGCTGCATGCTGGAAGGAATCCTCCGTGCTCGTGCCCACGACCTGCACGGCATCCTCAACGGGATCGACGTGCACGAGTGGAACCCGCACGCGGATCCCCACCTGCCGGCGCCCTACGACGCGGACGATCTCTCGGGAAAGGCGGTGTGCAAGGCCGAGCTTCGGCACCGCTTCGGGCTCCCGGACCCCGAGCGCGTGAGCGACGCGCCGCTGTTCGGGGTGGTGACTCGCCTGGCGGGGCAGAAGGGAATCTCGCTCCTGCTGGAGGCGATCCCCACGCTCCTCGACCAGGGCGCGGAGGTGGTGGTGCTCGGGAACGGCGAGCACTGGTACGAGGACGCGCTGCGCTCGCTCGCGGCCCGGCGCAGTGATGGGTTCCGGGCGTTCATCGGGTTCGACCCCTCGCTGTCGCACCTGGTGGAGGCCGGGGCGGACTTCTTCCTGATGCCCTCGCTCTACGAGCCATGCGGGTTGAACCAGATGTACTCGCTCCGTTACGGGACGGTGCCGGTGGTCCGGGCGACGGGGGGCCTCGAGGACACGGTGCGCGACGCGGACCTCCCCGAGGGAACTGGCTTCAAGTTCCGTGACTTCGACGTGGCGGGGCTCCTCTGGGCGAGTGGCCGAGCGATGGACTGGTGGTGGAACCGGCGTGACGAGCTCGACGTGCTCCGACGACGGGGCATGGTTCAGGACTGGTCCTGGGAAAGCTCGGCCGCGACTTATGAACGGCTGTACGCCTCGCTCGCAGGCTGATACGAGTCCCGGCGGGCATGGGCGGAGCCGAGTCACTCTGGCAAGGACCGAAGGCGACGAACTCGCGCTCGGATGCGCTGGTCTTCTTCGGCGCCACCGGTGACCTCGCGCACAAGAAGATCTTCCCCGCGCTCCAGTCGATGGTGGAGCGGGGCGTGTTGCAGTGCCCGGTCATCGGCGTGGCGAAGGCTGGATGGACGCTCGATCAGCTGAAGGCGCGAGCAAAGGACAGCGTCGAGACGCACGGGCCGGGCGTGCGCGAGCCGGCGTTCTCCAAGCTCATGTCACAGCTGCGGTACGTGGATGGCGACTACGGGGACCCGAACACCTTCCTTCAGCTGAAGAAGCTCCTCGAAGGCTGCCACGCGCCTACCCACTACCTGGCGATTCCCCCGATTCTCTTCCCCACGGTCGTCGAGGCCCTGAGCAAGTCCGGCAACGCCGAGCGCGCGCGGGTGGTGGTGGAGAAACCGTTCGGCCACGATCTGAAGTCAGCCGAGGAGCTGAACCGGATCCTCCACCAGGTCTTCCCCGAGAAGTCGGTCTTTCGCATCGACCACTACCTGGGAAAGGACGCGGTGGAGAACCTCCTGGTCTTCCGCTTCGGCAACACGTTCCTCGAGCCGATCTGGAACCGGAACTACGTGGAGAGCGTGCAGATCACCATGGCCGAGAGCTTCGGCGTCCAGGGGCGCGGGAAGTTCTACGACCAGACCGGATGCATCCGGGACGTGGTGCAGAACCACCTGCTCCAGGTCGTGGGCTTCCTGGCGATGGAGCCGCCGTCCGACCTGTACTGGGAATCCGTGAGGAACGAGGTGGCGGACGTGTTCCGGGCGATTCCGCCCATGCGGCCGGAGGACGTGGTCCGGGGACAGTTCGTGGGGTATCGCGACGAGCCGGGCGTGGCGCCCGCCTCGCAGGTCGAGACTTACGCGGCGGTGCGGATCCAGGTCTCGTCCTGGCGGTGGGACGGGGTGCCGTTCTTGATTCGGTCGGGCAAGTGCCTCCCGGTGACCGCGACCGAGGTGGTGGTGAAGCTGCGACGCCCACCCCTGCGAAAGCTGTCCCGCAAGGACGCGAACACCTTCCGCTTCCGGCTGGGACCGGACATGGCGCTGTCGTTGAGTGCTCGGGTCAAGAAGCCGGGGCAGGAGATGGTGGGGACCACGGTCGAGCTCGCCGCGGTGAAGCAGGACACCTCCGACGAGGCGGACGCCTACGAGCGACTCCTCACCGACGCGATGAACGGCGACGCGACGCTCTTCGTCCGGCAAGACGCGGTCGAGGCGGCGTGGGCCGTGGTGGAGCCGGTGCTGGACAACGTTACCCCTCTCAACTTCTACGAGCCGGGGAGCTGGGGGCCGCGCGAAGCGGACCGGCTGGCCGTGGACCTCGACGGGTGGGACAACCCGGCGGGCAAGCCTGGCGGTTGAGGCCTAGTACCCGGCGTTTCGGTCGGGAACGGAGGCAATCATCGCGCCGGTGAAGACGACGCCACCGGCGTTGGCCGCCGCGAGCAGGAAGCCCCACCACTCCGGGTAGAACATCTGGCCGGCGGGAGCGAAGAAGGGCGTGAGCAGCCCGGCGACGAACCCTCCGAAGAGGCCCAGCCCGGTTGAGGCGAAGCGCGAGAGGGGGACCGAGCGCGCGCCGAAGATCCGCCAGACGGGGTAGAGCGCCTCGGGGCCCAGGGCGCCGACGATGCAGCCGATGGCCGAGAAGAGAAGCGCCCCGATGGAAGAGAACAAGTGCGGCGTGAAGGTCATCGAACTCCCTCTTGACGTCCGCGCACAATGCGTCGGATGGCGACGGATTTCCACAGGATCCGTCGGGTTTGCCGTCGGGCGCGGTAGAGTCCGGCCGTGCCGCTGGAGCGAGAGCTCGGAGGGTACGAGATCGTCGGCCGGCTCGCGGTGGGCGGGATGGCCGAGGTGTACCAGGCTCGACCCCTCCCCTCGACGACCCCTTCGACGGGCGAGGGCCCCGAGGTCGTGCTGAAGCGCCTGCTCCCGACCTACCGGAACGATGGCGCGCACGTGAAGCACTTCATCGACGAGGCGAAGATCGCGGTCCGGCTCCAGCACAAGCACCTCGTACGGACCTTTCGCTGCTTCAAATCCGGCGCGGACTACCTGATGGTCCAGGAGCTCGTCCCGGGGCGGACCCTGGGCTTCTTCCTCGAGCAGCTGGTCGTGGCCGGAACGTCGATGCCGCTGCCCGCGGCGAACTACATCGGGTGGTGCCTGCTGGATGCGCTCGGGTACCTGCACGCGGGCATCGGGGCGAGCCCGGCGGTGCCGCTGGTCCACCGCGACGTCAATCCGTCGAACGTGCTGCTGTCGGTGACCGGCGACGTGAAGCTGACGGACTTCGGGATCGCCGAGTTCGACGGCTTCCCCAGGGCAGAGCAGGGGGCGCTGCAGGGGACCGTGGCCTACATGAGCCCGGAGCAGGTGGTGGGAGAGTCGGTGGACGCGCGGAGCGACCTGTACTCGGTGGGCGTCATCCTCTGGGAGATGGTGGCGAACCGGCGGCTGTTCCCGCAGGCGACCGAGCTGGACCTGCTGGCCCGGGTGCGCGACGCGCAGATCCCGCTGCTCGAGTCGGTTCGCGGCGGAGTGCCGGAGTACCTCGCACGGGTTGTGCGGCAGGCGACCTTCGCGGACCGGGAGAAGCGCTTCCAGAGCGCAGCGGAGTTCGCGCGCGCGCTCCAGCTGGTGGCCCAGCGGAACGGCTGGCCCCTGAGCGTCGAGGCCCTGAATCCGCTGCTCGGGCGGTGAGCACAGTCAGTCCGTCGGCAAGGTGTCGCCCCGCCAGGCGCCAGCGAGGTGTCCGCCAGCGAGGTGTCAGACACCTCGTAATTGGCGCCTCGTATTGAGACCAACGCGTCCGGCTCCGGCGAGGTGTCTGTCTCCGGCGAGGTGTCAGAGACCTCGTAATTGACGTCTCGTCATTGATTGAGGCCTCTTCATTGGGTGAATCCCGTTCGCGTGCCGCGCTGCGGCGCTCGGGGGGGTCAAAGGGCGCGGTGGTCCGCTGCGTCCTACCCTCGCGAGAAGGGCCGAATTACGAGGTGTCACACACCTCGTAATTCCTCGTAATTGGACGCCTCGCCCCCGCGTGCCCCGGTGCAGCGCCCTGGTGACTCAGGAACTCGCGGTGGTCGGCTGCGTCCCACCCTCGCGCGAGGGGGCCGTCGGCGCCTTGAGCCTGGTCATCCGGACGCGGCCCAAGCGGGGTCCCTGCTTCGAGGCGATGGTGAACTGCCAGCCATCGTACGTGAACCGGTCGCCCACCTCGGGGATGCTGCCAGCCAGGGAGCTCAGGTAACCGCCGAGCGTCTCGTACTCGCCCTCGGGGAGGGGGAGACCGAAGGCCTCGGCGAACTCCTCGACCTCGAGCATCGCGTCGACCAGGTACGAGCCGTCGGGCTGCTTCTCGATGAGCGACTCGGTCTGCTCGAACTCGTCGGCGATGTCCCCGACGATCTCCCGGAGAATGTCCTCGAGCGTCACCACGCCCATGAAGCCACCGTACTCGTCGGTGACCATCGCCATGTGGATGCGCCGCTTCTGCATCTCGCGGAGCAGGTCTCCCACCGGCTTGATCCACGGCACGAACACCGCCGGTCGGACCAGGTCCTGGAGGACGATGAGCTCCGGATGCTGCAGGAGCGGAATCAGGTCGCGCGCGTGCAGGACGCCCACGATGTGGTCGATGTCGTCCCGGTAGACGGGGATGCGGCTGTGGCTCTCCTCGGCGAGGATGCGGAGGATCTCGGTCGGCGCCGTCGAGACCTCCACGGCCACAACCTCGGTGCGCGGCACCATGACGTCGCGGCACCGCTTGTCGGACAGCTCGAACACGCTGCGGATGAGTTCGGGCGCGCTCGCGTCCACCTTCTGGTTCGCGGCCTGTGCGGCGAGCATCCGCTCCAGCTCCTCGAGTGGAGGGGGCGGGGGCTCGAAGCGGGCCCGGATCCCGAAAGGCCGGAGCATGAGATTGACCCCGCCGAGGAGAACGCGCGCGAACGGGCCCAGGACCGCCGAGAGCAGGGCCGGTAGCCAGGACAGCCGGAGCGCCGCGCTCTCCGGGTCGGTGCTGGCGATGGCCCGAGCGGTCACGTCCGCCACCGCGGCGAGCAATCCCACGAACAGCACCCCGGCAAGGGGTGCCGCCAGCGCACCTCCGATGCCCCCCAGGCGGGAGACGTCGAACTGCACCATCGCGGGGGGCGCCAGTGCCCCCACCCCGGCGGCGAGGAAGCCGCTGAGCACCATCCCGATGCGCAAGGAGGAGGCGGTCATCTCCCGCTGGGTGCGCAGCCGGAGAACACGGCGGCCGGGCCTCCCGTGCAGGGTGGCCAGCTCCTTGGCTTTCAGGTCGGAGACTCCGGAGAGCGCCGACTCCGCCGCGGCCATGAAGGCGCGAACCAACAGGAGCACGACACAGCCGGGCCACAACGCCCACGACGGCATCCACCAAGCGTTACCACGGCGGTCCCAACTGTGCTGGCCGACACTCTAACCCCGCGTTAAGACACGTGTGGACGCTTCCTCGCACGGCTGATAGAGGCGGCGCCGACCCGCGGCAGCCCGCGGATGTCGCACCGGAGGAGACATGCTCGCACGGGTGTACGTGACGCTGAAGCCAGGGGTGCTCGACCCGGCCGGCAAGGCCGTGGAGGGCAGCCTGCACGCGCTCGGCTTCGGCCAGGTCTCGGGCGTTCGCCTGGGCAAGTACATCGAGCTGCAACTCCCGGATGGGAACGGCGCCGAGGCTCGCGCCCAGGTGGAGGAGATGTGCAGGAAGCTCCTCGCCAACACCGTCGTGGAGAACTTCCGGGTGGAGATCGGATGAAGGTCGGGATCGTCGTCTTCCCCGGCAGCAATTGCGACGAGGACGCCTTCCACGTGGCGGGGACGGTCCTCGGCCATCAGCCCCAGCTGCTGTGGCACAAGGACCACGACCTGAAGGGGAGCGAGCTGGTCATCCTCCCCGGCGGGTTCAGCTACGGCGACTACCTGCGCTGCGGAGCGATCGCGCGGTTCGCGCCGGTGATGGAGGAGGTGGCCGCCTTCGCGAAGAAGGGTGGTCCGGTCATCGGCATCTGCAACGGCTTCCAGATTCTCACCGAGGCGGGGCTCCTGCCCGGCGCGCTGCTCCAGAACGCGAACCGCCAGTACATCTGTCAGGACGTGATGCTGCGCACCGAGAAGGCTCGGACGCGCTTCACCTCCGGGCTCACGGCCGGCGAGACGTTCAAGATCCCCATCGCCCACGGTGACGGGAACTACTTCATCGACGACGAGGGGCTGAAGCGGCTCGAGGGCGAGGGTCAGGTGGTCTTCCGCTATCTCCAGAATCCGAACGGGAGCCGGGCCGACGTCGCCGGCATCGTGAACTCCTCGGGAAACGTGCTGGGGATGATGCCCCACCCCGAGCGGAACGCCGAGCCGCTGCTCGGCAATGCCGATGGCCGCCGGGTGCTGGCCTCGTTCCTCCACTGATATGGCTCCGAGCAAGGATGTCATCGCGCAACACGGCCTGAGTGAATCGGAGTACGGCCGCATCCAGGAGCACCTGGGCCGGGAGCCGAACCTGCTCGAGCTCGGAATCTTCAGCGTGCTCTGGAGCGAGCACTGCTCCTACAAGTCGTCGCGCAAGCACCTCCGCGGGTTCCCGACGAAGGGCCCCCGGGTGCTGGTGGGCCCGGGCGAGAACGCCGGCGTGGTGGACATCGGCGACGGGATGGCGGCGGCCTTCAAGATGGAGAGCCACAACCACCCGAGCTACATCGAGCCCTACCAGGGCGCGGCGACGGGCGTGGGCGGCATCCTCCGCGACGTCTTCACCATGGGGGCTCGGCCGATCGCGTCGCTCAACTCGCTGCGGTTCGGTGATCCGTCGCACCCGAAGACGGCGTGGCTGCTCGACGGCGTGGTGCGAGGCATCGGGGGCTACGGGAACTGCATCGGCGTGCCCACGGTGGGCGGCGAGGTCGCCTTCGACGAGAGCTACAACGGCAACTGCCTGGTCAACGCCTTCACCGTCGGCGTGCTGGAGTCGAATCGCATCTTCAAGGGGACGGCGTCGGGAGTCGGCAATCCCATCCTCTACGTGGGGAGCAAGACCGGGCGGGACGGCATTCACGGCGCGACGATGGCCTCCGCGGAGTTCGACGAGGACAGCGAGAGCAAGCGCCCCACCGTCCAGGTCGGAGACCCGTTCACCGAGAAGCTGCTGCTCGAGGCGTGCCTCGAGATCTTCAAGACCGACGCCTTGGTCGGTATCCAGGACATGGGCGCCGCGGGGCTGACCAGCTCGTCCATCGAGATGGCGGGCCGGGCAGGGAGCGGGATCGAGATCGACGTCGCGAAGGTGCCGCGGCGCGAGGAGGGGATGACCCCCTACGAGGTCATGCTCTCCGAGAGCCAGGAGCGGATGCTCATCGTGGCCAAGCGCGGCCGCGAGGACGAGGTGCTCCGCATCTTCCACAAGTGGGACCTGGACGCGGCGGTGATCGGGCGCGTCACCGACGACGGACGGGTGCGGATCCTCGACGGCGGCAAGGAGGTCGCGAACCTCCCCGTGACGCCGCTGACCGATGGTGCTCCGATCTACGACCGTCCGACGCGGAGACCCGCGGAGCAGGACGCGCTGCAGAACTTCGATCCGCTGTCGGTGGCGCCGGGCCGGGACCACGGCGAGACGTTGCTCGCGCTGCTGGCGCGGCCGACGATCGCCAGCAAGGAGTGGCTCATCCGGCAGTACGACCACACGGTGCGGCTTGGCGCGGCGGTGCGGCCGGGTCCGGCGGATGCCGCGGTCGTGCGGGTCGAGAGGAGCGGAAAGGGACTCGCCCTGGCGGTCGACTGCAACGCGCGGTTCGTCTACCTCGACCCGTTCGAGGGTGCGCGGCTGGCGGTGGCGGAGTGCGCGCGGAACGTCTCGTGCGTGGGCGGCGAGCCGCTCGGCCTGACGGACTGCCTGAACTTCGGGAATCCCGAGCGGCCGGAGATCATGTGGCAATTCGCGGAGGCGACGCGGGGCATCTCCGCGGCCTGCCGCGAGCTGGACGTCCCCGTGGTGAGCGGGAACGTGAGCCTCTATAACGAGACCGAGGGCAAGGCGATCCTGCCGACGCCGACGGTCGCGGTGGTCGGCCTCCTTCCCGATGTGAACGCGACCTGCGCCGGCGTGTTCCGCACGGCGGGGCACAAGATCGCGGTGCTGGGTGAGACGCGGGGGCAGCTCGGTGGTTCCGAGTGGCTGCTCATGACCGCGGGGAAGATCGCGGGGCGGCCTCCGGTGCTGGACACGGCGCGGGAGAAGGCGCTGCAGTCGGTGGTCCGGGAGCTAGTGCGGGGCGGGAAGGTGGCTTCGGCGCACGACACGAGCGAAGGCGGGCTGGCCGTGGCGCTTGCCGAGTGCTGCATGGCGGACGCGGAGAAGCCCGTCGGGGCGGAGGTCACGCTGCCGGTCCGGTCGGTGGCGCCGCACGCGTACCTGTTCGGAGAGGACGCGTCGCGGGTCGTCATCTCCTACGCCCCCGAGCGGGAGGCGGAGATCGCGGCGGCCTGCAAGGCGGCGGGGGTCCCGTTCGCGAGCATCGGAACGGTGGGCGGGGACAGTCTGGTGATCTCCGGCCTGGTCGACCTTGCGGTGGCGCGGCTCTCGGACGCGTGGCGTCGCGGGATCCCGTCGCTGATGAAGAGACCGACCCACCTGTAGAGCAGCGGCTCGAGAGTCTGAAGGGGTCACCCTTACGAGGTGTCAAACACCTCGTAAGGGTGTTCCTCCAGCGCTGGCCTGGTTCGTGCTCCGTCCATCGGAGAAACGAGGGGGGGCTCGAATGGGTTGGCCGCTGCGAAGGAATGATCCGAGTCAGATCATGTTTGCGACCGTGCGGTGCTTGCAGGGACGCCTATTTCTCAGTCCATCGGCACGGACGAATGACGTCCTCGGCGGCGTACTCGCACGCGCGGTGAGACGATTCGAGGTGGAGCTCTTTGCCTTCACTTTTGCCTCGAATCACCTGCATCTGCTTCTGCGGGCGCCGAGGGGGAACATCTCGCAGTTCATGCAGTACCTGCTCTCGAACACCTCGAAGAAGGTGGGCGCACTCGTGAACTGGCGGGGCTCGTTCTGGGAGCGTCGATACTCTGCAGAGCCCGTGCTGGACGAGGGCGGGGTACTCGATCGGCTTCGCTACATCCTCTCCCATGGTGTGAAGGAGGGCCTGGTTCGACGGTGCGAGGAGTGGCCTGGTCTGACCTGTCTTCCTGACCTCCAGGGGGGAACAAGACGACAGTTCAGCTGGTTCGACTGGAGCAATCGATGGAAGGCGCGTTCGGGGAAGGGCGTGCCCGATCGCTTCGAGGCGCGCTTTGCGACGAAGGAGACGCTCGAGCTCAGTCCGCTACCCCTCGTGAGGTTCTCGCGACGGTCCGCGTGGCGCCGATTCCTGAGGCGAGTCCTCGAGGCGATTCATCGCCAGGGCCGCCGGGACCATCCTCGTGTTCTCGGACCGGCAGGCGTGCTCGCCCAGGATCCCCTGTATCGACCCGACCGCCCGAAACGGACTCGCCGTCCATGGTGTCACGCGGCGTCCGCCACCCTCAGAGAAACGTTTAAGGAAAAGTTCCTCGCTTTTAGAGTCGACTTCTCCGGTGCTTCCGCACTCTGGAGGAGTGGAAACCTGTCGGTGGTCTTTCCCGAGTACGCATTCCGACCTTTCTTGAGACCAGGCGTAGCCTCCTCGGCTGCCTGAACGTTCCGATGCCGCGCGACCCCTCTTGACTGCGAGCCCAATCGAGGCAAACGAGGTGTCGGCAAACGAGGTGTCAGACACCTCGTAGCGGACGGAAATACTCCCGGATGTCCTGAGCGAGGAGCTCCGGTTCCTCCCAGGCGGCGAAGTGCCCGCCTCGGGGCATCTCCGTCCACCGGCGCACGTCGTAGCCGCGCTCGACCCACCGGCGTGGTGGCGACGGCGCCTCGAGCGGGAAATGCGCGAAGCCCATCGGCACGCGGATGCGCTCGCCCGGGCCGAGCTGCAGCGGCGTGAGCGTCGATTCGCGGTAGAGGCGGACCGACGATGCCGCCGTGTTCGTCACCCAGTACAGCGTCACGTTTGCCAGCAGCTCGTCGAGCGAGAACCGGGACTCGACGTCCCCGTCGCAGTCCGCCCAGGCCCGGACCTTCTCCAGGATCCACGCAGCGAGCCCGGCCGGAGAATCGGTGAGGGCGATACCGAGCGTTCCAGGCCGCGTGGCCTGGAGATGCCCGTACGCGCCCTCCTCCTCGCCCCAGTGCGCCTTGTCGGCCAGGAACGCGCGTTCCTCGGCGCTCAGCGACGCCTCGTTCTCCACCCACGGCCGGTAGGAGCCCGGGATGTAGTTGAGGTGCAACCCGAGCAGTCGCTCGGGCGCCTTCCGCGCGATCCAGGTCGAGATCCCCGCGCCCCAGTCGCCGCCCTGCGCCGCAAAACGAGGGTAACCGAGCCGGTCCATCAGCCCGGTCCAGAGGTCGGCCACCGCCGAGTTCGACGTCCCGGGCACCGTCGGTCGCTCCGAGAAGCCGTACCCGGGAATCGACGGAACCACGACGTCGAACGCGTCCTGCGCCGAGCCTCCGTGGGCCACCGGGTCCGCGAGCAGTGGAACGATCCCGAGCATCTCGAGCACCGAGCCCGGCCAGCCGTGGGTGATGATCAGCGGTACCGGCTTCGGCCCCCGTCCCTTCATGTGAATGCAGTGAATCCGGGTGTCGCCGACACGGACCAGGAACTGTGGAAGCGCGTTCAGCCGAGCCTCGTGGACCCGCCAGTCGAATCGGCTCTCCCAGTACGTCACCACGCGACGGAGCCACGCGAGGTCGACTCCCTCGCTCCACCCCACGCCGGCCACCGGCTCGGGCCAGCGCGTCCCGGCGAGCCGCTCGCGCAGATCCGCCAGCACCCGCTCGGGCACGTTCGCGCGGAAGGGCTCGACGTCCGAGCGTTCCATGGGTCGGACCGTAGGCGCGCCGAGCCCCCAAGCTCCAGCCCCGAGGAGCTCCGCTCAGCACTATCCGCTGAGCCCCCCGGTCAGCGGCACTCGACGGGCCCGCAGGGAGGCTTCTTCCCGGGGTCGCAGATCTGCACGCAGCACTGGCCGATCGCCGTGCAGTGTTGGTTCACCTCGCCCGTCTCGATCGTGTGGCACGCCCGGCCGCACGAGCCGCAGTTGTCCTCGTCGTCCAGCGGCTTGCAGACCGGCGGCGACCCGCATGGGTCGGGGTCGAACCCTCCGTTGCACTTCTGGCCGCACTCGTACTGACCGTTGCCCGGATTCAGCGCGCACACCGCATGCGCGTTCGCGATGCTGACCGGACATTCGCCGTGCCCGCCGCAGTCGTGAACCGACGAGAAGTCCGTCTCGCAGCCGTCCGCGTCCTGGTCCGTCGTGTAGTCGCGGCAGCTTCCACCGGCGTTCGTGCAGTCATGAAACCGCGGCAGGTCACAGGTGTAGCGGCACTCGCCGCTTCCGCAGGTCGGCGGAGCCGCGGCGGTGTTCTTCCCCGTGAGAGAGGTCGGGCAGATCTTTTCGCACGCGCCGCAGTGGTTGACGTCGTTGTCCACCCGCGTCTCGCAGCCGTCCGCATCCGATCCCTCGGTCGTCCCAGGCCCCCCGTTGCAGTTCCGCCAGGGGTCGTTGCAGGCGTAGATGCAGGTGCTGCTGGCGCATCCCGGCGTGGTGTTGGCCTTCGCCTGACAGGCGGTCTGGCACGCGCCGCAGTGCTCGGGCGTCTGGAGCGAGACGCAGCCGAAGCTCTCGGGGCGTCCGTCCATCCCCGGGCAGCAGGCGGGGGTCGCCCCAGTGCACGGGCCCGCCTCGCTTCCGCAGGCGCACGTCCCGACGCAGCGGTTGGTCGAGGTCCGTGGGCAGGTCTGGTCGCAGTCCGGGCCGCAGTGCGTGACGTCCGCCTCGTACGGGGGATGTCCCGGCGCAGCCGTGCACGCCCCGAGCGTTCCCCGGAGGCACACCCGCGTCCCGGCGACGCACATCGTCGGGTCCGGCACCCCGCACGGGCTCGCCGTCCCCTCCGAGCACCCCACGGCCATGGTGAACGGCCGCTGCGCCTGCGCCGTTGCGCTGCTGACCTGCACCACGAACCCCACCGACGGCGAGACCACGTCCAGCGGCGTTCCCTGGAGCAGACCGGTGCTCTCGCCGATGCTGAGCCAGCCGGACAGCGAGGGTGGCAGCTGCGGAAGGCTCCACGACAGCGAGCCGCTCCCGTGCGCCTGGAGCACCACGTTCCGCTCGCGGTAGTCCCGTCCCACAACGGCGTCGGGCAGCGAAGCCGTCTCGATGCTCAGATCCTGGCCCTGTCCGGGCTCGACGGTCCCGCACGCGGCAACGAGCAGCGCGACCGGTAGCCCCCACGCCACCAGCTTCATGCCCGCCCCCTCCTGCATTCCCATGGCCAGCGTAGCCCCGCTCGAAAATGCTCCGAAAGCTGGATCGTCCCGTGCAGAATCCAGGATTCACCCGTGCTGCGGGTGCCGGGGGAGTCGGGCGGGTCCGTCCGGACCGGCGGACGGGGGGACGAATGTCGAGACCGATCGCCGCAGGATTGCTGCTGGTCGCGAGCGCCGCGTGCACGTCGCTCACCGCCAGCGCGGACTGCGAGAGCTCGGCCTGCCCCCAGGGTCAGACGTGCGACCCCGCGACGCGGCTCTGCATCCTGGACCTGGGTCCCCAGATCACCGTGCTCTCTCCCAGACCGGATGCCGCCGTGACGGACCCGGCCCTCGACGTGCGGGGAACAGTCACCACCTGGTCGGACGCGACCCTGATGGGGGTGAGCTACCAGCTGGTCGACTCGGGGGCCGCGGGAGCGATTCCGGTCGACGGTGGCCTGTTCTCGCTCGTCATTCCGCTGCCGGCGATCGACGGCGAGGACGTCGAGCTCGTGCTCCTCGCCCGCGACAGCCAGGACCGGGAGCGCCGGGTCTCGGTTCCGTTCCGGGTGGACGACGTCCCGCCGAGTCCACGCTTCGCGCCTGCCGAGGGGGAGCGGGGTGCGGACATCCAGCTCACGGTCGACTTCGGAGAGGTCGTGACGGGCGCCGCCGAGCCTGCCGTGCTCCTCCCCGGCGGGGCCACCGGTGCCTACGACTCCGTGCACCGGCGCTTCGTCTTCAACGGCCTCGGCTACGCCACGGGCTACCAGGTCAGCGTCGATGCCGGCGTCGTGTTCGATGCGCTCGGAAATCCGAACCAGGCCGGTGCCGCGCGCTTCTGGACGTCGGCGCGCCCCGCGCAGTCGGGGACCATCGGTGGGCTGGACTCGGTGGTCTCGTTCGACGCGGCCTCGGACGAGGACGGCGTCGTGACGCTCGCCATCGAGACGGCGAGCAAGGTGGTCTGGGGCTGGTTCGATCCCGCGAGCGGGGCGTTCACCCAGCTGACCCTGCTCGACGTCGCCGCCCCTCCGCTGGCGGCACTGCGCACCGCCGCGGCGTTTCAGTCGGACGGGGGCGATCCGCTCCGCGTGACCGCCATCGTCCAGCGCGACACCACGGATCGGCTGGACGTCCGGACCGGCACTGCGTTCTCGACGCCGTCAGCGGTGTACGCCGTTCCGACCGGGCCGTCCTGCGCCGAGTCAGGAGCGTCGCTCGGAACGGTGGGCCTCGTGAACGTCTCGGGCACGTACTCGCGCGGGCCGTACTCGCTCGCCATCGGCTTCGTTCCCGACAGGCTGGCCATCCGGTCCGAGCAATTCTGGGAGGTCGTGGCCACCGACGCTCAGCACCGGCTGCTTCGTGCCTGGTTCCGGGCGAGCTGCGGGCCTGCCCCGACCCAGGAGATCCACGTGGAGCCACCGGTGCGGACGGATCTCGCCGACGATCCGCGTTTCTCCCTGGCGCTGGCCCGAGCCGACCGGAGCCTCGTGGTCTTCGACACGCAGACCGGGACGCGAATCGAGTCCTGTCGGAGCTGCGAGTCCGGTGCCGACGGAGGGGTCTGCCCCGCGTCGTCCGATCGCAGCGCGACGGGGGGACTCACCGTGGCCTCTCGTCACGATGGCGCGCGGGTCATCGGGGCGCGCCTGAACGCGAGCAATCTCCTCGAGCTGGTGGAGCGGGATCTCTCCACCGATTGCGGCTCGCCGTGGATGGTGCTCGCAACCGCGCCGGACAGCAGCGCGGCCGTCGCATGGCAGCCGGCGATGTTCGGACGGAAGCCGGGGCTCATCTACAGCACACCGAGCGACGTCCGGCTCTACGTCCCCTGAGGCCGTCAGAATCGACCGGCCACCGCGACCGAGCCTGGCCCGGCGACCACCGTCGCGCTCGGCGTCTTCCCGTCCGTGAGCCAGAGCCACAGCCCGGTCCCGAGGGCGACCGCGCCGACCGCATAACCCACGTAGGCGATGGTCTGCTGGGTGTGCGCGTCGCTGCGGTAACCGTCCACGGTCCCGACCTGCGAGGGGAGCGGGGCCGTCCCGCCCGCGTAGGCGGCGTTGAACTTCGACGCCGAGTCGTTCGCCTTCAGCTGGAAGAGCACGCCGACGCCGAGTGCCACGGCGCCGGTCGCCGTCAGCGCGATGCCGGTGGGGGTACGCCAGGTCCGGGTCGAGGCCGGATGTGTCTGGCTGACCGCCGCGGGTGGTGGAAGTGCGAGCACCGAGGCCTGGCCGGTGGACGGATTCACGGCCACCACCCGCTCGCCGGTCTCGCCGGTGACGACGAAGCGGGCCAGCTCGCCGAGGTCGTCACCGCCGCTCTTCGCGCTCCCGAGCTGGATCCCCCCCTCTCGGGTCCGCTGGGCGGTCTGGGCGTTGAGCACCGCGGCGGACAGCCAGCTCGGTCCGGCCGCCGGTCGGTCCAGCCGGAGGATCACCAGCTGGTCAACCTCGAGGAGCAGCGCGAGCTTCAGGGCGTTGCCCAGCGGCGTCTCGTGCCCGTCCCGGGGTTGCTGGAGGCACGGAGCGCGCGAGGGCGGGATGGTTTGCTCGAAGGCGAGGTCGACGCGCAGAGCGGTGTCGTCCCGGAGCTGCACCAGATGCGGGAAGGAGTAGGACTCCGGGCGCCCGACCAGAATCTGGTAGCTCCCGGGAACCAGGTCGAGGCTCGCCGGCGTGTGTCCGAGCGCGAACCCATCCACGTAGACCGTCGCCCCCGCGGGCTGTGACTGCACCGACAGCCGGACCTTGCGTGTCCGCGCCAGCTCGGCGCGAAGCTTGTCGAACCGCTGCCGGAACGTGGGCGAGAAGGCATCCGGGCTCATGACGTGCCGCGGATCGACCCGGAGCACGGCGCGGAAGGCGTCGTCCGAGGCCTCCCGGCGTCGCTGCGCGCTGAGCGTCATCCCGCGGACCAGCTGGGCGTCGCCGAAGGTCTTCGCCCGGTCCGGTCCGGGCGGGAGTCGCTCGAGCTCGGCCAGCGTCTGGTCCAGCACGGCGAGTGAGTCGGCCATGCGGTCGTTGTAGAAGAGGTTCTCCGCGGTCGAGACCTGCCGGCGCACCTCGTCGAGCGTGTGCGTGGGCGGAGGACCCACGCGCGCCTGGAACTGCTCGACCGGCAGGAGCTGAGTGCCGACGCGCTCCGACAGCCGCTCCTCGAACTGTCGCTCGTACCGCAGCAGGTCCGGATCGCGGCAGTCGCCGAGGGCGACCAGCGCCATCCGAGGTGCGGCCACCGCACCCGTGGAGGCGAGCACCACCGCGAGCATCCCGCCGCGAATCGAGACCACGTGAACCCCCCGCTGCCGACACCTGCAAGCCCTGGCATGCAGCTCGCAAAAGGCTAGCAACGAAAGTGCCGGCCCACGGCGGGCGATGGTATGACCTTTCCCGGCCGATCCGAAGGAGGGGGGTTGAACGGCTTGCGGCGGACTGCGCTGTGCGGGTCGTTGCTGACGGCCCTGACCTCGCTGGCGGCTCCGGCGGCGACCCTGGCCCCGGCGGTCGTTCCGCACCCGCTCGTGGTCGTCGGCGGCAGCGACGATGACGCGGCGCGCTTGGGTCCGCAGCTCGACGCCGAGCTCTCCCGTCACGACGTCAAGGTGGTGGGCCAGCAGTGCGCACGCCAGTTCGTGGCCGCCCGTCCCGGTGGGAGCTGCAGCGGCGACGAGCAGTGCCTCGCCGAGCTCGCCCGTACCTGCGGCGGTCAGCGCGCGCTCTACGTGAGCGTCTACCCGTTCCGGCCGCAGATGGTCTTCGTGGGGAAGCTGGTGCGCTCGGATGGGTTGCTCGAGCGGAGCGTGTCCAATCTCGAGGTGACCCGTCCGAAGGGTCGTCTCCGTCCGGAGATGATCCGTCCAGGAATCGAGAAGGTGCTGACCGAGGGCCTCCGGGTGGAGACCCTGGATCTTCAGCCTCTGGTGGCCGCTCCGGTGGCGGCGGCGACGGAGTCACCTGCGCCAACCGTGCCGGCCGAGCCGCGAGCCGAGGTCCCGCCGGCAGCCGTCGCTCCGGTCGCGTCGCGTGGCGCCTCGGGACAGCGGATCGCGGCATACGCCTGCGTGGGGGTCGGGGCGGTGGCGCTGGCGGTGGGAACGGCGCTCTTCTTCGGGGGAAAGAGCGACGAGGATGCGTACCGGCAGACGCTCGACCCGTACGCGCAGCGGCCGCCGACGCCCGAGGCTGCTGCGGCGCAGGACTCGCTGCGGAGCAAGTCGACGCCGGTGACCATCGCGCTGGTCGCGGGTGCGGCGCTGGTCGCGACCGGGGTGACGCTCTGGGTGCTCGATGGGAGCAGGCCCGAGACGGCGCACGTCGAGCTGCGACCCGGGCCGGGTGGGGGAACGCTGGTGATGGCGGGAAGGTTCTGAGGAGGCGCGATGCGGATCGCGATCTCGCTGCCGGGGGTGCTGGCCGCGCTGCTCCTCGCGGGGGCGTGCTTCGACCCGACGCGCACCTGCAGCACCGACACCGACTGCGTGAACGGCGGGACGTGCGATCCGGGGACGAAGACCTGCATCGCGGCGGGAAATCCAAACGACAAGAATCCGCCGGTGTTCTCGATCGTGGTGACGGGCCCATCACCGCGGCCAGACACGGCGAAGCTCACCGGGTACGACCCGGGGGCGCCGGACGGAGGGCACGATGCGTTCCGCCGCGACGAGAACGTGCAGGTGACGGTCACCTCGCACGATCAGGACGTGAGCGCAGGGTCGGTGAAGCTGCTGGCGCACGGCATCGCGGCGACCGCAGGGACGGCTCTCGACGTGCCGCTGGCCCCGTGCGGGTCGGCGAATCCGGCGGCGTCGAACCCGTTCTGCCGAGAGGGAACGGTTCCGCTGGGGTCGCTTCCTTTCGAGGCGTTCCGGGCGGTGGTGCCGCTCGAGGTCTCGGGGACGGACCTCAGCAACAACGTCGGGACTGCGGACGCCGGGCTGAACGTGACGCGGTGGAAGTGGCGGTACTCGGCGGGGGCGCCGATCTACACGACGCCGGCGATTGCGGACGATGGGACGATCGTGTTCGGGACGAGCGACGGCGGGAGCGGGAGCGTGTACGCGCTCGCAGACGACGGAGTTGAGCGATGGGCGCCGATCGAAGGTGATCCGATCAGGGCCAGCATGACACTCGGCACCGCAGATGGCGGCCAGCAGTTCGCATACGTTGGCACTGCCGCGAACGCCGGCCGGCTGCTCGCAATCGATGTTCGAAATGGTTCGATCGTCGCAACCTGCCCAGCCTCGGGCGGCTATGCTGGTCCCGTTTTCGGAACGCCCGCGCTCGTTGTCTCGGGTACGCAGTCGTTCGAAGGCGCGCTTGCTCTCGCGAACGGTGCCAAGCTTGTCAACATTCGCCCGACGGCGAGTGCGGCGGACGGAACTTGCCTTGTGAGTGACGTGAGCATCACTCAGGCTTACCCGTCTACAGTCGTGGCAGCGCTTTCCGGGGCATTTGTTGGGACCGCAGAAGGCGCCGTCCGCGCATACCACTTGCTCTCTGGAAACTGGGTCGCCAACACAGCTTGGGGGAGTGGCCTTGGCTACTCACCGGTCGGAAACGCGCCTGTCCAGCTCGCGTTCTTGGCTTCCAGTGTAGTGGGCACCACGAGCCTCCGAGGAGTTTTTGCACTGGACGAGAGCGCCGGAGCTCTCCAAGGGAACTACCCGGACGGAGGCATTCAAGGTGATCCGGGATCTCTTGCGATCACTCAAAGCGACTACCTGTTCGGAAGCGGCACTACGCCATCACCCGTGCTCTATTCGGTTTCACCGACGTTCAGCACAGGCTCCGCAAACTCGATGAGTGATCCGCTGATCGGTGCCCCTGTCGTGGGCCAGGGTGGTCTGACGTACTTGGCCACCGTGAACGGGACTCTCGAATGCCGATCCGACGCAACCACCGTTCGATGGTCAGGCTCCTTCGGTGCAGGGGAGTCATTTATGGGCTCGCCCACAATCGGATGCGGCGCGTTCGTCGGTCCGTTGGGCGTTCTCTACGTGGGATCGGTAAGCGGGAGTCTCTACGCTCTGGTGGTCGACAGCCCCGGCCTCGACTCCACCGCCCCCTGGCCGAAGTACCAGCACGACGTCCGGAACACCGGCAACCCGACGACACCGATCCAGTCCTGCCCCTGAAGCGGCGATCACGGCGATTCAGTTGAACCGGTTCCCCCGCGGCAGTACCAGCCGCGCGTGACGTTTCACGAAGGCGAGCTGCTGGTCCAGGACCGCGCCGGGGTGCGCGGAGAAGCACGACGAGTCGGGCAGATGCTCCGGGTGGTGATTCGTCCGGACGCGCGACCGTGGCTCGCGGAGAGACCCTTCGTCGTCGTCGCCGCCGAGGCCGCCAGCGGAGCGGTGTGGGTCAGCATCCTCGCGGGCCCTCCTGGGTTCGCTCACAGTTCCGAAGATGGGACGCAGCTCGACGTCTCCATGCGCCCGGCGCCAGGAGATCCCATCGCCGGGTTGATCTCGACCGGGACCTCCGTCGGCGTTCTCGCCATCGACTTTGCGGCACGGCGTCGGTATCGCGTGAACGGGACCGTGCGCTCCGACGGTACCGGCATCTCGCTCGACGTCCGGGAGGCCTTCGGAAACTGTCCCAAGTACATCCACGCCTACACCCCGCTGCCGGACGGGCCCGTGTCGCCCGAGGCCCCGCGGACCTCCGACCGACTCGACGACCACCAGCGACGGTGGATCGAGCAGGCCGAGACCCTCTTCATCGGGACCAGCCACCCCGATGCCGGCGCCGATGCCTCCCATCGTGGAGGCGCTCCCGGCTTCGTCCGCGTCACCGGCCCGCGTCAACTCGTCTGGGGCGATTACTCGGGAAACCGCCTGTTCCAGTCACTCGGCAATACAGCCGTCCACCCGCCCGCGGGCCTGCTCTTCCTCGACCCGGACACCGGATCGACGCTCCAGCTGACCGGCACACTCGAGATCGATTGGTCTCCCGAGGCAGCCGCCACCATCCCCGGTGCCGAGCGAGTCCTGCGCTTCAGCATCGAGCAGATCGTCGAGCGCCCGGGCGCCATCCCTCTCCGCTGGTCCCGTGGCCAGGCCTCGCCGTTCAACCCGCCGGCACGCTGATCACCCCTCGAGCGTCGCCCGCTCGATCCGATCCAGCCGCAGCGTCCGCTTCTCCCCCCGGGCCAGGTCATCGCAGTGCACCATGGTGAGCGACCGCTCCATCGTGAGCCCGCGCACTCGCACCTGCCGTTCGCTCACCGTCCCGTCCGAGGCCCGGTAGCGGATCCGCGTCACCCGGCGCTCGAACCACGCGTCCTCGACCGCCTCCCGGACGCCTGGCGCCGCCGGATGAGCCGGGATGCCGACGATGCTGAGTTCGCGCATCAGCTCCAGGAGCTCCCGCTGCGCGGATGCCGCCAGCGCCCCGCGGACCTTGTCGATGCTCCCCTGCAACGTCCGCGTGAACGGCACGAGCCGCATCCGGATCGCCCAGTCCCCGAGCGCCGACAGCAGGGCCGCTTCCCTCGCCGTGAAGTTCACCGGCGGCAGCGAATACGTCCGGTCCAGCGCGTAGCCGCCCCCGCGTCCCCGTTCCGCCGAGATGGGGAGCTCGGCCTCACGCAGCGCGTCGAGGTCCCGGTAGATGGTTCGCAGCGTCACCCCGAAGCGGTCGGCGAGTTCCGCCGCGGTCACCCCCGTCCGCCGGGCTCGGAGGTGCTCTGCCAGTGCAAACAGCCGTGCCTGTCGGCGCATCCACAACAAACCTGACAGACACCTGACATCGCCGCAAGCCATCTTCCCGGCCGCACTCGCGATTGTCGCGAGACCGCACAGCCCATCGAGGTGTCTCCATCGAGGTGTCAGAGACCTCGTAATGGACACCTCGAAATGGAAACGGAGTCGGTCATGGCAAACGCACTCACCTGGTTCGAGATCCCCACCCTGGACCTGGACCGCGCAGTCCGGTTCTACGAGACCGTTCTCGGAGTCCGTCTGAAGCGTGAGGTCTTCGGCGGCGTCCCTCACGCCATGTTCCCGGCGGGTCAGAGCGACGCCGGGGGGGCCCTCATCCAGGACGGCCGCCGGAAGCCCTCGAGCGAGGGCACCCTCATCTACCTCGACGCCGCGGGGAAACTCGACGTCTGCGTCGAGCGCATCCGCGACGCCGGGGGCACGCTGCTCATGCCGAAGACCGACATCGGCGACCCCGGGTTCATCGCTGTGTTCCGCGACAGCGAGGGCAATTCCGTTGCCCTCCACTCAGCCCGGAGTCCTTGAACGGCTCGAGCCCCCCGCTCGCCTAGGACCTCATCGCACAGCGATGACAGCGGTCTCTCCCGGCTCGCATCCATCCGCCACAGACGGGACAGCGACGCAGCTGGTGACGGTGCGCGTTCCGACACTGCGTGCAGATGAACACCGCCGATGCGCTCACCGACCTGATCGGCATCCTCGAGCCTCCCGACAGCATCCGCGCCGGACGCAGGCGGACCTGGTCGGCCTCGGACTTGCCGCAGCTCACGCAGCTGGGCGTCCTCTGCTCGGCTGTTCCGTCTCCGTCCGTCGCCACGACGTTCGATGATGGGCCAGGCATCGCACAGGCCGCGCACGTGTCCGAGCCCCGAGCCTTGTAGCGGTGGCAGAGCACGTTCCCGCCGCGTCCCGCGCAGGGGTCGACCAGCGAGTCGGTCTGGAAGCCGAAGGCCGTCTCCAACCGCTGGAGCACGTCATCGGGACCCTTGCCCAGCGCCATCCACGCCGAGAGCTGGGTCTGCCTCGCGTCGAGCACTCTCGCCGCTCGTGCCTGCGTCACGCCCGCGAGACGGAGCGCGAGCCGAAGCTTGTGTCCTTCCTCGGTGGTCAAACTCGCCTCACGCAGGGACCGGAGCGTCTTGGCCCCGGACCCGGTCCGATGCGCGCGGACAATGCCGTGGCTCGGGCCGCTCGGCGCGCGCGCAGTGCGACGAGTGTGAACCACTTGAACGACCGTCCCCGAGCTGTCGTCGGCCGTGTGTGCACGTCTCGGCCTCAACCTCTTTTCGCGTACGCAACACGCGTACCCCGCAAAACGGGACAAGCGACCGATTGCGACGTTGCTGATCTTTCGGAGTGAGTGTGAAGCGCACGCACGCGAAAGCGCCAGCGCGCCCCCTCGCTCTCCGCCGGAGTCCGGCCAGATCACGAGGTGTCTGGACCTCGAGGTGCGGAGTGAGCCCCTTCGTGCATGCCCCTTCGGACAGTCCCGCTTCCGGGGGTGAGGCCTCGCCCGTGACGAGGCGTCCATTACGAGGTGTCTGACACCTCAAAAGAGACACCTCGAAAGAGACACCTGGAGAAGGTGAGGGCCCAATCCTCTGGGCCGGTGCGGCTCCGCGTTCACGCGCCCACTACGAGGCGTCCATTACGAGGTCTCTGACACCTCGGAAAGACACCTCGGAAAGACACCTCGAGAAGGCCGCCGAGCCCGTTCCGCTCCGCGTCCCGCCCGGACCACTCCGAAGTGGCGCGTCGGCCCGATCGATGCAAGACCCGTCCCTTCCCCCCAGCGACGATGTTCCGCCTTCTTCTCTGCCTGACGCTCGCCGCGTCGACCGCGCTCGGCGCCTCTCCGCGGAGCGACGTCGAGGCGCTTCACTGGGCCGCCGGCGAATGGCAGGGAGACGGTCCCACCGGCCGCGTCGAGGCCTTCTGGCTCCCTCCCGCCGGCGGCACTCTCGTCGGCGTCCTTCGCCGCATCCGCGAGGGCCGCGTCCTCGGCTTCGCCATCGCCACCGTGACCGAGAACGACGGCTCGCTCCTCCTCCGCTTCAAGCGCTTCGACGCCCGCCTCGCCGGACGTGAGTCGCAGGACCCACCCACTCCTCGCCGCCTGCTCTCGATCTCCGACACCGACGTCGCCTTCGAGGGGCTCCGCCTCCACCGCTCGTCCGACTCCATCGTCCTCGAGCTCGATCGCCCCGGCGAGCGGCCCGAGCAGGTCCGTCTCACCCACGTCGTCCGCAAGCGCCCCTCCGTCCCGCCCTCCACCGCCGAGACCCCGCCGGTCCTCCAGTCCGCTGCCGGCGCGGACCTCCCCCCCGCCCGCGCCTCCTCCGTCGGATGGCTCGCCGGAGACTGGGTTGGCCAGGGCCTCGGCGGCGTCTCCGAGGAGGCCTGGCTCCTCCCCGCAGCGGGCTCGCTCGCCGGCGTCTACCGGGGCAGCCGCGGCGGTCAGGTGACGTTCTACGAGCTGATGACCGTGGTCGAGGCGGGAGGCTCGCTGAGCTTCCGGCTCAAGCACTTCGCCCCCGACCTCCGCGGCTGGGAATCTCCCGAGCGTGCCGTGGAGTTCCCTGCCGTCCGCACCGCACGCTCGGCGCTCTACTTCGACGGGCTCACCTACCGGCGCACGGCGGACGGCATCGAGTCCTGGGTGGTCATCGGCCTCGGCGACGGCGGCACCCGCCCCGAGCGCTTCCTCTACGCGCCGCGAGCGCCCTGACCCGACGCGAGCGCCTCGAGCACCGCCGCGTCCGGCTCCAGCTCGGCCCGTCCCCGCGGCAGCACCACCGTGAACACCGAGCCCTGTCCCGGAACGCTCTCCACGGAGATCGTCCCGTCGAGCGCCGTGACGATCTGCCGCGTGATGTACAGCCCGAGCCCCAGCCCCGGGTAGTTGCGCCCCGAGTGCCCACGCTCGAAGCGCCCGAAGATTCGCCTGAGCACGCTCTCCTCCATCCCGATGCCGGTGTCCCGCACCGAGAGGACCACGTCCCGCTGCGAGCGGTCCTCGAGCAGCAAGCGCACCGGCCGCCCCCCGCCGTACTTCAGTGCGTTGCTCAGGAGGTTGGTCACGATCTGCTCGAGCCGCATCCGGTCCCACACGCCCGCGCAGCGCTCCGGCGTCGCCACCTCCAGCGTCGAGCCGACCTCGATCGCCATCGACGAGAGTCGCGAGGCCGAGTCCCGCACCACCTCCGCCAGGTCCACCACCTCGAGCTGGAGCTGCAGCTTCCCCGCGCGGATCCGCGTGACGTCGAGAAGGTGATCGACCAGGTTGGTGAGCCGCTGCACGTGCCTGGCCGCCACGGTGATGTCCGCAGCGACCTGCTCCGCCGGCAACGTCCCGGCCCCGGACTGCTCCGCCACCCGCCGCAGCATCCCCAGCTTGAGGTTGAGGGGCGTCAGCGGCGTCCGCAGCTCGTGGCTCGCGACCGAGAGGAACTCGTCCCGGAGGCGGATCGCCTCCTGCGCCTCCTCGTAGAGGCTGGCATTGTCCGCCGCGACCGCGACCCGCCGCGCCAGCTCCAGCGTCATCCCCTCCGAGAACAAGCCCGTCTCCACCTCCGCGCGCCGGCCGAGGGTGAGCACCCCGATCACCGCTCCACGGCTCACGAGCGGCACCGAGACCCACCGGCTCAACCCCAGCGGCGTCTCCCGTCCGTCCGCCCGCCGCTCGACCACGCTCCTCCCGGACTCCAGCACCTCGGCGATCCCCAGGCGCTCGAGCTGCTCGGGCCCGGGCGAGGCCAGCCGCTCCACCAGGTCCGGCGCCACGGCCACCTCGCGCGAGAAGCCGTCCTCGCGCCGCAGATGGACCGCGCAGACATCCCCCGCCGCCGGAACCGCCAGCGCGCACACCCGCGCCAGCACCTCGCGCAGGTCGAGCGACGCCCCGAGCACGCCGCTCGCCTCGGCCAGGAACCGTGCGCGCTCCTCGCTCCGGCGCTGGTCATCCACGTCGGTCGCCGTCCCCAGCCAGCCGACGAGTCGCCCCAGGGCGTCCCGGCTCGGGACCGCCTTGCCCACGTGCCAGCGATACAGTCCGCTGGCGGAACGGACCCGGAAGAGCGCCTGGAACACCGCCTCCTTCGACCGGGCCCTGTCCCGCGCCGCCTTGACCGCCGGGTGATCGTCGGGATGGACGATGTGCTTCCAGCTCGTGAGCTGGTGCGGGGAGATGCCGGTGTACTCGGTCCACGCGCGGTTGGCGTAGGTGATCTTCCCGCTCACGTCCGCGGTCCAGACGATCAGCGGCACGGCCTCGGCCAGCGACTGGTAGCGAGCGTCACTCTCACGTCGCTGCGCCTCGAGCGCGTGCTCGCGGAGCAGCGCCTCCTGACGCTGGACCGTCCGCCTGGCCTCCTGGAGCGAGACGAACACCGAGACCTTCGAGCGGAGGATTCCCGGGTCGAACGGCTTCACCAGGAAGTCCACCGCCCCCTCCGCGTACCCGCGCAGGCTCGTCGCTGGGTCGTGAGAGTTGGCAGTGAGGAAGATGATCGGCGTCTGGTCTCCGGCGGGTCGCATCCGGAGCAGCCGCGCGGTCTCGAACCCGTCGAGCACCGGCATCTGCACGTCGAGGATGATGACCGCGAATTCCTCCTCCGCCGCCAGCGCGAGCGCCCGGGCGCCCGAGGTGGCCTGGACCAGACGGAGCTTGAGCCGGTCCAGGACGGCCGAGAGCGCGAGGAGGTTGTCGGCGTTGTCGTCGACGAGCAGGACGCTCGAGCGCACCGCCGGATCGTCCGAAGCCACGTTCTCGCCCTTGTACCAGCGGCGCATGCCCCGGGGGCCACCGGGGCCTGGCCGATCGGGCCGCGCCGGGAGCGCACTGTTGACCTTCGTGCACGGACTGCCGCGCGCCGTGACCGGCCGTGGTGGGTGTGTCCGACCCCGGCCAGTGGGTGGGCAGTCCGGGGACCGGCCGTGCTCCAGTGCCGTCAGCGGGCCCGCAGGGCCGTGGCGAGGAGCGGGACCACCGAGCGAACCTCGAGGAATCCTCCCGCGAGCTCGCGCGCACGCGGATGGGTGTCGGTGACGATCAGCCGGTCGAACAGTCCGCTCCGCTCGAGGCGCCCCAGCGCGTCTCCAGGAAGCACGCCATGCGTCGCCAGCGCGGTGATGCGGCTCGCCCCGGCGTCCCGGTATGCCTCGGCCGCCGCCAGGAGCGACGCTCCGGTCCGCACCATGTCGTCGTAGAGCATCACGTGCTGCCCGGCGACCCGGGCGCTGACCGCCAGCACCCGCGTGCCGCCGGCGTCGCGACGCTTGAAGACGAAGCTCGCGTCGGTGCGCAGGTCATTGGCGAGGGCCTCCACGTACTTGGCGCGTCCGGCGTCCGCGCTCGCAACCACGCAGCCGCCCGGAGCGTGCGCGCGGATCGCCTCGGCGAAGAGAGGCCGCGCCGTGACGTGCACCGGCCGGAGCCCACCCTCGAAGTAGAATGGCAGTCCGGCGGTGTGGAGGTCGACCAGGAGGACCCGGAGCCCACCGTCCGGCAACGGGATGGACGAGAGGAGGCGCGCGCGATTCTTTGCGGTGACGCTCTCGCCCTCCTTGCTCGGGCGCTCCTGGGTCGAGTACCCGAAGTACGGCACCACCAGCGTCAGCGCGTGGACCCCGTACTCCACCAGCGCACACCCGAGGTCGTAGAGCTCGAGGGTGTCGGCGTCGCTGCCCGTCCCACCGACCAGGAACGCGTCCGAGTCAACCACCCGGCTCGCGAGCCGCAGTCCACGCTCGCCATCGGGGAACGTCTCTCGCTCGATGTCGCCGGGCACTCCCACGCCGAGCGCGCACAGCTTCTCGGCCAGCGGCGCGTCCGCCGAGGTGGAGAAGATGAGCCTGGCGTGCTCGCTCAACGGCCGGAGCCTCAGCCCGCCCAGTCCAGGATGACCTTGCCGCTCTGCCCCGAGCGCATGGCCTCGAACGCCTCGGCGTACCGGGCGGCGGGGAAGCGGTGGGTCACCACCGGCGCGACGTCCAGCCCGCTCTGGAGCATGGCGACCATCTTGTACCAGGTCTCGAACATCTCCCGGCCGTAGACACCCTTCAGGACCAGGCCCTTGAAGATGACCTGGTTCCAGTCGATCGATACCTCGTTCGGAGGAATCCCGAGGATCGCCACTCGCCCGCCGTGGTTCATGAACGACAGGAGGTCCCGGAACGCGCGGTCGTTCCCCGACATCTCCATTCCCACGTCGAACCCCTCGGTCATCCCGAGGCTCTGCATCACGTCGCCGAGGGTCTGCGTGCGCACGTCCACCGCCCGGGTCGCGCCCATCTTCCGCGCCAGCTCGAGCCGATAGGGATTCAGATCGGTCACCACCACGTGCCGGGCGCCGACGTGGCGGGAGATCGCCGCCGCCATCACTCCGATGGGCCCCGCCCCGGTGATGAGCACGTCCTCGCCCACCAGGTCGAAGGAGAGCGCCGTGTGCACCGCGTTCCCCAGCGGATCGAAGAAGGAGGCGATCTCGTCGGGGATCTCCTTCGGCACCCGGAAGACGTTGAACGCCGGCAGGGAGACGTACTCGGCGAAGCACCCCGGCCGGTTCACCCCCAGCCCCACGGTGTTGCGGCAGAGGTGCCGCTTCCCGGCGCGGCAGTTCCGGCAATGGCCGCAGGTGATGTGGCCCTCGCCGCTCACCCGGTCCCCCACCTGGAAGCCGGTGACCTCGGCGCCGAGCTTCGCGATCTCCCCCATGAACTCGTGGCCGATCACCATCGGGACCTTGATGGTCTTCTGCGACCACGCGTCCCAGTTCCAGATGTGGATGTCGGTCCCGCAGATGCTCGCCTTGCGCACCTTGATCAGCACGTCGTTGGGGCCAATCTCCGGCACCGGCACGTCCTGCATCCAGATGCCTGGCTCGGCCTTGGCCTTGACCAGCGCTCTCACCGGATCACCCCCAGGGCGCGACCGACCTTGGCGAAGGCAGCGATGGCGCGGTCCAGCTGCTCACGGGTGTGCGCCGCGGACATCTGCGTCCGGATGCGGGCCTGACCCTGCGGCACCACGGGGTAGCTGAAGCCGACGACGTACACACCCTCGGCCAGCATCTGGTCGGCGAAGGTCGAGGCCAGCTTCGCGTCCCCGAGCATCACCGGGATGATCGGATGGTTCGCTCCGGCGAGCTTGAAGCCCAGCTTGGTCATCTCGCTCCGGAAGTGCTCGGCGTTGGCCCGGAGCTGACGGCGGAGCTCGTCCCCGCCCTCGAGCAGATCCAGGACGGTGAGCGTCGCCGCGCAGATCGCCGGCATCAGCGAGTTGGAGAACAGGTAGGGCCGGCTCCGCTGCCGGAGCCAGGCGACGATCTCCTTTCGCCCGGAGGTGTAGCCCCCGGACGCGCCGCCGAGCGCCTTCCCCAGCGTGCCGGTCAGGATGTCCACCCGATCCATGACCTTGCAGAACTCGGGCGTGCCCTTGCCCTTCGCCCCGACGAAGCCCACCGCGTGCGAGTCGTCCACCATGACCAGCGCGCGGTACCGGTCGGCGAGGTCGCAGATGGCGCCGAGGTTGGCGAGGATCCCGTCCATCGAGAACACGCCGTCCGTTGCGATGAGCCGGTAGCGGGCGCCCGAGGCCTCCTTGAGGTGCGCCTCCAGCTCGCCCATGTCGTTGTTGGCGTAGCGGAGCCGCTTCGCCTTGCAGAGGCGGATGCCGTCGATGATCGACGCGTGGTTGAGAGCGTCGGTGATGACCGCGTCCTCCTCGCCGAGCACGGTCTCGAAGAGGCCGCCGTTGGCGTCGAAGCAGCTGGAGTAGAGGATGGTGTCCTCGGTGCCGAGGAACCGGCTGAGGCGCGCCTCCAGCGTCTTGTGCAAGTCCTGGGTGCCGCAGATGAAGCGCACCGAGGCCATGCCGAAGCCGTACCGCTCCAGCGCCGCGCGCGCCGACTCGACGACCCGCGGGTGGTCGGCAAGCCCGAGGTAGTTGTTGGCGCAGAAGTTGAGGACCTCGCGCCCGCCCTCGACGCGGATCGCCGCGTTCTGGGGGGAGACGAGGATGCGCTCGTTCTTGTACAGGCCCTGCTCGCGCAGCTCGCGCGTGCGGGTCGCCAGGTCGGTGAGGAAGTTCGCGTCCACGGACCGGCTCTCTACACGGTTGGGCCCGGGCCGGCCACCGCCGTCCAGTGGCAACTGCCGCGCGGCGTCAGCGCTCTGCGCTGGCGATCTCCCGGCCCAGCATGCAACCTCCCGCCCCCGACGGAGGAACGAGCCATGGAGATGGAGACCACCCGCAGGACGCTCTTGAGGAACGCCGGGGTCGCGGCCGCCGGCTCGATGCTCTTCCAGTCCGCCGCCGCGGCCCAGGGGTCGGGCGCTCCAGGGCCCGCCCCGGCCACCCCCGGAATGGACTCCGGCGCGCTCCGCTCGCAGGCCTGGTGCATGCTCCGGACTCCCCAGGGAGACAGCCTCGGCGTCCGCCGCGAGAACCGCATCCTGGACGTGGGAAAGGCCGGCAAGGCGCTCAAGGTCGCCGTCCCCGCCACCACCGACGACCTCCTGGAGGGGAAGGGCCTCGCCGGGATCAAGAAGGTCCTGGCGGCCCCGGCGTCCTCGGTGAAGGCGGCCCTGGTGCCGGTGGAGGAAGCGCGGTTCGGCCCCTGCGTCACCCGGCCGCAGAAGATCATGATGCTCGGCTTCAACTACCGCCGGCACGCGCAGGAGACCGGTTCGCCCATCCCCAAGGCCCCCGTGCTCTTCAACAAGTACA
>Ga0310810_10000079_pt1 | contig 98759 bp, 70 predicted proteins | sample NCmetagenome_FD_207641 | JGI IMG/M metagenome (GOLD analysis project Ga0310810, IMG submission 207641) | Soil microbial communities from experimental microcosm in Duke University, North Carolina, United States - NC | ecosystem: Engineered > Artificial ecosystem > Soil microcosm > Unclassified ... | reverse complement strand
TCAGTGCCCAGAAGCTGCGCCGTCTCAATCTGGCGCTCGACGTGGTGCAGCGCCTTTTCGCGGATGCGCGGATCACGCGCCGAAATGTTTTCGTCCCAGTCGAGAGAGTTCGCCACATCGGAGACCGTCAGCCCGGCGTCTTCGACCTTGCGGCGCAGCGCGCGCACCTCGGCATCGGAGGTATTCATCTGGAACCAGGGTTTATCTCCAAGCCACAGCTCGACGCCATCGAACCCGGACTTTTTGATGAGCGCCAGGCCCTGCTCGATGGTCCAGGGTTTCGGGAACAGATTGTCGCCGATGGATTTTTTCATGAGGCGCGCCGTCTTTACGCGCTCAAATACTTCAGACTGGCGTCAATCAGTTTCCTGGTTCCCTCGTACGGCTCGCCCTCGCCTTCGAACTCCATGGAGAAGTAGCCGCGGTAGCCGGCCGCCTTGGCGATGGCAAATGTTTTGCCCACATCCACGCGAAAGAGTTTCCCATTGTCCAATTCGGAATCTTTCACGTGTGAAATGTTATAGGCGTGCTTAAACATGGCCGCCACACAATCGTAATTGTATTTTTCGTTGCCGGTGAGCATGGAATTGCAGAAATCGGGCAGCCCGTGCAGATAAGGGCTCTTCACGGCGTCCAGCACCTTCACTAGAAAGAATGCGTCCTCGGTGTGCGGATCGTCGTTCTCCAGATTGATGACGATATTCTTTTCCGCGCCGTAGTCGGCGATTGCACGGAGGCTCTCGGCGGTACGCGCCACGTCCGGCTTAACGCCGCGCACTCCCTGAATGTGCACGCGGATACTGGGCGACCCGAGCGTCACCGCGGCATCCACCCACTTCCTGGCATTATCGACGCCCACCTTGCGCTTCGCTTCATCGGGATCATAAAGGCTGGCGTTCACGCCGACGGGAATATTGATGACATGACAGCCGGCCTTCTCGATGGCTTCGCGCAGCCCGTGCAGATAGGCCGTCTCGAGCGAACGGAAGTGCGAGTCAAGCGGCTCGATGTTGCGCACGTTGTATTTCTCGCGCACCATGGCCGGGAAATCTTTGAGATCCATGCCGGGCTTGGTCTTGTCGCGATCGCGATTGCGGCTGCTCTCGATAAACGCGCGAAACGGGTAGGAAGCCACGCCGAGGCGCGCGCGGGGCTCAGTGGGAAAGGCGATATCAGGCTCATGCGCGGCGAACAGACCACGGGGAGCGGACGCGCCCGCGATAAGGGCGGCTCCAACAAAACGGCGGCGATTCATGTCTGCATTGTACCGGTAGGAATGGCGCTTCCGCCCGTTCTATTTCGACTTGGAGCGCCGAAGCGTAAGGGAAAATAACGTGGGACCGGCGTTAAAGCCTGTCCCTATTATTCGAGGTGAATCGTCAGTAGATGAACTTCAAGGCGAATTGGATCTGGCGCGACGGCCAGGCGGCCGTGTAGTGGCCGCCTGATGCCGAATAGTAATTCTTGTTCAAGCTGTTGCTCCTCAGGTTCGGATGATTGATCATGTTGAAAAACTCCGACCGGAATTGCAGCTTCATGCTTTCCTTGATCCGGAAGTCCTTGAATAAGGAGGTATCGATATTCAGCTGGCTCGCGGTGGTGATGGTGTTGCGGCCTGCGTTGCCAAAAGTGCCAAACGCCGGATCGGTAAAGGCAGCCTTGTTAATCCAGTTGTTGGCATCCTGATGTGCGGGAACAATGGATTCCCCGGGCACAACGTCGGGACGCGAATCGCCCGTGCTGCAGTTGCACAAACCGCGCCCGCGGATGGTCCGAGGCGTCCCCGTATTGAAGGATTGGATGCCCTGCAACTCCCAGCCGCCTACGAGAAAATCAGCCAGGCCGCTCATTCCGCTCCCGAATTTCTTTCCTTTGCCGAAGGGAATGTCGTAACTCAAGCTGTTCACGAAGCGGTGCCTGATATCAAAATCGGATCGCGCTTTTTCCCACTCGGGATGGATCGGATTGCGGGCGCCGCCTCCGCTGGCGAACCCGAGCGAAGCCTGAGAAGTCTCGTCGATGGACTTGCCGAAGGTGTACGCGGTGAGAAAACTCAGGTTGTTCGAAAATCGCTTCTCGACCTTGGTTTGCAGCGAATGATAGTGGGAGCTGTTGCAGGCGCACCAGTAGGTGAGGTCGCCTAAATATGGGCGGGGCCGCCGGGAAGCAGAATCGGCGGTCGGATCCGAGGATGGCGCTATCGGATTGCCTTCTCGGAACTCGTAGAGATGGGTTCCTTTAGAGCCGGCGTAGGCGATCTCCCACACGGCGTTCCAACCGAGGTCCCGCTGCACGCTGAAGTTCCAATGCTGCACTTGGGGGTTTTTGAATTTCGGATCCAAAGAGAATAACGATGGAGCGTCCGGATTGGTCAGCGTGTCCAACGGGAAACCTTGCGACAGGTTGTTCACTCGCGGGTTGGGTTCCACGGAACTGACCGGTTCGAAGACCGTTTGGTTGAAGAATGGCGGGTTATTACCGGGGTTGGGGATGCTCAACGGGCCGGCTTCGTACGACGAGTAAAAGATGCCGTAACCACCCCGAATCACGGTGTCCTTGAAGATATTGTACGCAAACCCGATGCGGGGACCGAAGTCGAGTTTCTCGTTCGGGACCAGGCTGCGCGGGGCGTTCCTATTGACGGCAATTTGCGGGTACCAGTTCGGCGGCACGGGGTCCTGCCGGCCATGGGCAATATCCAGGGTATTCGTGGCGATGTTGAAACTGGCCTGGGCATTGTACTTCTCCATCGCGTGGGTCACATAGTCGTACCGGAGGCCCAGGTTGAGGGTGAGCTTCTTGGTCACTTTGAAGTCATCTTGAACGTAGTAGAACTGTCCGGGCTGCTGGAACGTGTCATCGATGAAGGACGACAGGATCGACGTATCCAGGACCCCAAGCATAAAGTCGGCCGCGCCCAGGCCAGTTTCGCCTTGGTTGTTCGGGTCGTTCGTGAAGGCTCCGGAGAAGTTGAACTCACCGCGGGGATACGGGGGCTGTAGAATGGTGAAGTTCACCCGCGGCTTGAGTTCCGCGCCGACCTTGATAGTGTGCCGTCCGCGAATGAGGCTCAGGCTGTCGACAATGTGATAGATGTTCTGTACTTCAACGGTAGGCTGATATTCCGCGCTCCCGAAACTGTTCAGGCCGCCGACATTGAATTGAGGCAGGCCGCCGTTGGTCGGTCCAAACGGGATGCCGGAAATGCCGTACTGCGCCGAAAGGTTCTTGGTGGAGTTGAACTGGAGGCGCTCCGAGCGGTTGCGGGAGTAGCCCAGCCGCAGTTCATTGACCGTGCGCGGCGTGAAGATGTGGGTTTCGGTGATTACCAGATTGCGCGCGTTGTTGAGGAAATCGCCGGAGGCAAAATCGGCGCCGTCGAGCGGTGGAGGGATCGCCGTCGGCGGCGTCAGGTGGTTGTTGGAGAAACTGAATCGGCCGAAGATCGAGTCGGAGTCCGAAATCTTGTGGTCAATGCGCACGTCGAATTGATTCGTGGTATCCGGCTCGACTGGATTCGTCAAATAGTTGTCGCCGACGCCGGTGACATCCACGGAGCCGGGGATATTTGGCGAGGGGAACAGATCCATGAGCGTTTTCGCGACGGGGTTGAACCGATTTTGCGGTATCTGATTGTTGGCGAAAGGCAGCCGCGTGGCGTTGCCGGCCGCATCGATCGTGGTTGTATTCGGGTCAAAGATCTGCTGGAATCCGCTGAAATCCCCATTTCGCCAGGCGGGCGGCGGTAGCGTGGCTAAGAACGTGTGTCCGGTGCGCTGGCGAGTGCCCTGATAATCGAAAAAGAAGAACGTGCGGTTCTTGCCGTCGTAGACCTTGGGGATCAAAACCGGGCCACCGGTGCTGAAGCCGAATTGATTCAGCTTAAACGGCGGGATGGGGTCGGTGGGGGAGTCGAAGAAATTCTTCGCGTCCAGGGCGCTGTTGCGCAGGAACTCATAGACCGTTCCGTGCAGTTGGTTTGTGCCTGATTTGATGGTCACGTTCAGCACCGCGCCGCCCGAGCGGCCGAACTCCGCGCTCATCGAATTTGTCTGCACCTTGAACTCGGCGATGGCGTCCGGCGGAGGGCCCACCACATAAGACGCTTGATTCACCATGTCCTCGGACATGCTGTTGTTATCCACGCCGTCCAGCAGATAATTGTTCTGGTAGGGGCGCACACCGTTAGAGCTGAAACCGCCGGTCTTTTCGTCGCGCGCGCCGGCAGGCGTCGGGGCGGTGCCCGCGGTCAGAATGGCCAAGCGGCTGAAATAGCGGCCATTCAGCGGCAGGTCAACAATCCGCTGGCTCTCCACCACCTGACCCAGGTACGACGTGTCGGTCTGGAGCAGCGGCGCCGACGCCTCCACTTGCACCGTATCGGTGACTGCGCCCACTTCGAGAGCGATATCCACGCGAACACGGTCCTGCACGTTTACCGTGATGTCGGTGCGGACCGATTTCTTGAAGCCCGCCGCTTCCACGGTGACCGAATAGCGGCCGACAGATAGCGGGGTCACGACATAGTTCCCCGTCGAATCGCTCGCAGCCTTGACGGCGATGCCGGTGTCCATGTTGTTGACGGTAATGCTGGCTCCAGAGATCACGGCGCCAGTTGGGTCACTGACCGTGCCGACGATGGATCCGGTGGTCGTTTGGCCCCCCAGACGGGTCAAAGACGTGATCAGGCAAAACGCAATCGAGAGAAAGTGAAACCGACGCATCAACTATCCTCCAGTTCCGGAGATTGTACCTTAAGATGGGACTGTTTTCATACAAATTATTGCGGAATGCAAGAAAGCGGCGCCAGAGGGCTCAAGCCTGGCTGGTTGAGCTAAGCTATTGAGGTGCAATCGCCAAGCCAGTTTTGTTGGATACTGATGGCGTCCTTGGTGCTGGTTGGCCCGGCTCGGGCCGCCGATGATCCTACCCTGCCGGAACTGGCGCCTGCGGTGCGGTCGGTATTTCCGCTGGGTGCGCGCGCGGGCGAAACGGTGGAAGTTGAGTTCCTGGGCCGCAATCTGAACGATTCCATCGAGATCGGCTTCGCGCGAAAAGATATCCACGCCGAGGTGCTCTCGTCGGATTACTTTCGCCTGAAGGCCCGGATTTCGGTCGGGCCGGGGGCGCCGGCAGGCCTGCACGATTACCGTGTGCGGACGCCGCGCGGAACCTACGTCGGCGTCTTTCACGTGGGGTCGCTTTCCGCTCAGCGTGAACTGGAGCCCAATAACGACTTGGCGCATGCGCAGAAGATCGCGCTGCCCGCGATGGTGGATGGCGTCGTGGAAGAGGCCGATTACGATGTGTTCCGCTTCCACGCGGAAGCCGGCCAGGTGATGGTGTTTGATCTCCTGGCGCGGCGCGCCGGATCGCCCCTTGATAGTACCCTGGGCGTCCTCGACGAGCACGGGAACGAGCTGGATTTCAACGACGATTACTATATCCACAAAGACCCGCATCTGGAATTCCGGGCGAAGACCTCCGGCGATTATTTCGTGCGCGTGGCGGGTACCGAGGAAGAAGGGTCGAAGTACAGCAGTTACCGGTTGGTCGCGGGCGCGGTGCCGTACGCCTGGCGAATGCTGCCGGTGGGCGCGCGGCGCGGATCAGCCAACGAATTGCACATCGCCGGCGTCAATCTCGACAAGATCGACCGCCTGGTGCTGGGCGATGGGCTGGCGGAGGGAAAAGTCGTAGCGGCGCAACCGGAAGCTCTGACTTTTCGCATGACCGTTCCGGCATCGGTCGCGGCAGGCCGCTACGAATTGCATGCGTTCGCCGGAGCCACGGAAGCGCCGCTGACCATTCCCATCCTGGTTTCCGACCTCGAAGAGCAACTCGCCAAACCGGCCCGTTTGCGGGAGAATCCGCAGCCTGTTCCCGTGCCCGTCGCGGTGAGCGGCTCGATCGATCGTAAGCGTGCGGAGAATTTTTTCAGTTTTGAAGTGCGCGCGGGCGAGCGCCTGGCGTTCGACGTGGATTCCATGAAACTGGGTTATCTGGACGACCCCGTGCTCGTTATCTACACCGCCGGCGGCCAGTTCGTGGCCTCGGCCGATGATCGCCTGCAACAGAACGGCTCGCACCCACCCAATCTCGATCCCTACCTGGTCTACAAGTTCGAGAAGGCTGGCCGCTACGTCGCCATGATCCGCGACTCGGCCGAGCGCGGGAATCCGAATTACGTCTACCGGCTGGCGATCTTTCCCATCGAGCCGGACTTCGATGTGAAAGGACTGGCGCCGCAAGTGACTCTCTACCGCGGCAAGACCAGCCTTCTTCCGGTGCGCACCCGGCGGTTGGGTGGTTGGGACCAGCCCATCGAAGTATGGGCGGAAGACCTCGGCGCGGGCGTCACAACCGAGCACCAGATTGCCGAGCCCAAGGACACCATCGTCAAGGACAACTGCGCGCTCGAGCGCAAGCTGGACGGCACCAACGTGTCGCTGCCACTGCGTGCCGCAGCCGATGCGCCGGCGGGGTCGCGCGTGATCCGGCTACGCGCGCGCGGTACCATGGATGGCAAGACGGTGGAGCATGGCGCGGAGATTCAGTACCTCTGGGAATCCGTAGGGAAAGTCAGCGGGCCGGTCGAAGAGCAACAACTGGTGGCGACCGTCACGGAGTTGCCCAATGTGCTGCTGGAGACGCCCGAAAGCCTGGCGCTCAGTTCGGGCAAGGTTGCGCGTCTCAAGGTTCGCGTGAAGCGCTTCGATGGCGGCAAGACTCCCCTGACCATCGAGCCAGAGCCGGCTCTCGAAGGTGTAAGATTTGAAAATAACGTGCTCGAAACGGGTTCCAGCCAGATTGAACTGCGCGTGAGCGCGGCCACGGCGCCGGCCGTGAAATCGTTCCGGCTGCGCGCGGGCGGCGCCGTTTCGCCGCCGATCGAGTTGAAAATGGAAGCCGCCGAGGAGAGTTCCCGATGATGGTTCGCGTTTCGCTTGTGTTGCTCTCGGCCGCGTTCGCGGCTACCGCCGCAGAAAAAGCCAAGCTCAGTTTCGTGAAAGACATTGTCCCGATCTTCACTAAGTCAGGATGCGCCAATTCGAACTGTCACGGCTCGATCCGCGGCCAGGCGGGCTTCAAACTGTCGCTGTTTGGTTACGAGCCGGATCTGGATTTCGACGCCATCGTGAAAAACCAGGACGGGCGGCGCATCAACCGCTCCGATCCCTCCAAAAGCCTGATCCTGATGAAGCCTACGTTCAGCGTGCCGCACGGCGGCGGGGAGCGCTTCAAGGTGGGATCGCTCGAGTACGAGGCCATTCTCGACTGGGTTCGCGACGGCGCAACTTACGACAGTGCCGGCTCGCCGCGGCTCAAAACGCTTCGTGTGACACCGGAAGAAATCACGCTGATCGGGCTTGGCACGAAACACCAGCTGAGCGCGACCGGCACATATACCGACGGCACGAGCGAAGATTTGACGCGCAAGGTGCAGTACACGCCGAACGATGAATCGGTGGTGGAAGTGAGCCCGTCGGGCGAGATCCAGACGCGGCGCGTGGGAGAGACGGCCATTATGGTGCGCACTCTGGGCAAAGCGGTCGCGGCGCGCATCGCCGTCGTCGCGGAGCCGCCCATGGCGAATTACCCCGACGTCGCGCGCAACAATTTCGTCGACGATCTCGTTTTCACCAAGCTGCGCCGGCTGAACATCGTTCCTTCGCCGCTCTCGTCGGATTACGAATTCCTGCGCCGCGTGTATCTCGATACCGTGGGCCTGCTGCCTACGCTTGATGAGACCAGGGAGTTTGTCGAATCGCGCGAAACCGGGAAACGCGCGAAGTTGATCGACCGGCTGCTCGCCCGGCCGGAGTTCGCCGAAGTATGGGCCACGCGTTTCGCCGACCTTTACCGCACCGGGCTGCTTGACCAGGGCTACAAAGGCGGCCGCCTGCTGTACAACTGGCTGCGCAAGTCGATTCTCGAAGATAAGCCCTACAACCAGTTCGCGACCGAGCTGCTCACTGCTTCCGGGCAACTGAAATTCAACCCGACGGCCAACTTTTACTACGTGACGGAGTTTTCCGAGCCGGAGAATATCGCCACCGACATCAGCCAGGTGTTTCTCGGCGTGCGGCTGGAGTGTGCGCGCTGCCATAACCATCCCTGGGAGAAGTGGACGCAGGACGATTTCTGGGGCTTCGCGGCGTTCTTCGGGCGCATGGGGATCAAAGACACTTACGAGAATGACGAAAGCCAGGTGCTGCTGAAAGTCAAGGGCGAAGTGATTCATCCCAAGACCAAGAAGCCGATTGGGCCCAAATATCTCGATGGTGCCAATGAATTTGAGGGGCCGGACGAGGACGTTCGTGAAAAGCTGGCCGCGTGGATCACCTCGCCCAAAAATCCATGGTTCGCGCGCGCCATCACCAACCGGATGGTGAAGCACTATCTGGGCCGCGGCATGGTCGAACCGGTGGATGATTTCCGTGTGACCAATCCGCCCTCCAACCAGGCTCTGCTGGATGCGCTGGCCAAGGACTTCATCGACAACGGCTACAGTTTGCATCACATGGCGCGCGTGATTCTGAACTCGCGCGTATATCAGTTGACCAGCGAGCCGAACGAAACCAATCGCGGCGATGCCATCAATTATTCGCGCTATTACGTGAAGCGTCTCATGGCCGAGCAGCTGGCCGACTCCATCACCGGGGTTACCGGCGTTCCCGAGAAATACCGAGGATACATGCTGGGCACGCACGCGATGGCGATCCCGCAAGGCGCGCCGTCATACTTCCTGGCGACTTTTGGGCGCATGAAAGCGCGCGAGGTGATTTGCGAGCGCGATACGCAGCCCGACATGGTGCAGGCCATGCATCTGATCAGCGGCGAAACGCTGATGCGCCAGACCACCGCCAAGGGTGGCAACCTGGACAGGTGGGTGGCGGATACGTCGCTGACTGATGAAGACGTTGTCCGCAAGATTTTCCTGGCGTCGGTGGTGCGCGAGCCTGATCACCGCGAGATTGCGACCGCTCTCATGCCGCTCCAGGCCAAAGGCGCCGAATCGCGGCGGCAGGCGTTCGAAGATTTGCTTTGGACCGTCTTCAATTCGAAAGAGTTTCTGTTCAACCACTGAGGCACGCATGAATTACTTCGATCGTCGGTCATTCTTGAAAATTGGATCGCTCAGCGTTTTTGGCTACTGGGGTTTGGGCGATGTGTTGCGGCTACAGGCGCAATCGCCGGCGACAAACAGTAAGCGCGACATCTCCATCATTCATTTGTGGCTCACCGGCGGCATGAGCCAGCTCGATACATTCGATCCCAAGCCCGACGCAGATACGCGTTACCGCAGCCAGTTCAAGCCGATCGAGACGAAAGCTTCGGGCATCCGAATTTCCGAGCAGCTGCCCCGAACCGCCCGTCTGGCCAACAAGTTCGCCATCATCCGCTCCATGACCCACCGGCAGGCGGCGCACGAAGCGGCGTGCAATCTGATTCTGAGCGGCCATGATCCGCTGCCGACCATCCAGCATCCGGCGCTGCAAACCGTGATCGCCAAAGAATTGGGCCCGCGCAATGAGCTACCGCCCGTAGTTTCGATCCCCGGCGCTACCGGAAGTTGGGAGAAATCAGGATTCCTGGGCCCGCAGTACAACCCGTTCAATGCCGGCAATCCCAATTCCGACAAGTTCAAAGTGCGCGATATGGATTTGCCGATGGGCGTGGACTGGTCGCGCATGGACCACCGCCGTTCCTTGCTCTCCGTGGTGGACGAAAAATTCCGCCGCCTGGATACCACCGGTATTAGCGCCAGCATGGATGCGTATTACCAGACGGCGTTCGGACTGATGCATTCGGCCAAAGCCAAGAAGGCGTTCGAGATTTCCGAAGAGCCGGACGCAGTGCGCGAAAAATACGGGCGTACGTCACTCGGCCAGGGCGCGCTGCTGGCGCGCAGGCTGGTGGAATCCGGCGTGCGTTTCGTGACGGTGTCGCGCGGTTTCAATACCTGGGACCACCATCGCGACATCTTCCCGCTGCTATCCAATGACTTTCTGCCGGAGCTGGATCGCGCGTTTGCGTCGCTCATCGAAGATCTCGACCAGCGCGGGCTGCTGGATACGACGCTCGTGATCCTGACCGGCGAATTCGGCCGCACGCCCGAAATCAACGCCATGGGCGGCCGTGATCACTGGCCCAACGCGTTTTCCATGGCCATCGCCGGCGCAGGAATTACAGGTGGCCGCGTGCTCGGCGAGACAGATGAAAAGGGCATGTTCGTGAAAGACCATCCCGTCGAAGTGCCCGACCTGGTCGCCACGATCTACAAGAAGCTCGGCATCGATTACAACAAGGAATACGTCAGCAATATCGGCCGGCCCATCAAGCTGTCACAGGGGAAGCCGATCGATTTTCTGCTGGTGTAGCGGCATGGTCGAGGTCTAGACCGCACGGCTCAGTCCCTGGCCGCTGCATCGCCGCCGGCCATGCCAATCAATCTGCCGGCTGCGGCTTAGGCGTTTTCGACGTGCTCTTCGGAAGCTGTGGTTCGCGAATGTAATCGCGCGGGATCTGGCCAGTGAGCGTCTTTAACCAGGCGATGATCGCACTCGTGTCGCCGGAAGTGAGATCCTTTCCAAGCTCGTGCCGTGCCATCAACCCGACTGCTCGCTCCAGACTCCCGACGCTGCCGTTGTGGAAATAAGGGCCGGTTTTCGCGATATTGCGCAGCGACGGCACCTTGAAGAGCAGTCGGTCCGCCTCACTTTTCGTCACGTTGTAGCGGCCGGGGTCGGAGCTGTCGGTCCACGGCTGGACAATCCCCAGTCTCTGATATTGCTCCCCGCCGACATACGCTCCGTTGTGGCAAGCCGCGCAGCCTGTGGCAATGAATTTCTCCAGGCCGGCCTTCTCTGTCTTCGTGAGCGCGTTTTCCTCGCCGCGGAGATAACGGTCCCAGCGCGAGGGCGTCAATAACTTGCGCTCGAACGCTCCGATAGCTTTCGCCATGTTGTCGAACGTCACTGGATCATTTTCGCCGGGAAAGGCTCTCTGGAATGCGTGAACGTAATCCGGCATGGATTGGAGCACCGCCACGGCGAGCTCCTCGGAGGGCATCGCCATCTCCACGGGATTCATAACCGGCCCTTTGGCCTGCTCCTCCACGTCCGGCGCGCGACCGTCCCAGAACTGCACGAAGTGGCCAGCGGCATTGTAGACTGTGGGTGCGTTCCGATCTCCTTTCTGTCCCTTGAAGCCGCTGGAGACCGGGTTGCCGTCGGCGCCGTATCGGTTGAGCGGGTGGCACGTGTTGCAGGAAACATCCTGGGCACGGGAAAGCCGTGGCTCGTAATAAAGCATGCGGCCCAGCTCGATCTTAGCCGCGGTAATGGAGTTGCTGTCGGAGGCCATTGCTTCCGGAAGCGGTGCGAACTGCTGCAGCCGGCTTGAGGCCGTATTGGCCGCCAAGGCAACGGCAAATCCAGCCAGGCCGAACAAGAACACGGACTTGGACGTCATAAGCCTTCTCCTATGCTTGGGAACGAGAAATCGGTCGCAATGGATCATGCTCTCGTGATTTCACTGGTTTGGATGCACGTGGACTTCCAGCCGTAACTGCAACGCCGCAAAGGACCCTCGGGACGATGAAAGTGTGTTCGAGGCAGTTGCCCCACGTACCGCGCAAAAATGCGCAGTTGTGGGGTCAAATCCGATGGAAAGCCCGCAGAATCTCGCGCATGGAATATTGCAGCGCGATGGGCCGGCCATGCGGGCAGCTCATGGGGCAGTCCGTTGCAGCGAGCGAACGAAGCAGCCACTCCATTTTGTTCTGATCGAGCCGCATGTTGACCTTGATGGCGGCGCGGCATGCGATGGAGGCCGCGATGCCGCGCCGCACGTCGTCGAGCGAAACGCCGCGCAATTCTCCTTCGGCGATCTCCAGCACTTCAAACAGCACCTTCTCCAGATCGGCCGGGCCGATGGCGGCGGGCGCGGCCTTCACCGCGACAGTGCGGTTGCCGAAGGGCTCGGCTTCGAAACCCATGGACTCGAGTTCATCGGCGATGCGCGCGAATTCAATCTGCTGCTCGGCGGTTAATTGCAGGATGAGCGGCATCAGCAGGCGCTGTACTTCAACGTTGCCGGCCGCCCGCTGCTTCAGCACCTTTTCAAACAAGATACGCTCGTGCGCCACGTGCTGATCGATAATCCACAGGCCGTCGCGTCCGGCGGCGATGATGAAACTGTTATGAATCTGGCCCAGCGGGCGCAAATCGGAAAGGGCGGAGAGAGACGCCGTCGCCGGAAGTGATTCCGCCGGGAATTCGCCGTGAGTCTCAGGCACGCGGAGGCGCAGGCCGGCGGGCGGAGGCTGAGGCGCCACGGCGATCGCATCGCTGAAATCGAAACGCGGCTCGGGTGCGCGCGGCGGGCGCAAGTGAAACTCGGGCGCCGCCGGATCCATCTCTGCGGCTCCGGCGCCTTCAGCTACGGCCTCTGCCTGTGGCGCAAACGGCGCTGGCTCTGATGGTGGCGCATCCAGCAGCGCTTCGTTCTCGACCATCTGCGAGAACTCCGAGTAAGGCATCTGCGCAGCGGGCTGCGCTGATGGCGATACGGCAAACGCCGGCGCCGGCCGCGACACGATCAGCCGCCCGCGAATGGCGTCGCGCACGAAATCGTGAAAAAACGACTGATGCCGGAACCGCACTTCGGTTTTCGATGGGTGAACGTTGACATCGACCTCGTCGTAATCGCATTCCAAAAACAGCAGCGCAAATGGAAACGCGGCGTGCGGCATCAGGTTGTAATAGGCCGAGGAAAGCGCATGCAGCAGCAGCCGGTCGCGAATCAGCCTGCCGTTCACGAAAATGAAAATCGAATTGCGATTGGCCTTCTGCACTTGCGGCCGCGATACGAATCCGCTCAGCCGGAAAACCTTGGTGGACGCTTCCTCGGGTTCGCGTTGAAACTCGGCGATGGCTTCGGAAGGCGGAACCGAGGGCCGCGGCAGCAATAGCTGCTTCTCACATACGCCCAGGTCCACCAGTTCGTCGAGCGCTCCACTGCCGAACACTTGAAAAACGCGCTCGCGCAGCGTCGCAACCGGGGTCACGTGCAGCAACTCGCCCGCTCCGCTCAACAGGCGGAAAGTCTTGTCGGGGTGGGCTAAGCTATAGTGCGTCACGAGGGACGCGATGTGCGCCAGTTCGGTCTGCTCTGACCGCAGGAATTTCTTTCGCGCCGGCACATTGAAAAAGAGATCGCGGACCGTGATGGTGGTGCCCGGCGCCAGCGCCGCCTCTTCGGAGCGCAGCATCTTTCCGCCGGCGATCTCGACGCGAGCGCCCGTTGCCTCTTCCGCCGAGCGCGTCTCGAGCACCAACCGCGATACCGAAGCGATGGACGGCAGCGCCTCGCCGCGAAAGCCGAGCGTGGCGATCGATTGCAGGTCTTTTACATCGCGCAGCTTGCTGGTGGCGTGCCGTTCGAAGGCCAGCATGGCGTCATCGCGCAGCATGCCGCAGCCGTCGTCGGTAATGCGGATGAGCCGCCGTCCGCCGGTTTCGATTTCGATGCGGAACGACGTGGCTTGGGCGTCCAGCGAATTTTCGAGGAGCTCTTTGACCACCGACGCGGGCCGTTCGACGACTTCGCCCGCCGCAATCTTGTTGGCGACCTGGTCGGGAAGAACGCGGATGCGGCCCATGGAGTGCGAGGTGTTAGGTTCTAGGTGTTAGGTGTAAGAAAACCGTTCAGCGGGCGGCCAGGCTGACAGACTAACACCTAGCACCTAAAACCTAGCACCTGGAACTTATTGTAATTGAATTCCTCGCGCATCCAGCAGTTCGCCGGTGCGCCGCAGCAGATCCAGCACCGACCGCTTATAACCGATGGAATTCTGCACGAGCGCCGATTCGGCGTTCACCAGCGACTGTTGGGCTTGCAGCACGAAGTAGATCTGGCTGGTACCGAGCTCGTATTTCTTTTGCTCGGCTTCGAGATATTTCCGCCCAAAATCGAGCGCTACCTGAGCGAGCTTTACGCTGGCCTTGCTCGATTCCACCTGGGTCACGGCGTTTAAGACATCCAGCCGCACGCTCTGCTCGACGCCGCGCACCGCCAGAGTGTCACGCTTCTTGGTCACGAGCGCATCCGCCATATCGGCCGCGGCGGCGCGATTGCGGATGGGCAGCCGCAGCTGCAATCCGAATTGATAGATCGGAAAGCCGAACCCGAACATCTGGCTGAATGCGTCGCCCAGCCCGCCGGGGGTGACTCCCACGATCTGCGATCCTCCCCCAAAAACATCTTCGCGCTGGAAGAAGTTGCCGCCGCGCCCCTGCGTACTGTACATGCCCAGCAACTGAAGATCGGGAAGAAGACTGTTCTTTGCGGTCTTAATTTGCAGATCATCCACGTCCAGCGCCTGATTAGCGGCTTTGAGATCGGGGCGGTTCAGCAGCGCCATCTGCACCGCGGCCTCGACGTCGATGGCGCCTGTATCGGTGGGGACATCGGTGGTCTCCGTTAGGGTTACCGGCATGACCCGGATAACCGGATCGAGATCCGCACCGATCTGCTTACGCAGGGCGTCTTCACGTTGCTTCAAAAAATATCGCGCTTGCGACACCGAAATCTCGGCCGTGGCGTAATTTTGTTGCGGCTGATAAATGTCCAGCGGCGACATGGCGCCCAGCTCCAGTTCGCGTTGCGCGCGCTTGAGCGCTTCGTTGGCCAGTTCCAGCGCTCTGTCCTGCACCCGCAGGTTATCGCGCGCCAGCACCAGGTCCCAGTAGACGTTTTCCGCGTTCTCCACCAACTGCATCACCGAATCTCTCAGCGCGTATTCGGTGACGCGCAGCCGGCTGCGCGCGGTCATGATCGGCAGCCGGTTCACGTACGTGCCCCGATTCCGGATCAGCGGCTGCGCGAAGCTGAACTGCACCGAAGAATTGATTGCCGGATTGAAATTCTGGAAGCCGCTATTGGTGGAGCTCTTCAAGCCGGAGAATGAGACGCCATAGTTGGTGCCGCTCGCGAGGGTCTCATTATAAGTGAATAAAGTCGGCTGGCTCAAGGTCACCAGCGTAGCGGCTCCTTGTAACGCGTCGCTGGCCGGAGTCTTCGATCGCGTACTGGTGAACAGGCCCGTGGCGAAGGGATCGAAGCGTGAAAACGCCCGTGTGATGGCGTTCTGCGCCACGTCCACGGTGAGCCGCGACACCGCGATATCGGTATTATTGGCCATCACCAGCTCGAGATACGACTTGAGCGATAGCTCCAGCTTCTTACCCTCCTTCTCTTCGACCACGAAATCGGACAGGCGCGCCGGCGGCTGCAGCTCGATTTTAGTGACCCGGCGGGCGAACGTTTCGCGAAAATAAGACGGTTTGGGAAAGGATGAAATCTGCGCGGACGCGGTTACCGCGCACAAGGCTGTTAAAACCAGGAGTCGAGACGACATGTCTTGCATCTTTTTGCGTGGCGCCCCCTGCGCCACTGACTTACTCATACCGCATGGCTTCGATGGGATCGAGCCGCGCCGCCTGTACGGCCGGATAAATTCCGAATAACAAGCCAATGAATACCGAAACGCCGAACGCGATGACGATTGACGAAGTGGTTACCACGGTCGACCATCCCGCCGCGGTGGCAATCAGCCGTGAAAGCGTGAAGCCGAATCCGATCCCGATCAAACCGCCCACAATCGAAATCAGCACCGCTTCCATCAGGAATTGGCGGATGATGTCGCTCTGCCGCGCGCCGATGGCCCGGCGGATGCCGATCTCGCGCGTGCGCTCTAGCACCGTGGCCAGCATGATGTTCATAATCCCGATGCCCCCCACCAATAGCGAAATGCCGGCGATGCAGATCATCACCACTTTGAAAATGAACTGTGTGCGCCGCCGCTCTTCAAGCAGGCCCGCCGGCACGATGACCGTGAAATCGCCCGCGTCCTTATGCGTCGCCGATAGAATGGCGCGGACCACGTTGGCCGTCTCGACCGAATCGGTCCCCGACAGCACCTTCATATAAATCCCGTCGATCTCGTCTTTCAACCAACTGGTGTTGTCCTCAAACCGCCGCATGACGGTATTCAACGGCGCGATCACAAGGTTATTCCGGTTCAGCGCCTGTACGCCTTCGACGTCTGTGTCCGTACTGGTTTGCGGCGACAGCACGCCGATCACTTGCAGCCACACATCGTTGATCTTGACGTATTTCCCGATGGCGTCGTCATAGCCCAGCAGATTCAGCTTCGCCGATTCGCCCAGCACGCAGACCGGCTCCGAGCGCAAATTCTCTTCGTCCGAAAAAAAACGCCCTGCAATCAGCTTCAGGCTGTTGATCTCGACGAAATTTGGCAGGACGCCGATCAACTGCGGCGGGTCCTGTGCGGTTTTCGGCAACACGCGCTGCGGCTTGAAGCGCTTGCGCGGCGTAATGGCTTCCAGGCCCTGCACGTTCTCCGAGATCGCCCGAAAGTCGCGGAACGTGAGCCCGGGCGATGTCGCGCGGATTTGCTGCAGCTCGTTGCGGTCCACGGCTTCATGGGCTTCGACGATGATATTGTTCACGCCCAGTTGATCGATGAAGCTCATCATCTGTTTTTCGGCGCCGGCTGTAATGGAGAGCATGGCCACCACCGCGCCCACGCCGAATATCATGCCGAGCATGGTGAGCAGGCTGCGTAGCTTGTGCGCCAGCAGGCTGGAGAGGCCCATGGTGAGTTCGGGGAGATAGCCGGAAAGTGGATTCACGCTTACTTGCCCCCCTTTGTCCCGCCCCCGTCGCCGGCTGGCATGCCCGGCATACCCGCGCCCGCCTTCTTCTCGCCCTTCTTGTCGCTCGGTTTGGCCGTCGGGTCGGAGAGCGCGATCACTTCGCCGGGTTTGAGGCCATCGGAAATCACCATGGTCGATTCGCTGCGCCGCGCCAGCTTCACGACGCGTTGCTGAAATCGATGGCCGCTCTCCACCCACACTGCCGGTTTGCCGTCTTTTTCGAAAATGGCCTGCGCCGGAATGTGAATCGCGTTGGGAATTCTTTCGACGGTAATTTCCACATCTGCCAGCAGGCCGGGACGCAGCAGGACCTGCAATTGAGAATCTTCTTCCGGTGGAGTCGGCAGTTGGGCGCGCTCGCGTTCCTCTTCGGTCCCGACTTCAGCGGGGAGCGCGGCGGTAGCCATCTTCATGAAGTCCATGGTGGCCGGGCCGCCTGGTCCAGGTGTGGGCGCGGGGATGGCAGGTGTACCAGCGGCGTTCGCTGTCGCAACCGCCGCGGGCTTGGCGCCGGACTGTGGTGTCCCGGCCGCCACATTCGCTGACACAACCTGTGCTTCACGTGCGCCACCGGGCTTTCCAGCGGTCGTAGCCGGAGCGGGCGGCGCTTTCTTGGCATTGCGCGCGGCGGTTTCCAAGATGCGTCTTACGTCCGCCGGCTTCGCGCCGAGCGTGGTAAGCAGCTGCGGCATATCGATCGAAAAGACCACATCGAATTTCTTGCCCGGATCGCCGGAGAAAATATTAGCGCTGGCCGAGCCGCTCATGCTCTTGATCTTGCCGCGGAAGCGCTTGTCGGGCACGGCGTCGAGCTGAATCGTGACGTCCTGCCCTTCATGCAGGTTCGCGCGGTCGAGCTCTCCCACGCGCGCGACGACTTCGAATTCGGAAAGATCCAGCACATCCGCTACCGGCATCCCGGGTTGCAGTGTGTCGCCCTCGCGGATATCGGGAAGCTGCATGCCTGGAAAAAAGAAACCCTGCCCGCGGTTCTGGCGAATCGCCACCAGGCCGGTCATGGGCGAAAGCAGCTTGGTTTGCGCGATGCGCATTTTCTCGCGCTGTACGTCGATCACGCTCTTGTTGCGCTGCTCGCGCAGCACGGCGAGCTGCGCCAGGGCCTGTTCGTGGCGCGATTTGACGTCGCTTTCCAGCTGTTGCAGCCGCCGCTTGGCCTCTTCGAGGTTCAGTAGGTTTTTCTTGGCGTCAATCGCCGCCAGCAGCTCGTTGCGCTGCACTTCCAGTTCCGCGCGGCGCACGCCATACCGCGACTTGAGAAGATTCACCTGATCCTGGCTGTCGCTGATCGAAAGATCGGCCTGGGCTTTCTTGATCTGCTCGTCGATCTGGTCGACCTCTAGTTGCGTTTCCTCGAGACTGGCGCGCCGCTCGGAGTCGTCGAATTCGACGATCAGGTCTTTGTCGTGCGCCAGCGAACCCAGCGGCGCAATCTTGGTGACCTGTACGGTGCCGAAGAGATTCGGTGCGGAGAGAGTGGCCGAGCGCACGGCACGCAGCTCGCCGCGCGAGTAGGCGCGGATTACGACATCGCCGCGCAGCACCTTGGCGGTCGGTACCTGCTGCTGGCGCTGCGGCAGCTGTTTCACCACCATGTAGGCGCCCCAGGCCGCTCCCAGCACGATCAGCAGGATCAGAAATCGCAGCAAAAACTTCTTCATGAAAGTTGCAAACTGTAGCGTATAGCCGCGCCTGATTCCGGCGGGGACTGGCGGCTCTTTCTCCGTGCCGGCCACAAAACTCCGCAGGTGTTACAGGATCTGTGGCATGAACTTGCGCGACCGTAAATCACAGCTTCTTCTTCCCTCGCTTGGCGGCCTCCGCGGGATTTTCCAGCGTGACCAGCTCGCCCTCTTGGAGTCCTTTGAGCACCACCAGGTCCTCATCGTTGCGCTTCCCGACCTCGATGGCTCGCGTCAGAAACTGCTGGCCCTTTTGCACATATACCGCCGGTTTGCCGTTCAATATGAAACTCGCGCGCGCCGGGATCAGCAACACGCCAGGCTGCCTTTCCACGATGATCTCGGCTGAGGCGCTCATTCCCGGCCGGAGGCGCGGGTCCAGATTTTTCAGTGTCGCGCGCGCGGGGAACAGCTTCTCCGGAGGAAACACGCGGAACACCAGTTGCGCGATGGGGCTGATCCAGTCCATCTCTGCCTTGAATTCTTTCTCCGGCACGGCATCCACGCGCACGCGGACTGCCTGACCCAGCTTCAGTTTGCCGCGGTCCACTTCTTCGAGCTTCAATTCCACGCGCATTTCCGAGAGATCGGGAATTTCGGCGATGGCGGCGCCGGTCCACACGCGATCTCCCTCTTTGAACGGCGGCGGCGATTGCCCGAACGATCCGCCCGCGCGGAAATTCGGCAGAATATTCACGATGCCTTCGTTGGGCGCGCGCATCACCATTTTGGAGAGATAACCTTTGGCGAGTTCGGTATCGCGGACGGCTTTGTCTTTCTTCTGGTCCAGCCGCTCGATATCGGCCGAGTGCGAAATCTGGCGGGACTTGATGGCGGTCTTGACCTGGCCCAGATCGCCTTCCGAAACCGTGACATCAATCCGGTCCTTGGCCCCTTCAATCTCGGAGAGGATTTCCGCCTTGCTGGCCTCGAGTTTGGCCCGGTCCACGTTGTATTCGGACTGCATCAGGTTCATGCCGTCCATCTCGTTTTCGATCTTATGTTGCGCTTTGGTCTGGACGATTTCGCTATCGGCGGTGCGCTGGTCGGTGGTCTTCTCGATGAGGTTCTGCTCCTGCTGCACGCCGTCGAACGCGATCACCACATCGCCTTTTTTGACCGACTTTCCGGACTCGGCCAGTTTGACAATGCGCGGGTCGGGCACCTGCGGCGCGGTGAGCAGCACCGAGCGCACGCTGCGAATCTCACCGCGGTTCTTGACGCTGACGATGAAATCGCCCCGCCGCACGCGCGCCACCGCCACGTCGACCTCGGTGGTCCCCGTGGAGTGAAAGGCTGCGTAGACGCCCCCGGCGCACACCAGGCTCACGGCGCTCCAGATCACGACCCGTTGGCGCGTCGACAGGCGCCGTTGGCCGAGCTTCTGTTTGGGTTTCAGGTCCTTGGACATGACGAGTTTTCTGCGGTCAGGTTTACGAAGGAGGTTTGCCGCTTTGCGCCCGTTCGAGCGCCACCACGTCACCCGGCGATAGGCCCGCGCGGACTACGGCGTCCACATGGTTCCGCAGGCCCAGTTCGATTTCGCGGCGCCGCCAGCCCGAGGAGGTCTGCAGAAAAACGAACGGCTTAGTGGCTTCGTAAAACACCGCGTCCAGCGGCGCGAGCGTAGCCTGCTTTTCAGAGGCCAGCAGGATGTCCGTGCTGGCCGAGAGGTCCGGAATCACGCGCGGATCGATCTGCTCTAGCTTCAGCCGGATGGGAATCTCGCGCATGTAGTTGGGCCGCCACACACCGGGCTTGGTCATAGCGCCCACCCCCACCACGCGCGCCGGAAACTGGAATCCAGGGTATGCATCCAGGCGCGCCGTCGCTTTCGAACCCAGCCGCACGGATTCCGCGTCCACCTGATTCACATTGCCCATGATCACCATGGAGCTCGGGTCGACAATCTGCATGAAAGTCATGCCCGGCCGGATCTCGTCTCCCTGCTGGACCTGTCCGAAATCGCCACCGCGCCAGATACTCTGCATCACCACGATGCCGTCCATCGGCGCGCGTACGACCATGCGGTTCACATTCATGGTGGCGCGGTCGAGCTCGATCTTCGCCTGATCGCGCTCGATCTCGGAGGCCCGGATCTGTGCGCGTTGAGAGCCCTCCACCAGCTTGGCTTCCGCGGCCACCTGCTTGTACTGGGCTTCGGTCTCGCGCACCGCCAGTTGGAGTTTTTCCGCCTCAATGGCGGACCGCACTTCAGCCGTTTTCAGATCGAGCAGCGCCTTGTCCCAGTTGGCTTTGCTGCTGTTCACGAGTTGCCGGTGCGCTTCCTCGGCGGTCGCCAGGTCCGCCTTCAATTTCTTGACATTGGCATCCAGTTGAGCCACGGTGGCTTTGTAATCGTCCAGACGGTTCAGCTGGTACTGGCGGTCGAATGCGGCCACGATCTCGCCTTTCTTGACGCGGATACCGGGTTTGGCCAACTCCACCAGGACTAACGAAAAATCGGAGCCCCCCCCTCCACCCCCACCTCCACCGCCACCCCCACCGCCGCCTCCGCGTGCCATGCCGCCTGTACCGAGTAGTCCGGCTGAAGTCGATCCCAGTCCGTTCCCGCCCAGTGTGGAACTGGTGGACTGGCTGCTTCCGGATGCCGCGGATTTGTTCGTGTTGGTCTGTGCGGGGGCGCGGTCTGTGAAACGGTTGGTGGTTCCGCGGATTGCGCCGAGGCTGGACGCCGGCGCGCCGGGCGTTCCCGCAGTGGCCGATTGAGCGTTCAGCGCCGTGTTCGTGCTTGCGGTAGAAGAATTCTGGCCAGAACCTGTGGCGGTAAAACCAGAGGATGAGGACGACGTCGACGAGGTGGAACTCGCCGCGGTAGACGTCGAACTCGTGGCGGAAGAGCCAGTGCCAACCGATTTCGTGCCGCCGGCTCCAAACCCTCCCGAAGCGTTGCGGCTGCCGCGCAAACGAGGCGCCATCAGCGCCGCAAACTTTTCGGCCGTCACGATTCCGGTGACCCGGATCGTACGATCCAGGTCTCCGGCGGCAATGGTTGCGGTACGAAACGCCGTCATTTCCGGCTTCGCCGCGCCCGTCTGCTGCCGGACAATCCATGCCCCGCCGGCAACCACCACGATAGCCAGCGCGATAAGGAGCCAGCGCCAGCGGTGCCGGGGCTTGACGGGCTCAGGCCGAAGGAGTTCCGGAGCAGTGGTTGGCTTTACCGGTGCGGCAGTCCGGGGCAGGGTACTTGGCGTTGGAGCGCTACTCATTTTAGAAGGGCATCATCTCTTGAAAAGGGCGCCATTCTTGAAAGGGCAATATCGGGGCTGACGCGTCTCCCCGTTTCATTTAGACGCCGGCGCCCTGATTTTGGGTATTCCATCTGAAAAGACGGTGAGCACTGTGTAAAGGTTATCCACCGTGCAAAAGAAAGCCCAAGTTGATTTAAGGCCCTGAAACTAAACAGTCTGATCGCTCGCGCGCAGCATGTCAAGCAAGCCCCGCGTGGCCGGCTCGCGCCCGTGTTATCGTAGTCCTCAGTGTCGTCGCCCCTAAATTTTCATCTGCCTCAATACGAAGGTCCGCTCGACCTGCTTCTGGACCTGATTCGCAAGCAGCAAATCGATATTCGCGACATTCCCATCGCCAAAATTACCGCGCAGTATTTCGAGTACATGGAGCAGGCGCGCCAGATGGATATCGATCTGGGCGCCGAGTTCGTTTACATGGCGGCCACGCTGATTTATATCAAGTCTAAGATGCTGCTGCCGCAGGATCCCGAGCTCGCGGATGGCGCCGAGGAAGACCCGCGCCAGGAGCTGGTGGACCGGCTGCTCGAGCGCGAAAAGTTCAAAAACGCCGCCGAGATGCTGCAGCAAAAACGCCTGATCGAGGAAAACGTCTGGTCTAATCCCCAGGTAAAGGCCTTCATCTCCGAAGATGACGACCCGGGCGTCAGCGCCACGCTATTCGATCTGGTGAAATCCTTCGGCGAGGTGCTGGAGCGCACCAAAAATCGGCCCGTGTATGAAGTGGCAGGCGAGGACGTCAGCGTAGCGGACATGATGCTCTATTTGAAGTCCGTCTTCCTCGCCGCCGGCCATGACGAGCCGGTGTTCATTATGCGCATATTCGAGCAGCAGCGCAGCCGGCGCGCCATGATCGCGCTGTTTCTGGCGGTGCTCGAGATGATCAAAATGCAGGCCGTCGAGGTCTGCCAGAAGGAACTGTTCGGCGAAATTGCGCTGCGCCGGCAGCAACAATTTAATACAGTGTTCGCATCCGCCGATCCCGTATCGGCGATTGAAAAAGATTATACGTAGCTGGAATTTTGCGTAGATAGATTAAGTAACCTGGAATGCAACAGACAAAGCAAACTGAATCTACCCCACAGGAAACCATGTCGGCCGACGAACTGCTCGCCCGGCCGGCTGGCGAGACCGCACCCCTGTCACCCGATGACGCGCAGCTCAAGGCCGTGCTCGAAGCCATCGTCTACGTGACCGAGGAGCCGCTCTCGCCCATCCAAATCGCCGATGCCGTGGGCGAACCTCGCGAGCGCGTGGAGAGGCTGCTCGAGACGCTGGTGGCGGAATTCGATCGGCCGGAACACGGCGTGGCCATGCGCGAAGTGGCCGGCGGCTACAAGATGGGCACCAAAGCCGAGCATCACGAGCGCGTACGCGCGTTCATCAAGAGCCTGCGCGCGCCGGCCAAGCTTTCGCTTCCGGCGCTCGAAACGCTGGCTGTGATTGCCTACAAACAGCCGGTCACCGCGCCCGAGATCCTGGAAATCCGCGGCGTGCAAGGCGCGGGCGTGCTCAAAACGTTGCTGGATCGCAAGCTGATCGCAACCGCCGGCCGCAAGAACGTGATTGGCAAGCCCATGCTCTACAAGACCACCAAAGAATTCATGATCCAGTTCGGGTTGAAGGATCTGAGCGAGTTGCCGACGCTCAAGGAATTCGAGGAAATCAAGCGGCTGGCGATGGGCGATGAGTCTGAGCCTCCGGCCGATTTGGCCGGGAGCGCGGCGGCTTCATCGGACCTTTCGTCGGAGCATTTATCGGAAACGGGATCGCCCGAGGAAGGCTCCTCCGGCGAGGTCTGAAATGCCCGAAGAGCGGCTCCAGAAAATCCTGTCACGCGCAGGCGCGGCCTCGCGCCGCAAAGCCGAGCTGTTGATCCTCGAAGGGCGTGTTACGGTCAACGGCGCCGTCGTCATCGAAATGGGCAGTAAGGCCGATCTCGACCGGGATCATATCCGCGTGGATGGCAAACTGCTGCGCAGCCCGAAACGGCTGGCGTATATCGCGCTGCATAAGCCCAACAACTGCGTCACCACGGTGACCGATCCCGAAGGCCGCCCTACCGTCATGGATATGCTGCGCGGCGTAAAAGAACGCGTGTATCCGGTGGGTCGCCTGGACTATCACAGCGAAGGCCTGCTGCTGCTGACTAATGACGGCGACCTGGCTAATGCCATTACCTCAGCGGCTACTCACCTTCCCAAAACCTACCTGGTGAAGATCAACGGAACGCTGACCGCCGAACAGGAACAGGCCTTTCGCGAAGGCCTGCCGATCGAGGGCCGCCGCACGGCGCCCGCGGGCTTGCGTCTGGCGCATCGCGCGGCAAATCCCTGGTACGAAGTGCGGCTCTTCGAGGGGCGCAAGAACCAGATCCGGCTCATGTTCAAACATTCCGGGCGGCTGGTGGAGAAGCTCAAACGCGTGAAGATCGGGCCGCTCGATTTGGGATACTTGAAGCCCGGCGAATTTCGTTATTTAAACCTGGCTGAGGTAGCACAGTTGCAAAAGGCAGTGAAGCATTCAGCAGGGAAGCATACAGCGGTGAAGCATGCGGCGGCCGTTAAGCCTGTAAACCCCGGTCCGCGGAAGAGCACAAAGGCCGTACCCGCCATCTCAGCGTCCCGGCGTTGACCCATTATGTCGAATATAGCGAGCGTCCTGCGTTCCGCCCGAACCATCGCCGTAATAGGCTTGTCGAGCAAGCGCTATCGTCCCAGCCACGGCGTCGCGGAATATATGCAAAGCTCGGGATACCGCATCATCCCCGTCAATCCTTTTGAAACCGAAGTGTTGGGCGAGCACGCCTACCCCGAGCTCGACCGCGTGCCCGGAACCGTGGACATCGTCGACATCTTCCGCCGGCCGGAGTTTGTGCCCGAAATTGTGGAGGCCGCCATCCGCATCGGCGCGCGCGCCATCTGGATGCAGGAAGGCGTGGTCCACGAAGACGCCGCCGCGAAGGCGCGGGCCGCCGGCCTCGAAGTGGTGATGGACCGGTGTATCCTCAAGGAGCACCGTCGCCTGCTGGTGAGCTCAAGGTCTTGATTTCCAGCTGATCTCCCGTTTGCGTGCCCGTGCGCACAATCGTTCCCGCCGGCAGTTCGAGTACCGAGTGCGCGGTCAGACATGCCGAGACGCGCCATGGCGCCATTTCCGGCCGGATCTTTTTCACGCGATGCTTGCGGTCCAAATAGAGCACGTCGATGGTGAACTTCATGAAGAAGCTGTGCACGGATTCGCAGGGCACGATCCAAAGGCCATCCCCCGGCTCAAGATGGGTGTGCTTCAGCAGACCGGTGCGCCGCTGTGCGCTCGTGTCGGCGCTCTGGGCGGCGTCGGCGAGTACGACGTCGCGGGTCACGTTGCGCACACTGATTTTCAAACTTCTGGTTATAGCACGATAGCTCGGTTGGACGGCGCACCGCGGCGGTCAATGAACAGTAACTCTGGATACTCTGCCCGCCTTTCAAGGGACTGAAACGGTCTTCACAGGGCCACCAGACCTGCTATCATAAGCCGGAAAAGGCGAGTTCGGCGGGGACCGCAACCGCCCTTGCCGGGACGGACTTCGTATGGGCGCTGGAGGCTTCAATTGAAGGGACTTGCGAGGACAATCTGGCCTGGAGCGGTAATCTGGATGGTCGGCGTTGCGGTGTTGGCGACGGGACAGACCAAAGCTCCCCCGGTTCCCTCCGCATCCTCTACAACTGCCAAGCCAGTTGTTTTCGAGTCCGATGTCCAGCCGATTCTGACCGCAAAATGCACCGGTTGCCACGGCGCCGATACCCGCGTCAAAGAGATGAATCTCGGCACGCTTGACGGCGTGATGAAGGGCAGCGAATCCGGGTTGATCATCGCGCCCGGCAAGCCCGACGAGAGCAAGCTTTATCAGATGGTTCGCGACGGCAAAATGCCGCCGGGCAAGACACATCTCGCAGACGATCAGGTGGCGGCGATCCGCTCGTGGATTGAATCGCTGAGTGCGGCCTCTGTCACAGCCGCTGCCGGGCCTCCCGAAGAAGTCTCCGATCAGGAGATCATCCCCGTCATGCTTCTGCGCTGCACGGTTTGCCATGGGCCGCGGCGTCAGGAGGCAGGACTCGATCTGCGCACGCGCGCCTCCATGCTGAAGGGTGGCAAGTCGGGGCCGGCCATCGTGCCCGGACATCCGGAACAGAGCCTGGTCCTCAAACGTATCCAGGCGGGCGAGATGCCGCCGAAAAAAGAGCTGATGGACGTCAGCATCAAACTCATCACGCCGGTCGAGACCGAAAAGCTCAAGCAGTGGATTGCCGCGGGCGCCCTGGAAAGCAATATCCAGCCGGATGTTGCCGACGGGAAGCCCGATCCTCTGGTCTCGGATAAAGATCGCCAGTGGTGGTCATTTCAGCCGCCGAAGCGCCCCGGAGTTCCAGCGGTCAAGCACGCCGACCGAATGCGCAATCCGATTGACGCGTTCGTGCTGGCCAGGCTGGAGGAGAAGGGGCTGACTCTTTCCCAGGAAGCCGATAAGCTGACGTTAATGCGGCGCGCCTACTTCGATCTCACCGGTCTGCCGCCAGAGCCCGCGGAAGTCGAGGCCTACCTGGCGGACAAAGATCCGCAGGCGTACGAAAAGATGATCGACCGGCTGCTGGCTTCACCGCGCTATGGAGAGCGTTGGGGCCGCTACTGGCTGGATGTGGCGGGCTATGCCGATTCCGAAGGCGGCAAGCTCACCGATGACGTGCCGCGCACCTACGCCTGGCGCTACCGCGACTATGTCATCCGCTCTTTCAACGCGGACAAACCGTACGACCGCTTCCTGCTCGAGCAGATCGCCGGCGACGAGCTCACCGACTATGAACGCGCGACCGTCGTGACGCAAGAGATGGTGGACAATATCGTGGCCACCGGCTTTCTCCGCATGGGGCCGGATTCCACCATCGAGCACAATATCAGTTTCGCGGACGACCGCCTCGAAGTGATTGGTGATGAGCTGGATGTGCTCGGCTCGGGAGTCATGGGGCTGACCATCAAGTGCGCGCGCTGCCACACTCACAAATACGACCCGATTCCTCAGCGTGACTACTACCGGCTGAAGGCGGTCTTTCAGGGCGCGTACGACGAGCACGACTGGCTTGTGCCCCATGCGTCGGTTTATGACGACCTCAAGAATTTCCGCGCGGCCATGTTGCGCTTCCTGCCCTACATCCCGCCGGGCGAAACGCCGGTCGAGATCCTGGAAGAGCGGCACGCGGCCGACGAGTACAACCACAACCTCGACCTGGAAATCCTGAGTCTCAAGAAGGCGCTCGAGGAGAAAGCCAAGCCGGTCAAGAAAAAGATCATCGATCAGCGGCTGGCACACCTGCCCCAAGCGCTGCGCGAGGACTTGCAGAAAGTGCAGGATACCGCGCCAGACGCTCGCACTGACGTACAGAAGTATCTGGCAACCAAGTTCGAGAAGGTCCTGAAGGTAGAACCGGAAGAGATGAATAATCTCGATGCCGCGTACCGCAAGGAAGCCGAAGAGACCGAATGGAAAATCAAACGGATCGAGTATAAGAAGGCGCCCGATCCACGGATTCGCGCGCTTTGGGATCGTGGCGAGCCGTCACCGACCTACATCCAACGGCGCGGCGATCCGAACAGCTTCGGACGCCTGGTCGGTCCCGGACCGCTTTCCTGCCTGACCGATGGAAAGACGCCGTTCGTCGCCTCGCCGCCGTGGCCGGGCGCCAAGAAAACGGGTCGCCGGCTCGCGCTGGCAAAATGGCTCATCGAGCCCAATCATCCGCTGACTTCCCGCGTGATGGTGAATCGCATCTGGCAGCACCATTTCGGCACGGGAATCGTGAAGACACTGGGGAATTTCGGCAAAGTCGGCGCGCCGCCCTCTCATCCGGAACTGCTCGACTGGCTGGCTACGGAATTCGTGCAGCAGGGCTGGAGCATCAAGGCCATGCACCGTCTGATGATGAACTCGAGCACGTATCGCCAAAGCTCGGCGGTCGCTCCGGCGGTTGAGAAGGCCGATCCCAATAACAAGCTTTTGTCGCGCATGCCCATGAAGCGCATGGAGGCCGAGGTCTTGTACGACACCATGCTCCTGATTTCCAACAAGCTGGATGAATCCCGATTCGGACAGCCCGAGCCGGTCGTGATTCGCGATGACGGCCTGGTGACGCCGGTGGGCACGGAAAAGGGATGGCATCGCGGCGTCTACGTGGAGCAGCGGCGCACCAAGCTGCCCACGGTGATGGAATCCTTCGATCTGCCGGCCATGAGTCCGAATTGCGTGGAGCGGAGCATCTCCATGATTGCTCCGCAAGCCCTGAACATGATGAACGACGGCATGATTGCCAGGCTGGCGGGCTCGTTCGCCGCGCGGGTCCGGAAAGAAGCCGGACCTGATACGGACAAGCAGATTGAGCGCGCGTATTGGATTGCTCTGAGTCGCCCGCCCAATGATGAGGAGCGGAAAGTCAGCCTGGATCTGGTGCGGCGCATCCGTGACGCGGAAGGCACCAAAGCTGTGGCGGGCGCGGCCTCGAGTGTCGCTGCGAAGCCGGCGCCGGGCGCGACACCGAATGCCGGCGTAGAGGATCCCGCGGCCATGGCGCTCGAAGAATTCTGTCATACGTTGATGAACTCGGCCGCGTTTGTGTATATCGATTGATGAATTGATGAGAGGTTAGAAAGTGTCAGACGAAAATTCCAGTCCAGTGCGGAAACAGGGAGTAACCCGGCGCAGTTTCTTTGAACGCACAGTGGATGGACTGCAAGGCGCCGCGCTGGCCACTCTGCTGAGCCGGGATCTGCTCAGCGCGGCCACGGTGGGCGAGGGCGCGGAAGAGCGGCGCGTCTACGATCTCAAGCCGCGCGCTCCTCACTTTCCCGCGAAGGCGAAATCCGTCATCCAGCTCTTCATGAACGGCGGGCCGAGCCATGTGGATCTGTTCGACCCCAAGCCGATGCTCGAAAAACACAACGGCGAGCCGTACTTCGAAAAGATCGCCAACGACGTCTCGAACCCCAAGTCTGCCGGCGGCCTGATGCGCAGCCCGTTCAAGTTCCAGCAGTACGGGAAATCGGGCATCTGGGTGTCGGAGCTGATGCCGAATCTCGCGCAGCAGGTAGACAACATCACCATGATTCGCTCGATGTACACCATACATCCCGAGCACGAGCCGGCACTGTTCATGGTGCATTCCGGCCGCACGATGCAGGGCCGGCCGGCCATTGGATCGTGGGTGATTTACGGCCTGGGGACGGAGAACCAGAACCTCCCGGCTTACGTGGTTCTCGATGATCCGACGGGATTGCCCATCAACGGCGTGCAGAGCTGGCAGTCGGGTTTTCTTCCGCCGCTCTATCAGGGCACCCGGTTGCGTACCAACGGTTCGCCCATTCTCAACCTGAAGCCCGAAACGGAGAAGCCATCCGACGTGGTTCGCTTGACGCGGGATCTTTTGGGCCGTCTCGATCAGATTCACAAGCACAACCATCCGGGAGAATCGCAGCTCGACGCGCGCATTGCCAGCTATGAACTGGCAGCGCGGATGCAGATGCAGGCCGGCGACGCGCTGGACATCTCCAAGGAAACCGACGCCACCCGCGAAATGTACGGCATCGGCGACGATGCCACCGACTCTTACGGCAAGCGCTGCCTGATGGCGCGGCGCCTGGCGGAACGCGGCGTGCGCTACATCCAGATCTACGTCAACGGCAACCTCTGGGACCACCACACGAATCTGGAGAGCGGGATGCGCTCGTGCTCTCTGCGCACCGACAAACCGATCGCCGGACTGCTGGCGGACCTGAAGCAGCGCGGGCTCTTCAAGGACACGCTGGTGATTTGGGGGGCTGAATTCGGCCGCCTGCCCATTTCGCAATTAGGCGGCTCGACCGATGGCCGCGACCACAATCCGCGCGGGTTCAGCCTGTGGATGGCCGGCGCCGGCGTCAAGCCTGGAATCTCTTATGGCAACACCGATGAGCTGGGCTACAAGGCTGTCGAGAATCCTGTGAGCGTAACGGACTGGCAGGCGACCGTGCTGCACTTGCTGGGTCTTGACTATCAGCGCCTCACCATCGATCAGAACGGCCTCAGTGAGAAGCTGACGTCGGTTTACGAAGCCAAGATTGTCGAAGGCATCCTCGCTTAAAAGCAACCTGTGATGCGGAAGGTGGCCACAATCGGCGTGCTGATCCTGGCTTTGACAGCCGGAGTGCTGGGCGCGGAAACGCCTCCCAAGCACCCCGAGAATCCCGCGCCGGCTCGCGGGCGCCTGAACCAGCTTACGGCGGAAATTGCGCCCCGGACTTCATCGGCCGGCGTCCAGCCCGTTCCCGTTCGCAACTTCATTGACACGTTCATCTTTCCCAAAATGGAGCGCGACCGCGTTCCGCACGCGGGCCTGAGCACGGATGCAGAGTTCCTGCGCCGCGTCCATCTGGACCTTACCGGCCGTCTGCCGGAACCGGAGGCGATCCTGAAGTTCCTGGCGGACAAGGACCAGGACAAACGCGACAAGACAATAGATGCGCTCTTAGCCACGCCCATCGCCGGCAAACTCGACAAGCCGCAAACCCCGTTCCTGGACAAGTGGACCTACTTCTTCAACGACTTGTTTCGCAACTCGGCCGGCGAGCTTGGAGCTCCTGGAAGAAACCTGCTGCGCGACTACATCTATTCGGCGCTGCTACTCAACGTGCCCTACAACGATCTGGTGCGCGAGTTGCTGACGGCGCGTACGCGCGATAATTTCGTCGACGCGGCCGCCAATTTCCTGCTGCGCGATCACGTTGACGACTTCAACGATCTCGAAGTCAACCAGACGGACTCCTTCGATGAGATGGCCATCAGCTCCAGCAAGTACTTCCTGGGCGTGAATCTGGAGTGCGTGTCGTGCCACGACGGTCAGGGGCATCTGGAGAAGATCAATCTGTGGCTGAGCCGCGTCCACCGGCCGCAGTTATGGCGCCAGGCGGCGTTCTTCAGCCAGCTTTCTATGTCCCGCCCATACGGCATTGGCAACGAATATGAGCTGTTGGACAAAGGCGGGCATTACGACGTCACCACGCGCAGTGTCCGGCGCATGCCGCGGTATAAGACCGACGTCACGCCGCAGTTCTTGCTGAATGGCGAAAAGCCCAAGGAGGGAGAACCCTGGCGCGAAGCTTACGCGCGCATGCTGACCGAAGATCCACAGTTTGCGCGCGCCACCGTGAACCTGATCTGGGCGGAGTTGATCGGCGTAGGCATCGTGGACCCGCCGCTCGATTTCGATCTGGCGCGGCTCGATCCGGCCAAACCCCCGCCCGCTCCCTGGACCATCCAGCCGAGCCACCCCGATTTGCTGGAGGCGCTGGCAAGAGATTTTCGTGAACACGGTTACGATTTGCGGCGCCTGATCCGGCTGATCGTCACCTCCAGCACGTACCAGCTTTCATCACACTATGACGGCGATTGGAAGGCAGCCTACGCTCCGTATTTTGCGCGTCATTTTGTGCGCCGTCTGCCAGCCGAGGCCATCGCCGACGCCATCTCGCAGGCCACCGGCATTTTTCCCTCGATCTCCATCAGCGACAGCAACGTCAAAGTCGGTTACGTGATGCAGGCGCGGTCGTCGGAAGATCTGGGCGGCAAAGAACTCGAACCGCTGCACCTGCTGCTTGGGAGTTTCGGACAGGCCGACCGCGACAAAACCGACCGCGACCTCTCGGGATCGACCGTGCAGGCAGCCGCGTTGCTGAACAGCGAATTTGTCAGAGACCGCGTCAAAATCAAGGAAAACGGGCGGCTTTCGAAGTTGCTCAACCACAACCCGCCGCTCGGCAACCAGGAAATCGTCCAAGAGATGTTTCTGGCATTTCTCGCCCGCCCTCCGCGCGCGCCGGAGGCAGCCATTGCTATCAAGGCGCTCGCAGAGCGCCATAATCAAGGTCTCGAGGATCTCGCCTGGAGCCTGATCAACAAAACCGAATTTCTATACGACTACTGACCATGACCCGAGACATTCCCGATATCCCGGCGTTAACGCGCCGCCAACTCTTTCGCGCCGGCACAGCCACGGGCGCGGGCTACTGGCTGCTGCCGATGCTGCGCCCGTTCAATGTGGCGGCCAAAGAGAATGTGACGCCGCGCGGCGGGGCGGAGTACTGCATTTTTCTGTTCCTGAACGGCGGCATGAGCCAACTCGACTCGTTCGACATCAAGGAAGGCAAATGGACGCCGCCCGATTTCGACGTGCGCACGGTTAAGCCGGGCGTGCGGATGCCGTACAGCCTGTTTCCAAAGCTCAGCGGGCACCTGGATCACCTCGTTGTGGCGCGATCGGTGGAGGCGTGGGAAAGCGCGCATTCGCGTGCACAGTATTACATGCAGGTTGGGCATCCGTTCAGCCCGGCACGGCGCAACGAAATGCCGGCGCTGGGAGCGGTGATTGCGTCGGAGTTTGCGTCCCGCCGCAAGGCGTCTGATTTTCTGCCGCCCTTTGTGGCCATGAACTTCGCCGGTACTTCGGCTGGGTTGGTGAGGCAGGGCTGCCTGCCATACTCCTACGGACCCCTGCCCATCGAAATGAAACAGGGCACGGAGTTCGTGATCGATCCCGGCGAGAAGGCCATGTTCGATCGCCGCTGGCAATTGCGCCAGGCGCTCGAAGGCGCTGTGCCCGAGACCGCGCCGTCCCAGGAATTTACCAGTTTCTATCAGAGCGCGCTCAGCATGATGAACGCGCCGGCCGTGGCTGAGGCTTTCAAAGTTCCCGAAGCGGATCGCGCGCGGTACGGCAGTTCAACGCTCGGCGATTCCTGTATTCTGGCCCGCAACCTGGTGCGCGCCGATGCCGGTACGCGCTTCATTTCGATCTCGCATAACGGCTGGGACCTGCACGCCGATATGTTCGATCTCAAGAACAAGCGCAATCATTACGGGCTGACGCGCGAGCTGGATGGCGCGTTTTCCGCGCTGCTCGGCGACCTGGCCACAACACGCGCTAAAGACGGCCGGATGCTCCTCGAAAAGACTTTCATCGTGTGCATGGGCGAGTTCGGGCGCACTGGTGGAGACCTGACGGTCAACAAAGGCCGTGACCACAACCGGTCCGCCTTTTCGGCGATGTTCGCCGGCGCCGGAGTCAAGGGCGGCCAGGTGTTTGGTGTCACCGACCCCAACGGCGTCAAAGTGCTCCAATCGGAATGGGAAGAGAAGCGCTCCATTTATCCCGAAGACGTGATCGTCACCATGTACTCGCTGCTGGGCATCGACTGGACCAAGAAGATCACCAACACGCCGTCAGGCCGAGCCTTCGAGTATATAGAGCAGCAGTCCGGCACCGACTTTGTGCGCTTCCGCGAGATATCCAATCTGTTTGTCTGAAAAGGAGCCAGCGCGTTCGTCGACCAGCGTCGAAGTCTGGTGTCTCGAGACGCGATTGAGCAAAACTATGCGAATCCCGAACCTTACGGCATGGGCCGCCATCGCCGCCGCGACCATTATTTCTTTACCGGGCTCGGCGCAAACCACCAGTGCGCCGCGCTACTCCTGGCCCGAAGCGAAATATCAAGTACGGCTCGAAGACAGCGTCAAGATTCCGATGCGCGATGGCATCAAGCTTTCAACCGACCTGTATTTTCCCGTCGACGCCGGCAGCAAACTGCCCGTAATCCTGATTCGCACACCCTATAACAAAGCCCCGTACCACGATTCGAAAAGCGTAGCGCACCATTTCGCCGGCCAAGGTTACATCGTGGCCGTGCAGGACGCGCGCGGGCGCTACACGTCTGAAGGAGACTACACCGCCTTCGCCGGGGACGTCACCGATGGCTACGACACCACGGACTGGCTCTCCAAACAATCCTGGTCGACCGGTAAGATTGGCACCTACGGCTGCTCCTATGTAGGCGATGTGCAAATCCTGCAAGCGGAACTGCGCCACCCGAGCCTGACCGCCATGATCCCGCAAGCCGCCGGCAGTTCCATCGGCGCGGCCGGCAACCGCTACTACTATTTCGGCGCGCGCAAGGCCGGCAACATGGACTTCGCCAGCGGTCTCGGCTGGTTCTCGAATGAAGGCAACAAGGACCGCACCAAACCGGCGCCGCGGATTCCCGACAGCAAGCTTCGCCAAGTGTGGGGGACGCTGCCCCTTGTGGGGATGGTCGAGCGCGCGGGCGGCGCGCCGAGCGATTGGAATGATATGGTGTCGCGCGATCTGACCGATCCGTGGTGGGATCAGTTCGGATACCTCAAAGGCAACGAGCGGTTCAACGTGCCCGCGCTTCACATCGGCTCCTGGTACGACTTCGGCGTGGCCGAGGTACTGCTCGAATTCAATATGCTGCGCACCAACGCCGAGAGCGCTCTGGCGCGCAATAACCAGTTTGCGGTGATCTCGCCCACCAACCACTGCCAGTCGGAAACCGGCACGACGGAGCACACGGTTGTCGGCGGCCGCGCGCTCGGCGATGCGCGGTTCGAATATTACGCGCTTTATCTGAAGTGGTTCGACCACTGGCTCAAGGGCATCGATAACGGCGTGACGAAAATGCCGAAAGTGATGCTTTACGTCATGGGCAAGAACGCCTGGCGCGGCGAGCAGGAGTGGCCGCTGGCGCGAACCAAGTACACGCGGTACTACTTGCACAGCGACGGCCATGCGAACACGCGGTCCGGCTCAGGCGCGTTGAGCGTTACGACGCCGCAGCAGGAGCCGCCCGATCACTATGCCTACGATCCCGGCAAGCCAGTGCCCTCGCGCGGCGGGCCCATCTGCTGCACCGGTGATCCGCACGCCGATGGAAGTTACGATCAGTCGGAGATCGAGACGCGCAACGACGTGCTCGTCTACACCACCCCGGCGCTCAAGGAAGGCGTCGAGGTTACGGGCCCCATCCAGGCCGTGCTCTATGTCTCGTCTTCGGCGAAAGACACAGACTTCACGGCGAAGCTGGTGGATGTCTATCCCGACGGCACCGCCTACAACGTGCAGGAGGGCGTCCTGCGTGCCCGATACCGCGAAGGCTTCACCAAAAAAGTGTGGATGAAATCCGGCGAGGTCTACGAGATTCCGGTCGATCTCGAAGCCACCAGCAATTACTTTGGCCCCGGCCACCGCATCCGCGTCGAGATCTCAAGCAGCAACTTCCCGCGCTTCGACCGAAACCTGAACACCGGCGGAAACAATTACGACGAGACCAAGTGGCTGACCGCCGAGAATCAGATCCACCATGCCGGCGCACACGCCTCATACATTCTGCTGCCGGTGATCCCGCAGCATTGAGGGCCAACTTCAGATACGCGGGGTTTGGCAAAGCGTGTGGGGTTAACGACGCTCTTACCGCACGACAACCTTCTCCGCCGACGGATTATCAAACTCATCCGCGACGCGAACCGCGATGGTGTGCTCGCCAGCGGAGGCGTCCGGCAGCATGAGATTGTAGTCCAGTTCCTTCGAATCCGAGAGCTTCGTGACGGGATCGACCACCGTCCACTCGCCACCATCCACCGAGTATTCGGCCTTGGTGATCACGCTGAGCGCGTCGCCCGCGTGCCAGCGTACTTCGATGCGGTTGCCGTTGCGCGTGGCGGCGAGCCCGGCAACGCGTGGCGGCGTGTTATCGATCACGAAGACTTCGCTCTCGAGATGGCCCGAAAGCGCATCTTCCTTGGTGTTGCTGGGCAGGTCGGACGCCGTCACCCGCAGGCGGTACTCGCCGTCAGGGAAAGCCGTCGAGTCCCAACTGATGTATTTTTCTTTAAGCTTGTCTTTCAGTAGTTTCCACGCGGTTTCGTTCACGCCGCGGATTTCCACGGTGTAGATTAGGGTGTCGCTGTTGTCATCGCTCGCAAGCCAGCGCGCGCCGATGGCGCCTTTGGCATTCTGCATGGCCGGCGTCGTGGATTCGAGTGTCAACGCCATCGCGGGACGGCTGCGTTTTCCGAGCGGCGGCAGGTTCAGAGTTTGCGGCGTGCTGACCACGATCGTGGTCGTGGGGAATTTATAGTTCGGCGGAGTGACTTCGATCTCCTGCACGCTCGGCGCGACGTTACGCGGAAGATACGCCACTTCGACCGCATCGAGTTGGGGTGAGCGGCCCGATTTGTCGGCTGCATCCGCGGAAAGGGTGGCCTTCCATTGGACAAAGCGCGCCGCCGGGGAATTCAGTCGGGCTCCTTCTTCTGCAGTAATGGGACCCGACCACGCGCTCCAGTTCTTTTGCGGCCGCTCGAGATTGCCGCTGCGCGCCTCGATCCCTATGCGCCCGCCATTGGCCGCTCCCTTGAACGTGAGACGGCCCCACCGCGAGAACAGGCCGGCGTCAAACACATCGGATTCGATGGATCCCTCGCGCTCGAGGCCAGGCCCGATTTCGTAAACCTTCCCGACATTGCCTGTGGCGGCGTAAATCTTTCCGTTCGGGCCGGGCAAAAGCGCTGTTACCTGCGTGGGCGCGGAATTGAGCAGTGCGGTGTAAAGCGCGTCGGAATCGATGCGATAGATGTAGCCCTTGTTGCCGGTGCCGATCAGCGCGCGGCCAGTGCCGTCGAAACCAATGCTGTAGATGATGTCGTGCGAGTGACTCCAGACCCTTTCGGGATACCCGTCGGCGTGGATGCGGTAAAGATCGGAGCCGCCGGAAATCGTCGCGCTACCCGTCGATCCCATCGATGGAGGCGGGGATGGCGGCACGTGAGGGGCACCGGCACTTGTGGAGGGAGCGCTGGGCGCGGGCGGCGCTAGCGGGGAGGGGGTGGGCGCGGCTGAAGTGGACGCCTGCTTGGTTCCCACTCCCGCGGCGTATACGGAGCCATCCTTGGCCGAAGCCACCGCTGTGATTTCGCGTTTTCCCATTTCATAGAGCACAAAGCCTTCGCCCGCCGGAGAAATGCGCAAGACCAGCCCGTTAGGCTCGGTGCCCGCGATGAGATCGCCCTGGCCATCGAGCGCCAGCGAGCGCACGTGAGTTTCTTCGGTCTTGAAGAATACAGAACCTTTGCCATCCGGAGTCACGCGGTGGATTTCGCCTTCGTCGCCGGTGGCGATATAGAGATCGCCCTTGCCATCGAACGCCAGCGCCCAAATGTATTTCGCTTTGGGGTCGTAGAAGACCTCGAATTTGCCGTCGGCCGCGACTTTATACACTTTGCCATCGGGGGCCGTGCCCACAAAGACGCGGTCCTTGTTATCGACCGCGACGGCATGAATCTCGATCGCCTGGAATTCCGCGAGGGGCTTTTTCTCTCCGCTGGGCGAAATGCGAAACAGCTTGGCGCCGGGTCCGCCACCGGTATAGAGATTGCCCTTGGAATCGCGCGCCAACGTCCACAGATACGCCGAGGGAGAATCGTAAAGCTCTTCAAATCGTGGCGCGAGGGTGAGCCGCCCGTCGCTGCGCAGAGATAAGTTCTTAACGATGCCTTTTTCGAAGTCCGAATAATCGGTCTCGACCCAGGAACGCGTCTGGCCGGCCCACGCGCACATAGATAGCGTGCCAGCGGCCAAGACGATGATTGATCTTTTCATGATGAAGTCGCGATGGTGTCTAGCGGGTTGCGTCGGATGATTACTTCACGCTGATTTTCAGCGAATAGCTGCCGCTGATCACGTAATCGAATGGTAACGAAGTTTGTTCGAAAGCGCTTTCCGATGAGGTGACGATGGGACGGTTGGACGCGCGCCCCGCCTGCATGACGTTCAGCACGGAGGCGGGCAGGCTGGGCATGGTCTTATCGTCGTAGTAAGCCGTGGGCGTGGCTTCGAGCAGCGAAACGTAGAGCTTGTTATTGCTGCGCTCCTGGTTGATGACGGAAACCGTTTCGGAAAGGTCCATGTACCGGTTCATGTAGCTGGCCATGCTTTGCATACGGTTGAGCGTGTCGGCGTCGCTCAGCAGGATGCGGTGCTCGCCCTTGCCGAGTCCCTCGGGAACGTGCACCTTGAACTGGCGTTCGATGCGGTCTCCGCGATATGGCCGCAGGAACACTTTGACGGCCGCATCATCGCCGGGGCGTACTTCGCCGTTAGCGATCCATGCGTTTTCGATAGTGGCCACGCGCCGCTCGGGCAGCAGGTCCACCGTCACATCCACACGCTTCAACCGCGGTGTTTTCACGGCATTCAGATAAAGCCTGTTGAACTTGTCGCCCCACCAGCCGGCCAGCAGCATAGGGGCGGGCATGGGCATCTCGCCCGACGCCTGCATGGTGTTCAGAGAAAGGCTGCCACCGCCGTCCAGATCCACCTTGCCGCTCAGCCGGTACGTGGCTTCATCCTTGAATTCGTTCAGGCTGGAAACCGAATCGAACAGCGTGAGCATCATCAGGTACGGCGTCCACTTCTGCTGTTCGAAGACATTGAAGTGGAAAGCCTTCTCACTGTGCACGGCGTTGCTATCGCCAAACGAGCGCACGTGCACGGTGACCGGAATCATCTCCGTCTCCGCGCCGAGCACGCCCATGATGCCGCTGTGCCGGTCCTGATGCAGCGCACCCACGATTTCCGTGGCATTAGCAAATTTGTTCGGCTGAAACGCCGAGGAGAGCACCATGATGACTTCGCCCTTGCTCATGGGCATGTCAACGGGTCCGAGATTAAAAAATGGATGGCCGAACGCCAGCACGCGTTTGCCGTCGTTATAAGTGACGGTGCCGAGGCCGGTGATGTTCTTGTCGCCCGATACCAAAACCCCAGCCACGGCTTCACCCGGCTTCAGCGAATCTTTCCAACCGGCTGCGGGTTTGGTGGTGTAGATGGCGCCGCTTGCGCCGCCTTGCACGGCCGCGATGCCCAGTTGCTGGAACAGCGGGCCGAATTCCTGGAGCGAGTTCGCATTGAATCCCGAGAAAACCAGAGGCGTTTCTATGGGCGTCATCAACGGCGTCTGCTTCGGCAGGTTGGGCAAGGCGCCGGCGGCCACAGCTTGCGCCAGCAAATCGCTGGGCACACTGGCTTCACGGCGCGCCGCGGCTTTGTCCGGGGTCCTAGCGTCCATGGGGCGGGATTCGTCGAAATCATTGATCTCGAGCATCAACTCGATGGGCGTGATGCCGCAAATGGCGTCGGGCGAGAAAATACTCAGCCGCAGCGCGATGGCGCCGATCAGTTTTCCGTCGATATAGACCGGGCTGCCGCTCATGCCGCCGGCGACGTTGGTGCGCTGCGCCTTGCCGCCCAGTTTCGCCAGGATAATATCCTGCTTGGGCCCCCAGGCATTTTTCCACAGTCCAAGTATTTCAACCGGAACCGGCTCGGCTTCGGTGCCTTGAAATACGGTCCATGCCACACCCTTCATGCCGGCGTGAACGTCCGAGGATTTGAGGATTTCGACCTTCCCGGCTTTGGGAGGCTGTGGAGATAATTCTTCGCTAAAGGCAGGAAGCAGCGCACCCGCGAGCAGGGCCACTGCCGCGGCAAGTTCTCTTTTCATTCAGTAACCGACTCCGTTATTCCTATTCTACTATGACGGCGCGAAGCCGCCTTTGCGGTACGAGCCGAGGGCGACCCGCGGCTGGCGCCCGGCAGATTCGCAGCAGCGAACAGGCTAAAGAGATAGGAGCCAGAGGATCACCCGCCTGCGCATGACCCAGTCGTATCGCGTTGAAGAGAAACGAATTGAACGCGGTTTCCGGTTCGGACTCAGACGTTGTCTATAATGAAAATATAGATGCATCAAAAGAAAACCGAACGAGTGGACCTGGACCCACAGGAGACGTCAGAGTGGTTGCAAGCGCTGGATCAGGTTGTGGAAGAAGCCGGACCTGACCGCGCCTCCTTTCTTCTGGAGCGCCTGGCCCAGAGGGCGCGCAACGTGGGCGTGGAGTTGCCGATCCAGCACAACACCCCCTACATCAACACCATTCCACCCGAAGATGAGGTGCCGTATCCCGGCGACCGCGCGCTCGAGCGGCGCATCAAGAGCCTCACGCGTTGGAACGCCATGGCCATGGTGTCGCGGCAGAACAAGTTCGATCACGGCATCGGCGGGCATATAGCCACCTACGCCTCCATCGCCACACTGTTTGAAGTCGGGTTCAATCACTTTTTCCACGCGAGTTACGGCCAGGAGCCGGGCGATTGTGTTTACTTTCAGGGCCACGCGTCGCCGGGCGTGTACGCGCGGGCGTTTCTCGAAGGGCGGCTGACGGCCGAGCGTCTGGCGAATTTCCGCCATGAGTTGCGCGATCATCCGGGCCTGTCTTCCTATCCGCATCCCTGGCTGATGCCGGATTTTTGGAAATTCCCCACGGTTTCGATGGGCATCGCGCCCATCAACGCCATCTACCAGGCGCGCTTCATGCGGTATCTGGAAAATCGCGGGTTGATTGCCAAGACGCCGCGCAAGGTGTGGGCGTTCTTAGGCGATGGCGAGATGGACGAGCCGGAATCGATGGGCTCGCTCACGCTGGCCTCGCGCGAGAAGCTCGACAACCTCATATTCGTCATCAACTGCAATCTCCAACGGCTCGACGGTCCGGTGCGCGGCAACGGCAAGATCATACAGGAGCTGGAGGCCGCATTTCTGGGCGCCGGCTGGAATGTCATCAAGGTGGTTTGGGGAACCGACTGGGACGGACTGCTGGCGCGCGACAAGTCCGGGCTGCTGATCAAGCGCATGGAAGAGTGTGTGGATGGCGAGTACCAGTCGTTCAAAGCCAAGGGCGGCGCGTACATCCGCAAAGAATTCTTCGGCAAGTATCCGGAAACCCTCAAGCTGGTCGAGCACCTGAGCGACGAGCAGGTGGGTAAACTGCGGCGCGGCGGCCACGATCCGCAAAAAGTTTTCAACGCTTACCGGTGCGCAGTAGAGCACAAAGGCCAGCCCACGCTGATCCTGGCAAAGACCGTAAAGGGCTACGGCGTGGCGGAAATCGAGGCACGCAACCCGACCCACCAGCAGAAGGAGCTGAACGACCGCTCGGTGCAGCTTTTTCGGCAACGCTTCGATGTCCAGCTTCCCGAGGATGTGGCCAACAACGTGGAGTTCTACCGGCCGCCCGACGGCAGCCCGGAAATGTCGTATCTGCACGAGCGCCGGCGGCAGCTTGGCGGTTACATGCCGGAGCGAAAAGTGGCGCCCAGCCAGATCCAGGCGCCGCCACTGGAAAATTTCGCCGACTTGATGGACGGCTCAAAGGCGCCGCACCCCTCCACTACCATGGCATTCGTGCGCCTTTTGACCACGCTCATGAAAAACCCGCAGATCGGCAAGCGGGTGGTGCCGATTATTCCGGATGAGGCGCGGACATTCGGCATGGAGTCGCTATTCCGCCAGTTCGGCATCTATGCCTCGGGCGGCCAGTTGTATAAACCGCACGATGCCGACATGTTCCTCTACTACAAAGAGCAGCAGGATGGCCAGGTTCTGGAAGAGGGCATTACCGAGGCCGGCTCGATGGCGTCATTCACGGCGGCGGGCACGGCCTATTCGAATTACCAGGTGGAGATGATTCCGTTCTTCATCTACTACTCGATGTTCGGGTTCCAGCGCGTGGGCGATCTCATCTGGGCGTTCGCTGATGCGCGCGGCAAGGGTTTCCTCATGGGCGGCACCGCCGGCCGAACGACGCTGGCGGGCGAAGGTTTGCAGCACCAGGACGGGCACAGCCTAGTTTTGGCCAGCACGGTGCCGACCTGCGCGGCCTACGATCCGGCGTACGCGTACGAGATCGCGGTGATCGTGCAGGACGGTATCCGCCGCATGTACCAGGAGCAGGAAGACCGCTTCTATTATCTGACGCTGTATAACGAGAACTACCCCATGCCTCACATGCCCGAAGGCGTGGCGGATGGAATCCTGAAGGGCATTTATAAATTCAAAGCGGCCGAGAAGGGCAAAGCCACGCTGCAACTTTTTGGCAGCGGGCCGATCCTGAACGAAGCGGTGCGCGCGCAGCAGATTCTGGCGGAGCGCTACGGCATCGCGGCCGATGTTTGGAGCGTAACGAGTTACAACGAGCTGCGCCGCGAGGCGTTGCGGACGGAGCGATGGAACCGCCTGCACCCCGGCGAGGCGCCGCGGCGGCCCTATGTGGTCTCTGCGCTCGGTGCTGCACAAGGGCCAATTGTTGCCGCGACCGACTATATGAAAGTCGTGCCCGACCAGGTGTCGCCGTGGCTGCCGGGCCGTATGGTCACGCTGGGCACCGACGGCTTCGGCCGCAGCGAAAACCGCGAGTATCTGCGGCGGCACTTTGAAGTGAATGCCGAATCCATCGTTACGGCGGCGCTATCGCGTCTGGCGCGCGACGGCAAGTTCGACGCGGCGAAGGCCACGAAGGCATTCGAAGAACTGGGCGTCAAGACGGAGGGGATCGATCCGGCCATGGCATAACTAGTCCCGGCGCGGCTTATGCCCGAGAGTGCTCGGCGGTGGTTCGGGAGGCGCAATGGCAGTAAATGCGCTTGAACTTCTAGCTGGAGAGCGGGTAGATCTCGGCCCGAGGTGCGCCGCGTCGTTTCGTGGACTGATTCACGCGGTGCATTTGAGAGGGCGTGTATTTGGCTGGGAGATGAAGCCCAAGACAATTCTGTGTCAATGAAAATCATGCGACACATCCGCCGTCACGCGCGCCGATAGCGCTTCGATTCTTCCAGCTTTCACAGAGACTACGTTGTCCACATTTTGCAGTACACCGTCGATCAGCAAGAAGGACGAACCGAGCAGCTCGAAACGATAGCGATCGAACAGGGCGGGCGTGACGATCACGTTCATCACGCCGGTCTCATCTTCCATGCTCAGAAAGACGAAGCCTTTGGCGGTGCCGGGGCGCTGGCGCACGATGACGCATCCGGCCACGCGTACCGTGCGGCCGTGGCGCATACGCAGAAGGCCGCGTGCGGGTGTGACGCCACGTGCATTCATTTCCTCGCGATGGTACGCCATAGGATGCCGGCCGATGGTGAATCCGGTGCCGCCGAAATCGGCATTCAACCGCTCATTGGCAGTCATCTGCGCGAGCGGCGAAGCGCGCTCCGGCTCAGGCAGCGCGGCCAGCAACGGGCCGGCGGGTTGCGCGGCATGCCCCGCCTGCCAGAGTGCGTCGCGCCGGTGCGCCGCCTCGAGCGCATTCAGCGCTCCCACTTCCGCCAGCTTGCTCATTTCATCTTTGCGCAGTTCAGGCACGCGCCGCGCGAGATCATTGATATCGCAAAACGGCCCGCGCTCGCGTTCCCGAACGATAGCCTGGCCCGCCTCCGCACGCAGCCCCTTGACGTACATCAAGCCGAGCCGAAGCGCCCTAACACCTAACACCTGGCACCTGACACCTTCTTCCACCGTGCACTCCCACGCCGATTTCGCGACATCAATTGGCAGTACCCGCAGCCCGTGACGGCGCGCGTCGTTGAGCAAAATCGCGGGCGCATAAAATCCCATGGGCTGGTTGTTCAGCATGGCCGCGGTGAATGCCGCTAGGTAATGGCACTTGAGATATGCGCTGGCATAGGCCAGCAGTGCAAAGCTGGCGGCATGCGATTCGGGAAATCCGTAAAGCGCGAACGACGTGATGGATTGAATGATGCGCTGCTGCGCTTCTTCCGTTATGCCGTTGCGCGTCATGCCGGCGTGCAGCTTCACTTCGATCTCGGCCATGCGCTTCTCCGAGCGTTTGAATCCCATGGCGCGGCGTAACTCCTCCGCTTCGCCGCCCGTGAAACCGGCGACGATCATGGCCATGCGCAGTAATTGCTCCTGAAACAGCGGAATGCCCAGCGTGCGCTTCAGCACCGGTTCGAGAGAAGGGTCGAGATAATCCACCGGCTCGCGCCCCTGCCGCCGCTTCAGGTAGGGATTTACCATCTCGCCCACAATGGGCCCGGGCCGGATGATCGCTACCTCTACCACGATGTCGTAAAAATGTTTCGGACACAGGCGCGGCAGGCACGACATCTGCGCGCGGCTCTCCACCTGGAACATGCCGACCGTATCGGCGTGCTGCAAGGCGCGATACACATCGGGATCATCCGGCGGCAGATGCGCGAGGTCAACTTGTTCGCCGTAATGATCGCGGATCAGGTTGATGGAATCCTTGATGACCGCCATCATGCCAAGGCCCAGCAGGTCGACTTTGATGATGCCCATGTCGGCGCAATCGTCTTTGTCCCACTGCACCACCACTCGGCCGGGCATGGTCGCCGGCTCGAGCGGCACGACGGAATCCAGCTGCCCCTGGCAGATCACCATGCCGCCCGAGTGTTGTCCCAGGTGCCGCGGCAAATCCTGCACTGCCAGATACAGTTCGAAAAATTTACGGATGCGCGGATTTGTGAGATCCAGACCGGCGTCCCGGAACTGGCGGTCGGGTGTGTCTTTGGGATCTTTCCACTCCCAGGTGCGCACCAGGCTGGAAAGCCGGTCGAGCGTGGCGACTTCGAAGCCCAACGCCTTGCCGACCTCTCGCGCCACGGATCGGCCGCGATAAGTAATGACGTTGGCGGTCATGGCCGCACCCAGTTTTCCATAGCGCTGGTAGACGTACTGGATGACGCGCTCGCGCTCGTCGCCTGAGGGCAGATCGATATCGATGTCCGGCCACTCGCCGCGTTCTTCGGAAAGAAAGCGCTCGAACAGCAGTTCCATGCCGACCGGGTCGACCGCCGTGATGCCCAACGAATAGCAGACAGCACTGTTGGCCGCCGAGCCGCGCCCCTGCACCAGGATGCCGTTTTTGCGGCAGAACTCGACCAGGTCCCAGACGATCAGAAAATAACCGGGGAGCTTCAGCTTTTCGATCATCGCCAGTTCGCGCTCGATCTGCCGCTGGGCTTTTTCCTTATAAGGACGATAGCGGCGGCGCGCGCCTTCATCGGCCCGCTGGCGCAGGAATGACATCATGGTTTCGCCCGCGGGCACGGGGTATTGCGGAAATTCGTAGCCCAGGTCGGCGAGCGTGAAATGCAGGCGCGCTGAAATTTCACGCGTGTTGGCTATGGCTTCCGGCAGATCGGCGAACAGCCGCGCCATTTCCGGCGCCGGTTTCAGATGCCGCTCATTGTTCAGCGCGAGCAGCCGCCCGGCCGCAGGCAACGGCACATGATTGCGAATGCACGTGAGGACGTCGAAGGCTTCTCGCTGCGCGGCCGTCTCATAGCGGACTTCGTTGGTCGCGACCAGCGGAACACGCATCCGCCGCGCAGCCGCCATCTGCGCCTGGTTGCGCGCTTCTTCCTCGCGATTGAGATGCCGCTGCACTTCGGCGAAGACGTTCGCGCGCCCAAACGTTTGGATCGCACGCTCGAGCGTTTCGGGCGCCGGCGCCAGACAAATCAGCCCCTTCGCAAACTCCGCCAGTTCTTCCGGCGTGGCCGCGCCCTCCCCTTTTTTCGCGCGTAGCTTCATGCGAGTGACGAGACGGCAAAGGTTCTGATAGCCGGTGCGATTTTCGGCCAGCAGCGGATATTGGAATCCGTCGGTGCAGGTTATCTCCGCGCCGATGTGCGCGCGGATGCCGGCTTTTTTGGCCGCGAGATGGAAGCGGGGCGCGCCATAGACGCCATCGCGATCGACCAGCGCCATCGCCGGATAGCCGAGGTTCGCAGCCGTCTGCGCCAGCCCTTCGGGCAAAGACGCCCCTTGCAGGAAACTGAATGCCGAGCGCGCGTGCAGCTCGATATACGTATCAGTCATAGCTGCCCTCAATGAACCAGCGGCCGGTGTTCGCGTCGCAGTAGACGCGATAGAGCCCGCCGTCGCTCAGCTCGACGTCCCACTCATCGCGCGCCCACGAGGCTGTCATCCACCAGTCGCCCGAAGTGCGCCACGGTCCGGCCTGCTGCACGATTTTTCCGCGAACGCCCGGCGCCGAGACAAAGTCCCCCTGCAGTTTGGCTGCGAGCGGCGGTCGAATGGCGCGGAAAGCCAATGAGGGAGCACCGGCACTCTTGCCTGTACATTGCCTGCTGGTACCGAACGGCCGCATCCGGAACGCTCCCGGCCGGTGCGTATCCAACAGTTCCGGCGATCCGACATTCCCTTCGCCCACCACCGCCGCGATGCGCGCCAGCGTCAGCTCCAGTTTTTCCGGCTCGGGCGCGAGCGGAATGAATAATCCGTTCTGCGTGATACGCGGCTTTGCCGGCTCTGCAGCCAGCGTGACCCGGATGATCGGCGCCGCGGGCGGATGTTTTTCCAGATCCAGCTCGAGCAGCTTCAAGAACACGCGCGAGCTGCGCATGGGAACCGGCAGGCGGATGGCGCGCGCATGCTCGGCGGCATTTTCCAACTGCAAACTGAGACGCAACTCGATAGCCGCCAGCGCCCGTTCTTCGAGACGCGCGCACACATCCCCCAGCAACCGCCCCAGCACGAACATCAGCGGCTCGAGCAGATCCACGGGGTACTCGAGCTCCATGGCTTCTTCAAAATGCTGCGGCGCTTCCACCGGCCTGAGCGGACGGCTGCTTTCTCCGCGCGCCAGTTTTTGCAACCGCACGCCTTCCGCGCCCAGCCGCGCCGCGACTCCGAGATCAGGCAACGCATCAAGATCGCGAAACGTGCGGATGCCCCAGCGCACCAGCGTTTCCGCAATCTCTTCCGCGGGTGAGAGCAGAGTGAGTGGCAGGCTTGCCAGAAATTTGGCTTCGTCGCCCTGCGGGAGGATGCTGATGCCCGCGAATCCGCGCGCCGCGTGAAACGCCGCATCGGGATTGGAGGCGATGGCGATATTTACCGGGAAACCCACGCGCCGGGCCATGGCGTGGGCGATCTCGTGCACCGTGCCGAACAGGTTGCCAAGGCCGTCGATATCCAGGATCACGGTATCGGCGTCGGTCGTCTCGACTTGGGGCGAAAAATCCTGCGCGCAGGCGAGCAACCGCCCCCCGGCGCCGGAGCCATGCATGCACGCGAACATGGCTGCTTACCTCCGGGGATGCGCCGTCATCACACGCTCGCGGCTCAGAGGCGCCTTATCACTTTGCCACCCGTTATCGAGCTTCGCCCGCGCTTCGAACACAGCGCTTGCCGGACATAAGGGTTTGCGCCGCTTAGCCGCGAATGTCACGCCGCGCAATAGCTGCGCGCAGCCGGGCGCGCCCGACCACTGTGTCCTGTTGCGTGCGCATTCGAGAGCCAGGGTAGCGCAAGCGCGGGCCAGCGGTGCCCGCTCCACCACCACCAGCGCCGTCGGCGTATTCTCCACCGCGCGCCGCAACCGGTACCACGAAGCCAGCGAAATACGCCGCGCAGTTTCGGGTGCGATGTCGCCCAGATCCATGGCCACAAGACCAAATCCGCCGGCCTGGAGTAAAAGGTCGGTCGCTTTGAGCGCGTGCTCGGCGTTGCCACCCGAACGAATCCACAGCAACCGCTCGAGCGACACGCCGGCTGCCGCGGCCGACGTGGGATCGAAAGCGTCGCTGGCATCCACCACCGCGCAGAATTCTTCGTGCGCCGTCACCTGCGCCATAAGCGCAAAAAGAAGGCTGGTGCGGCCCGAAGAAGCCGACCCAAAAATGTCGGTCACCGAGCCGCGCGGAATCCCTCTGAGCACGCCATCAAAACCAGGGATACCCGACTGCATAAGTTCCGCATCAGGACGGTCATGTATCTTTAAATCAATGCTTTGTAAGAGTACTGTGGCCATCGGGCTCGTTCCAATACTTCGCTTTTTATTCGCCGCACTCTAATTTGGCAGAAAACGCCAGCGGAGTCAAATGTACTACGTCTTATAAATGTTATGCTTTTATCGTATGGTAGAACTTAAAGAAACACGTGCTACCGAGAAGGGGCAAATCGTCATCCCTGCCGCGCTGCGCAAAAAGTTTGGCATCAAGAAGGGGACGCGCATCCAGGTGTATGAGAAAGACGATCAAATCATTCTGAATCCGCTCACGCCGCAACTGATCCGCCAAAAGATTGAGAAGCTCTACGGCTCGGCAAAGGGAGGTCCATCCCTGACCAAAGAACTCGAAGCTGAGCGTGCGCACGAGAGAGAAAAAGAGGAACGCGAGATTGAAAAATGGTCTGGTCTTCGATAGCTGGGCGATCCTTGCCTATGTTCAGGCTGAGCCCGCGGGCGCGCGCGTCAGATCATTGCTGATCGAAGCAACGGAGGTCAGGCGTTCTCTCTGGATGACCAACATCAACTTGGGTGAAGTCTGGTATATGCTCGCCCGAAGAAATTCCGGCGCTTACGCCAGCCAGCAACTCGCGGAGTTAGGGCAGATTTGCATCGAGCGCGTCGACATCGACTGGCCCATGGTCCTTGAAGCCGCCGACTACAAATCCCGCCACAAAATTTCCTATGCCGACGCTTTTGCCGCGGCCCTGGCCAAACAGCGCCATGCCGAACTGGTAACCGGCGACCGCGAATTCCGGGCGCTCGAATCCGAGATTAAGATTCACTGGCTGTAACTGGATGACGGACCCCCCACAGACTTCAAAAGTCCGCGCTACTCTTCGCGCGCTGCGCCATCGCAATTTCCAATTATTTTTCGCCGGCCAGCTCATCTCGCTCATTGGAACCTGGATGCAAAATGTGGCGCAATCGTGGCTGGTCTACCGGCTCACCGGCTCTTCCGTGCTGCTGGGCATGGTGGGGTTCGCGGGACAAATCCCGGTTTTTTTGATTTCTCCTCTTGGCGGCCTCATTGCCGACCGGCACAGCCGGCACCGCACCGTGATGGCGACCCAGATCTCGGCCATGCTGCTGGCCTTTATACTCGCCGCGCTCACGCTCACCGGCCGTGTTGAAGTCTGGCACATCTTCGTGCTGGCCGCGCTGCTCGGTGTAGTCAACGCCTTCGACATTCCCGCGCGTCAGGCTTTTCTGGTCGAGATGGTCGGACGCGAAGATCTCATCAACGCCATCGCGCTCAATTCTTCCATGTTTAATGGTGCGCGCATCGTCGGTCCGGCGGTCGCGGGCATTCTCGTGGCCACCATCGGCGAGGGTTGGTGCTTTTTTGCGAACGCTGTCAGTTATATCGCCGTGATTGCCGGGCTCGCGATGATGAAGATAGTGCCGGCGGCCCAGCTGCAGAAGGCTTCCGCCATCGGCCATATCGCCGAAGGTTTTCGCTTTGTGGCGCATGCCGCACCCATCCGCGTGTTGTTGCTATTGCTCGGCCTTGTGAGCCTGACCGGCATGCCCTATGCTGTGCTCATGCCGGTTTTCGCCGATCACATTTTTCATTCCGGAGCGCGCGGGTTGGGCATCCTGATGGGTTTTTCAGGTGTGGGCGCGCTCATCGGCGCCTTAGCGATGATCCAGATGGGCGCGTCGAATACCTTGATCCAAACCATGACGCCCGACCATCTGCGCGGCCGCGTCATGGCGGTCTACTCCATGATGTTCATGGGCATGGCGCCGATCGGTGCGCTGCTGTCAGGTGTGCTGGCGGACCGCCTCGGCGCGCCGTTCACGGTGGCCATTGGTGGCGTGATCGCCATTGCCGGCAGTTTCGCTTTCGGCCTGCGATTGCCCGCGCTGCGCTCGGAAGCGCGGCGATTGATCATGGCGCAGCACATGGTGGCCGGCGACCCGGCCGACGAAGTGACCGCGCATGGTGGCGGCGATGCGGACTAGTCAAGCAGCGCATTAAAAAACAGCTTGAACGCCTGATAACTCTGGCCGCGATATTGCGGACGCATGCCGAACAGGATCACGTGCCCCTGGCCCACGCGCGCGTCTACCAGTGCGGTACGGCCCGCCACCAGCTTTTCACCCAGCAGCCACCCGGAAGCCAGGATTTGCGCGTCGGGATAACGCGCGATTGCGCCCGCGCTGGTTTCCCACGCGGGGCTCTGCTCGCTCCAGACGGCGATCTCGCGGGGCAGGCCGAGCGTGAGCGCGCTTCCGGGTTCCAGCGTGACGTTCAGCAGCGATCCCGGGGCGTAGAAATCGCGATTGGAGGCCCCGTCCAGCACATTTTTCGCTTTGACGCCGAGTACCTGGGTGGCGTACGCCGTCGCGCGGTTCAGAAAAACCAGCGTGCCTCCCCGCGATGCGAACTCGCGCAAAGCCGCGGCGCCGGCATCCCCAAGACCTCCGGCGAATTCTGGAGGCATGGCGCCCTTGCTGTAGCCGCTGATGAGTTCCTGGACCGGCTGATCGGGAAACACGAGAACGTCGAACCGCTGCCGCAGATCTCCGGATTGCACGTCCTTATTGCCGACGCTCGTGTATGCGAACTCGAATTGCTCAAGCAGCCAGCGTGTCCAGCCTTCATCGATGTTGGGAATGAAACTCTTGTAGAGGCCGATCCGCGGCCGGCCAAGCTGCTTCCACGCGGGGCCTTTCCGCGAGACAGCGAAGTCGCCGCTCACCGGATCGCGCCACACCGCGCCGCCGGATTTCCAGACGCGGTTGATGGTCAGCCAGGCGTCGGTATCCGATGCCGAAAAACTCTCGGGATGCACGCTGTCGGGAAAGCGATCCCGCACGAGTGCGCCGGACCACTGCTTGTCGAGTGTTTCCACCTCCACGCCCATCAGCAGCGGAAGGGTGTGCGCCGTAACGTCGTACGGCCGAACCGGCGGCCCGCCAGGGTACTGCCGCATGTCGGGATAATTCTGCCGTTCGAGCAGCGCCTTAGCAAAGCTGCTGAACGGCTGCGCCATGGAGATCACGTGGCTGCCGTCGGCGGCCCGCCCGATTTCAACGCCGCCGAAATCCAGCGTCTCGAGCAGTTTCCGCGTCGCGCCCGGATCGCGCTGCCTGGCTGGAAGCAGAAATGCAGTAGGCTCGGTCCGCGCGATGGCGCGCTGACCCACACGGTAGAAATTCCGCAGCAAGTCCTCGCGATGGATGGCCGCCTGGTAGAGGCACGATTCGAAGGCGACTAACTGGTAATCGATGATGTCGCGCAGATGCCACTCGCCGCCTTCCCAGGGCTCCAGATGATTCCAACTCCTTTGCTGCGCATCGTAGCCCAGCGCATTGCGGTCAAGCTGCTCGCGGCGAATGGTCACCGGCGTCGCCAGGCGCGCGCTGGCCGATTCAGTCAGGATGCGCAACCCGCCGTGAAACGCCTGATAGTGCCGCGCGGGCGACCAGAAGTCGTAGGCGGCATGAATCGCCACTCCCTTCTTGCCGGCGGCGGTCAAGTCCGCAGCCATCGCCATCCCGATCATGTTCATCTCTTGCGCCAGGATGGCGTCTACATTCGGCTCGATGGGATCAAGCCACGGCGGCACGTAGATGCGCGAGGCGTACTGCCCCTGCTGATGCACGTCGTAAACGATCTGCGGGTGCCAGCCGTTGTGCAGCTTCGCGACCGTGAGCCGCGTTTCCGGCTGGGTAAACATGTACCAGTCGCGATTGTTGTCATGGCCCACGTAGCGGTGATAGAGCTCTGGCGGCGACGTGCCCTCGAAAGGCGTGCCCAGCGTCCGCCGGTACCAGCGCGTCACGATATCCACGCCGTCCGGGTTGAGCGAGGGCACCAGCAGCAGAATCGTGTTTTGCAGAATGGCGCGGAAGTGCGGCTTGTCTTCGGTCAGCAGTCTGTAGGCGAACTCGACCGCGGTGTGCGTGGAAGCGACCTCGGTTGAGTGAATGGAGCACGTGAGCAGCACCACCGCTTTTCCTTGCGTGATAAAGTTTTCGGCTTCGGTTTCGGTGGTGATGCGCGGGTCGGCCAGCCGGCGCTGGATTTCGCGGTAACGATCGAGATCACGCAGAGTCTCCGGCGCGGCAATCGTAGCGGCAATGAACGGCCGTCCCTCGACCGTTTTGCCCAATTCTTCGACGCGGACTTTGTTGCTGGCTTTTTCGAGCGCTTGAAAGTAAGAGACGACTTTGTCCCAGTCGAGCAGTTCGCGATCGACGCCGATGTCGTGGCCGAGAAAACTGGCGGGCGTGAGGACCGCGGCCTCCAGTGCACACGCCACTCCGAACAAAACGTAGCACAGAGCGGGTGCGGCGGTCGCCGGCAATCTTACGCGCACGTCCGGTTCAGTTCGGTCCACAACGCGCGGTAGTAGCTGAGGAAGCGCTCCGGCTCTTTGCTCTCGGGGTCCACCTCCGCCAGCGTGTAGCGCTCGTAGCCGGAGTCGTTCAAGAGCTTGAACAATTCACGCCACGGATAATCGTTGCTGAGGTCGTTGATGTGCGCGTTGCGGATCCACGGCTTCAACATCGCGAAGCTCGCCTTGACGGAGCCATCCACCACGTCGGTCGGATTCGAGTTCCAGCACAACCCCACGTTATGGTGCCGCGTGGCTTTCATGATGGCGGCGGAAACCGGCGGGTTCTGCGTAGTGCTGCCGTGCACTTCCATCCAGATCTCGACGCCGTGTCCCTGGCCGTAATCGCCGAGCTCGCGCAGACATTCTGCAATGCGCGGAACGGTGCTTTCAACCGTCTCGCCGTGCGCAATGCCGTTGGGCCGCACCTTCACACCCCAGGCGCCGGTGTCATGCGCCAGATCGACCCACTCCTTGCCGATTGCCACCTGTTTGCGGCGCACCGCGGCATCGGGCGATTCGAACTCGCACGTCGAGCCGTAGCTCAACAGCCGCACTTTGCTCTTCTGGAAGCGAGCCGCGATTTGTTTACGCTGGTCGCTCGTCAGCGTGCGCTCGACGCCGTGCTTGTGCTCCGTGCGCAGTTCGACCGCTTCATATCCGGCCTCTTCAAGTTTGCGGATGATGGTTTCGAGGTCCCAGTCTTTGAGGAGATTGTAGGTGACACAGCCAAGATGCAACATGGTTCACCATTCTATTACGCAACATGGCGGGACAGGGATGAGTAATGCGCTAAATTTGTGTGGCTGGCACGAAAACAGATTCTGGCGCATTTGATCGCTAAGAGCCTACTGGCTGGCCACTATTTGTGCGCTGATGGCGCTTCATCCCGCCCAACATCGACTGTCTTTACGTCGGGAGGCTCGCCATACCAAAAGGCGCCCAGGTGCCACGCATGTTCGTCGTAATAGAATTCCGCGTGTCCTTGGATCAGGGTGTTCGACCCTTTCTGTAGGAACGTGAACTCAGCCGTATAGTACACATCCTTGAGCGAGTCGGCCCCTCTCGTGGTGTCTGAAATTGCTGCCAGCGTTGCGTACTTATTGAATTCTGGCCTGGCTGAAATGAGCGCTGCTGCCTTCGCTGGCGTCAAGTTTGGACTGAGCGGAACGTTGACCATAAAGACGAAGGCTGCGAAGAGAACACACGCCGTGCCAAGAAGAGCCCACAGAGCAATTTGTATACTCCGGTGTATGGCGTCTCTCATGTGCCTGTTTGCCTGACCTACGGCAACTCTGCAATCATCCGGTCGATCTCTTCCGGGCTGATGTAAAAATGTGGCGACGTGCGCACCCAGCCGCTGCGGTTGGCGGCGACGATGCCGCGCTGTTTGAGCCGGTGCACGATGGCGCCGCTGTCGATGCCCGATTTGCGGAAGCTCACGATTCCGGCCCCGGTTGCGGGCGTGCGCCGTCCCGCCACTTCGTAGCCTTTCGACTCCACGGCCGCTGCCACGCGATCTCCCAGCGACTGCACGGCGGGCGCGATGCGCTCCACTCCTACTTCGAGCACAAACTCCATCGCCGCTCGCAATCCGTAACAGCCGATGGTATTCAGCGTGCCGCATTCGTAGCGCCCGGCGTCGGGCCGCAGCGTCATGTCGCGCGTGGCGTAATCGGTATAGCGCGCGACGTTAGTGTAGCCGAATTCGACCGGCGCCACGTGTTCGCGCAGCGCGACATCTATATAAAGGACGCCGCAGCCCTCGGGCCCGAGCAGCCATTTGTGACCGTCGGCCGCGAGCGCATGAATTCCGTACCGGCCGGCGTCCACCGGAAACGCGCCGAGCCCCTGGATGGCATCCACAACGAAGAAACATCCGTGGCGACGGCAAATCTGGCCGAGCGCTTCCAGATCCGTGCGATAGCCGCTCAAATACTGCACGAAGCTGATGGCCAGCAAACGCGCCCCACGGCATGCGGCGTCGATTTTCTCGAGCGGATCGAATACCGAGAGCCACTCGACCTTGACGCCACTGGCTTCGAGCCGCTTCCACGGGTAGTAATTTGCGGGAAATTCTTCCTCGAAAGCGACTATTTTGTCGCGCGCGCGCCAGTCGAACCCCATCGCAATCGTAGCGATGCCTTCCGACGTATTTTTCACCAGGGCGATGTCCGAGGGCGCGCCGCCGATGAGTTTCGCGGCCGCGCGGCGCACGCCATCATACGCCGCCAGCCACTGGTCGTAATGAAAGCTGCCGAAATCGCGCGCGTCGTTGGCGAGCTGCTGCATGGCATCCGCCGAGGCGCGGCACAATGGCGTCACACCCGCGTGATTCAGGTAGATCAGGTGCTCGCGCACGGGAAACTGGTCTTGATAGATTTCCCAAAGCGCCGGCGCTGCAGTCTGGGTTGCTGGCTGGCTCATCACTTCTTATCATCAACCAAACAGGACGGCGAATGAAAGCGCTCCTCGATGAATGACCACCGCCCCGATGCCCGCGGCACGCTTGCCACAACGGCCAAGCCTTCGGCGTATAATTTCAAGTCGAGCACACGAACACAAAAGGGAGGTCTTCCTTGGCATACGATTGCACCAGACGCCATCTCTTTTTCGGTCCGCTGCTGGCCGGCGCGGTTCCTCTGGCGGGATTCGGCAGCGTTCCTTCGCTGAAGGCGGCGGGTTATAAATCGCCCAACGAAAAGCTCAACATCGCCTCGATCGGCGCCGGCGGCAAGGCCGCAAGCGACATCGATGGCTGCGCTTCGGAGAACATCGTCGCGCTCTGTGACGTGGACGAAAAGCAGGCCGCCGCAACTTTCAAGGCGTACGAAAAGGCCGCCAAGTACAAAGACTTCCGCAAGATGCTTGACGAAAAGGCCAACGATATCGACGCCGTCATCGTGACCATTCCGGATTTTATGCACGCCACCGCAGCCATGTGGTGTATGGAGCGCGGCAAGCACGTTTATGTGCAAAAACCGCTCACGCGCACGGTGTGGGAAGCGCGGCAGTTGATGGAGGCGGCGAACAAATACAAGGTCGCCACGCAAATGGGCAACCAGGGTTACTCGAATGAAGGCACCCGCCAGGCCGCCGAAATGATCTGGGCGGGCGAGATCGGCAACGTCACCGAAGTGCACGCCTGGACCGACCGGCCCATCTGGCCGCAAGGTCTCACGCATGTTCCGGCCCCGGACCCGCCTCCGAGCACGCTCGAGTGGGACGTCTGGCTGGGCATCGCCGAAAAACGGCCGTACACATCGGGCGGCGAAGGATATCCCACCAAGTACGGCAACTTTTATCAGCCGTTCAACTGGCGCGGCTTCTACGATTTCGGCTGCGGCGCGCTGGGCGATATGGCCTGCCACATTCTCGGCGCGCCGAATCTGGCCTTGCGCCTGGGGGCTCCTACCAGCGTCGAGTGCACGCAAAAGGAAGGCAAAAGCGACTTCATGTTCCCCACGAAGTCGGTCATCCGCTACGATTTTCCCGCGCGCGGCAACATGCCTCCGGTAAAACTGTTCTGGTATGACGGGTTGAAGGAAACAGCCAAGATCCCTGGCGTGCCGGACGGAGAGCTTCTGGGCGACCTGCCCTTTGTGCGCCCGCCGAAGCCCGCTGATGATGATGATGATGACGTTCCGCGGTCTCGCCGTCGTCCGCGGCCCTTCACCGGATTCATCGGCCGCGTGTTCAACTGGGAGAATTTCGAAAAGACGAAGAACGATCCCGACGCCATTGTGCCCGAGCCCGACGGCAGTGTGCTTGTCGGCGACAAAGGCATGATCACCACCGGCACCTATGGCGAATACACGCGCCTTATCCCGGTGGCGAAGATGAAGGACTACCAGTTTCCGGAGCCGCTGCTGACGCGCTCGCCCGGCCACTACCGCGACTGGATTCGCGCCTGCAAGGGCGGCGACCCATCGTGCTCGAATTTCAACGTGGCCGCTCCGTTCGTCGAGTGGATGCTGTTGGGCGTCGTCGCCCTCCGCGTCGAGGGCAAGCTGGAGTGGGATGCCGCTAAGATGCGGTTCACCAACAACGCGGAAGCCAATAAGTATTTGAAGCCGGCGTTTCGCAAAGGATGGTCGTTTACTTAGTCCATGATCAAGGTACCCTGTAGCGCAGGGCCACGTTTTGCGGGGACCTGCGGCATTTTCGTCAGGAAAAACCCGCGGGTCTCCGCCACAATACGGCGTAGCCCCACGCTACAAGTTGTCGTAGCCTCGTGGTGGTAAACAAAGTACCCGGCCGGTGGCGCCCGTGATGGGCGATAATCTCAATGAGCGAACGCGCGCCATCCTCGAGATGATTCGACAGCCCAACGGCAGGCCGGAGGCAGCCCGTGGCAGTGCTTAGCCAACCTCAGGCTCTTATACAAAAGCGAACGCTCAAAGAGCGCCAGGGCGTCAGTGTATGGGTGACGGCGCGCGAGGCTTTCTGGGTCGCGATGGAGGCGCTACGCAGCCATAAGTTGCGGTCCTTCCTCACGCTGCTCGGCGTGGTCATCGCTACCACGACGCTGATCGTGGTGATGTCGATCGTCAACGGCATGAACGTCTATATTGCCGAGCACATCGCCAACCTGGGCACCAACACTTTCGTCCTGCACCAGTTCAAATGGGCGCAGGGCTTCGACTCATTCCTGCAGGCGCGCCGCCGCAACAAGCCCATCCGCATGGAGGATTACGAGTATCTCAGGGACAACCTCCAGGGCTACCAGCGCATCGGCGCGTTCGCACAGCTCATGCCCAGTCCACAGGCGCGCTACAAGGGTCACGTGATCGATGAGATTCGCCTGCAAGGAATGACGCCGAGCTTTGTCGATATCGGCCGCGAAAAAGTGGCGTACGGACGATACATCAACGACACGGATTACCAGCACAACTCCCGGGTAGCGGTTATCGGTTCGGATCTGGTGGAAAAGCTTTTTCCTTCCGTCGATCCCCTCGACAAAGAACTGCTGCTGGCCGGTATTCCTTTCCGCGTCATCGGCGTGACGGAACTGGTGGGGAGCACATTCGGGCAGAGCCAGGATAACTTCGCCCTTGTTCCCTTGACGACCTTTCGTACCATCTGGATGGGACGGCCGGAGCTGTTTGTGTTCATCAAAGCGCCGGATGCCCGTCACATGATGGAGCTGGAGGACGAAGTCAGAGCCCTGATGCGCGCCCGCCGCCACGTCCCTTACAGCGAGGAAGACACGTTCGGCATCAATGCCTCCGACACGCTGATGAGCGCCTGGCAAAACCTGACGGGCACAATTTTCGCCGTGACTATTGGAGTGGTGGCGGTGTTCATGGTCGTGGGCGGGATCGTCATCATGAACATCATGCTGGCCAGCGTGACCGAGCGCACGCACGAGATCGGTATCCGCAAGTCGATGGGCGCCCGGCGCCGCGATATTCTGTGGCAGTTCATCATTGAGTCCGGCGTGATGTCCGCCATCGGCGGGATCGCAGGCGTAGTGCTCGCCGCCCTTATCGCACGGGTGGTTAACATATTCTTTACGGCTGCGGTTCCAGTCAGCGCCGTGATCGTGGGCGTGACACTTTCCGCCACCGTAGGTCTCTTTTTCGGCATCTATCCCGCCAGCAAAGCCGCCCGGTTGGACCCGATTGAAGCGCTGAGAATGGAGAATTGAAGTTTCGGCAGGAACGAAGACACTCGAAATCATGCAGGCCTACCGCCAACATATTCGTGAGAACCTGTCGCTGGCGCTCGACACGCTGCGCACACACAAGTTCCGGTCTTTTCTCACGATCCTCGGAGTGCTCATCGGCACTACGACGGTGATTGCCGTCACCTCCATCGTGGCCGGACTGGACAAACAACTTGTGGACGTGGCCGAACAATTCGGGACGCGCACGCTGTGGGTGTACAAGCTGCAGCTCGGCGCGCCGCACCGCCTGACGCGCGACGAACGGCTGCGCAAGCCCCTCAGCTACGAGGACGCCATGGCCATCAAGGAGCAGAGCTCCTCGACCGCCACCGTCTCATTGGAGTTGTTTCGCGAGATGGGAGATTTTGGCCTGCCGCCCGTCACCGCCCGCTACAAGGGACAGGACATGGTCGACGCCCTGTTTGTCGGGGCCACGGCGGAGCACCTGCAGCTCATCAACGCCACTATCGGCCAGGGCCGCTTCTTCACTGACGCCGAGGACCTGCACCGCCGCGACGTCGCGGTGATCGGCAACGGTGTCCGCGAAAGGTTCTTTCCGCATGAAGATGCCATCGGCAAGACCCTTGTGGTGGATGGACACAGCATGGAAATCATCGGCACGCTAACTAAGTTCAAATCGTTCCTGGGCGACGATCAGAACGACAAAGTGATCATGATCCCGTACTACACCTACAAGAAGGTGTACCCCGAAGCCAAGGACAATTTCATTTGCGTGCTGGTGCAGCCGGGAAAAATGGAGCAGGCCAAAGACGAGGTGACTGAGCTGCTCCGCCGCCGCCGGCACGTGAAACCTTCCGATCCCGACAACTTCGGTATCGCCAGCGCTGACTCGATCATTAGCCAGTTCCGGCAGGTCATCGCCACCGTCGCCCTGGTCATGGTGGTGATTTCCTCGATCGGCCTGCTGGTGGGCGGGATCGGCGTCATGAACATCATGCTGGTGTCGGTGACTGAGCGGACGCGCGAAATCGGCGTGCGCAAGGCGGTTGGCGCCCGGCGCAGCGATATCACCTGGCAGTTCCTGCTCGAAGCCATGACCCTCACCGCATCCGGCGGCCTCATGGGCATCCTGGTCGGCTGGCTGTTCAGTCTGGCGATCCGCACGTTCGTGCCCAGCCTGCCTTCCACGGTCCCGGTGTGGTCCGTCATCGCCGGCTTCACCATGGCGACCAGCATCGGCCTCTTCTTCGGGATGTGGCCAGCGTTGAAGGCAGCACGGCTCGATCCCATCGCCGCCTTGCGGCATGAATAGCGGCCTGCGCGCTACACTTTCCCCATGCGCGTCAGATCTCTCATCGTCTGCCTCGTGCTCGTAGTTCCCTCGATCGCCCAGCCGCCCCGAGCGCCGGACCTCGAAGCGCAGCGCGCGGCCATGAAGAAACTCGGTTTTCTGATTGGAAAATGGGCGGGCGAGGCTCGCGTTTTTCGCGCACCAGGTGAGCCGCTGGTACTGGCACAAACCGAGGAAGCCCAATACAAACTCGACGGGTTGATCCTGCTAATTGAAGGCGTCGGACGGAACAAGGCCGATGGCAAACTCGCTCTCCAGGCCCTCGGGATCGTCTCGTACGACGACGAAACTGCGACCTATCACATGCGCGCTTTCAACGACGGCCGTTTTCTGGAGACCAAAGTGAAGCTGCTGGATCACGGCAAAGGAATCACGCGGGGCTTCGTCTCGGGACAAATCAGGACCAGCTCTGTGATGCGCATAACCGACGAGGGAGATTGGACCGAACTCACCGAAATAACGGTTGGTTCACAACCCGCGCGGAAGCACATGGAACTTGCCGTCCACCCGCAGAGGTAGCTGCTAGTATCCGTCTTGGCCGCGTCATTCGCGGATAGTGACATTTTCGGCGCCCCGTTCGTCACGCCAACTTGCGCGCAAACTCCACTTCGCGTCTCACGTCCGCGTCAATGTCGCCTTCTTTTTCGTATTCGATGGCGACCAGCCCGCCGTAAGACACCTTGTGCAACTCCTCCATGACCGCCTGAATCTTGGCGATGCCCTGGCCGATCAAAACGTTATCCTCGCCGCCGGCAGCCGCCACATCCTTCAAATGCACCATTCTCAGAAACGGAGCCAGCTTGCGAACCGCTTCGACGGTATCGTAGCCGCATGAGGCAATATGCCCGACATCCAGCGTGGCGCCCATGGCTTTCGAACGGCCCGCCAGAGCGTGCAGAACGTCATCCGGGCTCTCGTAGGCAAATTTCTGTTTGAAGTAATGATTGTGAATGCCGAACGTCAGGCCCTCCCGCGAGAACCGCTCGTCGATTTTCCTGAGCATGTCGCCGGTGGCATCGCCAGAAACATTGCGTGATCCCAACAGCCTCGCGAACCGCACCGCGCGATCCAGATCCTGATCGTCCTTGATAGTAGCCGAATAATACGACACGCAGCGAATGCCCGCGCGGTCGAACTGGCTCTTGGCCGACTGGCACATTTCGTCCGTGGGCGGCTTCATCAGCATGAATTCCCCCCGCGACATTTCGATTTCCGTGATGCCGAGCGCGGTGAGCCGCGCGATCATGCCGTCGATCGATACGCCGTGATAGGTGTACGTGCCGATCCCGATCCTGAGCCGGGGGGCGGCTTGCATACGCGCGCCGCTTGCGCCAGCCGCCAATACTTGCGTGAATCTTCTGCGTGTCATGATTGAGCTTCCCTCGCTATGGCGCTGGCCGCGGTGTGACTTCGGCGTCCACCAGGCCCATCGCCCACTTGATCGCTTCCACGTACATGGTCTGCATTTCCGGACGATCCCAATTCTCAGAGGGGTGCCCGAGCGTCGAATAATACACGCGGCCTTTGCCGTACATCTTGGCCCAGGTCACCGCAAAATCCCGATCCTTGCGATGCACGCGCGTGTTCGCCAAATCGATCTTGTTCGCATCCAGCCGCATCAACACCCGCACTTTCTCGCGCGAGAAATTCCTGATTTGATAGATCTCGTCTCTGAGCACGAAAGCGCGGGGCCATGCCTTCATCCCGGGGAAGCCAGGGTCTTCGACGATGATCGGCGCATCAAACGTTCCCCAGGGATGCTCGTCGAAATACCCGCCGATCATCTCGCCGTATTCCGGCCAGCCGGTAAACGTGATGGGTTGCGCTATGTATGCCGACGAAGCCCTTCCCGTCGTCATGGATCAACGACAAAAAATCGGCTTTCTGCTGATCATTCATTTCGAGCGTGCCCCCGGTGTAGAAAAGCACGGCATCGAAGTCGTGGAGGTTTTTCGCGTTGTATTCCAGTTTTTTCTTGGTCAGCGCTTCGGTATCGGTCCGGATCGTCGTGTCCCACAAGCCGGTTTCCCGGCCGAGGCGCTCAATCATTGCCAGCGCATGAGAGACGGATTCATGCCGGTATCCTTTCTCTTCGCCAATGGCCAGCAATCTCTTCTTCACCTCGGCGGCGCGCGTGCCGCCGCGCGAGAAGGTCGTCGCCAACAGGAGCACAACGCAAATTCTCTTCATGAAACGTTCCTCCATCTTCCTGATTTCGGTACTGCACGCGCAAGCCCCGTTCCCAACCGGCACCGCCTCACATGCAATACACTCGATAGCAGACATGAAACGACTCGTTCTCCTTGCCGTGCTCTCCGCAGCCGCGTGCCTCGCTGCCGACCTCGCCCTGACGCCGCCCATGGGGTGGAACAGTTGGAACAAGTTCGCCGACAAGATCGACGACAAAACGGTGCGCGAGATCGCCGACGCCATGGTTTCGAGCGGCATGAAAGACGCCGGCTACGTGTACATCAATATCGATGACACCTGGGAAGCCGGGCGTGACGCAGAGGGCAATATGCAAACCAACAGCAAGTTTCCCGACATGAAGGCGCTCGCCGACTACGTGCACGGCAAGGGCCTCAAACTCGGCATCTACTCGTCGCCTGGCCCCAAGACCTGCGCCGACTATGAAGGAAGCTATCAGCACGAGGAACAGGATGCCAAGACGTGGGCCGCCTGGGGCATCGACTACTTGAAGTACGACTGGTGCAGCGCATCAAAAGTTTATCAACCTACGGAAATGAAGGCTGTGTACAAGAAAATGGGCGACGCGCTGAAGGCCACAGGCTGGCCGATCGTGTTCAGCTTATGCCAGTACGGCCAGCAAAACGTGTGGGAATGGGGCGCGTCGGTGGGCGGCAATCTCTGGCGCACTACCAGCGACATTGAGGACACGTGGAAAAGCATGTCGAACATCGGCTTCGATAAGCAGACAGCCAATGGGAAGTACGCTGGCCCGGGGCATTGGAACGATCCCGACATGCTCGAGATCGGCAACGGAGGCATGAGCGCGGTGGAATACCGGACCCACATGAGCCTTTGGGCCATGCTGGCCGCGCCGCTGTTGGCCGGCAACGACCTGCGCAACATGGACGATGCAACGCGGCAGATCCTCTTGAATAAGGAAGTCATTGCCATCGATCAGGACAAGCTGGGCCGGCAAGGTTACAAAATTTCAAAGGAAGCTGGCGCCGAGACGTGGGTCAAGCCGCTCGAAAACGGAGACCTGGCGCTGGCATTATTCAATCGCGGGGAAACCATGGTGACTTTGCGGGCGGTGTGGGAACTTCTCGGTTTGCAGGGCAAGCACAAAGTGCGGGACCTGTGGGCACACGCCGATCTGGGCTCATTCCGCGATTCGTATTCGAGAGATGTCGCGGCCCACAGCGTCGTGCTGTTGCGGGTCGCGCGCTAGATTTCCTCAAAGCGGGAGCGGCGATGCGGACCAAATACAACCATGGCTCGCGATTCGGCCCTCTCGCGTGCGCAACCCGAGAGATTGAAGAAACCAGTTGGCTGGAGACAGCATCCCTCTCAAGAGGACACGCCCGAATCTCTTCCGTATGCAGTTCCAATTGCAGAGGTGCTCCGATCTCGCTGACGCCGGGTACTCCAGACGCCAGTTTCTACATGCGGCGGCGTCTCTGCTGGGTGCCTCCTTCTTGCGTGGTCAGGACGAGCCTACCTTTTCGACAGACGTAAAGGTGGTAAGCCTGCTGGCGACCGTCGTGAACAAGAAGGGAGAAATCATCCGCGATCTGGGCAAGGATGATTTCGCGCTGTCGGAAAACGCCCGGCCGCAAACCATCCGCTATTTCTCTCGTGAGTCCGATCTTCCGCTGACGCTTGGGCTGATGGTGGACACCAGCATGAGCCAGCGGCGTGTGATGGCCGCCGAGCGCGGCGCCTGCGTCCGCTTTCTGGATCAGGTCGTGCGCGAAACCAAAGATCAAGTCTTCATCATGCAATTCGACATGACCGTACGAACGCCTCAGACACTCACCTCGTCGCTCCGGAAATTGGACGAGGCGCTCGCCTTCGTGGACACACCTACCGTTCATGAGCTGCAAAACCAATATGGCGGCGGCACTCTGCTCTATGACGCCATCATCACCGCGTCAAAGGACGTCATGAAGAATCAGCGCGGCCGCAAAGCTCTGATTGTGCTTTCCGACGGCGTCGACGTGGGCAGCGAAGCCACTCTAACGGATGCGATCGAGGCAGCGCAGCGCGCCGACACGCTGGTCTACTCGATCCTTTTCTCCGATGCCAATGCCTACGGCATACCTTTGGGGCCCTTGATGGGCCACCGCAGTATCCCCATGGGCGGCCGCGATGGCAGGAGTGCCCTCATGCGGATGTCCAGAGAAACGGGCGCAGGCTTCTTCGAGGTCTCGAAAAAACAGAACGTCGAGCAGATCTTCGCCGCGATCCAGGAGGAATTGCGCAGTCAATACAGCTTGGGCTATGTTTCCGACCAGCCCGTGCACATCTCCGAATTTCGCAAGATTCAACTGACAACGATACAAAAGGGCCTGGTAGTGCAGGCGCGGGATCGATACTGGGCCCAGCGCTGAGAAACTTCGCCAGAGATTCAAGATACGGTTCGAGAGATGTCGCGGCTCACAGCATTGTGCTGTTGCGCGTCGCCCGCTAGATTCGCCACCGCTACTGCGAGATCGTTATCGCAGTCGCAGTAGCGGATGGCGGTAAATGCCTTCTACTTAAAGAAAGAACCGTTCCGTTCGCGGCCGATTTCCGCAAACGAACTGGAAGACGTCGCTAATGCATCCGACGCGAAGGTGTAATTACCAACTGTGGCCGTCCACTCCATCTGCGCGCTGCCACGAATGAATTTGCCCTCGAAGCCGCCGTACACGGGGTCGGTGTTCCTAATGTTCACCCTTTGGTCCCCCCGCTCCAGACGACCTGAAGGACACCGATCCCGGAACAGCCGGCGGCCCACCGCCGAACAACGCATTCGGGATAGCCCCGTAATCGAGAATCGGCGCGTTCGATACACGCATGGTAGCACTGCCTCTCCCCAACTCAACCTTAACGCCGCCACTCGAACTCTCGCCGGTTTCCTGGCTATCTCCTTCCGGCTTCCCTGAATCGTCCTCAGAAATTTCGAGTGTCCAGAACAGGCCAACCGGCGAAAATGTCGGAAGTGATAAATCAATCTTGATCAATACTGCTTTAGACTGTAATTCTTAGTACAATCAATACAATGGGGTCTCGTGGTCGCCTCAGTGCCCGTTTCTGGGCGCTGATCGGGGCGACTTTTCTTGGTTTTCTTGGCATCGGCACAGTCCTGCCGCTGATTGGGCCACACGTCCGTCACGATCTCGGCGGGTCCGACCAGACTGTCGGATTAGTCATCGGCTCCTTCTCCTTTATTGCACTAGCCAGTCGTCTGATTTCCGGTCCGCTGGCAGATCGCAAGGGTCGAAAGCTCATTTTTCTCGCGGGTCTGCTCAGTTGCGCCGTATCGGGCGCGGTCTATTTGCTGCCGCTCGGACTTTTCGGCGCGTATCTGGGCCGCGCGCTGCAAGGATTGGGCGAAGCTTGTCTCTACACCGGTGCCGCGGCATGGGTTGTTGAGGTCGCCGGTATTCATCGCAGCAGCGAGGCGCTCGGATATCTCAGCAGCGGCATTTGGGGCGGGATTTCCGTCGGACCCGCGGTCGGGCAGTGGCTGGGCACGTTTGAGCGCGCGGCGCTGCTGCAGGTCGTCGCGGCGTTAGTCGCGTTCGCCATCCTGTCGCGCGTTCACGAGGAATACCGGCCGGCGGAGCATGCGGGCCGGCGGCGGTGGATTCCGAAGTCTCTGTTAGCTCCGGGGATCGCCGTGGGATTCGTAAACGTACATTACCCGGTAGTGGCTGGCTTTCTGGTATTGCACCTGGCCCGATTCGGAAATTCCGGACCCGCGGCTTTCTCGACTTACGCTCTGCTCATTCTGCTCTCGCGATTTTTTCTAGGCGGGTTACCCGACCGCATCCGGCCCGCCATCACTTACTATGGAGGGCTTGCGGCGATGGCCGTTGGACTAACCGTTCTCGCTATCGGGCCGAGCCCGGCGCTGGCCATCGGCGCGACCGCGATCCTCGGGTTCGGTTTCTCGTTCCCCTGGTCCTCCATCGCCTCCACCGTTCTGCGCAAGATCCCGAGCGGCGAGCGCGGCTCCGCTGTCGGGGCGCTCAGCGCATTCGTCGATCTGTTTGTCGGGATCAGTTCGTTTACCGCCGGTGCCGTGGCACACCGTTTCGGTTACTCGTCGGCGTTCGGGCTGGCGGCGCTATCTCTCATCGCCGCGGCGGTGGCGGGGCGTTTCGTGTTTGTGACCCGGCAGGCGGAGGCAGTGGTCGTCGCGGCTGCGGATGAAGAGGATGCTTCACTGGCTGAGGCCCTGCTGCCCGACCTCTAGCTACGAACCCTTCCTTTTATAGTGAATCGGCCAGTTGACCTGCCAGGTCTTGCCGCCATCGGTCGAGGCTTCCCAGTTCCAGTCCAGTTCGTTGGGAGTGATGTTCTTGAAGACCATGCGCTGCATCACTTTTTGACCGTTGCGCCGCACAGCCTCTCGCGCCAGAATCATCTGCCCATCCCTGAATTCGCCGGTGAAGTCCAGATATCCGCCCTCATTGTCCACCCAGGTTTGTTTCCACTTGCTGGAACTTGTGTCGAAAATCGAAAGGCTCCGGCCGCGCAGGTGCATGGCGGTGCCGCCCGAAAAATTCTCCTCGATCGCGCAGCCGTCGAGCACACGCTGAATGCTATTGGTGCCGTGATCAACCTCGCCCTGCTTCTCGCCCGGCCAAGTCAGCTCCCATTCCCCCAGCCAGAACGCCAATTGGGTTTGTTCCGCAGCCAGGCAGGGATTCGGCGGCGGCGGTTTTGAGGCGGTCTGCTGAGCGGAAATCAGTGGGACGGTGAGAGCGGATAGCAGGATTCCGAGCCGGGTGCGCATACAGGCCTCTTCCAGTGCTCAGACGGGGGTTTTGCGGAAGCGTTTGAAAACAACCTGTAAAAAGCACCAGGTTTTCTCGTAACCGTATGAACGCGCGGCGCGTATGTGGTAGCCTGATCTGGAGGTTTCGATGGCTCGCCGGCTCACTCTCGTCTTCCTGTTGGCTTTCGCCGTCGGAACCTGCATGGCCAAAGACAAAGACAAGAAGAAGGATCCCGACGAAATCGGCAATCGGGACGTCGGTAAGGGCATCAATTTCTATTCGATAGAGAAGGAAATGGCGCTCGGCCAGCAACTCGCTATCGAAGTCGAGAGGCAGGCCAAGATGGTAGATGATCCCATCGTTGGCGAATACGTGAACCGGCTGGGGCAGAATCTGGCGCGCAAGTCCGACGCTAAGATGCCCATAACCTTTAAAATCATCGACTCCGACTCCGTAAATGCCTTCACTCTACCCGGTGGCCATGTGTTCGTGAACTCGGGGCTGATTCGCGTAGCCGAGACCGAGGCCGAGCTGGCCGGAGCGGTGGCGCACGAGATCGCGCACGTGGCTGCACGCCACCTCACGCGCCAGGAAACCCGCGAACAGATAGTGAATTTGGCCACCACGCCGCTGATTTTTCTGGGCGGCTGGACCGGGTATGCCATCCGGCAGGGCGCGGGGCTGGGAATTCCTCTCACTTTTTTAAGCTTCTCCCGGACTTTCGAGGGCGAAGCCGATCTCTTAGGCTTGGAATATATGTACAAGGCAGGCTACGACCCGACGGCATCGATCGACATCTTCGAACGGATCGAGTCGCTGGAAAAGCGAAAACCAGGCACCGTCGCCAAGGTGTTCTCGACCCATCCTATGACCGCCGACCGCATCCGGATGGCACAGAAGAACATCAACGAAATTCTGCCAAACCGGCCGGAATACGTAGTTAACACCTCTGAATACAATGAAATGCGGGGGCGCGTGATCGCCGCTCATCAGCGCCAGAAGCGCCATTTCGACGATCCGGCGAAACCCACGCTCCGTCAGTCGCCGTCGGGCGGCAAGCCGGTTGACGGCCAGGCAAACGACGGCGATGACCGGCCTACTCTCCAGCGCCACTTGGCCGACGCCGAGTTGTAAATATATCCTCGTCTTGCGAAACCCTTTGTAGAGCTAAAGCGTTATTTGTGTGTAGTGGTGTCTTACCCGGGTTTATAATGCTACAAGGGGAACAATTTAGATGAGGCGTTTCTCCGCAACTTCGCTCGCTGTGGTCGTGGCCATTACCCTCGTTGCGCCGTCTTCGTTTGCCGCGGATAAGAAAAAGGATCCGGACGAAATCGGCAATCGCGATGTCGGCAAGGGAGTCAATTTCTACTCGCTCGAAAAAGAGATTGCGCTGGGAAAGCAACTGGCGCAGGAGGTCGAGCGGCAGGCCAAGATCATCGATGATCCCGTAATCGCGGAATACGTCAACCGCGTGGGCCAGAATCTGGTGCGGAACTCCGACGCCAAGGTGCCGTTCACCATCAAAGTCCTCGATTCGGAGGAAGTGAACGCCTTCGCGCTGCCGGGCGGGTTTTTCTTCGTGAATTCCGGCCTGATTTTGAAGGCGGACAACGAATCCGAACTGGCCGGCGTGATGGCGCACGAGATTGCGCATGTGGCGGCGCGCCACGGAACGCGGCAGGCGACGCGCGGCACCATCATCAACTATGCGTCGATCCCGCTGATCTTCATGGGCGGCTGGACCGGATACGCAATCCGGCAGGGTGCGGGGCTGGCGATTCCCCTGGGCTTCCTCACGTTCTCGCGCGGATTCGAATCCGAAGCCGATATGTTGGGCCTCGAGTACATGTACAAGGCAGGCTACGATCCGACGTCGTTCGTGGACTTCTTCGAGAAGATCCAAACCCTCGAGAAGAAGAAGCCCGGTACGCTTTCCAAGGTCTTCTCGACGCACCCGATGACGGATGACCGCATCAAAAGCGCCCAAAAGAACATCTCGGAAATTCTGAAAGCCAAACCGGAATATGTGCTCAATACGTCCGAGTACAATGATGTGAAGAACCGACTGGCCATGCTGCACAACCGGCGCCGCATCGACACGAAGGACGACGCGAGCCGGCCGACGCTGCGCCGCTCGCCCGGTTCTGGCACCGGGCCGATCGGCGATGAGAACGGCGATAAGAAGGCGCCAAAGGACGAAGACGAGCGTCCGACGCTGAAGCGCCGGGACAACTAGCAGCCGCGATTTTTCTCCTTGGGAACGCCGGAGCGCTGACCGCCATTTGTCAGCGCTTCGGCGTCTTTGTTTTTCAGGGCGACATTCTCAGGGCGATTGTGGATGCTCGCGCCGCACGTTCACGGCCTCCATTTCGCCATCCCGCGCCGTCTTCGATTCAACCGAAACGTGATCGCCAGGTTTAATATCGGAACTCTTGATTTTCTTGGATCCGTCGAAATACCGGGTCTTGTGGGTGCAGAAGAAGGGCAGGGATTTCGCATCCGCATCCTCCACGGTGAGCGTTTTGCCATCCATATCGTGAACCGTGCCGGTGAAGGTGGCCAGTGGCACCGCCGGCAGTTGGGCCGCTACCGGCAGCGCGGCGAACAGCGATAACAGCAATCCGGGTACGAACCAGCGTCGACACGACATGAGAGGTCCTCTCTTCTATTGAACCCTATGGGTGGTAACCTTTCCAGCGGGCATTGCGGGTAACCTTTCCAGCCGGCTGTCCATCTTACAAGTATGAACATCTCTCGTTTCCGCACCACGTTTCTCCTGCTGCTGACCGCGGCTGCCGCCCTTGCGGCGGACGTCAACGGTAAGTGGGTCGCCCAGATGCCGGGTCGCGGCGGCGAGACCCGCGAGGCCACCTTGAACCTCAAGGCAGATGGCAATTCCCTCACCGGCTCGATCACCGGCCGGCGCGGAGAGGTGCAGATCTCAGACGGGAAGGTCGACGGCGACAACATCTCCTTTGTGCAGGTGATGGAGTTCAACGGCAACCAGGTCAAGCTGCTGTTCACTGGCAAAGTCTCGGGTGACGAGATCAAATTCACACGGCAGCGCGAAGGCGGCGACCGCAAGCAGGAATTTACGGCCAAGCGGGCGAACTGAGCCACACGGGCTGAGATCCGTTTCAAGTGGAGCAGGAAGGTAAGGAGTTGAGCGCCTTCCTCGGACTATTCGGACCGAGGTGGCCGCGCTCGACGCACTGATCCGCAAGGCGGCGCCGATGTTGGAGCCGTTTATCCACAGCGGCGTGCTGGCCTATGGATCATCCTGCACTAAGAATACGCCAGCGGGCGGGAAGGCGACCGGTTCCGCATCGGCCTCTGGCCAGCAACAAGGGCTACAGGCCGTGTCCAAGCGACTCCAACCGCGCCCGATTACTACTTCACCGCCCGGTACTGGCTCTTGATCACGGTGACGTTCTTCGCAGCCTGGGCCTGGAAGCGGCTCTTGATGGCGGCGCATTGCTGGTTGAACTTGAGCGCCTCCATAATGTTTTCCATTTTGTAATTGGAGAAGCCGAGCAGGAACAGGGTCTCGGCCTTCAAATCCGCGTTGCCTTCGACCAGCGGCAGCGCCACGCGCAGTTCCTTATCGGCAGGGCCGTACTTCTTTTCATTGAAGTTCACTTTGCCGATCATCAAATGACCCAGACCGGTGATGGTTTTCTTGCGGTTTTCCCAATCGGCATCGCTCACGCCCTCAGGCTTCGTCTTGGTGTTCATCACATCGATCATCTTGGTGGAATAAGCGACGACTTTACCCGGCTCTTTGCCCTTCTGCAGATTGCTGTCGGCCACGATGAGCAGCATGTCTTCATTGCTTTGATCGGTGGCCAGGATCTTTTCGGCCAGCGCAACGGCCTTGTCGGTATCGCCCGCCTGCCGGTAGGCCTGAAACTGCACGAGCTGCACCTGTCCCAGATATTGGCTTTGCGGGTTGCGCTGCTGCAGATCTTCGATCAGGGCGATCTTCTTGCGCGGATCGGGGGTTTGCAAGGCCATGGCATAGAGCGAGTACTCGGAGTACGTGTTGACCTGCTTGGCGTAGTCGACGCGTTTCTTCCAGTCGTCTTCGTCCTCGTCCTTGGGTTGCGGCGCTGCGATCACCTTTTGCGCGGCCGGCCCGGTGACGTCCGACCATTTCTTCACCTGGTCGGGATCTTTTTTGGCCTCCGCGGCTTTCAGCGTGGCCAGCGCGGTTTCGAGATCTTCGGGATCGAGCGCGATCAGCTTCTCGCCGATCGCGATGGCCTTCTCGGGCTGGTTGGCCTTAGTGTAGAGCGGCTGCATTTGTGTGTAGACCCAGGGCAGGTTTTCACTTTTCGCGTAGTCCTCGGTGAACTTTTCGAGCATGGCGAGCTTCTTGGCGTCGTCCGCCTCCTGGCCGATGGCCTGCAGGGCTTGGCCCTCGGGCGTTTCGGTATTGATGTTGACCTTGTGGCGCTGGGCCAGAGCGCCGGCGGCCAATAACAGTGCAAGCAGGAGAATTCTCATCGGTTTGCCTCCTCCAAATGGACGGAATGGTATCATACCGCCGCCGGTAGTGGGAAGTGCGCGTCGCTTCCCCTAGGCCAACGCTCACTCCTAAGCCTCCAGCGCCACCCTATCACCGACCCGCACTTCCCCGGCAGTAAGCACCGTCGCATACACGCCCGCGCACTGTTTGTGCTGCTGGGTAACGCAGCGCAGAACCGCCGGACTCGGCTTGGCGCTCGCCGGATCAAGCGTGATCATCATGCACCGCTGGTCGACTTGCGTGATCGCGATCCGCGCGGCGTCTCCCACGCGAAGAATCCCGCCCACCCAGTTCAACTCATCGAAGGGTTCGCCGCTCTCCAGATCGACAAGCAGGTTCGGACGAAACCGCAATGGATCTTCTGCCGTTTCGCTTTCCTTCGCGATCTGCGAAACCGTCTGGCGGCTGATCAGCGAGATGTTCGCGACATCGTACGAGCCGCGGTAGTCGTACAGCAGGAAGAGCTTTTTCCCCGAGCGCGCCTCCAGGCTTTCGCGGAGTTCGTCGCTCGTAATGGGGAAGTTCTTTCCAGCGGGCGTGGTGACCGTCACCTCGGCTTCCTGCGCGCCGGCTTCCTTCACGCTGGTGCAGTAGCAAAGAAGTTCCGGCAGCTCCCGCGCCGTGAACCAGGGAAACGAGCTGCGCGAGGCCGTCTGCACAAACGCGTAGCGCCGGTCCGCCGGCACACCCTGCAGCGTCAGCGTCGTGGCGAATAAGGGCTCGCCGCGCATCGACTTGACCGGATACCGCCCGAGCTGGCGAATCACACCGACAGACTGCATCTGACACCTCCGGCTTATGCCGCGTTGTCCATGGTAAACCTTTCGCGGCAAGGTTTTGAGGCGACCCATTTGAGGGCGTGTTCGCGTCGGTTGCGAACTGAAGCCGACAAAACGTACTAATCTGGCAGTTCACGTCCGCGTCAACCTCTCGACGCGTTTCTCTGAGCTAGCCGTTTTCGACGCGCGCCTTTATATCCGAGTACGCCAAGTCGATGAGCCTGCCTAGGGCTGCGGCATTTGTGGCCGTTCCCGGTCTCAGCTTCACATGGCGCATGAACTTGCCGGTGCCTTGCAGCAACCGGGCCGGGTCCGGCAGCGCTGCGCCGTGAAAGAACCCCACGTTTACGTGCGAAGTGAATACATTGACGTAGCCGAAGGGCGCATCTCCCAAACATGCAACCGGACAGCCGTCATGCAAAAGCTCCCGGACTTCGTCTCCGCATTTTCGCATCACCTCAAACCACTGATGCGCGATGGCTCCCAATTCACCTGTATGCTCTTTCATCCACCGATCGATTGCGGGATCCCGCTCGACGGCGCCGTTGAACCGCAGCAATTCCGTTCTCATCGTCGCTCTACTTTTTTCTTTCGAGATCACCGCGCGGCTTCCTGCGCGCCGGCTTCCTTCACGCTGGTGCAGTAGCAAAGAAGTTCCGGCAGCTCCCGGGCAGTGAGCCAGGGAAACGAGCTGCGCGAGGCCGTCTGCACAAACGCGTAGCGCCGGTCCGCCGGCACACCCTGCAGCGTCAGCGTTGTGGCGAATAAGGACTCGCCCCGCATCGACTTGACCGGATACCGCCCCAGCTGGCGAATCACACCGACAGACTGCATCTGACACCTCCGGCTTATGCCGCGCTAATCATGGTAAACCTTTCGCGGCAAGGCATGAGGAACCCGACGGGAAAATTGACAAACGTAATTCATGGATGGAAAATGCGTCTGTCCCTTTTAGCCACAACCTGGTTCAGCAACTGAGCGCTCCGTCGCCCTATTCAAGGAGCGCCGCGCTGATCGCTGATGCCGTCAACGGCAAGGTTAGCGTGCGACGAGCGGAGCATACTAGAGATCTTGTGGCGGACAATGGGAACAGGGTTTAATTGCTGCAATGATGCGCATCCAGATCAAACCGGAATTGCTACGCTGGGCGCGAGAGCGGTCCCGGCTCGACCTTGCTGCGCTCGCCCACCGCTTTCCGCATCTTGATGCCTGGGAGCGCCGCGAGTCGAGCCCAACCCTCAAGCAATTGGAAAGCTTTGCCAAGGCCACGCACACCCCCGTCGGCTATCTTTTCCTGCAGGAGCCGCCTGTCGAGCGTGTTCCCATCCCGGACTTTCGCACCGTCGGTAACGAACGCATCGGACACCCGAGCCCCGATCTTCTTGACACCGTCTATATCTGCCAGCAACGTCAGGAGTGGTATCGCGACTTTTCGCGATCCGAGGGTGAAGAGGCGGTTCCCTTCGTAGGCTCCGCACATTTGAAGGACGACGTCGAGCCTGCCGCGGCGACAATTCGGCGCGCACTAGGGTTCGACGTCGAGGAACGCCGCCAAATGCTCACCTGGACTGACGCACTGCGGCGCTTCATCGAACAGGCTGATGCGCTCGGGGTGTTGGTCATGGTGAACGGCGTTGTGGGTAGCAACAACCGTCGTAAACTCGATCCGCAAGAGTTCCGAGGCTTCGCCCTGGCAGACAGCCTCGCGCCCTTAGTGTTCATCAATGGCGCGGACACGAAGGCCGCCCAAATGTTCACGCTTGCGCATGAGTTGGCTCACATCTGGCTCGGGCTATCCGCTATCTCCGATACACAGGCGTCGCAACTGCCCGAACACGAGGTGGAACGCTGGTGCAACCGTGTTGCTGCTGAGCTTCTGGTTCCCCTCAGCGTCGTGAGAGCCGAATATGAGCCACGCAATCCAATGGGAGAGGAAATTAACCGCCTGGCGCGGCGCTTCAAGGTGAGCACGCTGGTGGTCCTGCGGCGAATTCACGATGTGGGCGGCCTGACGCGGGATGAATTCTGGCGCGCCTATCGGGAAGAAATCGAGCGGCTCCGGGCGATACCGGCGGGGAGCGGCGGCGATTTCTATTTAACACTTGGCGCTCGTGTAGGCAAACGGTTCGCACGCGCTCTGGTCGTCAGCACATTGGAGGGAAGGTCTTCCTTTACTGAGGCGTTTCGGCTTCTCGGATTCAAGAAGATGGCGACGTTTCGCGAGCTCGGACATAGCCTCGGGGTCGGCATTTAATGGCTTACCTCCTCGATGCCAACGTGTTCATCAGTGCGAAGAACCTGCATTACGGTCTCGACTTCTGCCCGGCGTTCTGGGACTGGATCATCGCCAATAACGCGAGCGGCGGGGTATTCAGCATAGAGAAGGTGGGCGACGAAGTGCTAGCTTTGGCAGACGAATTGTCGGTATGGGCCGACGCCCGTGGCGCGGGTTTCTTTCTCCGGCCCGACGCTGAAGTTTTCCCTGCGCTGGCGGCAGTGAGCGCCTGGGCCAGCGGGCAACGCTACGAGCCATCCGCCGTGAGCACCTTCCTTCAGGTGGCCGATTACTACCTTGTGGCTCATGCGCGGGCCAGCATACTGTCGTGACGCACGAAGTTCCCTCGGCGTCGACGCGCAAGATCAAGATACCCGACGCATGCATTGGCCTCGGTATCAAGTGCATGACGCCATTCGAGATGCTCCGGCGCGAGCGGGCCCGGTTTGTTCTGGGGTCATAGGTATTGACGCAGGCACACTACGCTGCCTGCGGGGCGGATTTAATCCCGAGAAACGCGTTTGCAGCCGTTCATGGTTCGCACCCGGCCGCGCAATTCTCCCGTCCGTCACCGGTGCTATCATACTTCCCGTCCATGCCTCGCCTCACTCTCCTCCTCCTCTCCTGCGCCCTAGCCTTCGCCACCGAAAAGGTCCGCATCTTACGCGACGAGTTCGGCGTGCCGCACATTTTCGCCTCCATCGCAGCGGGCGCGGCTTATGGCTCCGGCTATGCGCAGGCCGAGGACCGGCTGGAAGAGCTGCTGCGCAATTACCGCAAGGCTGAGGGGACCATGTCCGAGGTCTTCGGTGAAAATTGGTTCCGGCACGATTACCGGCAGCGGCTGTGGAGGCACCGGCGCGTCGCCGAGGAACATTACAAAGAGCTCGACGCCGACACGCGAACCATGATCGAGGCGTTTCAGGCGGGCGTAACGCACTTCATGACGGAGCATCCGGAGCAGGTGCCGGCGTGGGCGCCGAAAATCGAGCCGTGGCAGGTGGTCGCGCTCGGCCGCTACATCATTTGGGGCTGGCCCGAAGGCGAGGCCGGCGGCGATCTGCTGCGCGCGGGCATTCAGCCCGACCCGGTCGCCTACCACGGGTCGAACGAATGGCTGATTGCGCCGTGGCGCACGGCCATGCACGCGCCCATCGCGGTGATCGACCCGCACCTCACGTGGTACGGGGAATTCCGTTTTTACGAGATGCGTATCTATGGCGGCGAGCTGGCGTACTCGGGCGCGGCCATCGTCGGCCTGCCATTCCCCACGCTCGGCCACAGCCGCTACATCTCGATTGCCATGACCACCGGCGGTCCCGACACCTCCGACGTTTACGAAGAAGAGATCAAGGACGGCAAGTATCGCTTCGGTGACGACTGGCGGCCGGTTCAGAGCTGGACCGAAAAGATCGGCGTCAAGGTGGGCGACAAGGTCGATTGGAAGCCGGTCACGTTCGAGTTCACGCATCACGGACCGATAGTCGCCCATAAAAACGGCAAAGCGTACGCGATGGCCATTCCTTACGCCGACGAATTCCGCCTGTTCGAGCAAAGCTGGGGCATGGCGACCGCGCACAATCTGGCGGAGATGAAAAAGGCGCTCGCTATGCGGCAATACATGGCGCAGAACATCATGGTCGGCACGGTGGATGGCGACATTTACTATGTCCGCAACGGCCGCGTGCCGGTGCGGCCCGGCGGCTGCGATCCATCGAAGCCCATGCCCGGCGCGGGCGGGTGCGAATGGCAGGGGATACACGCTTTCGATGATCTGGTGCAGATCGAGAACCCGCCGCAGGGCTACATGCAGAACTGCAATATTTCGCCGTGGGTGATGATGAAGGATTCGCCGCTCACGCCCGAAAAATACGCCGCGCACCCGTATCTTTATAATGCCGGCCGCACGCCCGCGCATCAGCGCGCCGCCATGACGCTCGAACAGCTCGCCGCGGCCAAGGATGTGACGGTCGAGCAGGCGCTCGGCATTGCGTTTTCGACAGAGGTGTACCACGCCGATACCTGGCAGGAGCGCATTCGCAAGTCAGGCGCCGCCGGCGAATTCGCTCACACGATTCTCGACTGGAATCGCCGCAGCGATGCTGAGTCCCGTGGAGCGCTCGCGTACTACTTATTCAAAATCGCCCTGGGCGAGCGCAGCAAGATGCTCGAGCCGCCGGTTGACCTGACAGACGATGATGTGAAGGCCGCGCTGCACAAAGGCGCGGAACAGTTGCAGGCCGATTACCCGCCCGGTGCGGCTTATGGCACGCTGTTCCGCGTCGGCCGCGAAGGCTCGGCGCACAACTGGCCGGTAGGTGGCGGCTCGGTCGCGGCGGCCGGCATGGCCACGCCGCGCGCCATCAGTTTCGACAAGAAAGACAAGATCATGCTGGGCCGCGGCGGGCAGACGTCCACCCAGATCGTCATTTTGACCAAGCCGCCGCAGTCGTGGATGGTGATTCCGCTCGGCGAGAGCGATCACGACGATTCCCCGCACTTTGACGATCAGGCCGAGAAACTTTTCAGCCATGCCCGCGCCAAGCCCACTTACTTCATGCGCCGCGAGGAACTCGAAAAGCACGTCTCGGCGTCCAAGGAATTGACCTATTAGCTGCGCGGTTCACGTCTGGACGGTTCATGTGCCGGCGTTTGAGACCGCTGGAGCGGGGGAAATCCTGAGGCCGGCGGAAAATGCGCGCGCGGCCCGCTACCGCTTCGAGGAAGACCGCCAACGCTATATCGCGGGCCGAGCTTCTCTCCGGCGGATTCTCGCAAAACGTACCAGTAATCAGCCTGGCGATCTGGTGATCGAGGAACCAGAAGGTGAAAAACCCCGCCTGGTGCTCTCGGCTGGTGCGTCCGGGATTTTTTTTAATGTTTCGCACTCCGGCGATTACGCCGTGATTGCTATCTCCGACACCGCCGAAGTTGGAATCGACATCGAGCAGATTCGCGTGGACTGCCCGATCAACCAACTCGCGCGGCGGTACTACGCGTCGACAGAATTTGAGTGGCTGCGTAACCTGCCAGAAGACCAGAAATTGCAAGGATTCTACCGGCTGTGGACCATCAAGGAAGCTGTACTGAAATGCGCGGGCGTGGGTTTGTCAGTGCCAACGCAAAGCATTCGAGTGCACTTGGCGGACGGTCAGGTCCCAACTGTCACCTGCCCGGACGCCGGCCACAAGGCGCTCGAGGAATTTCAAGTGCGAGAGCTCAGCCCAGTCGAACACTATGCTTCCGCACTTGCAGTGTCGACAAAAGAGGAGGTCAGAATCTTCTTGGGTAGTGCCTGAGTGGGTGCGGGTGCCGGTACCAGATTTTCTCCACGAACCCCCGCGAAGGTGAGTTCCTGATTGCCTCACTAGTTCCTACTGCATTGTGTAAGTGATCCACGCGATCCAGGTGACACTGCCATGCGACTTACTAAAGCGGACGCGGGAGCGTAAGAGCCGGGGGTTTGCCGTTTTCTGGATTCTTAAGCATTAGACATCCCCAGAGCCGGGTCAGCAATAGCAGCCAGCGCTTGTAACTGGGCGCGCACAGTAGTCAGCGGTTCCATCAAAGCTTTCACGTCCACACCAGCCCAACCGAAGCCGTACAGAATCAATTTCACTTCCACGGCCATCATGGCCATTGAGAAAATAAACTGCTGTTTCAGAAGCAGTCCCGCCAGGTCCGGGCGGTCGGTGCCCGACTGGACCATCATCACCTTCAGCGCCTTACAGATACGATTGAAGTCTTCGGAGAGCTGGTGCATGTAGCCGCGGAAAATCTTCACGCGCTTGGCGCGGAATTTCTTATCTTCTTGCTGAGTAAAATTGGCATGCGACCGAAGGAATTGCCCGTCGGTCTGGTCGAGCAGCCGCTCCATGGCTTTATATCGTGACAGCGAGAATAGCCCTTCCCATTCCTCCGGCGGGAGGTGCAAGCGATCACGCGAAGTCAGCCGCGCGAACAAAACGCCAAAACCAGCCGCAAGGCACATGAAAATCACGGTGGCCGAAAGCGTAATCAGATCCATAGCCCCTCCTTCAAGTCTGATATTACGGGTAGCTATCCGAAACCGGCAATCCTCTCTTTGCATAGTCAACCGAGGTTAGCCCGGGAAAGCGTTGGGCGGCTTAGGGTTAAGGCGTTCGGGTCTAAGAACAAACTCTACGTGGTGTCGGACTTTGGGTAGTAAATGGCGGACTCGTGTCGAATGCCGGGTGTGGCCGGACGGTCAACAAGCGCCCAATCGTCGCGAGCGGTTCCTGTAACCGGCATGCGGAAGAACGGAAGCGGGCGAGAAGATGTGAATGCACAATCACGACAACCCGCTAAGATAAAGAAAATGCCGGCTTCGCTGTTTGATTACTCCGAGCCGAAGCCTTCTCGTGTTCCCCGAATCGTGCTCGGTCTCATGGCCGTCCTATTCGTGTGGGACTACTACGCGACTATCAACGGCCTCGTGCGACGATCGGCATGGGCTGCTTTTATTCCTCCCGCCTCGGAAGCCGATGACTTGTGCAAGGTAGCGGGAGCTTCATGGCGCGCGGTATCCATCACGTCGGCGGATGGAGTGATGTTACGTGCCTGGCTTGTTCAGCCTGACCATCCGAATGGGAAAGCCGCTGTTCTGCTTCATAATCTGAAGGGGACGCGCCTGAGGGTGTTGCCCATCGCCGTGGGATTGCTGCGAAACGGCTTTACCTGCCTGCTGCCGGACAGCCGCGGACACGGGGCGAGCGGCGGCGAATTGATCACGCTCGGCGCGCTGGAGAAGTACGATGTGGCGGAGTGGGTCCGGCTCCTGCGGCACGATCCCGCGATCAGCGCCGTATACGGACTGGGTTTGTCGTTAGGCGCCAGCACCCTGATTCAGAGTCTCACGATTCCGTTGGATTTCCGGGCGATCGTCGCCGATTCCACCGGCGCCGATCCGGCGCACCCCTATCAGTATCTCTCCGACAGGTTTCATCTTCCCGTGATGCTGACCGGGCCGCTTGGATGGCCCTTTGTGGAACTGCTGACCTGGAATGCACGGCTGCGGTACAACCTGCGTATCGAGCGCGCGTCGCCGCTCGAAGCCATACGAAGCGCACGCGTGCCCGTGCTCCTCATTCAGGGAACCGAAGACTGGCTGATTCCGGTCCAATATGCTCGCCGCCTGCACGAAGCAAACCTGCAGTACAGCGAGCTGTGGGAGGTTCCTGGGGCCGGTCACGCACGCGTTTCCAGTGTTGCGCCAGAATATCAGCACCGCGTCCTTGATTGGTTTACGCGGCACTGAGATGTGCTTTTTTGGGGCTAACGTCTTGGCCCGCCCAACTGATCCACTTGCACGGCCAAGTGCGCGACGGCTTTCTGGCCGAGCCGGTTCGCACGCTCCACGCGCACGATATAGTCGCCGGGTTTCTCGAAAACGTGCGTGGTGACGGCGAACCCGTCCGGTGCCAGAGGCACGGCATTGCCATCCGATTTCGTGGTGGCGGTTCCACCGTCGCCGAAGGACCAAATTTCTCGCCCGTCCGTAGTGCCGAACGTCCGGACTTTGAAGGTGACAGATTTGCCGGGAGCGATGCCCGTGGTGGGCCAGTACGCTGCTTGAATGGACGGGGGAATTTCTTCGGGATGCCGCGGATCAAGCACGTTGACGGTCTCGAAGTCATACGCGGTGCGGCCACGCTCGTCGGTGATTTTCAGGATTTCGCTGTAGGTGCCGGGCTGCGAGTAGGCGTGCTCAACTTTCGGTCCTGAGGCTTTTGCGCCATCGGTGAAAGTCCATTCGTAGCGCGCGATGTGCGAGTCGGAGTAAGATCGCGAGCCGTCGAGCGTCGCCGTTTCGCCCACGAGTACGGCCTGATGAGGGCGCGCGACGGCAATCAGGTGCGGGTGAAACTCACGCAAATACGCCTCCCACAGGAACGCGTAGCCTTCGACAGTTCCCAGCTCGCCGGACGCCTGCCTACTGAGAATTTCGTAATGCAGGTGCGACCAGCCGCCGCTGCCGCCTTCCTTGCCAAGCGTGCCGACCTTCTGCCCCATGGCTACGCGTCCGCCCAGCTTCACTGACGGGTCAAACGAGTACAGGTGAGTGTAACGGTGATACCAGCCGCGTTCATCCAGCACCCAGACGGTGTCGTTGTACTGGTGGTCGAGGCCCGTATTTTTTTCCTCGTCGATCACGGCGGTTCCGATGCCGACTACGCGGCCGGGGGTTGCGGCGATGACGTCTACCATTCCTTCGGCGCCGCCGATATCGAGGCCGGAATGGTAGTAAATCTTACTCGTCGAGATTTGTTCGCCACCGTCGACATAGGTCGGTTCGTTGGCCATCTGGGTTCGCGTGGCAAACCAGCGCTGGCGGACGGGATAGACGAACGAACCGGGAGGCATGAAGAGCGAACCGGCGGGCCAGAGACGAAGGCGAACGTCTTTCACCAGAGCCCAGTGATCGCGATTGGTGTCGCGATAGTAAGCCTTAGTAACAGGGCAATCCACTTGCACGCTGGCGACGGTGACAGGGAGCCGATAGTTGCCGCAGGACAAAGTGGCGCGGGTGCCATCGATCTCGACTTCGACGCGGGCGTCGCGAATTGCAGAACGAACTTTGTCACGCGTTTCAGCCGTCGAGAGGAGCTTCACGGTGGCGCTCGCGCCGTTGGGGAGATGGACCTGCTCCGTGGCGCCTACGTCCAGATCCACAATCCGGAACAGCGGCTGCTGGGCGACCGCGAGACTTGCCAGAAGCAAGAAAAACGAAGGTAGGTTACGCATATGGTTTCGCTCACTCGGGGCCGAGGATGGATTCGAGCGGCGGCAGATTGTCGCCTTCCTTGAGGCCCCGGGTCGCGTTGCGGAAGCGGTTTTGCAGCCGCAGCCAGTACTGATACTCCGCGTCCCAGCGTCCCAGCGCGGCGTCCATGCGGTAGGGCGTCGACTCGGCGAGCCAGGCGGACCGGTACGCATGACGCAATTCGGAAGCGGCATCCATCATGTCCGCGAAGCGGCCGTGCGATTGGTACACCACGTCGGATGCGAACTCATTCCAGTACCGATTGGAATTGTAACTGCCGAACGAGCGCCAGCGTTCGGCGATCTCGAGAGAATTCAGAAACTTGTAAGCCGCGAAATCGAGCATGCCGCCGCCGAGGAGGAGGCTGTTCAGCGTGCCCGTGTCACCGCCGGCGTCGAGAGCGCGATAGAGATGTGTTTGCGCTTGTTCGGCCAGCAGGCGCGTCTGGCGCAGGTCTTCGCGATGATCGGTAGATCGCTTGAGGCTGGCGGCGCTGAACGGATCGTCCCACATGGCGTGAATCGAAGATTCACCGAGCGTTTTTTCGATGGAGACTTCGGCCTTGTTGAGATTGTCGAGGGCAGCCGCAGCGTCGGGCGCGACGGCGGACGGGTACATCAGCGCGGCGTACTGGCCGAAGAAATCAGCACGGTCCATGGCCGTGGACTGCCATGGGGCGGCGGTGCCGTAGGCCATCGCCGGCAGCGTCAGACGCAAAAATCCTTGCGCGCTATCGGTCCAGACAGAATTGATCATCCCCATGGCGCCCGACTTGCGGCCGGCCGCCAGAAAATTATCAATGTTCGCGAAGGTGAGGTCGAAGTCGAGTGCGATCGCCTTCCAGTTGGCGACGCCGGACTGAATAAAGTGCGGCAGGCGCCTGGCCACGAGCGGGTCCAGCCATTTCTTGATGTTCGGCTGCGCTTCGTAGGCCCAGGCGACGGGAATGAGTCCGCGGGGGAGACGGTCGATTATAGCTGGATATTTCACCACGATATCGGCCCAGGCCATCACGGTTTTGCCGCGCTGCTCGAACAGCTGCGCCACTTTGCTGAGCTGCTCGGCGAACAGCTCGGCCGGCGTGATGCCGCCGCCGCGCTTCTTGGCTGCATTTTCGATTTGCCAGGTTTCATCGAAACCGACGTGGACGAACGGGCTGGGGAACAGGTCGGAAAGTTGGCCGGCCCAGTCGGCCACCAGGGCCGTCACTTTCGGGTTCGTCGGATCGAGCTCGGCGGCGTGAGGATAAGCACCCAGGTCCGAGTAGAGCTCGACCCGCAGCAGATCGTGCAAATGGCCGTAGAGTTCCAGGAAGGGAATCACGTCGATGTGGCGTTCGCGCCCGTAAGCGACGATGCGTTTCACTTGCTGTTTCGAAAAACGGCCGCCGGGATTGAGCAGCGGATAACCGTCGAGCTCGATGCTAGCTTCGCTGTAAAAGTAGTACTGATTGGCTTTCCAGCGCGCGAGGAAATCCAGTTGGCGCTTGACCTCGTCTTCCGTGGGAAGCTGCCCGTGACTCATGTCGATCATGGTTCCGCGGTAGGCGAGCGCAGGCCAATCGCGGATCTCGACTTCCGGCAGGACCGCGTCGCGCTCGCCGCCTTCGATCAGCTGTCGCAGCGTTTGCACCGCATAGAACAGCCCCGCCGATGAGTTTGCCTCGACTTCACCGCCGGCCGGAGTGATCTTCAGCCTGTAAGCCTCGCGGGAATCGGGCCCTGCGCTCTCGCCAGGTTGAGCGAGGGCGGCGACGCGTCCGGTGCGTTTGAGGACGATGGATCGTGAGGCGGCGCCGGCGTCTTGCGCGATTCCGACAGGAGTCGAGGAGCGGGCCGAAAGAATCGCTGCAAGCTCCTGTGCCGCGAACCGGTCCTCTTCGGCGGCGCCCGCGGCCAGCCGGATACTCAGTCCGCGCAATGGGACCTGGCCAGATCCGTAATGTATCTCCTGTGGCTTGGGTAGTAGCGGTGAGTGCGCAGCAAGAGGCCCGGATAAGCACACGGCGCCGATCAAGAGGCTGCGAAGAATGAACATCGTGAGTTTCTCCTTCCGGATTAAACCATCGCGCCGTTGCGCATCACGTGGCGAATCCCAACGGGGGGAACCGCCGGATTCTCGTAAGTAGCCGGGCTGTTGACCTCTTTCGGATCAAACACTACCACGTCCGCGAAGTATCCGCGCTCGATATGCCCGCGCTTGGGGATCGCGAAACGACGGGCCGGCTTGCCGGTGATCTTGTGAATGGCTTCCGTCAGCGTGAACCATTGCCGTTCGCGGCTCATCTCGCCCAGCAGCAAAGGAAACGTCCCGTAGAGGCGCGGATGCGGGCGCCCCGTTACGTAGAAGCCGTCGCTGATGACGCACGAAAGTGGGTGCGAGAGCGTCTGGCGCAGATTCGATTCACTCTGATTGCGCTCGAGCATGTTGATACGTCCACGCTCTTCCTGAATGAGGTCGATCACGACCTGGACAGGTTCCCGCGCGCGCGACTCCGCGATGGCGGCGATGGTTTGTCCGACCAAGCCGTGATTCTCCTGCGAACCGACCGAGGAGACGAAAACGTTGTGCCAGCCTTGGGCCAGGCCCGATTCGGTCTCGGCGGCAATCTTTTTCCTCTCGCCGCGGTCCGCCAGGCGGGCCAGCATACCGTCGATGCCTCCTTCGAGCGCCCACTGCGGCAGCAATTGCGTCATCACCGTGCTCCCAGCGATGTAGGGATAGCAGTCGAAACCTACGTCGATGCCTTTCGCCGCCGCGTTCTCGATTTTTTCGAGCGCGGACGCCTGCTTGTTCCAGTTGCGTTCGCCCACGGCCTGGAGGTGTGAGATCTGCAGGCGGCAACCGGTGCGGCGCGCCAGCTCCAGTTGCTCCTCGACGGCCTCAATCAAGTGGTCGCCATAATCGCGCATGTGGGTGGCGTAGATTCTTCCGTGGCGCGCCACGACGCGGCACAGCCGCTCCAGTTCTGCAGAGGGCGCGCTCGCGCCGGGCGAGTACATCAGGCCGGTGGAGAATCCGCAGGCACCTTCGTCGAACGCATTTGCGAGCGTTTGCTCCATCCAGTCGAGATCGGGCCCCGCAAGCGGTCCCAAGCGGTTTCCCACGCGCGCGATGCGCAGCGTGCCGTGACCGATGAGCGAAAAGACGGTGGTGTTCGAGCCCCGCGTGCGATCGAGATAGGCTTTGGCGTCCGGCCAGCCCCACGCATCACCGCCGCAAAAAATTCCATTGGCGAAATTGTGGAGCAGCTGCAGATCGAGCGGAGCGGGATAGGGCGAGAAACCGCAGTTGCCGACTACTTCGGCCGTGACTCCCTGCGCCGTCTTCTCGCACCGGCCTTCCAGCACCTGAAGATCCGAGTGGCTATGCGAATCGATAAAGCCCGGCGTGACTGCCAGACCGTGGCAATCGATGACGCGGGCATTGGCGGGAGCGGTGAAAGAACCAGTATCGGTGATGGTCTCACCGGAGATGAGCACATCGCCATGCCGGGGTGCTGCGCCGGTGCCGTCGATGATTGTGCCGCCTTTTAGTAAGATCGAGTCCACGCCGGATGGCTCCTCATTTCGCGTCTTCGGGACGCTCCCGGTACTTGAGCGCCAGGGCGCGGATGTCGTAATTGAACTCGAGAAATCGTTTTTCCCACCGCTTGGCTTGCGCGGGAGTGTAGGAATAGAATCCTCTGGCGTTCGCAACGCCGCGCGCGCCGGAGTCCACGACTTCGCGCATGAGCTTGGGCACCTGCGTTTCGCAGGAGAGCTCGGGAACGAGATCGCGCATCACAGCCGCGTACGCCGGAATTCCCGTCAGATCCATATAGCGGAACGGGCCCGCCAGGGTGATCCACCAGCCCATATCGTTGCGCACGGACCGGTCGATATCGGCCGGTGTGGCGTAGCCGTTCTCCACCAGATAAAACGCCTCGCGGATCATGGCGTACATGATGCGGTTGGTAATGAAGCCGCGGATATCACGCCGGACCAGGGTCGGCTCCTTGTTCCAGCGGCGGGCCAACTCAATGACTTTCTCGGCGTTGCGCAGATCGGTTTGATTCCCGCAAATGATTTCCATGAAGCGCGTGATGTGCGCCGGCTCAGCCCAATGGATTCCGAGGATGCGCCCGGGATGTCGGGCGCCGCGCTGCAGTTCGGTGACGGGCAGCGCCGAAGTATTGCTGCCGATGAGCGCTTCGGGCGCGATTGTGTCTTCCAACTGGCGCAAGACCTCGCGCTTGGCCGCAAGATCCTCGAAGATGCATTCGATGACGAGCGCGCTGCTCTGGAGAGGCGTGAAATCGCCCGCGATGGTGAGATTCTCAACCAGAGCCGCGGGATCCTTCGTCAGCAGCTTCTCGCGGCGCATTTCACGGAGCAGCGCCAGCGCGTTCCTCCGTGCGTTTCGTCTTTTGGCGGGGTCTTTGTCGATGCCCACCACCGGATGCCCGGCGGCCAGCAGGCACGTCGTGATGCTGGTACCCATGAGGCCCAGCCCGATAACGCCGACACTCACGGGCGGCGGAGTTTTCGATCTCTTTTTTCGGTTTACCATTGTCACCTCTCGATGGCGCCTGGCGCGGCGCGTAACCGTCTACGTTCTTCATAAACCGTGACCAGAAACGTTCCACTAAAAACCAGCAAGCCGCCGAATACCAGTTGCGTCGTGATCTTTTCGCCCACGAACACGGTGGACAGCAAGACGCCGAACACCGGCAGCAGATAGATCGATAGGGACGCCTGGGTCACATCAATCTTGTCGATCACCCAGAAAAACAGCAGCATGGAGATGCTGAGGCTGAACAGCGCAATGGCCAGCAGAGTGGTCCAGACGCCTAATCCTAGCGAAAGTAACCCTATATTCGGCGGTTCGAGGATTAGCATCAGAATCAACAGCTCGACGCCGGCGACCAGAAAGGTATAGACCACCAGCTCGACGGGATTGAATGTTTCGAGCAACTTCTTGCTGTAAGTGTTGTAGAACGCGCTTCCCAGGCAGCTCGCGAAGAGCAGCAAGTTGCCCAGCAGATAGGTGCCGCGGAAGATTTCGACTGATTTCCAATCGATATCCGACACCATCAGCACCCCGCAGATGGCCAGCGCGAAAGACAGCCAGCGCACTACCGTCATCCTTTCGCCCAGCAGAACCACGGCCATAATCGCCGTCAGGACCGGGATAGTAAGGGTGAGCACCGATGCGTTCGAAGCAAGCGAGAGCTGGACGCCCCACGTCAACCCGAGCTGCGACGGGATGATGCCGAGAGTGCCCGCAAGGATCAGGTCACGCACCACGACCACCGTGAAACGCGGGCTTGGTTTCTGGCCGCGGCTGAAGCGCAGCAGCGGCGCAAACAGCACAGCGGAGAGCGCCAGGGGCATGAAAGTTACGGTCACTGGACCCAGTCGCTCGGTCGCGATTTTCGCGCCGGAAAACTGGAAGGCCCACATCAGGTTCACCACCACCAGTACGAGGAAATACTGGATGGGAGGGCGAGTGGGGCCGTGACTCCCGCTCACGGATTTCGAAGTTGCGCCATCTCGCGCGATTTCTGCGATTGCAGGAAGGACAGCAGGTCGATGAACTCGGAGCGCGTCAGGCTCTCGTCAAGTCCCTCGGGCATGAGCGAGACATTCGAGGGCTTGATCGAAACAATCTGCTTTCTCGGAATGCGGACTTCAGCGTGCGGACCGGTGACCAGCGACACGGCGTCGGCGGTATCTTCGCCTCTCACGCCCGCGAACGTTTCAGCTTTCGTCTCGACGTTGTAGATTTCAAAACCAGGGACGAAGCTCGCGCTTGGGAAGACGATGGCTTCGAGAATGTCGTGCCCCGAGCGGATGGCGCCAACGCCGGTGAGATCGGGTCCGACATGGCCGCCCTGATTGCCGATGGTGTGGCAGCTATGGCAGGCCACTTTTTCGCCGAAGAAGATGCGGCGGCCGCGGCCGATGTCGCCGCCGGCGGCCAACAGCGGCTCGAGCTTTCTCAACCGCTGGATGCGAGCCTTCTGCAGCTCCTGCAAGCGAGCCAGTAACGGGCGCGCGGCGGCGCGCACACTATCGGGGTACTTGTCGAGAATTTCCTGTAACCGTTTGGCATCAGGCTCGCCGATAGACACCGACGATTTCAGCAGCGCCGCCGTCATGGCCTTTCCGGCTTCTTCTGTCTCGGAGGCGCGAAAGGCGTCCAGCAGGCTGGGCAAAATGAGCGCGTCGGCCTGCGGCAGGTAGCGGTGAGCCAGCGTCAGCAGTTGCGCATCGGTGAGTTTGGCTTTGCCTAGCACCTGGGCGGCGGTCAGACGCGCGGCGGCGTCGTTGGTCTTGGCCAGCCGGCTTGTCAGGAACTTCAGGGCTGCATCGTCGAGACCCGGGTGCCGGTGCACGAACACGGCCAGCGCTGTGGTTCGCAGGTCCGGGGAAGAAGTTTCGCTGGATGCGACCTTCTCCACGCGATCATCGAGGCCGGTGATCTGTAGCGCGCGCACCAGATTCAGCGCGCGCAGGCGCACTTCCGGCGTGCCGCGGTCGAGCAGGCCGCCGAGGCGCTCGGTCCACGCTGCTGGAAATTCTTTCAGCTCGCAACGATCGACGGTGTCGAGCAGAAACAGCTCGCGCTTGGCTCCCGCCCTGGAGTCGCCGAGCAGATCGCTGACGATTTTCTGCACGCCGGTATCGGAACAAAACGAAAGTACGGCGTCGCGGACGGACTCGGCGCCATCCGCCGGAAATCCAGGCGAGCGCAAGCGGGAGTCGAGGAAGTTCAAGACCGATCCGGACCAATCCGGGTGATGCGCCGCAACCCACAGCGCCGCGGTGCGCAGTTCTCTGTCCTTGTCACTGAGCAGCGGCGTCAGTTGACTGGCCGCGAGCGGCGAATTGTCCATCTGGTCGAGTGCAATCAGCGCCGCCTTGCGGATTTTCGGGTTGGGATTTTTCAGGGCGTCCAACTCAGGGCCGGGCGTCTTCAATTCGATCAGAGCGTAGGTTACGGCATGGTCGAGGAAGCGATCGTCGGCGCGTGCCGCGGCCGCGATCAAATCGGGAACGGCGCGCACATCGCCAATCTGGCCAAGCGCGGTAGCAGCCTCGCGGCGCGCCGCGGGCTGATCTTTTTTGACCATGAGCAGCAGGCGATCGACTGCCTCACGATCGCGCGCCATTCCGACGGCGCGCGCGGCTGCTACGCGAACACGAAAGTTGGCGTCATCCAGCGCGGCGCGAACGCCTTCTTCGGCCCGCGGAGTGCCGATCCGATAGAGCGCCCACACGGCGGCGGCCCGCGCTTCGTACGAGGGAGAATGCCCGCGAACGTGCGCCAGTTCATCCACGGCCGGTTCACCGGCTTCGACCAGCAACTCCACCGCGCGGTCGCGCACGGCAGGCCGGGAGTCAGCCAGATGGCTGGCGAGATCGGCGGGAGCTTTTTCCGAGAGCTTGAGAGCTTCCCCACGCGCATCGCGAACGGTGGGAGCGCCAATCCTGCGGATGCGGTAAATGCTGCCCTTGATTTCCGGTTTCGCCACACGCGAGATTGGGCAGCCATGAATGAACCACGCGCCGGTATCCACCACCAGCAGGCTGCCATCGGCATCCTCCATGACATCGGTGGGATGGAAGTCCGGGTCAGCTGACGTGAGGAAGTCGCTGTCTTCAGTGCGGAACGTGGCGCCCTCGCGCGACAGAATATGGCGTTGCACGCGGTGTGGATTGAACTGGGCGCTAAACAGATTGCCTTGAAACGCGGGACCGAAGCCGGAGCCGCGATAGATTGCCAGGCCGGCGGGCGCGATGCGGGCGAACTTGGTCATGACCGGCATCAGGTCGCCGGTGCGTTTAAATTCGCTCACCACGGAATACGGTTTTGGATACACGCCGCCCCAGACCCAGTGCATGATGGCGTCGCGCTGGCCGTCGCGCGGATCCTGGAAATAGGTCATGGTGCCGAAAGTTTCTCCGGTCGGCAGGAAAACCAGCTCGACGGGATTATCGAAGCCGCCGCCCGATACCCATTCGAGACCCGTGCCGTCGGGGCGCACGCGCCAGATGCGCGAGGCTTGTCCATGGAATTCGCGGCCGTCTTTGGCTTTGATGTCGAACCCGTGCCGTCCATCGGTGAGATAGAGCCAGCCGTCGGGGCCGAAGAAGGGGCCGTGTAGACTGGCGGCATTGGACGAAAGATGCCAGCCGGTGACGATGACCTCGCGCTGGTCGGCCACGCCGTCGCCATCAGTGTCGGTCAGGCGGATCAGGTCTGGCGGAGCGGCGACGTACAAACTGCCGCGATACCACACGGCGCCCGCCGGCAGGGTGAGCTTGTCGGCGAAAACCGTGCTGCGATCGTAGACGCCATCGCCATCGGTATCTTCGAGCGTGCGGACCACGTAATCCGGCTTGGCGGCCATCTGGTCGGTGGTCAGCGTGTTTCCGGATGACTCGCATAAGAACAATCGGCCACGATCGTCGATGGTCCCCATCATGGGGTAATTCACGAGCCCGGCGCCGGCGACCTTTTCCACCTTGAAGCCGGAGGGTACATGGATCGCGGCAAGCCCGGTGGGCTGGACGTTGGTCGGGGCCGCGTCGCCGCCGGGAAGCAGCAGGAGTGCGGCCGCCACGCTCGCTGCGATGAGCGCCGCAATGCGGACCCGCGGATGACTATTCTTGAGTACCGCCGAAAGCATGGATGTCATGTTAGCACCAGCGCATCTTTAAATCTGTGATCGCCGCGTCTCGAACCCCGATCGCCTCCCTCTCAAACTCCGATCGCCTCCGTCTCAAACCCCGATCGCCTCCGTCTCAAACAGCAATCGTCTCCATCACCGGGGCGCAAAGTTTCTGAATCAGATCGGGATGGCTCACCGAATTCTGGAATGCCAAAAACGCCGCGCCTTTTAATCCGATGTCCAGGCCCAGGCTTGTGACCGAGACCTGGGTTTTTTTCACAAACTCGGGTGTGTGAGCGGCCAGTGCTTTCTTGATACGCGGAACCAGCAGATCCTCGCCTTGTAGCAAGTCGCCGCCCAAGATGATCAGGGCTGGATTGAAGAGCACGATAAGATGAGAGAGCCCCAGCCCCAACGCCTGGCTCGCCCGGTCAATCACGGCGAGGGCCACCGGTTCATTTCTTCGCGCGCTGTCGAATACATCACCCAGCCGCAGCTGGCCTTTCTCGGCCTCCGAGAGGCGCGACCTTTCGCAATACTGACGCAGAATACCCGAGCTGGAGGCGATCGCTTCGAGACATCCTCGCTTTCCGCAATGGCACGGATCGTCGGACGAGGCATCAATCGTGATGTGCCCGAATTCACCGGCCATGTGGTCGTCCCCTTCGAGATACCGGCCGTCCACCACGATCCCGGCGCCGACGCCTCTCCCGATCTCGATATAGATACAGTTGTCGACACCCTGCGCGCAGCCCAGCCACCGTTCGGCCAACACATAGGCGCGGCAGGCGGTTTCAAGCGACAACGGAAGTCGGGTCGCTTCCTTGAGCTTCTCGGCAAGCGGAAATCTGCGCCAGCCGAGATTCACCGCGGTGACGCGCCGGTTTTCATGAATGATGCCCGGGCAGGAAATCCCTACAGCCAGGAGACGCGAGTATTGCCACTCCATCAGATTGCGCTGCACCATTTCCATTCCGTGCAGAAGGTCCGCGACATCCACGCCCTTTCCAAACTCCAGCTCTTGTTCCCACCGGTACCGAATATCTCCGACCAGATTCGTCAGGGCATATCGGATGCGGGCCGTCTCGAGATCGACGGCGATGAAGTAGCCGGCCTCCGGGTTCAGCTTCAACACTTCGCGCCTGCGGCCGCCGCGCGATTTTAATTCACCAATCTTCAGCACCGTGCCCGAACTCAACAGATGCTGCAGCGCCTGGCTGACGCTTGCGGGGTTCAGCCCGGTGCTGCGGATGATTTCGTCGCGGGTAATCGCCGGCTTCGGATAAATCGTCAGCAGAATGCTCTTGAGCCACGGAGCCGGAATTCGAGACATGCAGCCTATTATGTTATTACTTCACAAAAGTATGTTGCACCTTTACTGGAAGAAATATTTTTTATGTCCAAAAGTTTGATCGGAGGGCCAGCAGCGAGATCTTCAGCGCGTGGGCCGATACTTTATTTACTTCGCGAATTTATCATTTGAAAAACGCCCCGATCTGTGCTATACGTCAATGAACCGATTCGCCGCAAGCTTCGTTGAGGAGGGGTTTATGCAATTGAGAATTACCAGGCTTCTGAAGGGCAAGATGTGTGCCGCGCTGTGGGTGCCGCTCATGTCTGTCTTGATCGCGACGTCTCTCATGGGGCAGGAAGGACTCTCCACACTCCGGGGAACGATCTCGGACAAGAGTGGCGCCGTGGTGGCGGGTGTCGCTGTGTCGGCCCGTGAAGTCTTGACCAACGTTGTGGCGCGAACGGTGACCAGCGATTCACAAGGCAACTTCGAGATGCCAGGGCTGAAGACGGGGTCGTATCAGGTGACGGCGTCGCTGGCCGGATTCAAGAAGTCCGTGGTGGACGATGTCCAGCTGCAAAGCAACCAGATACGGCGCATCGATATCACGCTCGAAGTGGGCGAAGTGGCGACGGAGGTTTCCGTGAGCGCCGCCGCGACGGTGATCCAGACCGAGCAGGCCACGATTGGCGCCGACTTCAACGCCGCCAAACGATATGCAGATCTGCCGATTCCCGGCAACGCCTTTTCCGGAACGTACGCGGTGCTGGCTGTGTTGCCGGACGTTCAGCGCGAGCCGGGTGATTGGGGTAGCCCGAGATTCGCGGGCCAAGGTGGAGCCCAGGTCCACCAGGGTCAAGACGGCATCAAGGAGGAGACCCTCAACAGCCAAACGATAAATATGGAAGCCGTGGCGGAGCTTAAAGCAGTCTACGTGAATAACTCAGCCGAATATGCGCGCGTAGGCTACTTCGACACGATTACCAAGAGCGGGACGAATGAATTCCACGGCGAGGGTTCGTACTACCACCGGAATTCCGCGTTGGGCGCGCGCGGGTTCTTCGAGGAAGAGAAAACCAAGGTCATTTACCACACCTTCAATCTCAGCGGCTCGGGTCCCATTATCAAGAACAAGACCTTCTTCTATGCCCTTTGGAACGGCGAACGCGTCCCCGGACATGCGCACTATGTGAGCAATGTTCCCACGCAGCAAATGCGGGACGGAGATTTCTCCCAGCTATTGCATCTGGATAGCCCAGTTGCGATCGTCGATCCGCTCACCGGGAATCCGTTTCCCGGCAATATCATTCCACAAGACCGCTTGAGCGGCGTTGCCCAAAAAGCGCAGGATCGGTTTTTCCCATTGCCGAACCGCGGTGGCGCGGACGCCCTGGTAAGCAATCTCGGGTGGACTTGGCTCCATCCCGACGACCAGTTCTATGCGGATGTGTTCTCGGTTCGGGTTGACCACAGGCTGAGTGCCAAGAACTCTCTCTATGGTAGGATTCAGGCCTACTTGCCCAAATACGTTCTCGGTGGCAATTACCCCACCACGGGTTGGACGCGCACGCGGCAGAGCTACTCCTGGGCCTTCACCGACACGCACGTGTTCTCGCCGACCCTGCTGAATTTGTTCACATTTGGCGGTAACCGGGACGGGATCAAGGACGATGAGAAAGTAGACGGGTATCAGCCCGGAACCGCATCCGCGATTGTGGAAGAAATCGGGCTGCAAGGCGTCAACCAGCAGGGTATTAAAACACCAGGCGGGTCCCCGGTTTTCAGCATCAGCGGATACGACAGCACAAGTATCCAACCGGGAGGATCCAGACTCGACAACAAGAACTTTACCTATGCGGATTCGATGACTTGGGCCATCCGAAAACACATCCTGAAGTTCGGTGGAGAGCTGCGGACCTACGGCAACTTCAACGGAACCGTCAGCAATGCCAATTACGGCAACTTTGCGTTCAACGGATCGTTTACGGGGAACGCCTACGCGGACTTCATGCTGGGGCTGCCCCTCAGCAGCACCCGTCTCAACCCGCTCATCAACAGACGGCTGTCCCAGAAAGAACTGGGCTTATTCATCACTGACACGTTCAAAGTCACACAGAAGCTGACTCTCGATTACGGGCTGCGATGGGACCGTTTCAGCGCCACTACGTATGAGGATGGCTTGATATACAACTGGGATCCCAAAACAGGCAATCTCATTGTGCCGCAGAAGGCCATGTCAAAGATCAGCCCGTTCTTTCCCACGACCATCAACATCGTCGCCGGCGATCCGGTGCCTGCGCCCGATCTAGGGAATTTCGTGCCCCGCATCGGCGCTGCCTACCGCCTAAACGACAAAACCGTCATCCGTGGCGGGTACGGCATCTTCAATGAGTTCCTGGGCCAATTTGCTCAGGTGCCGGGCGGCGGACCATTCGCTGTCAGCGAGACGTACTTCAACAGCATCGTGAATGGCGCGCCGCTGTTTCAGATGCCCAATCCGTTTCCTTCGGGAGGCGTCTCTCCGGACATTCCTTCCCAGGAAGTCAATGGTTATCCGCTGCACACCAAAAACGGGATGATCCACCAGTTCAACCTGACGATCGAGCGACAGTTTCGCGATATGGGATTCAGGCTCTCCTATGTGGGTTCGCGCAATCGAGGCATGAATTATGAGCTTGGCATCGATAAGCCTCAGCCCAGCCTGATCCCGTTCTCCGATGACCGCCGCCCTTATCCGCAATTCGTAGGCGCCAGCTACGCACGCTCGGATGGCCGGTCCAACTACGATTCTCTGAGTTTCAATGCCGAACGCCGCGTGGGATGGGTGGCATTCGACGCCCACTGGACCTGGTCGCACGGCATGAACGATTATCTGAACCTTGAAAATCCGTACGACACCAGGCTCTGGAACCGCGACCTGCTCGCCCGGCACCGCATCGTATTTAACACCGTTTGGGAGCTACCGTTCGGGCGCGGCCGGCGGTATATGAACAATGCGCCCAAGAGTGTGGACGAGATCCTCGGCGGCTGGAAACTGATCTGGGTGTCGTACCTGCAGACAGGCCAGTTCTTCTCACCCAGTTTTTCAGACACCGACCCTTCCAACACCAACTCTTTTGGTGGGCTTCCCGATCGCATCTGTAACGGCAACTTACCGGCTGGTCAGCGCACCGTCGAGCACTGGTTTGACACTTCCTGCTTCGTTGAACCTCCACAGGGCCGCTTCGGCAATAGCGGCGCCAACGTACTGGAGGGCCCCGGCCTGCACGTGCACAATGTGACAATTTCCAAGCGCTTTCCCATCACCGAGAAGGTGCATTTCGACCTCATGGTCATGGCGGGAAACATCTTCAACCATCCGAATTTTCAGTTCCCCGCTAGTGACATTTCTGTTCCCGGGGGCGCGGGCGTCATCAGCGAGACGCACGGCCTCTATTCCGGGGAGCGCGCCGGCCCGCGATCTATCGAATTGCGCGGACGCATCGAGTTCTGATGGACGTAACGGGCTGATAGCGCGCCGGGCGACACAAGTGTTCAACCGATGGTCGTTCTGGTTGACGATTTCAGTGTCGCTCGTCGCGTCGGCGGCCGCACCGCCGGCGGATAGCTCGTGGTCGCTCAAGCCTTATCGCGTACTCCTGGTGGTGGATCGCTGGGCTGATCCCGCGAGCCAGGTAATCGCGTCCGGCAAGGACCCTTTTCAACCGGTGGCCGCGCTGCTGAAGGCGTGGTCGGTTCCTTTCGATATATTCCGGCTGGATCAGCAGACATTTGGAGCGGGCTATCTGTTCGAGCGCTCAGGCCGCGTGCGCTATGGCGCGGTCGTTTGGCTGGCGGACGCCCCGTCCTACGCGAACAAGAACGTGGCGGGGCTGGCGGACGCCGTGGCGGCCGGTACTAGCCTAGTGGCGGTGGCGTCACGTTTTCAAGATCCGGCGCTCGAACAAATCCTCGGGCTGAAATTCAAAGAGAACTACAGCGCCACCGATTCGCTCGCGATGGGGCCCGCGCATTTCATCACGCGCGAACTCGCAGAGCAGAAGACCGCGAACTGGGAGTTTGGCGCCCGCCTTTGGGTCGAGCCGCAGGGAGCGCAGGTACTGCTCGGGCAGGGCCGGCATCCCGTGGTGACTGTCCACCAGCCCAGTCCGGACACTGCCGCTGTTTGGATGGCGGCGCCCAGCTTTGCGGCCCTGCGTGACTCGCCTTACTGGCGCAGTATTTTCTTTCGGGCTCTGGTGTGGAGTCTGGGATACGTGGTGACGCCCGACGTCGATTACCCGCATCGCATTCTACTGATGTGCGACGACTGGGGCGCGGCCGACAAATCGTTCCTCTCCTACTGGCGCTACCAGACGGTCAGCGAAGAGCTCATGCGCGAAAAAGTGATCCCGCCGCTGGCGCGCAGAAAGGCGGTTGTTTCGGCCAACGTGGTCACCGGCTTTGTCGACCGCAAGACTCACCGGGTTATGTCTCCGTGGGGCCAGAAATTTACAGATGCCTACGGTGTGCTGCAGGATTACCCGTCGACGCAACGGGCGCTCAAAGCCGCGGCGGCCGAGGGCGTTCTCGAAATCCAGAGCCACGGATGGACCCACATGCAGCCCGACCTGGACTCACCGCCGGGTCCGTGGTGGACCGCGGATCTGGAGGGCGAGGCCTCAGCCGGCGGCTGGTACGAAGAATTCGAAGACACGCGGCGTGGCACCGAGGCCCCGGCGCTCTCACAGCTCTTCATTCTGAAGCGCTCGCTCGACTACCTGCGCCAGGATTTCGACGCGCGGCCGCTGTCGGTGATCATTGGAGGAGGTGGCTGGTCGCAGTCATACCAGAACCACAGCGCCCGCGTGGCGGGCCAGGCCGGCTTTGGGTTGTTCGATATTAACGAGCGCTACTTCTATCTGGACCGCGACCTGGCCTTGGACATGGCCGGCATCTCCACCGGGAAGACGCACGCGTACGATCGTGAACTGCACCTGGAGCAATGGCCCCCGCATCCGGACGGGCCGGCGGTCATCATCTTTCACGATCGGGACATCTCGCTTCAGCATGATTTTGTCTCGCGCATGCTGGCGGCAATACCGAGTGAAACGGCGTTCGTCAGCATGAACCAGTACATCGGGATTTTGCACGCGGCCATCGACGCGCCGGCGTCGGAAGGCTGGCAATTGCAATTTCGTTTTGACGATCCTTATTGCGCTTACTTTGAGAAGCACCCATCATCCTGGCGGCTGGTGCTGGCGGACCGGTTGCTGGAAAAGATCAGGAGTGCGCGGGCTGTGACCATCGTGGTGGACAACCAGCCGCCGGTTCGGCTGAACGGGGCGAACCTTGGGCGCGAGCCAATCGTGTTCGAGATCCCGGCGGGTTTGGGCGCTCACACCTGGAAACTGGCGCCGGCGCAGTGACTATTGCCGTAATTATTTGACGGACTTACCCGCTCCCTCACTCAGATGCAGAATTTGATCGGGCTTGGTCACCGGCCATGACTCTTTCGCGCCCCCCGGCCAGGTGACAACGATCCTCTCGATGGGTGACTCCTTCATCCCCGCATCCGTTCCCAGGCCGAAATGGACTCGCGGGTCATGCGCGCTCAGATAGCTGCCATCGGTGCCTACGCGGCGCCAAAGCGGCGGCCGGCCTTTGCGGTACAAGGCGACACGAGCACCATACGCGTCGCGATTCGAGCGCACTCCCCGCAACAGTGCCTCGATCCAGTGATTCCGATTGCTCGTTTGATTGAGTAACAGTCTTACCGGGCCATTCGCGTCAGTGACTACGATGTCTATGTCGCCGTCGTTGTCGATATCGCCAAAAGCAGCGCCGCGCCCCACGCCAGAAACCTGAAACGCGGGGCCGGCTTGCACTGTTACATCGCGGAATGTCTTGCCCTCGTTGTGAAGAAGCTGGTTCGTCTGACTGTATGGGAAAGGCTTGCCTGGCTGTGAGTCTATGACTCGCACTTCTCCATTTGTTACGAAGAGATCCAAGCGACCGTCGTTATCGTAATCGAACCATAGCGTGCCGAAGCCAGTAAGTGGGAAAGTCGTGTGAGCCAGGCCGTAGAGATTGGTAACATCTTCAAAATTGCCGGACCCGTCGTTCTGATATAAGGTGTCTGGTTCGCCAGTCAGATTCGTAACGAAGATATCCTCGTCGCCGTCGTTATCGAAGTCGCCGGCAGTGACACCCATTCCGGACAGGGCTTTGCCGTCGGCGTTGTAGGCTGCCCCGGTGATGAGAGCCATGTCTTTGAAGGTTCCATTGTGCTGGTTGATCCAAAGATGATTCGGCGTCTTGTCGTTGGCGACATAGATGTCCATCCAGCCATCGCCGTTGAAGTCTGCGCACACGACTCCGAGTCCATTGCCCACCGACGCTCCGATCCCGGCTTTCTGCGTGACGTCCACGAAGTGCCCATGGCCATCATTATGATAAAGCTTCGACGACAGTGACTGGTAATCTCCTGGTCCGCAATACTCACGCCCGCCCGCGTAGTTATAGCACTTCTTATTACTTTGAACGGTAAATGCGTTATAGCGGGTCACGAATAAGTCAAGATATCCATCACGGTCATAGTCGACGAAAGCGGCGCTCGCGCTAAAAGAGTCTTCGCCAACTCCGGCCTTATCTGTTACATCGGTGAAAGTGCCGTCGCCGTTATTGTGATATAGACTGTTGCGGCCGAAGTTACTCACAAAGATATCGGGATGGCCGTCATTGTCGTAGTCTCCAACCGCCACACCCATTCCGTATGCGCCGTATCCACCGAGACCGGCCTGCTCGGTGACATCCACAAAGCGCAGCTTGCCCGTGGGTATTAGTTCGTTTCTGAAAAGACGGTTGCCGGGCCAATGCGTTTGCGGAGGGGGAAAAAGCGCATCTCGTAATGACTTCGACTTGTCGAGAATGGTTCCCTGCAAGACGAAAACATCGAGGTCGCCATCGCCGTCATAATCCAATAGAGCGACACCGGAACCCATGATTTCGGGTGTAAAGAACGATCCGGTGGCGCCAATAAAGTGCTGGAAATCGAGCCCTGTCGCTGTCGAAACATCTTCAAATAGCGCGGTCGTCTCCGCCGGATGTTGTGGCGTTCCGGACGCCAGCCCCCAGCCGATTACAAGAAAAGTAATGATGACCGATGACAGACCCGCGGCACGCCACCATCGTGTCATGGAGCTTTCGACAGACGAACCAAGTCCTGCTGGAGTTGCTCAGCCAATGCAGTCATGTTGCGCGACAACGCCCGCTGCCGGGCCTCGCGCGTGTAATGCGCGGCGTTCTTCAAGTCGCCCGCACGTTGATAGGCTGCCGCGAGGGCCTGCATGCAGATGGGAGTTTTGTCGTCTTCCACTTGGATGGTTTCCAGTAGCTGCGCGATCGCCTCGCTGTATTGACCCGTCCGGATCAAGCTGCGCCCGAACAGATAATGAGTCTGCCGGTTGGTGGGGGCGTCTTCGAGCGCCAGCCGAAAATGCTGCTGCGCTTCGGTCATACGGCCGGCTTCATCTAACAGTTGACCCAACTCAGCATGAGCATCCGCGTAGTGTGGGTTAGCCGCGATCGCTTTCCTGAACACCTCGTCGGCTTCGGTTGTCCTTTGCCGGCGCATTAGCAGCAGCCCCCAATTGTAGTAGGCTTCAGCCCAGCCAGGGTCCAGGGTGCTCGCCTCGCGGAAATGCTGTTCCGCCTTGTCCAACTGGCCCTGCTCGCCATACATGGCGATCAGATTCACATGCGCCATGATGAGGCGCGGATTCACTTGCAAAGCGGATTCAAACTCAGCAGTGGCCTCCCTGGTCTTGCCTTCCCGGGCCAGCGACGATCCTTTGGCGAAATGCGTTAGCCCGCCCGTGTAGAGCGCTTTCACTTCGTCCATCAGGGGATCTTCAGCGGGCTGCGTCGTTTCCTTGAAACGTTCATAGAGTTCCAGTTGCTCCCGCGCACGAGCCGCATCGCCGTTTTTCCGGTACGCCAACCCAAGGGCATAGTGAGCCGCGGCGTAATTCTGGAAGATCCCGCAGGCGCGACGATACGACGCAATCGCCGCAGGCCAGTCTCCGCGGGCGGCCAATACGCGTCCCAGACCCAGATGCCCCGCCGCCACGCGAGGATTCTGCCGGATCGATTCCTCGAAGACTTTCATGCTCTGCTGCGTATCGCCGGATTCAAAAAGCAACTGGCCCAGACGCACCCGCGCGGGAGTGTAACTCTCGTCGATTTTCAGCGCCTCGCGAATATGATTGACGGCATCCTGATTTCTGCCCAACCACGCTTCGATGTTCCCTAGAAAATAGACCCAGCGGAATGTGCGCGGCGCCAGGCCCCACGCCCGCCGATAACAGATCTCCGCCGGTTCATATTTTCCGTAGCATTGCAGAATCATGCCCAAACGGCCCACCAGCTCTGCATTGCGTTTATTTTGGAGAGCCTGCTCGTAGGCGGACCGGATTTGCTCTCCGACGGCAGGCTCGAATTCCTCCTGCCGAATCTCCTGTAGGGAGATCAGGTCCGGTAGAACTGCGCCCGGAGGTTGCGCACCCATCGCGATCAACGGCAGGACGATGGCGACGATCGCTGCCAGGACCAGATGTGGCAGCGCCTTTCCCAACCACTGTCGACTGATGTGCATGGAGGAGACGTGCCCAAAATCCTCTATTGGCGTCGATGTTAGCGAGCCGCTGCGCCAGTGTCAATCCGTTTCGCCGCTGGCAGCCAGGCTACAATATCTCAACGGCATGCGGACCGCTCGGCGAGTTTTTATCTGTACGCTGTTCGGCGGCATCGGGCTCTGCGCCCAGGGCCACCGGCCAACATCGGCCGCGGCCATGACGCACATCGGCAAGGGTTATGAGCTGGTGCAAAACGACCGGT
>Ga0310810_10000078_pt1 | contig 102327 bp, 89 predicted proteins | sample NCmetagenome_FD_207641 | JGI IMG/M metagenome (GOLD analysis project Ga0310810, IMG submission 207641) | Soil microbial communities from experimental microcosm in Duke University, North Carolina, United States - NC | ecosystem: Engineered > Artificial ecosystem > Soil microcosm > Unclassified ... | reverse complement strand
CACTTGTAGTGCCGGTTGATGGCGCTGTCGCCTCCACAGACTGCAGTTCGCCGGTTCCCGCGTGAGTTCGTCCCACTGTTGACGATTGTGGTGCAAGCGAAGGCGTTACAGTCTTGATTCCCGGCGACGCTCTTCTCGCGGGCAAGGATTCCCGCGTCACACGTTCACCGCACTTCCGACATCAGGCACATCAGATTGTTTTCGGAATCGCGGAATTCGTTGAGCCAAAGTTCGTGATCTGGCATTCTCGCCACCAGGTGAGGCTTATTCTCCATCTTGACGTTCTGGTGCATTAATCGCTGGTGCGCCGCCTGAATGTCATCAACCTTGAAATAGAGAATCGAAGAAGGATGGTCAAACTCTGCTTTTTCGGGCGGGCTCAGCATCAGCCGCACACCGCCACAATCGAAGAAGGCTAGATTTCCAGCGGTAAACAAATGTTTGAGGCCGAGCGTGTCGCGATAGAACTCGACGGCGCGGTTGGTGTCGTGAACATTGATGGCGATCTGGCCGATCTGCTTGATTCCTGCGCCGGACGTGGCTGCTGTTGTCATCTTTTAGTCCTCCAAGCGAATCACAGGATCTTTAAAGTCCAATATAGTTAGCATAGCTAACTAAGTTATGCAAGCGCAGTATTCGACACTAGAGACGGCGGACCGGCTGCATTCAGCGGCGATCCATTTGCTGCGAGGTTTACGGAAGCGCGATCGCGAGAGTGGAATAGGACCGGCGCAACTCTCGGCGCTCTCGGTGCTCGCCTTTGGCGGGCCGCGGTCGCTCGCAGAGTTGGCCGATGCCGAGCAAGTGAGGCCGCCTACCATGAGCCGGATCGTGGCTGCGCTTGAGCGAGCTGGGTTGGTTCACATCAAAACCGACAAAAGCGACCGCCGGGCGGTGGCAATCAGCGCGACAGAAGCTGGGGTGCGGCTCATGCAGCAAGCCCGTACCCGGCGGGTGGAGTCGCTGGCCCGGGCGCTGGCTGCATTGCCTGAGCTTCGGATCGAGCAGCTACGGCATGCTGCGGAAATGATTGAAGGTCTGAGCAGAGGGGTGTAGTGGCGCTGCCAGCGCGCGGGCAAAGAACCCTATTTCGACATGGCGCCGAGCGCAGCGCGGAACATGGCGTCGAATGAACCATTCTCTTTCAGAGAGACAAGCGCTTTCTCGGCCGCGGAGCGCTGATAACCGAGGTTCACTAGTGCCGAAAGCACATCCTCCTGCGTGGCGCTCAAGGATGGCACCACCTGCACTTGGTCGGCGCCGGCGGGAGGCAGTTTGTCGCGCAATTCCAGAACCATACGTTCAGCAGTCTTCCGGCCGATCCCGGGGATCTTAGTCAAGCGGGCGAGATCGTTGGCCCGGATCGAGTTCACCATGTCATCGGCGGGCATGCCGCTGAGGATCGTAATCGCCAGCTTCGGCCCGATCCCGCTCACTGTGATCAATTTCTCGAACAGGTCCTTTTCCTCGTGGCGCAAAAAACCGTAGAGCGCAAGCTGGTCTTCGCGTACGTGCGTGTGGATATGAAGGGCAACTTCGCTGCCGAGAGAGGGTAACTCCCCGAAGGCGGGCACGGAAATCGTGACGTCATAACCGACGCCGCCGGTCTCAACAATCACCAGGTTAGGGCGACGCGAGATGAGCTTGCCGCGAAGATGAGCGATCATTCTGGTTATTCTAACGTTGATAGCGGCCCATTTTCGCCTTCATGTGCAAGAACGTTCTTCTACGCATGTTCAACTTAAAGCCTGAGGCCTGGAGCCTGAGGCCCGACGCCTGAACCGCGCTTGCTGCTGGAAGGTGTTCATTCAACTGAGCTACAATCCGCCTACTGTCATTCAGCAAACAATTCTTCGCTTCGCAAGGAGCCGTCATGAAAACGCGCTTGAGTGTCCTGCTTTGCCTGCTGCTCGCATCCGCTTCGCTGCTGGCGCAAACCTTTCGCGGCACAATTCTCGGCAGCGTAACTGATCCGCAAGGCGCGGTTGTTGCGGGCGCCAAGGTTACGGTGCACAACGTGAATACCGGGCTGGAGCGCACAACCGAAACCAGCGCCGACGGGAGTTATTCGATCCCCGAGTTGCCGATTGGCACCTATACGGTCAGTGTTACCCAAAGCGGATTCCAGACGGCGGTGACCAGCAACGTGGCGGTGAACGTGGCGGCGGAGAAGCGCGTCGACGTGGTGTTCAGAACGGGACAGGTGAGTGAGAAGGTGGAAGTGTCGGGAGAGGCGCTGCCGCAGGTAGAAACCACGACCGATACTCTTGGCACCACTTTTACCGCTGCTCAGGCCGAGAACCTGCCACTGAACGGACGCGATTTTCAAAAAATGATTTTTCTCACTCCTGGCGTTTCCGGCTCTCCAGATCAGATCACTGATTCTCCGGGGTCCTTCGGGATCTTCTCCATGAACGGTGCGCGTGGACGTTCGAACAACTTCCTTCTAGACGGCACCGACATGAACGACGGATATCGGAACGATCCAGCCATTAACGAAGCGGGCGTGTTCGGAACGCCGGCGACAATTTTGCCGGTTGATGCGATTGCGGAAACTCAAATCAGCTCGAATTTTATGCCGGAGTACGGCCGCAACGCGGGCGCTGCGGTGAATATCGTCACCAAGAGCGGCACGAATGCCCTGCACGGATCAGCCATCGAATATTTTCGCAACAACGCTCTCGATGCACGCAACTATTTCAATCCGACGTCAAACCCCAAGGCGCAGTTTCACAATAATCAGTTCGGCGGATCGCTGGGTGGGCCGATTGTCAAGGACAAGACGTTTTTCTTTCTGAACTACGAAGCGCAGCGGGAAAGGGTGGGCGTGGTGACGCTTGCGACCGTGCCTACCGGGAGTGCGGCTGACGGATCATTGAGCCCGAATGATGCGAGTAATCCGGTGATTCAGCAACTCATTGCGCTTCATCCCTGGCCCGCGCCGAATCTCACGGGAAATTCCAGCGCCAATGCTTCGGTGATCTCGCCTTCCTACAATCGCCTCGATTCGATGATTGCGAAAATTGATCACAGCTTCAACACTTCTAACCTTCTGACCGGACGTTACTTCTTCGGAGACAGCTCACAGTCTTTTCCATTGGCGCTTACCGCCAGCGGCGGACAGCTTCCCGGATTCAACACGTTCACGCCGACCCGCGTACAACTGGTTTCGCTCTCGCATGTGTGGACGATCTCAGGTACTCAACTCAATGAACTGCGCTTTGGCTGGAACCGTTTCGCAGAAGATTTCTTGCCGGAAGACCGGCACTTCAACCCCAGCTCGATAGGTCTGATCACGGGTAATGGATTAGCGGATCAAGGCTTGCCCATCATTAACGTAAGCGGCTTTGCCCAGTTGGGCACGACGAGCGGCGACCCCCGCGGGCGCGTAGATAGCAACGATCAGCTGATTGACAACTTCTCGTGGAAGATGAACAAGCATGATTTCAAGTTTGGATTTGAGTACCGCCGCACAAGCATCAGGCAGTATTTCGATAAGTATTTTCGGGGAAAACTTTCGTTCAGCGATACCGCGACTGCGACAGCCCTCGAGAATTTTCTCTCAGGTACTCTGGACGACGGATTTGGCCACACATTCCAGTACGCGGGTAACTCACTTCGCCATACTGCGGAAAACAATTATGGCTTCTACCTTCAGGACAGCTTTCGCCTGACACCGCGCCTTACACTCAACTATGGCCTGCGTTGGGACTATTTCGGAGTGGTTTCAGAAAAGAACAATCTATTTAGCAGCGCGACGCAGTTTGTCGCGCCGAATGACCCCGTCAATTCGACGTTTACGCTCACGCAAGTAGGCCAGTCCGGATTGAGTCGGCTTTACGAGCCGGACTATAAGAATTTTGCTCCGCGTCTCAGTGCTGCATGGGACGTGAACGGGAGGGGCAAGACCGTAATTCGTGCGGGCTGGGGTATGTTTTACGACGCTTTTTCTCAAGACACATTTCTCGGACACCTGCCGTACCCGCCGTTTTATGACCCCGGTCCGGCGTACAATCCGGTTGGTCCAGCGCAGATCATTCCAGCCATCAATACTTCTGGCGTGATCCAGTCGGGCGTGCCTGTTTTCGACAGCCCCGGGTGTTTCAACTTCGAATGCGATTCATTCGTCGTCGATCGTCGCATCCGCACGCCATATATGGAAAATTACAACCTGAACTTTCAGCATCAGCTTTCCAACAAGATCGCGTTGCAAGTTGGATACGTTGGTTCTCAGGGGCACAGGCTCTTTCAATTTGTAGACCTCAATCAGCCAAGCCAGTCCGTGATCCAGTCAGACGACCTCTCCTGTGCATGTAATGACTCTTACGGCGTCCCCAGGGTCTTTGGCGGCGCGTTCGGTCTGAACAATCCGTACGCGACCAATTACCTATTGCAGGAACAATCAACTGCGAGCTCGAATTACAACGCGCTTCAAACCAGCCTACGCGTCAATGGATGGCGAGGGATAACGTCGATCGTGAATTACACATGGTCGCACTCGCACGATACCGCTAGCGACTTGGAAGATTTTGAGCCGAATGCGTCTCAGCCCTACGACAGCAATCGCCCGAACATGGAATACGGTAACTCGAACTTCGATGTCAGGAACCGCTTTACATGGATCTTCGGTTATGAGCTTCCGAAATTCGGAGCCAGCCGCCTCACGAATGGATGGGGTTTTACCAGCAGCTTAACTCTGCAAAGCGGGCAACCGTTCCAGTTCAACTACAACTTCGAAGACGATTTCAGCGGCGCGGGAGAAGGAATCGACCGTCCCGATGTGGTTGGGCCGATTGTTTATCACAAAGGTAACCCTTTCAACTATGTTGACCTAAGCGCCTTTGCCATCCCGTGCACCGTGAACGCAGGGCCAAGCGGGACCGCAGCCGACTGCGTTCCCGGCACTCGCCACTTCGGCAATGAGCGACGGAATTCGCTGGTCGGGTCCGACTACCGGAACTGGGACTTCGCGATCTACAAAAACACAGCCTTGACAGAGCGGCTGAACATGCAGCTTCGCGCCGAGTTCTTTAATGCTCTTAATCATCCAAACTTTGCCAGTCCCTTCCTGCCATTGTTTATCGCCGACCCAGGCCAGCAAGGATTCGCTCTGAACGGCGCGGGGAATCGAGAGGTTGGTACGGGCGGATTTCAACTCGGCGCCACCGGCGACGTTGGCATTGGCAACCCATTTCTCGGTGGCGGTGGGCCTCGGGGGATTCAGCTAGCAGCGAAGTTTACGTTCTAACCGTTAGTTCGGGTGCTGCTCTTAAGAGGGCCAAACCCGGACACTTATTTGCCGATGCAGAAGCGGCTGAAGATCAGGTTAAGGATGTCGTCGTTTGTGGTGGCTCCGGTGATTTCATCCAGGGGACGCAGAGCGCTGTAGAGGTCGAGCAGCAGCATCTCGTGCGGGACCCGGTTGTGGACGGCGCGCTGTGCGGCGTCCAGTCCTGCGAGAGAATCGCGCACCAGAGATTGATGCCGGGCGTTGGTCAGAAATCCGGATTCGGACAGCGACACGCCGTCGCCGGTCACGTGCCGAAGAATGGCTGCGCGGAGTTCGGGGATGCCTTCGCCGGTCAGGGCCGAAGTGCGGAGCGTTTCCGGCCTTTGCGGTTTATCTGTAGTCCCAAGGGGACTTCGGTCCTCGAGTTCCACTGCCTGACTCAGGCTGGTTGTGATTTCATCGTGAGCAAGGTCAGCCTTATTCTGCACGACAATCCCGCAGCGCTCGAACGCTTGCTTCACTAGTTCCTGATCTTCGTCCTCGTCCGGTTGAGTCGCGTCGAGCACAACCAGAACCAAATCTGCGTCGGCCAGGGCTTCCATGGATTTTTGAATGCCGATGCTTTCAGCTTCATCGAGCGCGCGGCGGATGCCGGCGGTGTCGATCAGTTTGACTGGAATTCCTCCGATGGAAACGGTTTCAGTAACCAAGTCGCGGGTTGTGCCTGGAGTTGCGGTGACGATGGCACGCTCTCGCTCCACAAGACGATTGAACAAACTGGATTTGCCAACGTTGGGGCGGCCGACGATCGCAAGCGTCAGGCCTTCGTGGACGATCTTGCCGTAGGCGAATGAACGTGCGAGTTCGTGCAGAGGCTCTTGTATGCCAACTATGTGCTGCAGGATCTGATCCGCCGGCAAGACTGAGACATCATCTTCAGCGAAGTCGATTCCTGCTTCGAGCAGCGCGATGAGTTCGACAAGCCCTTGCTTGATTGGCTGCAGGCGGTGCGAGAGCGCGCCCTCCAGTTGCTGGGCGGCGATCTTCGCCTGATAGAGGGTTTGTGATTCGATCAGATCGCGAACCGCTTCGGCCTGGGTGAGATCGATGCGCCCGTTAAGAAAGGCGCGCATTGTGAACTCGCCGGGTTCGGCCAGGCGTGCACCGCGTTCTAGGGCGAGTTCGACAATGTTGCGCAGAACGACCGGCGATCCGTGGGCGGAAATTTCGATGATGTCGTCGGTGGTGTAGGAGTGAGGCTTGGCGAAGTAGGTAACGACGACTTCGTCGATGCGCTGGCTCGATTGTTTGTGTGGGTCCGAGCCACACGGTTCGATGAGTTCACCAAAAATCGTCCGGCCAGGTTCGAGGTCATGCCTCAGGCGCAGCAGCGGTTCGCCAACAGCTCGCGCTTCTGGACCGGCAAGGCGCACAACCCCGATCCCCCCGCGACCGGGAGGCGTGGCGATGGCGACGATAGTGTCGTCAAGATTCATTTGGTAATTTTGTAATTTGGTGATTGGGTAATTTAACTGCGCAAGCAACTGTCGGTTTCAAATTACCAAATTACAAAATTACCCAATTACCAAATTTTATTCCCGCCCAGTACAATCAAGCCTTCCCTATGCCTGACGTTCGCCGTGGTCTGATAATCGTAAACACTGGTCCCGGAAAGGGAAAGACCACTGCCGCCATGGGCACGGCTTTGCGGGCGGTCGGCAACGGCATGCGGGTGCTGATGCTGCAATTCATCAAGGGCTCGTGGCACTACGGCGAACTGGACGCGGCGAAGGCCTTCGGCGAGAAGTTCATCATGAAGCAGATGGGGCGCGGTTTCGTGAAGGTAGGAGCCGAGAAGCCTGATCCGGAAGATGTGCGCATGGTGGAGGAGGCCTGGGCAGAAGGCGACCGCGCGATCCAATCGGGCGAGTGGGATCTGGTGATCCTTGACGAGATCAATTATGCGATCAGCTACGGCATGCTAGATCCGGCGAAAGTTATTGAAACGCTGAGACATAAGCCGGAGATGGTGCATGTGATCTTGACGGGACGCAACGCACATCCGACAATTGTCGAGCTTGCCGATACCGTGACGGAGATGCGCCAGGTAAAGCACGCCTACGAAAAAGGCGTGCTGGCGCAGAGAGGAATCGAATACTGATTATGTAATTGGGTAATTTGGTAATTGTGTAATTTGAAATCTGAGCCCTGCTGGTTTTCAATTACAGAATAACCAATTACAAAATTACTCAATCCGCTATGGCTTGGTTCAAAAGACAATCCGGCGAAGTCGATGCTTCGGGCGAGAAGAAGGTCCGCACCGAAGGCTTGTGGGTGAAGTGTGAGAGCTGCCGTCAGATCATCTGGAAAAAAGATCTCGAGGACAACTTAAATGTTTGCCCGAAGTGCGACAAGCATTTCCGCATTGACGCCCGGACGCGTCTGGCAAACCTGTTCGACAACGGCGAATACGAGACCTTCAGCGATAACCTGGCATCCACCGATCCGCTCAAGTTCGTTGACTTAAAGCCATACGTCGAGCGACTGAAGAAGGCGCAAGAAGAAACTGGGCTGACCGATGCTGTGATCAATGCGCGTGGCAAGCTGAACGGGCGTGACGTGATCATCAGCGCGATGGAATACAGTTTCATCGGCGGAAGCATGGGCGCGGTGGTGGGAGAGGTCATTACGCGCGCCATCGAGGAAGCGCTTGAGAAGAACAAGCCGCTGGTGATTATTTCTGCTTCCGGCGGGGCGAGGATGATGGAGGGCGTGCTGAGCCTGATGCAGCTCGCAAAGATTTCCGCCGCGTTGGCGCGACTGGATGAGGCGCGCGTGCCATATGTTTCCGTTCTTACCGACCCAACGACTGGTGGAGTTACGGCCTCGTTTGCCATGCTTGGCGACCTGAACATCGCGGAACCCGGGGCGCTTATTGGATTCGCCGGTCCGCGCGTGATCGAGCAGACCATTCGCCAGAAACTTCCGCCTGGATTTCAGCGGAGCGAATTCCTTCTCGAGCACGGAATGCTCGATGCGGTCGTGCATCGCAAGGAACTGAAGGCGTATATCGCGAGGGCGCTGGAGTTCATGATCCCGTCGTCGGTCGTCGGCCTTCGGTCATCGGCTTAGAACCCTTCCCATCATTTCGCTCCGGCATCGCAGTAACGGCATAGGCTTCTTCCATCAGCACTCTGACTGATAATCTAGTGAATGGCCGACGACCGACGACAACGTCCCTCGGCAGCCGATTATCTCCTTCATGCCTGGTTCCTACGAAACCGCGCTTGCCCGCATGTATGCGCTCGGACACGAATTGGCGCAGACGCCGTCGCACAAGTTCGATCTGGCGAACATGCGAGTGCTGTTGGCCGCGCTGGAAAATCCTGAGCGGAAATTTCCAGGCGTTTTGATCGCGGGGACGAACGGCAAAGGGTCTACCGCTGCCACACTCGCATCGATTTTGCGAGCTTCCGGACTGAGCACCGGGCTCTACACGTCGCCCCACCTGATTCGCATCAACGAGCGAATTCAGATCAACGGAGAGCAGATCGCAGACGACAAGTTCGCTCTGCTGCACGATCTGGTGGATCGCACGGCGGAGCGACTGGTTGAAGAAGGCGAACTGCCCTGGCATCCGAGTTTCTTCGAAATGCTCACCGCGATGGCGTTCGAGCACTTCGCAACCGGCAAAGTGGATATCGCAGTGCTCGAAGTTGGCATGGGCGGGCGCCTGGATGCAACCAACGTGATTGAGCCGCGAGTCAGCGTGATTACTGACATTTCGCTGGATCATCAGAAATTTCTGGGGAACACGATTGCCGAAATTGCTCGCGAGAAGGCCGGAATCATTCGGCCGGGCGGGATCGTCGTGACATTGCCGCAGATGCGCGAGGCGAATGACGTCATCGGCGAAGCGGTTTTGGAGCGGGATGCGCGGGCCGTTAGTGCAGCCCAATATGTGCCGCCGGTCTCGCCGAAAGCGGAGGCTTATATTCAAAAGCTTTTAACCGCAGAGATCGCAGAGGCGCACGCCGAGAACCCAGAGAAGACCAACGGCGAGTTGGTTTCGCGATATCCGCTGCAGGTCATGGGAAAAGAGATTGCGGTTGAGACTCCGCTTGTGGGACGGCATCAATTGCGCAACGTTGCACTCGCGATTGCGGCGGCAGAGGAACTTGCTTCGCAGGGATTTTCCGTTTCGGCGGAGACGATCGAACGCGGGATCCGCGAGACCCGGTGGCCGGGACGGTTCCAGGTAGTCCCGTCCGTTTCTGCCGGTTTTAATTCAGATTTTGTGTTTGATGTCGCCCACAATCCTGCGGGAGCGTGGGCGTTGCGCTCTGCGCTCTCCACCTGCTTTCCGGAGCGACGGCTGATATTTATCTTTGGCGCAATGCGCGACAAGGCAGTCGGCGAGATTGCGGAAATCCTGTTCCCTTTGGCGGAGCGGGTGATCGTGACGGCAGCCGACAATCCGCGTTCAGCGACTGCTGAGGAAATACGATCGTCAGCAGCGAGGTCAGGTGCGGAGATGGAACTCTCTGGCAGCATAGAGCATGCGATTGCCATCGCTGGGAAACTGGCTTGCTCGGACAGGAATGTCCAGGCCACACGGTCGGTGCAGGCGCCCGTGATAGTAGTTACCGGTTCAATCTACGTTGTGGGCGAAGCGATGCGGGCTCTGGGAGTTGGCGCTGATGCAAAATAGTACGGTGATTGCACCGCAACAGGAGCGGCCTCCAGCCGCAGCACCGATTCCAGCCCGGAAATACGGCATCCTCAGCCGATTGCGTTCCTATTTCTTCTTCAATCCTTTGATCTGGGGCTATACAGTCTTTTTTTGGCTGGCGTCGATCCCTTTCGGATTCTTCGACAAAGACGGCCGTCGGCTGCACGGGTTCGCGCGCGCCTGGTCGAAGGCCATTATGAAAACGATCTTTTCCCCGTTCCGTGTCATTGGGTTGGAAAAGATCGATACCAGTAAGCCGCAAGTCTATGCCGTAAATCACGGCTCCGCGCTCGACATCCCGGTACTCTATGCGTTTCTGCCGTTTCAGTTCCGCATCTTGTTCAAGAAAGAACTGTTGTCCTATCCCATTGTGGGTTGGCATTTGAAACGATCAGGGCAGGTTTGTGTTGACCAGCAACACCCGGCGCGGTCGGTGGCCCACATTCGCTCGGCGCTCAAGACGCTGAAAGCCGGAATGCCTCTCGTTATTTTCCCGGAAGGTGGACGCACTTCCGACGGGCGTATCCAACCCTTCTTGCCGGGGGCATTTTTTCTCGCGATCAAAGCGCAAGTAGATATAGTGCCGATTGCGCTGATCGGGATGTACGATCTTCTGCCGATGAACACCTACCACATCAAGTCGAGGCCTCTCGAAATGCGAGTGGGTGAGCCCATTTCGACCACCGGCTTGACGTTGAGGGACATGGAGCGACTGTCAGAGACAGTTAGAGCCAGCCTTGGTTCTCTGTGTGGTAAGAACCTCGCGTCGTCCCATTCGTTTTGATTTATCTTCAAAGCCGCGTCCAGTAAGGATTCACGCGCGATTTTCACAGGCTGGAATAATACGCTGCAAACGTTCTTGCGGGCGAATCCATCAGTGAACCGCGTAAAATCGCGATTGCTCAGACCCATATATCGTTCACATCGTATGTGTCTGCACTATTTTTGCTGCACACCCCTGTGAACAGTGTGCACTCCATTGAATTCAAAGCACATACAAATTCGCTTTTTCTATTGACCCAAAAAATAGAAGGTGTAAAACACAATTGTTCTTTGACAGTTTCTGAAGTTTTTCCGGTTGGTGCGGCGTCCGGGGGCCAAGCGAGATCACCTTCGGCAGACCGCAAGAGTGAAGCGTAGGAAGATTGGGCAACCAATTGATCTGGCGCCAAAGTCTTGCAGGATGACCGACGGAGGGTCAGTAAGGCTCTATAGCAAAGCGCTGGTCGAGGAGAACAAGAGACATCGTCAAAGGCAGGATAGAGTCCCGAAGGCGTTGAACTGATTTATCCGGTTGGCGGTAAGCCCGGAGCCCGAGTCACGATCGCCGGTCACGATCCGCAAGGATAGTGATCAATGCAGGTCGGCAAGGGTCTAAAGCGAGCTACTGGCCGAGACGAATGAGATCAACATAACCGACGGGACTCTTATATTTTTGTGCCGCGTTTCATCCCGCCCTGCATAAACTCCCACGACGGATTACTTAAACACCAGTGCGCGATCCAATCCCGCGAAGTGCACTTCCAGCAGCGGGCGGGAATTTCCGCCGCCGTTCTCATACACATATTCGTTGTGAGCAAATTTTTGCGGGCGGTTCGACCAGCTGGCATTAGCGCTCGCGATCAGAGAGCCGTCCTGCATGAACTTTACTTTCGCTTCTGAAACGTAAGTCTCCCAGGTGATGCTCAACTCGCCAACCGGCAGCCTGGACCCACCCACCGAAAGGTTTGAGCGGAAGGCGAAGCCCCGGGAGCCTTCGTTCGAAGGGCAACGCTTTGATCCCATTGGTGGAGAGATCGCCATGAATCTTCTTTTCCTCGGATTCGGTTCAGGTAAGGGCCGACCAGCACCTGGTAGGAACTCATCCAAAGATGGCCTTTATTGACAACATTCGAACGCATGCCGAGCTGGGTTACGCGCTCACTGAGGTCTTGCGCCGCCTGCTGCTGCCTGAACTTCCCGAGATCGAAAAAGTGCTGCAGCGGAAGGGCCGGTGCGGCCGAAACACTCGACACCTGAACCTGATGGAGGGGTTCGCGTGGGGTAGGCAAGCCCGTGGATGCAGTGGCCGGTGGCGGAACAGCAGTCGGGGCGAGGGAAATTGGAGCGGCGGAGGCCACCATTCCGGCATTTGGTGGAGCGATATGCTGCGCGGATGAAGTGGCATTTTGCGGCCCTGATTCACTGCTAACACGGTTCGTTTTCAACGATTGGGCATCTGTAGGCAACGGCGAACTCACGACTGGCCTTCGCGCGTTTTCCGGAGTCTTGCCGGTTTCACTATGGGGTGGCGGAAAGATTTGCACCACATCCTGAAATTCGGGATCGCTTTGTTGAAGCTTACGATGCGCTGGCACGCCGCCGGGGGTTGCCGTGACTAGAACCGGTGTTTGGATCGAAGGCGAGGGCGGCGCAATTGTGCCGGCGGTCTGGGCAAACGAGGGCGTGGCGGATTTCGTGGGCGCTTTAGACGCCATCTTTTCGCCGAGCCGGATCAGCGATTCGCCGAATTGCTGCCGGTGCGCGTACGTGAAAGCGAAGATCAAGCCTGCGAGCATGGAAACCAGGAGACCGGTAGCCAAGCCGGCTGAGAAACCGCTGAGTTTCAGGCGAACTTTTGTCCACCGCGGAGAGAGGTCTTCGCTCGTCGCAACTCTCGGGACAAGATTTCGCACCTTCAAATTCGGAAAGGCACGCAGAAATACCGCACCCAGGCTTGAGCTTCGGCTTATCTCAGGTTCTTGCGCCTGACTCGCCCAATTTGTAATTTGCTCGCGAGCTTCGCTGGTGAGGGTGGTGAATCGCAAGCCGCCGATCTTCTGCACCTCGTCGGTCCAGACGAGTTCTCCACAGACGTCAATTCGCCGGTTCTGCTCCTTCAAAGAAAAGAGCACTTGACCGTTCTTCTCGACGGGAGCCATGGAGTGAAAGGCGAGGCCTCCGTCCGAGACATTCAGAACGATGCCCCCATTGTCCGGTTCGATGTGGATGTAGGCAAGTTTTTCCAGTTTGGTGCGAGGAACCTGGCGGCGCTCGGTCGCAGACATGGATACACCATCACAGAAGATTGCGACGAATGAGGCGTGTGTTAAAGGATCAAGAACGAGTGAAGAGAGCGGGTGCGGCTCAACTTCGTGCCGAGAAATATACACTGGAAACTGCTGCAGCACAAGAATTTCCGCTGCGCCGAAAGCCGCGCCCAACGCGGAATTCGAGGGTAACAGTTACGAAAGGGCAAACTCACTTTGGCGTAGCCGCATTAAGAGCCGGTGCGATGATTGGCGCCGTGGTGCGCGCAGGCCTGGCGATTTCTGCTAGCGCAGGCGGCATCCAACTTCGGATTTCGTGCACGAACGGTTTCACGGCCTGTTCCCCGAGTGCAACCAGGTCGGCACTTCGTTCGAAATCGTCATACCGGTAGCCGGTGACATCCGGTTCGATCACCAGATCGGCACAGCTTTTCGATTGTTGACAACTCATATCCTGTGCGATCGAGAAGCATTGGCCGATCACATCGAAGATATGTTTGGGCCCATCCTTTTCCGACCAGCGGCTTCGCAAGCTAACGGCGATGACGCGATCGGCGCCCATTTCACATACCGGCTGAGTGGGAAGCGAATGAGCCAGCATGCCATCGACGAGCAAACGCCCATTGACCATCACGGGGAGAAAAACACCGGGATAAGCGCAACTGGCGCGGACCGGATCGGCAAGCGGGCCGGAGCGGAAAACCACGCCGTCACCGGACGCGAAGTCAGTTGCGGTGATGGCCAGTGGAATGCGAAGTTCTTCGAAGGTTTTTACCTTCAAAATACGATTGAGAAAGCTGATCATCCGCTGGTTGGTGGCGAAGCCGTAGCGGGAGAGAGTCCACCGTGCGAGGTCACGGAACCGCACGCGGGCAGCGATCTCTTCCAATTCCGACGGCGTTACTCCGCTGCAATAAGCAGCGCCGATCAACGCCCCGACGCTGGTTCCCGCAACAAAGCTGATGGGAATATTTTCTTTCTCGAGAGCGTTCAGAACACCGACATGGACGATGCCGCGCGCAAAGCCGCCGCCAAGGGCGAGCCCAATTCCGATCGGTCTTTGCTGGATTTGAGGGTCCGGGATTCCAGCGATACCTCGGCCTAGCTCCCGTACCGAGCGGACGATCCGTCGCAAGCCCTTCATGGCCATGATGGCCTCCCGGCTTACCAGTTCCATCCGGCGAAAGCCGCGCCGGAAGGGGCACTCACCCTAACTACTATCCAGCAACTTAGATGCCGCATTCTGCGGAAATCCTTATCTGTAGGACTCTGTAGAACGCACGCGGAGGTTACCTTAGCCTCCACTTTCTTCAACACGTGACGAACCCCTTTGTTCCTGATAATTTGGGGCGATGTTACGAGAGATTTCAGCTGGTGGCGTGGTCGTTCAAAAGGCAGAAAATGGCTGGGAGATCGCGGTGATCGAACCTCAGCGGGAGCCGGAATCGAGTCTTAAGAATGACAAAAAACGTCAAAAACAGCTTCTGGCCTTGCCGAAAGGATTAGTCGATCCGGGAGAAAAGGCCGACGAGACGGCAATCCGCGAAGTCCGCGAGGAGACCGGCATTATCGCGACAAAGCTGGCCAAACTCACTGACATCAAGTACGTGTACATTCGCAGTTGGGGAGACAAGCAGCGCGTTTTCAAAATTGTAAGTTTCTACTTGCTGAAATATCAGTCCGGTGAAATTGACCAAATCAAGCCGGAGATGCGAATCGAAGTGAAGCAGGCGCTTTGGATTCCGCTCGTGGGTGCTGAGCGCAAGCTGGCTTACAAAGGCGAGCGCGAGGTGGTGAAGTTGGCGCAGGAATATTTGCAATCCCACACAGAGGAGGGCCGGTAATGGCAGTGGCGCGGATCAAACACGTCGAACAGCACTTTACTTCCGGAAATTTCGTGCGCGATGTGGTCATCGGCATGTCGGACGGGCTGACGGTGCCATTTGCCCTGGCGGCGGGCCTTTCAGGGGCAGTCGCCAGCACACGGCTGATCACGGTCGGCGGTCTGGCCGAAATTGCCGCAGGCTCAATCGCCATGGGACTTGGAGGATTTCTTGCCGCGCGCGGTGACGCCGAGCATTACGAGCAGGAGAAGACGCGCGAGTATCGCGAGATCCAGGAAATTCCGGAAGAAGAAGTCGCCGAAGTCAAGCGGGTTTTTCAGAACTATGGATTGCCGGCGCAGGATAGCACTCGGGTAGCCGAGGCGCTGAGTAAACATCCTGATGCCTGGGTGGACTTCATGATGCGGTTTGAATTGGGATTGGAAACGCCAGACCCGAAGCGCGCATTGACCAGCGCCGGAACAATAGCGGGATCCTATATCTTTGGCGGCCTGATACCGCTCTCGCCCTACGTCGTACTCGCTAATGCCCGCCGAGGCTTGCTGGTTTCAGCGGTCATTACCTTGGCAGCGCTCGCGATCTTCGGATTCATCAAGGGCAGGTTCACCGGCACGCGAGCTCTGCGCAGTGCAATGCAGACTGTAGTCATTGGGGGCGTAGCGGCCGCAGCAGCGTTTGGACTTGCCAGGCTGATTGCGTGAACTCCGGTCAGGAAACCGGATCGCCGTTTTTAGGGTCGAACGCTTCATGTCGGAATCTGGAGTGTCTCTTTTCTGACGAGCTGGCATGCGTCAAGATGACCGCATGAAGTTATTCAGGGTCATCATCTGTCTTTGCTTCTTAACGCCTACATTGCACTCCCGAACCGTGCGTCATTCTTCCCGTGCCATGCTGGATCCCGCGTACAACTCGGCACTAGCCGCCGCAAACCGTTTTCTGCATGCCTGGCAAATCCAGGACCACGAAGCAGGGATTCTTATGCTGGCGGATTCGGGGCGCCAAGGAGCTTCACCCGAATCGCTTCAGGCATTCTTTTCGCCCGGCCCCGATGCAGCTTATGAGATCGCGCATGGTGAGCGCGTGAAACCGGGCGAGTACGAATTCCCTCTGGTGCTGTTCGGAGCGTCCGCCGACCCGCATCCCCGATGGTGCAAGCTTTTGATCGTGCGCACCGGCAAGAGCGATTGGGCAGTCAAGAAGCTGCCTTAATACGTCCCTTTCGGACTAAACCTCAGGTTTGAAATTGCCGATGGGAACGCTGAGGCAATCATGCGTGCTGCGGCTTTCCTGTTTGTCTGCTATTCACTCGCGTTCGCAGGAACCGAACACTTCCTGGTGATAAACGGTGAAGTATCCGACAGCCAGTGCGCCTTCAATGTCCACTCCAACGGAAGCTCTCATGATGACGTAATCAGGAGCAACGTTCTCGGGCATACGCCAGAAGAGTGCACGCGAAACTGCGTCCGCCTCGGCGGAAAGTATGTGCCGGTTGATACCGTCCATAAAAAGGTGTACCACCTGTCGAATCCCGAAATCGCACAGCCGTTCGCAGCGAAAAAAGTACGAGTGAAAGCCACGCTCGCAGAAAACGACGTGCTTTCCATCGTTTCGATTGAGCCGCAGTGATCAAGAGAAAGGCCGGCCTCATCCACTACCGGTGGTTCGCGCTGAGCATATTCACGGTGCTCCTCCATGCGCAGTCACTCCGTGAAAATGCTCGGATGATCGACTCGCTCAAAGAGCTCCCAGTCGGCCTTGGAGTCTTGCCGCCGCCTGCCATTCCAAAAGATAATCCACAAAATTCAAAGAAGATCGAACTCGGCAGACGCTTGTTTTTCGACAAGCAGCTTTCGGCGGACAACACGATTAGTTGCGCCAGCTGCCAGGATCCCAAACATGGATTTTCGGATGGATTGGCCCGCGGGGTTGGATTTCACGGCGCTCAGACGCTGCGCCACACGCCGACCGTTTGGAACGCTGCTTACAGTTCCTCGCAATTTTGGGACGGACGGGCCACAAGCCTGGAAGAGCAGGTAAACGGGCCGATGTCATCGGCTACGGAGATGAACTCTCCCGAGAAAAGCTCGCTTGCCGGCCGGCTTGACGCAGACGCGTATTATCACCGCAGCTTTCGTACAGTCTTTGGCGAACCTCCGAACCAGGCGAACGTCATGAAAGCGCTGGCTGCGTACGAAAGAACATTGGTTGCACGGTACTCGAAGTTTGATCGATATGCGCGCGGCGATAAGAACGCGTTGAATCTGCACGAAAAGAACGGCCTGGTGCTTTTTATCGGAAAAGGGCGTTGCGCGCGCTGCCACAAAGGTCCAAATTTTAGCGACGGCAAATTTCAAAATATTGGGGAAGGCAACGAAGACGACTCGGGACGTTTTTCTGTTACGCACGAAGAGGCTGATCGTGGTGCGTTCAAGACCGCAGGCCTCCGCAACGTTAAGTTGCACCCTCCTTACATGCACGATGGCAACCTGCCAACGTTGGAAGCGGTCATTGACTACTACGATCGCGGAGGCGGTGCGAGACCCGGCAAATCACCGTTCATTATGAAAATTGGACTGACCGCAGGTGAGAAGCGAGATTTGACTGCGTTTCTCAGGGCGTTGACAGATGAGTCGAGCCCGAGGCACTGACGTTTCTTTTACTCGGATGGCCGGAAGCGCAAAACCGCGACAAGAAAAGGTGCGTGGGCCAATAAATCGCAACTGTGACTACCACGAGATAGGCGATCACATAGAGCCAGCCCGTGACCGCATGCTGTTCGTGCCGGATTCCTCTTGCCCAGTTCACGTTAAACTCCGGGCGCCACAGATGGCAGATCGGAACCAAAATACAAGCCGTGACCGTCTGCAGCCTCCACGCTCGGCGATCGTAGCCAAGCCGCTTGACGGCCCAGAGAAGCAGCGGCGGAACGATCAAGTGATATAAGCCTAAAAGCCGGATCGGCAGAGCAATGTTCGCATCGAACATGTATTCTGTGCCGCCGATGAAGTGCTTGCCGAGCAGGAATGCAAAGATGAGGTCCACTGAATAAAGGATTTGCACCACAAGCAGGCCGACCGCCTGCCACGAAAAAGTCAGTGGACTCTCGAGCCAAAGTGCGAGCGCAATCAGGATATTCCCCACATCGCAGAAAAAGAGAAAGTTCTGCGCGCCATACTGCTTCCCGTAAACCGGCGCCCAGATCAGGACCCACGCGGTCCATGCGATCTTCAGCCAAAGCGGGATGAGGTGGCGCGTCGCCACCCCTTTGCGCATTGGTGCAATTACATCAGTAACTTGCTGGTACATACCGGGGTACCTACCATCGCTGCATGAGCTATAAGTCCCTGCTTTTCTGCCCAGATGAGAAGGCCGCCAGGCTCGTGGCCCAGGTGCTGAACGAACTCGAATTTACGGTCACGCTTGTAAATGATGCGCAGCAGGCCGCGCACCGTCTGGCTGACGAGCATTTTGACGCGCTGGTGGTGGATATCGCAAATGAGCAGGACGCGGCTCTGTTATTCAAGAGTGCCAGGGAATCGGAAGTGAACCACAGTGCGCTGTCGGTCGCGGTGGTCGAAGGACAGGCAGGAGTGGCGAAGGCATTCCGCATCGGCGGGAACCTGGTCCTGACGAAGCCGATCAACATTGAGCAATCCAAGGGGACGTTGCGCGTCGCGCGCGGATTATTGAGAAAGAATGAAGCGAAGCCGTCGGCCGCGGCAACGAAGCCGGTCGCCGTTGAGTCCGCACCGATGCCATCTGCGACGGTTTCTCCAGCTGTGGCTGCTCCCGCACCCATGTTTTCCGCAGCACCGGTTCCGGCTTCGCTCTTGGCGAAGCCCACAACGCCATCGGTTGATGCGCCATTCTCCAGTCTGGAAGTCGAGGAGGAGCCGGCGCCCGCGCCGGAGGCTGCAGAAGCAGCTTTACTTGAATCCATGCAGGATCCGACGGGCGCGAAAGCGGCCGGCGTTGAACAGACCTGGACGCCGACTCTGAAGCGACCCGCCGAGCCAATTGCAGCTAGTACCACTTCAGGCGCCGGTGCCGCGGTTGCGCCTGCGCTCGAAAAGCCGGCAATCGAAATCAAGGCTGCGGCGCCGCTCGCATCGCACGAACCAATCACAGCCGACTTAGGCGCGAAGGAAGAGTTCGAAGCGGCAGCGGTGCCGGTGCCGGATTTTTCCTATAGCCAGGACTCAGGCAACACGAAAAAGATCGTTAAGACGTTTGTCATGCTGCTTTTGTTCGGCGTGGCCGCATACATGGGCTGGCAGAGATTTCAGCTTGGTCAATATCTGGCGAATCTGAAGAGCGGAAGCACGAGCACCGAGCAAGAACAGCCTGCGGCCGACAGTTCTCCGAGTGTCCACGCACCCAAGCCGGCAGCAAGCAAGCAGGATCCGAATACGGAGCCCGATTTGGTATTTCCCGAGACGTCCAACGCGGCCAACGACTCTGCTGCGCCCGCTGCAAAAAGCAGCGCACCACCCCCATCCCCCGATTCCATACAGGTTGAGGATCTTACTTCGAAGCCAGAGCCCAAGATTACGGTCACGGCGAAGCCGCAGCCTCTTGTCGTAAATAATGGTTCCAGGATTACGGTCACACCGAAAGCTGCACAGCCTGCTCCGCCAGCGTTATCCGTTGCCGCGCCCTCGCCTGCGGCAAATGATGCGATATCTAACGTTGTGAGCAGTTCGGCACTGATGCCAACTCTGAAAGTGCTGCGAGTTTCGCAGGGCGTCTCCCAGGGATTGCTTATCAAGAAAGTGGCGCCGGCTTATCCGGCAGCGGCCCTGGCGATGCACAAGCACGGAGCGGTCGAGCTTCTGGCGAAGGTCGCCAAGGACGGTTCTATCTCTTCAGTCCAGGTACTCAGCGGAGATCCGGCATTGGCGAAGTCAGCCTCCGATGCCGTGAAACAATGGAAGTACCATCCTTACCTTCTCAACGGCGAGCCAGTGGAGATCGAGACGCAGATCACCGTCAATTTCAATGCGCCGAAATAATTGATCTGAGCGAGCTACCCAATTTAATTGACGGGAATAAGCAGTTCGGTTTTCAGCTGATCTTCCGGCGTGACCTTCGGATCGTTCAGATAGTTCTCGATGCAGAACTCTGGCCGCAACTCGACCTTGCCCTCCGCCAGCGTTTTAAAAATCTGATTGAAGGCGATCCAGATTTGCGAGTAGGGGCCAGTCAGTACGAAGCGGGCATACTTGCCTGCTTGGATTTTCTTGTACTGAAGGCCGTTGAGCGTTTTCTCCGGCGCTGAATTCACGCCAACCCCTGCTTCATAGATCATCGCTTCTTCACCGTTTCGGGTTTTGTCCATCCCGCTCAGTCCCAGGAAGGAGGTAATGTCTTTTTGCTCGATCTGACTGAATAGCAGACGAAACATCTCATCCCAGGTGGGCGGCGCAATCTCCGCAAATGGTCCGTGCTTTTCGAGAAACACGTAATGAGTTGCTGGACGTTGCACGATGTCGAATTGAGGTGTCAGGTTCACGGCGATCTCCTTTTCCAATCTTGGTCTGCTTAAACGGTAGAGCACGTCTCGCTGGCCGTCTTTTCCAAGATTGCGGAAATCGCGCGGGCTCATTTCGAGCGCTTTCTTGAAAACTTTGTTGAAAGCTGATGGTGTTTCGTAGCCGACGCTGAGGGCGATTTCGGTGATTGTGCCTTCAGGATCTTCCTGCAGCATTCGCAGCGCAGTGATGAGGCGAATGCGGCGCAGGAAATCGAACGGAGTCTCGGTTGTGTAGGCAACAAAGAGGCGGGCAAAGTGATATTCCGACGATCCAGCTTCGCGGGCGATTTGCGTCAGTGACATGGGTTCGCTCACGTGTGTACGAATGAAGCGTTGCGCGCGGCCAATCTGCGAACGGTGAAATTGCGATTGATGTTTCTTCTTGAGGAGAGGCACGGATCAGTTTAGCGGGAGTCGAGCTTTAGAAGTTTTTCCAATATTGCGAAGATGGGTCAACCGAATCATTGAAAATCAATCGCGTACGATTCGATAGCTGCACACTACTTCATCCTTGTCTAAGGCAATGGCAAGCCATTCGGAATCTACGCTTATATAACCGCGCTCTGGGCCGAGCCAATACACCAGGTCGTACTCCTTAAAGTAATTTTCTGTCGAAGGTTTTCCGAGCAGTAACTCGACATCAGCGCGTCGAAGATGATCTAGTTGCTCAGACTTGATTAGATCATCAACCATTCGCAACCGAACAGGTCCTCGCTCTCTACCTGCTTCGGATCCTGCCATGCCTTGCTCCCAAATCGCTCTCTGTGCATGTACTCTCGGGCGTGCTGGTATGCCATCGTGCCAAAAAGAAGAATGTGAGGGGAGAGCAGAGCGATCGTAGCGGCCGCCACGATTACGACAACCGTTCGTCTCCGTATCTTCATGTTGCTATTTTATCGGCCCAATGGTAGCGGACTGGCTTCGTCGCGCCCGATATAATAGAGGGATTCTGGCTCGCCGAGATTCTCTTCTGTGCGCTGCCAGGCAACTCCCATGGATTTCCGCCTCGTTTCCGACTATTCGCCGAAGGGTGACCAGGGCACCGCTATCGAAGCCTTAGTGCGCGGTGTTCGCGATCGTGAACAGCACCAGGTTTTGCTCGGGGTCACCGGCTCGGGCAAGACCTACACCATGGCGAAGGTGATTGAGGAAATCAACCGGCCTGCGCTGGTGATGGCGCATAACAAAACTCTGGCTGCGCAGTTGTACCACGAGTTCAAGAGCTTCTTCCCGAATAACGCGGTTGAATACTTCGTTTCCTATTACGACTACTACCAGCCGGAAGCCTATGTTCCCGCAGCGGACCTGTACATCGAAAAAGAAGCGACCATCAATGACGAACTCGACAAGCTGCGGCTCTCGGCCACCCGGTCGCTGTTCGAGCGACGGGATGTGTTGATCGTGGCATCAGTCAGCTGCATCTACGGTTTGGGATCGCCCGAAGCTTATTACGGCATGCTGCTGTTTCTCGAAAAAGGGCAGAAGATCAAGCGCGAGGACATCACACGCAAGCTGGTCGAAATTCTTTACGAGCGCACCGAAGGAGACTTCCGGCGCGGAACATTCCGTGTGCGCGGCGATGTGATCGAGATCTATCCCACGTATGACGACTTCGCCTATCGTATCGAGCTTTGGGGAGACGAGGTTGAGTCGCTGGCGCAGATCGATCCGCTGTTCGGCACGGTGAAGCAGAAATATGTGCGGCTGCCGATCTATCCCAAGACGCATTACGTGATGAAACCTGAAACTCGCAGCCGCGCGGTGGAGACGATCAAAGAAGAACTGGCGTGGTGGGAAAAAGAACTGGAGAAGCAAGGACGCATGGTCGAGGCGCAACGTGTGCACCAGCGCACCATGTATGACCTCGAGATGATCAAGGCCATGGGCTATTGCCATGGAATTGAAAATTATTCGCGGCATTTTACCGGACGTATGCCCGGCGAGCCTCCGCCGACCTTGCTCGATTATTTCGCGCGTGACTACCTGATGTTCATTGACGAGTCGCATCAGACGGTGCCGCAGCTGCATGGCATGTATCACGGCGACCGCTCGCGGAAGTCAACTCTGGTTGAGTACGGTTTTCGTTTGCCGTCGGCTTTGGACAATCGCCCACTGACGTTCGAAGAATTTGAGCACCGGACGAACCAGCTGATCTATGTTTCGGCGACGCCGGGGCCATACGAACTCACGAAATCGGCAGGCGTCGTAGTTGAGCAAGTGATTCGGCCGACGGGGCTCGTCGATCCGCCTGTTGAAGTGCGCCCCGTAAAGGGCCAGATTGACGACCTGCTGCACGAAATTCGTCGGCGGGTTGAGCTCAATGAGCGTGTATTGGTCACGACCTTAACCAAGCGCATGGCCGAAGACCTCGCCGAGTACTACAGCGAGGTTGGTGTGAAGTGCCGATACATGCACTCGGAGATCGAAGTGCTCGAGCGCGTGAAGATTTTGCGCGATCTGCGGCGCGGCGAGTTTGATGTGCTGATCGGAATTAATCTTCTGCGTGAGGGGCTGGATCTCCCGGAGGTTTCGCTGGTGGCGGTGCTGGATGCCGACAAAGAAGGATTCTTGCGCTCGGCTGGATCATTGATTCAGACAGTAGGCCGCTGCGCGCGGAATCTGAATGGCCGCGCCGTGCTTTACGCAGACCGCATGACCGACTCGATGAAGAAGGCAATGGACGAAACCAACCGCCGGCGCGCAATTCAGGAAGCCTACAACGCAGCGAACGGAATAACTCCGCAATCGATTGTGCGGAAGCTGGATATGTCCTTGGCGCATATCGTAGAGGCTGATTACGCAGACCTCGCCAGCGCCGATGCCGACGGTATTCCGGACTTCAAGAGCCAGGAAGAACTGGACACGTTCATCTCAAAGCTCGAAACCGAAATGCGCGAGAATGCCAAGCGCTTCGAGTTCGAGAAGGCGGCGAAGCTGCGGGACAGGATCAAGGAGATGAGGACGAAGGAGTTTTTGTTCGCGTAAGTTGGTAGTTCCTAGCTAGATTCCAGCAGCGGCGCCTTTCGGCCGTTTTCTCGTTTTCTGCTGTTCCGCCAACTGCATTTCCTTCTGCAACGACGTAAACCTCTGCAGAATTTCGTTCATGCGCATGCCCATGTTGCGGATGGTTTCGACTTGCAGCCGCACGCCTTGCGGAATAGTTTGCCCATCCATCAACATGAGTTCGGAATTGCCGAGGATTGACGTTATCGCATTGTTGAGGTTGTGGCGCATTTCGAGAATGTATCGCCCGAGAACCGCTTCGCCCTCAAGCTGCGATTTGGTTTCAGAAAGGCTGGCGAACTCGGAAGCCAGCGCCTGATATCCAAAAATCTGCTTTGACACGGTGATCACCAGGTCAGGCCAACCGTCGAATTCCGGAATACTGATCACAGCCGCAGACTTCGTCCCTACCTGAGACACATGGATGATGGGTGCGCCTGTTCGCCGCAGCGATTCCGAAATCTGATCAAAACCGACGATGGCGAGATCGAAACTCCCGTGCTGTACGTCGTTGAACAGAAGCGCGGGCCCGTTTCGCTCCTGCCTCCAACGGGTGGAAATAGCGCGGACGAATTCGGGCTGTTCCGAAATAATCAGTATGGTCGGACGTTCCACTGCACTTACTCCACGCTGTTGCTACAGAAGTATGAGGGGAGTGAAAAAGTGAAGTCTAGCTATCGTTGTCTCCGTCCCAGGAACTACTCGACACCTCAAATTCCTGGCCCAAACCCGCGGCGGCTGCTTTTGCCTTTGTTCCACCCCGGCGTGCTGCGTGCATCAATGCGTGTTCCACCGCGGTCCGCAGGTCCACGAGAATGCAAAGCGGCTGGCCGGCGGAATATTCCGCATGGAACATCACTTTCCAGGACATGCAGATGGTCCGCAATCGAGCGATCGGCTCATCGGCGGAAAATTGGGCCTTGCGACAATCGAGGGTCGTGATTCCCTGGGACTCCAGATCACGGAGGCCATCGAGAATCGCGTTCAAGTCGTGATGCATGAGGGTAAAGAAGGCGCGCCGAACCAGAAATCCGAAACGAGCGAAGGCCACCATGGCTGCGGGCTCGAAGAACTTATCTCCGCACGATGTCTTAGCCTGACGTCCCTGCTCGATGATGCGGGCGGTAAACAGCTCGTTCAGATTCTTTGCCCTGTAGGCCTGGCCAAGGAGATCTTCCAGTTGCTCCAATCCATCGAGGGATGAAATCTGAACCTCGCCCAGAATCGGCTGCATGATTCGGGCGGCTTCCGCCAGACTGAGGCTAGGGCCGGCAATCTCGGGCGGGGCTGCCTGCGAGAAGAGTTGAACCAGAAGGAAGTCGACTTTGTCGCGCTCCTGGTCGTTCCGCGTTTGTTTGTTCAGCTGAAATCGCAAATACGCGCGCAAGAAAGTTTCGTCGGCAAGGAGCGAAGTCTGGACGAACTGGCGGAGCTGGTGAATCTGCAGCCGGCCGTCTATCTGACTGAGCCACTGCTCCGCTTTGCCAATGGTATCGGATGACGGGACCCCGGTTTCTGCCTCAGCCTCGGCACAGGGTTCTGCCTCAATGGAAAACTCGCGGCACAAAGCGCTCAGGGCCAAATAAAGAGACCGCGTGTTTTCCCACTTGAGGTTCGTGTCGTTTGCGGCGGGCGTAGTCATGCTCTCTCGCAGTTCAGGGTGCAAAATCAAGGCCAAAGGAAGGTCTCTCTAAACTATTGAATCGGCACGCGTTCGCGGAGGGTGAGCGCCGCGCGACTGTCTCATCCTGAGACGCTAAGGCTCAAAGGTTATTGCAGCTGATGAGACGCAGGCGTAAAGTCCGCTCGCGAACCGATGTTATAGCGCTTCAGCTTGCGATAAAGCGTTGCCCTGCTGATGCCTAGCATTTTGCGCGCGATGACCTTGTCTCCGTTAACTTGGTCAAAGACACGCTGGATGGTTGCTCGCTCGATGTCTTCGAGATCCGTCGAGGACGCAAGTGTCGGATGCGACGTGCGGGCCTCGTCTGAGATCGTGGTGCCGTTTGAGATGGAGCCCGGGAGGTCGTCCACATCTATCATCCTGCCGTCGCCGAGAGCGGTGGCCCGTTCCATGCAGTTTTCGAGTTCGCGCACATTGCCGGGCCAGTCGTATTGCAGAAGGCACTTCATGGCCGAAGCCGTGACCTGTGCAGGTGAACCTTTCGATAGGCGTTCGAGGAACCATTGAACGAGAAGAGGGATGTCGGACCGGCGCTCGCGTAGCGGAGGCAGCTGGACCGTGACGACATTGAGGCGGAAATATAAATCTTTGCGAAAATCGCCGCGGCGGTAGGCGGCTTCGAGATCGCGATTGGTAGCCGCAATCACGCGAACGTCTACTTTCACTCCATGATTGCTGCCGATCGGGCGAACCTCTTTTTCCTGAAGGAAGCGCAGGAACTTGGCCTGCATTTCGAGCGGCAATTCGCCGATTTCGTCCAGAAACACCGTGCCTCCATTGGCAGACTGAAGCAGGCCGACTTTCGAACGCAGGGCGCCGGTGAATGCACCTCTTTCGTAGCCGAACAGTTCGCTTTCAATCAGCGTAGGGACGAGCGATCCGCAATCAACGGCAACGAATGGCCGGCTTGCGAAAGCACCGTGGAAATGCATAGCGCGGGCCACCAGTTCTTTCCCGGTACCGCTTTCGCCGGCGATCAGCACCGGCGTCCGAGTGTCTTTCAACCGGGCGATCATCCGGAGCACATCCTGGATGTTTGGGGAGGATGCCACGATTCCGTGCAATTCGGTCTCGGCAAGCACGCGTTCACGTAGAAACTGGTTCTCTTCGACGAGGCGGATCTTGTCGGCCATCCGGCGCAGGAACAGCCGCAATTCTTCGATTGGAGAGAAAGGTTTGGAAATGTAGTCGTAAGCACCGAGCTTCATCGCCTGAACAGCGGTTTCCACCGAACCGTGTCCGGTCATGACGGCGATCTCGGCCCGTGGCAGCATCTTTCGCACCTGGTCGAGGAACTCCAGTCCTGACATGCGAGGCATGACCAGGTCAGTCAAAATGATGTGCGCAGGCTTTTCCTCCAGCAAAGCCAGGGCTTCCTCACCATTTGCGGCTTCCATACAGGTGAAGCCCAGGCCCCGGGCGACGGTGATGCAAAGCTGACGAATGCTTTCCTCGTCATCCACAACCAAAAAACAGATATCGAACGGTTCGCTCACTCCGGTTTCCCCATGGTCTGCTCTACAACAGAAATGAATTGCTGGACTCGAAATGGTTTTTCAACGCAAGGGACGCCGGTCCTCTGCAGGGTTGCTGCGGTCTCTTCGTTGGCGATGTCGCCGGTAATGAAAACCAGGCGGGAAGCGAGCTCCGGCCGATGCTCGACGATCCAGGCGTGCACGTCTGCGCCATCGACTCCTCCCGGAGTCCGCATATCGGAAACCACGCCCATGAATTCGCCTGATTCGAGCTGCCGCAGCCCTTCCACGCCGGAGTCGCTGCACACAACCGTGTAACCGCTGCGTTCAAGCACGGCGCGAACATAACTCATGACTGCAGGCTCATCCTCTATCAAAAGCACTGGCAGACGATCATGTCTCATTGCAGGTGTACTCATGTTTTAGATACTCCAGCGACGGCTGTGAGCGATGCGAACTCGGTCACGATCGGCAGCCGGACTACGAAAGTTGCGCCGCGTTCATCGAGATTGTTGGAACACAAGATTTCGCCGCCATGTTCTTTGACGATCCCATAACAGATACTCAGGCCCAAGCCGGTGCCTTCTCCAACTTGCTTGGTGGTGAAAAATGGATCAAAAATTCTTTCGGGCTGGGTTACGCCCGGGCCATTGTCGCGGAATGACACTTCGACGAATTGGTCCGTACAAGAGGTCGAGATTTCGATTCGCGGCGATGCGACGGCTTCGCGGACGGCGTCGTACGCGTTGTTGAGAATATTCAGAAACACCTGTTGCAGCTGGTGGGCATCGCCGACCACGAAGGGGAGATGGTCCCTCAATTTTTCGCTGACTGAGACGCCGCGGCTTTGCAGATCATAGGAGCGCAATTGAATTGTGCGTTTGAGTATGGGATTGAGTTGCACCGGCTTACGCTGAGGAGGCATCTGACGCGCGAAGCTCAGGAGGTTCTGGACGATCTGCTTCGTGCGCTGCGCCTCCTGCAGGATCACGCGCAAGTCCTTGCGGGCGCTCTCGGGAAGCTCGCGGTTTTCCATCAGCAGGTCTGCGAAGCCGAGAATCGCCGTGAGCGGATTGTTGACTTCATGGGCGACGCCAGAGACAAGCTGTCCCACTGCAGCCATCTTCTCCGCATGCAGCAGTTTTGATTGTAGCGATGCCGCGTCGGTCACATCGCTCATAACCACGACGATGCTGCTGACGTGCGCCTGCTCGTCGCGCATGGGACTTAGATTGACTGAGAATTGCCCAGGCCTTCCATCGGCGCGCAAGATTTGCAGGTCGAGATTATCCACCTGGTTGCCGGAGAGCACGGTCGAAAAGGCATCTTGCAAAATTGCGCGGCGCGGCTCGCTGACGAAAGACTCCAAACGGCGGCCTACGATGTCCTCCTGTTTGTATCCCATCACCTGCCAGCGGCGATTGGCATAACTTACAATTCCAGCCGTGTCAGCGACCAGAATCAGGCTCTGGGTGTTGCTGAGAATTTTTCCTGAGAAATCCCGCTCGCGCTGCAGTTCGGCTTCATAGGCTTTGAGTCCGGTGACGTCCAGCATCAGCCCGCGATATTGCAGAACCTGACCATGAGTATCGCGGACGGCAAATGCATTGATGCGCACATGCAGAGCGCTGCCGTCTTTGCGTTTCAAGGTTTGTTCGCGATTCTGCACAGCGTCCAGACGCTCCAGTTCTGAAAAAACCGAGCGGTGTGCTTCTGAGTTCTGGAAGACGCGCTCACGCGGGTCGCATTGCAAAAGTTCTTCGCGACTGTCATGACCCAGCATGCGCACCAGGGCATCATTAACTTCCACGAAACGTCCGTCGGGACTGCAGAAGAACAGGCCTTCTTGAATGTTGTCGAATAGTTCGCTGTAACGGCGTTCGGCTTCGCGGCGATCGGTGATGTCTTTGAGCACATGGATGGTCTGCAAACCTTCGCTGCTGGCGGCGTGCACCTGCGAAGTGGAGACCAGGAACGTGCGACCCAACGCCGGGTGAACGTATTCATCAATCAGATTTTCCGTGTGGCGGCAGAAGGGACAATCGCGAGCGGGCAGGGTCGATCCCATCGCCAGCAGAGCACCGACGTTCAAGCCGATCAATTGCTGCGGCTGCACGCCGATAAAGTTGGCGAGGGAGCGGTTCACCCGCAGGACGTTGCCGGAGACATCGTGAGCGACAATGAAGTCGGAGATGGCGTCAAAAATCTCTATCCAATGCCGGTTCGCCTGTTCGATACGGGCGATAAAGCGGGAATTTTCGAGCGACACGGCCGCCTGTCCGGCTACGGCCTGCAGCAGTTGCCGGTCCTCGTCTTTCAGCGGCTTTTTACGGTCGGCAAGACAAAGAACACCCACCAGTTCTCCGGCGCTGCCATTCAGCCGAGCCAGAATTACTTCGCCCCAACCTACTTTTTGCGCTGTGGTCCCGCCCAGAAGCCTTGCCGCGCTTACGCTGAGAATTCCTTCTGCCTCCGAGGAGAAAATCGACAGCGTCTTCTCAGCCAGGAGTTCGCGCATCTCCGATACATCTTTTCCTTCCGACGGCGTACGCATTACAACCGCGCTTGCATTGCCGGCGCCTTGCACTACGAGCGCGGCGTCGTTCGCTTCCATAATGCTGGCCGCTCGCTCTACGAAGCCGTGCGCGTGCTCGGGGCCACGAAGCAAGGAAGTGACCTCTAGGGCAAGGCTGGTGAGTGCCGATGATCGGCGGCGATGCTGCTCCGAAAGCAGCAGATTGCGGCTGACTTCGAGCGCGACCGAAACTTGCGCGGCCAACGCCTGCGTGCGACGGATGTCTTCCGAGGTGATCTGGCCGCCGTCGTTGTGGTCGAGAACGCCGAACATTCCCAATGACTGGCCGCGGGTCCCTTGCAGCGGCACTGCCAGTAGTTGCCGCACCTTGAATTCCGCCAGAATTTTTTGGTTCGCGCCTTCGAGAGTTGTGGCGTCATCGGCCCAAAGTATCTCGCCTCTTGCGATCGCCTGGGTAAGAATTCCATCAGGGATGACGTAGCCAGCCTCACCGTGCTGGCCGTCCATATAGCTCCAACGGACCGAAACCTTGCCGTCTTCTATCAAGCCGACGAATGAGCGGCGGAAGGCCAGAAACTCGGTTGCGCGCTGGATAAAACGGCGCATGAATTGGTCCAGGTCGGAGATAGCGCCCAATTCGGACGAGATACTTACGATCTGGTGCAATTCGTAAGCTTGAGCGCGAGCTGTTGCATAGAGCTCGGCGTTGGAAATGGCGACGGCAGCAAAACTTGTTACGACAGGCAGTAGCGATTTTTCTTCAGTAGTAAAAGGCTCGCGCCGCGGATAGACGAGGATGGCGCCTTCTTTGCTTGATGTGCGGAAAGGAGCGGCCAGCAACGTGCCGGCGGGCGCGAGATCCCCTAATGAATGCGTAGCCGGATTCACCGAAGCGCTGATAGGTTCGCCGGCAGCGAGCGCACGGGCAGCGAGATCGGAGATGAAATTCAGGCTCTTGCGATCATGGCGGGACCGAACGCTAACTCCCAGGGCCGGATTCTCGGTAGCAACTGCCCATAGATCGAATCCGGTGGCGCCACGGGTAAGCACACAAAGCAGCGGAGTCCGCAGCAGTGCGCGCAACCGATCGGCAACCGCCTCTACCAGGACGGCAAGGTCCGCATCTGCGTGCAAACTGTCAGCAACCTCGGCAAGGATGTCCGCGCGGCGCTGCTCTTCCTGCGATTGCATGGAGAGCCGCTGCGCTTCGAGAAAAGTCCCGAGTTGCCCGGCCAGGATGGTGGCTTTCGCAGCGTCATCGTGGCTAAAAAAGTTTGACTCAGACGTATGAACGAACATGGCTGCGCCCACGACTTCATTAAACGCAAACACAGGAACCGCCATGGTGGACTTGGCGCTGAATTCGGCTGCGGCAGGATAGTGTGACTTATTCAGCGCATTCGAGCACACAGCTTTTCTGCGCCGGATGGCTTCGCCGGCAACGGGACTTTCGCTGATTTTCAACCGAGCGTTACGAAATCGTTCCGCCATCCAGCCATCGGCTTCCGCACCGATTAACTCGTCAGGTTGGGAAAAGTACCAGACGTAGGCCCCGCTGGTGACGAAGTAGGCGCGGGTACTGCGGCAAAACAGTTGCAGAATCTCTGGGGGTGAAATCCCCTGCGCGGCCGCGCCCGAAAAATCAAGAAGCAGCCTTTGAAAGGCGTCGTCGTGGGACTCAAGCGACGGCGGCGGCTTCAATATCTGTTCGGATCCCGTACATTCCCCCTGGCTTGCTGTTTCAGAACCGGGATTGGTGCTGAATGGTCCTTTCCCGCGATGGGAAAGCCTCAAGTTGTTGAATAATTGGACTCTATGTGCAATCTCATTTTGAGTCAAGATAAAACCCCTCACTTGCAAACTATCGGAACCGCCATTCGCAACGTCCAGAAGGCGTCTCACGTTGATACGAATCTGCGCCGAACTGAGATAAGAAGCGCCTGTCACACGAGCATGTCGGCCGGATTCCTGGACTCTAAGTTATTGAAAATGAGAGTCGAACCCCGAGCTTTCGGCGGAGACGCAGGGTGGAAGCAGCGTTGCATTAACACCACCTAATTCTTTTTTTCGAAGGGGGGACTCGTGTCGTTTGAACCGATAGTCAAGTCTGTACGAAATTTCGTTCTGGCCTTTCTCACCGTAGCCTGCCTTGCCGTGGGGTTCGGTCTAACCGCGTTTGCGCAGGAGGGCAACTTCGATCGCAAGGTTAAGACCAAGGTTCCACCGGCGTACCCGGAAATCGCGCGCAAACTCGGGCTCAGTGGGACAGTGAAACTCGAACTGGTGGTGGGGCCGAACGGCAGCGTCAAAGACACCAAAGTAATCGGTGGTCACCCGATTCTTGTAAGTGCTGCCGTGGATGCGGTGAAAAAATGGAAGTTCGAAACCGCGAGCGGCGAAAGCACCGGTACCGTCGAATTCCGGTTCGATCCCGGCAATTAGGCAAGTCGTTCGAGAACAGGTTGGAGCGACACTCATGTCAATCAGCAAGAAGCTATATCTGAATTTCGGCGCGATACTGTTCGGCGTCGTAGCGCTGTTCGCCGTCATCCTCTGGGCGGTCCATCACGAGCAGAGCACCAAAGCCGCAGTCAAGCAGGCCTTGGACATGTCGGATACTACCAACCACATTCAATACCAGGTGATGCAGAACCGACTTTACCTCGGCAATTATTTGCTGAGTGGTGACAGCCGTGAAGTCGAGCACATGACCGACGGAGTGCGCCAACTCACAGAAGACCTGCAAAATGCACTAAAGCTGTCCACCACCGATCAGCAACGTTCTGGCCTAGAAGCCGCCTCAAAAAATGAGAGCGCGTGGGTAACAGAGTTCGCTCAACCCATGCTACAAAAGCGCCGCGAAGTAGATGCCGGCAATGCCACGGTTGCTGACTTACAGATTTACTACTTGCAGAAAGACGCACCCTCCTGGTTGAAGACTACTACGGACGCTCTGAAAGTCGTCGCCGACGAAACCAAGCACATTCTTGATCAGCGGTGGAGCGAGGACGAGGAGGCGGGAAAGGAAATCATCCTGTTCGCAACAATCGCGACGCTGGTCGCGCTGGCGCTTGGTGGATTTGTAGCGTTCCGCACTGCGCGCTCTATCACCAACCCGCTTACCGGCTTGATGAAGGTCGCAAGGCAGATCGGTGAATCGGGCGATCTCGACCACAAAATTGACATTCAGCGCGACGACGAAATCGGACAACTTGGACGAACGTTTGATGGCATGGTCATCTACCTGAAGGAAATGGCAACCGTGTCCGAAGCGATTGCCGGCGGCAATCTTGCGGTTGAGGTGAAGCCGCGATCGAAGAGCGATACGCTCGGCAATGCATTCGCGAAGATGACCGAAGGCTTGCGCGGCCTGGTTCGCAACGTTCGTGACGCTTCATCACAGGTGGCGAGCGCCTCCACGCAAGTCGCTGGAGCCTCGGATGAATCCGCGAAGATCAGTTTGCAAACATCATCCGCTATCGACGAAGTCACCAGCACCATGCACGAAATGAGCGTCAACGTGCAGAACATGGTGAAGAGCACGCAAGTACAGGCGTCGAGCGTTAGCGAGACGTCCGCTTCGATCGACCAGATGGTGGCATCGATTCAGCGGGTCGCGGATACAGCCAAGGTTCTGCTCGACATTTCGAACCGCTCGCGCGAAGAAGTGCACAGCGGCATCACCACGATGGAAAAGGCCACCGAAGGGTTGAACAAGATCAACACCACCATCGGCGCTTCCGGAGAAATCATCGGCGTTCTCGGCCAGCGCGCAGACGATATCGGCAAGATCATCGAGGTCATCGACGATCTCGCTGAACAGACGAACCTGCTGGCACTTAATGCCGCCATCGAGGCCGCGCGCGCAGGTGAGCACGGACTTGGATTCGCCGTTGTTGCCGACGAAGTTCGCAAGCTGGCGGAGAAATCGGCCCAGTCCACGAAAGAAATTTCCGAGCTGATCCAAAGCATCCAGAAAGAAGCCCGTAAAGCGGTCGAGAACATGGAACAGAGCACGTCGATCGTGGACCAGGGTCTGCAATTGGGTTCGGACCTCAACACAGCGCTGCGAAAGATTTCCAACGTTGTGACCGAGGTCTACAAATTCGCCCAGGAGATTGGCGCCGCAACCAATGAGCAGTCACATGGTTCTTCGCAGATCGCTCGCGCCACGACGCGCCTGAACGAAATCACACACGAGATCAACTCGGCTGTGGAGGAACAGGCGTCCGGCGCTCATGCAGTTGTTAAAGCGATGGAGCGCATGCGTGAACTGGTACAGCAGACAACTTCCGGTTCTACGGAACTGGCAGCCTCGGCGGAGCAGATGTCGAAGATGTCACGCGGCCTGCTCGATGCCATGAACCGCTTCGGCGTAGAAGCCGAAGCGGCGCAGGGTTTCGAATCACAAGGCCGCAGAGCTCGCGGTGCTGGGGCGGGCGCATGAGCGCAGCCGCGGCCAGCTTAGCGCGGGAGTTGCACATCGTCGGCTTTCAGGTGGGCCGGGAAACCTACGGTGTGCCGATCACGTCGCTGCACGAAATTGTGCGCGTACCGGAGATCACCGCCGTGCCGGATGCTCCTGACTACATGGAAGGTGTAATCAACCTGCGCGGCAAAATCGTATCGGTTATCGATTTGCGGAAGCGTCTGGGCGAGAAAAAGGCGGGCACTGGCAAGAGAAACCGGATTCTGGTGGTTGAGCACAACGGCCGCCTGTCAGGACTGATTGTAGATTCCGCCTCGGAGGTGCTGAAGATTCCGGCGTCAGATGTGGAAGCTTCACCTGCCGCGCTGCAGGAGGGCGGGCTCAATTGCGTGACCGGACTCGGCAAGTACAAGGGGCGATTAATTGTCCTGCTTGATATGACCAAGCTGCTGGATCTGGGCGCGGCGCAGAGAAGAGCTGCGGCTCCCGAAGCCAACAACGAGAGCCGAAGAAGCGCCGGCGGAGAGTAAGCAAGGAAGCCCATGAGCACACCAGCCCTGGCCATCCAGCTCAGCGATGCCGAGATGCGACTACTGCAGGCGCTTGTGTACCAGGAGTGCGGAATGTACTTCGACGCGCGCCGCGCGCATTTTCTTCAGGACCGCCTGCAGCGCAGGCTACGCGAATGCCGCATCGATTCCTTTTACAACTATTACCGGCTGCTGATCAGCGTTGAAGGCAAGGACGAACTGGCGCGACTGCTTGAACATCTCACCGTCAATGAGACCAGCTTTTTTCGCAACAAAGCGCAACTAGATTTGTTCCATAAAGGAATTATCGACGAGATCATCCGGCAGAAGCAGGCGAAGGGCGATTTCTATCTGCGCATCTGGAGTGCCGGGTGTTCGACCGGCCAGGAGCCGTACACCATCGCAATGCTGATTGCCGATGCGCTCGCGTATCACCAACTGCGCAGCCAGCATTCGGTGGATACAACCTGGCCGAAGCCGCTAATTCCACCTCCGTGGCGGGTAGAGATTCCCGCCAGCGATATCAATTACACGGTGCTGCGCGCCGGCCAGGAAGGCATTTACAACGAGCACCAGATGGCATCGGTGGACTACAGCTATCGGCTGCGCTACTTCGATAAAGTCGGCGAGCGTTACGCGATCAAGAAGAGCATCAAGGAGATCGTCCACTTCGATTTTCACAATCTGAAAACCGAATTCTTGCCCCAACGCAATGATGTGATCTTTTGCCGCAACGTGATGATGTATTTTGACGAAGCCGAGCAAAAGCGGTTGGTTGAGAAGTTTTATCGCTGCTTGCGGCCGGGCGGTTATCTGCTGGTGGGACACGCCGAGAGCCTGCTAGGGCTTACGGACAAGTTCACCATGGTCTATCGCGAGAGTGGCACGGCCTACCGCGGGCACGAGGGGCCGCTATGACACAGTTTTCCGACGATCGCGGCGCCGAAATGCGTGAGCTGTTCTTCGAAACCACGCAGGAGCTTTTGCAAACGCTGAATGAAGACGCTCTGCGTCTCGAAAAGGCGCCTCAGGAGAAAGAAGTCGTTCGCAGCATCCGCCGCACCGTGCACACGCTGAAGGGCGACGCCGCAGCCTGCGGTTTTCGCGAGTTGAGCGATCTGGCGCACATGATGGAAGACGCGCTCGCGGTGGAAAGTATCTCGGCTTCTGTTTCGCTGGCGGAATTGGCATTTACTGCCGCTGACGTCTTTGGGGCGATGCTAGTCGCTTACCGGCAGCAGGTACCGGTCCCGGATTGCACGCCTCTGAAAAAGATGGTGCAGGCGCTCGCCAGGAGCGGTAGTGAGACGAAGCCCTCGCAGGCACCTTCCGGCCACGCTATCGCCTGGACCGAGTACGAACTCAGCGCTGCGGAGACGGCGCGGGTCGAGGGTTCCAAGGTGTATCACGTGACCGCGCAGGTCGACCCGCTGTGTGCTATGCCAATCGCGGCGCGGCAGCTGATTGTCAATGCGCTGGATTCACTGGCCGAAGTCTTGGGAACGCGGCCCGATCCCGGGGTCGCAGCTCAGGCGAAAGTGCTGGAGTTGCTTGTCGCCAGCACGCATAACGAAGCCGAAATCATTGCCAAGTGCCAGATTCCCACCGTGATCGCGCGTGCCGAGTGTTACGAAGTAGTAGACTTCCTCACCAAGGCGGAGGTCGAGATTCATTCCGAGACGAGATCAGCCGCCGAGAAGGATCAGGAGACAGCCTCGACTGATACGACGCCCGGTGGGGTGCCAGCCAAGCACACCTCCGAGACTGTGCTGCGCGTCGACGCAGAGCGAATCGACAATGTGTTGAACCTGGTTGGAGAGCTGATCATCGCAAAATCCATGATGCAGCAGGCCATGTTCGAGTTTGCGCGCCGCTTTCCAAAAGATACCTTGCGTTCTCGCTTCTCCGACGCGATGGGCTTCCAGGCGCGAGTGTTGAGTGACCTTCAGCGCTCGGTGATGAAGATTCGAATGGTGCCGGTGGAGCAACTGTTTCGGCGGTTTCCGCGCATGGTCCGCGACGCGGCGAAAAAGTGCAACAAGCAGGTGCAGCTGGTACTGAGCGGGCAAGATACAGACCTGGACAAGGGACTGCTCGACGCAATTGCCGAACCGCTGACTCACATTGTGCGCAACGCCATCAGCCATGGAATCGAGGGCCCGCGAGATCGGCAGGCGGCCGGCAAGGCACCCGTTGGGACGATTCGTCTCGACGCTTATCACCAAGCGAACCAGTTGATCGTCGAGGTCAGCGATGACGGCGCTGGTATCGATCACAATAAACTCAAGGCCAAAGCGCTCAAGGTTGATCTGATCAACAACGAAGAGGCTGAGCGGATGACGCCGGCTGAGGCGCTGGATCTGATATTCCGCCCGGGGTTCAGCACGGCGGAAGAAATCACCGAGATTTCGGGGCGAGGGGTTGGGCTGGATGTCGTTCGCAGCGTACTTCACCGGCTCAAAGGAACGGTCGAGCTCGAGACGCAGTTGGGCCACGGAACGAAGTTTCGGCTCAAGCTGCCGCTCACGCTGGCGATCATCAAGGCGCTTCTGTTCCGCATTGAACACCGGTTGTATGCAATCCCACTGAATTCGGTGGCGGAGATTGCGCGCGCGAAAGGCTCGGAAATTCACCGCGTGGATACCACCGAGGTGCTGCAGCTTCGCAATCAGGTGCTTCCGCTCGCGCGACTGGGTGAGCGCCGAAACGACGATGCCACCGCGAGGTTTTTCGTGTTAGTCACGACGTTTGGAGAACGGAAGCTCGGACTTGTTGTGGACGCCCTCGAAGGGGAAGAGGAGTTAGTTATTAAAGCGCTGGACGACCAGACGATCGCGACTGATCTCGTAAGTGGAGCTTCGATACTTGGAGACGGGCGCGTTGTGTTGATCATGAATCTGGCAGCGGTGATGGAACGATTTACCCGGAACGGCACTAAGGTAGGGGATTTTGCGATGCCGACCGAGAGGCTCAGTCCGCCGGCGACTGAGGTGCGGCAATGACCGCGCAACCAGTTCGCGTGCTAGTGGTTGACGATTCGGCGCTCATGCGCAAGCTCATCCCACAGATTCTTGAGACCGACAACTCCATCCAGGTGGTGGGTACGGCCATGGACGGCAACTTCGGGCTCAAGAAAATTGAGGAACTAAAGCCGCAGGTAATCACGCTCGATCTGGAAATGCCCGGCATGAGCGGGATCGACATGCTGAAAGAGATTATGCGCCGGCACCGGCTGCCGGTAATCGTCGTCAGTTCCCATAGCACGCAGGGCGCAGCCATCACGTTGCGGGCATTGTCACTGGGCGCATTCGACTTTGTCGCCAAGCCCACCGATGTTTCATCGCGCATGCAGGAGAGCGCCAGCGAACTGATCGCAAAGATCAAAGCCGCAGCGCAAAGCCGTGGAATTCAGATTGCCGCGCCGGGAGAGATTCCGGTTCCGGCAGCGCGGCCGAAAATCAAGGCCAGTGATAAGCGGCAGCCTACGAAGATCGTCGCAATTGGAATTTCGACGGGAGGCCCGCAATCCTTGCAATATCTGCTGGCTCAATTGCCGCATGATTTTCCGGGAAGTCTGGTTGTGGTGCAGCACATGCCGGAAGGTTTTACCGAGATGTTCGCACGCCGGCTGGATGAATGCTGCTCGCTCAACGTTAAAGAAGCCCAATCCGGCGACTTACTTTTGGCCGGACGCGTCCTGATTTGTCCCGGTAGCAGGCATCTGAAAGTGAAACGATTGCCACTGGGCGATATCGCCATTCTGAGCGATGATCCTCGTGTAAACGGACACCGCCCGTCTGCCGATGTTCTGTTCAGAAGTGTGGCCGAAGAGTTTGGCGAGCGAAGCGTGGGCGTAATAATGACTGGAATGGGGGATGACGGCGCCAATGGATTAGGGCTGATTAAGGCAGCGGGCGGCACCACCATTGCGCAAAGCGAGCAGTCGTGTGTGGTGTTCGGCATGCCCAAAGCTGCTATCGAACGTGGGCACGCCATGCGGGTTGTGGATCTTGGGGCCATGGCGAACACGCTGCAAGCACAATGTTCGCATGCGCGGAATGAAAAGGGTGTGGGCGCGGGACAGAGTTGGTAGTTTTCGGAAAAAGGAAGATTCAGGGGGAGGAAGTCATGGAGCAGTTTGCACCAATCAAGCGAAGCAAGGACGGTCAGCCAGTCCGCTATCTGATAGTGGATGACTCCGTCTTCGCGCGCAAAAACCTGGGCCGCATCATCGAGAGTTTCGGCGGACAGGTGGCGGGCGAGGCGGGCGACGGGTTGACTGCCATCAGTGAATACGAGCGCATCAAGCCAGATATCGTGCTCATGGACATCACCATGCCGCAGATGGAGGGCATTGAGGCGGCCGAAAAAATCGTCCAGCAAAATCCGGATGCGCGTGTGGTCATGGTGTCTTCTGTCGGTTATCAGGAAAACATCGTGGCGGCGTTACAACGCGGCGCGCGGCATTTTGTGCAGAAGCCGGTCAAGCCGGAAGTGCTGTACGAGGTGATCAAGTACGTGCTGGGCGAAGACGGAGCAATGGTGAGCGCAGCCGGCGCAGGGGCCTAGTCATGAAGATGGAGCTGATCCAGCCGTTCATCAACGCGGCCGATGCCGTGTTGTCGCAGGGCTTGAAATCACCCATGGTGATGGGCAATCTCACTATGGAGCAGGAGGCGTATCGCCGCAAGGGCGTGGCTGCGCTTATCGAACTCTCGGGCGACATTCAAGGCCGCGTCATCTTTGACCTTGCGCCGAAAACTGCCGCGCAGGTGGCCAGCCACTTTGCCGGAACCGAACTGCCGGAAACCGACGATTTGGTGCGGGAAGCTGTGTGTGAACTCGCAAACCAGGTGATAGGCAATGCTGTCGCGACATTAAACGATCAGGGGTTCCATTTCCGCGTACATCCTCCCGAGCTTCACACCTCTGAACAGGGCCCCACCAGTACGGAAGATACAGAAGCGCTGGTGCTGTGCTTCGAAACGGCAAGTGGGAATGTGTTTATGAATATAGCCTTGCGATATGCCGAGAGGGCCGCAGCGGCACGAGCGTAAGGGCGGTTATTGTATCTGCATCACCGTGAATCACCCGATTCCGCGACTTCCACTTGCTGATTGCCGAGTGGTGAATCGTTACGGCCCGGCAACCAAAAACACAGGGTTCTGTCGCAGCAGCACAGCGCCGGTTCCGCTCTGTGTGCTGTTGGTCACGCCAGAAGCATTGGTTACTGTGAACGTCCCGTTGCCCGGGCCGGCTACCAGGTTCCCGCCGGAAATCGTGAAGGTCCCATTGTTGCCGGTGTCGCTCATACCCGTGATGAAGATGCTCTGCCCGACTTGCAGGTCGGGATTGGCAGAAGACTGGACATAACTGTAAGTGGTGGTGGTGGAGCTCTGCGCCGCCGCTGAGATTCCCACCTGCACACCGGGGAAGGCGCTGAGCGGCGATGGAATCGCGACTCCTGCAAAAGTGTCGGCAGGATTGGAATTCGCGGGGAATGTATCGACCACGGCGACGTTCTGAGCGTCGCATTGTGCTACATAGACCTTGAAGTTCGAGGTGCTTCCGCCGCCGGACGCGGTCGCGAAAAGCCGGAAGCGGGCGCCAGCGGCGGGAGTCCATGCTGCCGGCGTGGGAGCCAGGGCGCCGCAGCCGTTCTGGTTGGCAAGGTCGATGGGCACGCCGGAGGCAATCGGAATGATTTTGCTGACAGTGTTATTGGCCACATTGATGACTGCGACTTGCGTGTTCACGCAATCGTAATTGCCTGGCTGGCACTTCGCGATCTGGTAGCTCGCGACATAAGCTCGCGAGCCGTCGCCGATCCCGCTCACAGAAACCGGCAAGTAGAACGGAGAGGCCCCCTGGCCAAGATCAATCAGTGCGACTCGGTTCACAGGCGCAGCAGGGTTGACTTCGGAAATATCGAAAATCGAAAGCGCGTGAACGGCTGGGCTGGGATTGGTTACGTACAGGCGCTGCGCTTTGGCGTCCAGGAACATGAAGTTTGCGCCAGCTCCGGCGGAAGCCGTACCTGAGTTTGCCAGGACGGTATCCGTGAGTGTGCTGATCGCCGAAACCGTGCCGTTCTTATCGAGAACGTAAATTCGCTGCCCGTCGGCACGCGCAACTGTCCAGACCTGCCCGGCACCGATCGGTACTGGCGTTCCCAGGCTGTCATCGAGAACATTAATCACGCTCACGTTGTTGCTGTTCTCGTTTGCTACGTACAGCTTCTGATTCGTAGCTCCGGCTACGGGCATTTCAGCCAGCGCAACCGGGTTCCCTCCGACCGCAACGTCGGGTCCTGCGAGAGCGTTGGAGTTGGCATTGATCACGGACACCGTGCTGGTTCCGAAATTCGCCACATACACATTGTTGTTCTCGGCAGTGTGGACAAAAACCGGCTGCGCCCCTTGCGCCAGGCTGATCACAGAAGCCGCGGTAGGGCTTGAGGTCACGTTGGCTGTAATCGTATTGTCGTCGAGATTGGCAACGTAAAACCTGGAAGCGTTGGCGGTTAGAGCGGCGTGTACGGGCATCAGGCCGGTCAGGAATGCGCCCAGGCTGGTATCGCCTGACACGTCAACGTGGTCCGCCGACCCAGGGTCAGCGCCTCCGTTGGTGCTTAAGGTTATTACGAAGTGGACCGCGCCGGGATTCGGAGGCGTTCCCGGAATCACCTGCGCAACGGGGCGGTAAACGTCTCCGCAACTTGCCTCGATCAACGCAAGCACGAATACGAAAGCGACAAAGAGGGCTTTGCTGGAGTAAACGGAAGATGTCATGCGGAAAGTCTGTATTCTAACGGCTCTGGCCAATATGCGCCAACAGCGGCCCCTCTGTGGCTCTGTGCACCTCAATGTCCTGTGTGGTGCAGCTTTCGATTTGTGCGGTAGTTAAAAAATAACCACAAAGGGCACAGGGTCACACAGAGGAATACTGACTTGGAAGCGCGCAGAATCGATTTTGGTTGCAGCCAGTGGACTACTTTCTCTTACGAGCAGACGCGGCCGCCGCTGGAGCGGTCGCCGCCGGCTTCTTCTTGCCTTCCATCTCGGCTAGGCTCTGCTTAAGGGCTGCCATCAAATCCACCACCGGAGCTAGCTTCTTCGGCTTTTCGACTTCGGCAACCGTGCCGCCTTCGAGTTTCGTCTGAATCAGCTGCTTCAGATTTTCCTGAAACTCATCGTGGTATTTCTCCGGCTCCCATTCAGCCGCCAGCGCTTCGATGAGTTGGTGCGCGACTTTCACTTCGGCGTCCTTCAGTTCGACATCGGGCGCTCCAAAATCTTCCACCTTGCGCACTTCTTCCTCGTAGTACATGGTGTGCAGCATCAGCCCGCCTTCGTGCGGACGCAGGAAAACCGTGTACTCGCGGTTGTGCATGGTGAGCTTGGCGATAGCGACGTATTCGCTTTCCTCGAGCGCCTTGGTTAGCAATGCATAGGGGCGGCGGCCGGCTTCTTCGGGAGTCATGTAATACGAGGCATCAAAATAGACGGGATCTACCTCGCTCGTCTTCACGAATTCGAGAATCTCCATCGTCTTTGCGGTCTTGGGCTCGATCTTCTTAATCTCTTCCGGATCGATGATTACGTACTCATTCTTACGGTACTCGTACCCCTTGACGATGTCGCTGCGCTCGAGCACCTCGTTGTCGAGCGGGCAGATGAGCTGCTGCTTTACGCGATGATTGTCCTTGCGATGAAGCTGGTTGAACGAAATGCCCGAACTGCGCGCGCCCGAGTGCAAACGCACCGGCATAGAAATAAGACCGAAGGTGAGATATCCAGACCAGACGGAGGCCGCCATAGGGTTAGTTCCTCAGTTAGAGTGCCAGAGCCAACTGTCACTCGCGTAGCAGTTTAGACCACTTCAGGAACTTTGATGCACCAGAAATGCATGGGTATCGCTGTGCCAAAGCGGGAGGGCTAGTAGCGTTAGCCAGCCTCCACGATATGCAGTGTTTACCTGTGTGGTTCGCTAGCCAGCAGGTCAAGCGCGTGGTTCGACACTTCCGTATGTTATTGAGAACAATTAGGTTACGCAGTCGCAAGCGTTGGCGCAACGCCCAAGATCGTCTTCGCGGACGGGATTTCGCGCCCAAAATGGTCTCTTCAACCCGAAAAGTTCGCTCTACTATGCGCGCGCCAGCCTGGCCGCTTCGATTCCATCTAGAGCGAGCCACAGCGCCTGCGCGGCCTGTTCGGCCGCGTCCAGCGCTCGGTCGGCAGCCGGCAAATTGCCCTCAACCACCTTCACCAGTTGATGCTTCCAGATCCGCGAATGGTAGACGTCAGCCACGGTATGAACCGTGAAGTACTTGCAGGTCTTCTCGTCTGCACCGTACATTTCGCGCAGTCCTCGTGCTTTTTCTGCCGAGACTCGTGGTACCTGAGACTCGTAAGAGTAAAACGCAGCCAGGGCTTCTTCCGATGTGCCGTCCCGCGCAATGGAATGGAACAATTCCATCAACCGCGCCACTTCGGGCACGGGAGTATCCGACGCGGAGCGCTTTCCGCCCATACCTGCGACGAAATCCAGCCAAAGTTCCGCATGGGAGGCCGCGCCGTCAGCGCCCAGTTCGTCCTCTCGATTGATCTCAACTGCGCGGCGAAGCTGATTGTCTTCGACGCGAGCACCAAATTTCTCGAGATATGAAGGGAATGCCTCTACGTGATGGAAGTAGTCGCGGCCGTAAGCCTGCAGGTCTTCGCGGGTGAGCGTTCCGGCGGACCAGGCCTTGTAAAAAGGATGGCAAAGCAGATCGTATTTGGCGATGTGCGCGTCCAGTTGCGCAAGAAAATCTTGAGTGTTCATCTTTTCTCCCCGGAAATCACTATACGACGGATTCTGAAATTGAAAATAGTGGAAAACCGGGATGAGCGGCAGGCTCGAAGGCTTCGTGTCCGGTTGCGGCGGAGAAAGCGATCGAGTCGAGTTCCGCATTGGGAAATCTTCAACGCTGACTCCGCGTTTAACTGCTCGGTTGGCCGAGGCTTATGCCATCATGCGGACGTGCGCAGGGCTAGATACATAATGTGTGCGACGATCTTGCTGGCGGTTTTCCTCTCACCGGCCCACTCCCAGAATCGAGTGCCGGATGAAGTCCGCTATAAGTCCCGCTATCTGAACTCCTCGACAAAGCCGGAGGACTTCAATTCCGCGATGTTGTGGGGAATCGCAATCGCCGACACCCGCGTAGTCGGATACGAGAATGCAGCGGTCGAGGTCGCGAGAGTACGGCTCAGTTGCCGGGTCAATGGTGAGGATGTCGTACTGAATGACGATCGCGCTGCGGTTCGTGGTGGACTTTACAGGCGATTTCCCTGGTTCGGAACAGATGAGCACGAACCGCTGCCGGTGGAGCCCGCTCCGCATGGCCACGCGGTGATTCTGGGCGCCGGAACTCAGCCAACGAAAGTCTGGCACTTCTGGGCGGCGTCGCCGCGGGCGAAGATTCCCTCAGGCAAACTCGACGGCTGCACCGTCACGGTCCTCGCGAAGATTTCCCGCGGAGCCCTGCTGCAAGTCGGGTTCGACTACTGGCGCGATCCAACGATTGACTATGGCTCCGGCGGAAACAATCACGAAGCCGGCGCCAGCAACTGGTACTTCCCGTCAGACAAATGGCAAGAGGCCACATTCAGCGACATCAAAAAGTGAAGTTCTCTGTGTCCCTGTGTCTCTGTGGTGAGGGAAGGCTTTTCGCTCGCCCTGTAAGATAGAGTCAGTGCAGTTTACCGAACAATTCGACCTAGTCGTCGTGGGCGCCGGACATGCCGGGTGCGAGGCCGCTGTCGCATGCGCGCGAATGGGGCTGAAGACTGCCCTTTACACGCTTAACGTTGACTTGATCGCGCAAATGTCCTGCAATCCGGCTGTAGGGGGGATTGCCAAGGGGCATCTGGTCCGTGAAGTGGACGCGCTCGGCGGCATCATGGGCGAGGTCACGGATGCAGTCGGCATCCAGTTCCGGCTGCTGAACACGTCTCGTGGTCCGGCAGTGTGGTCTCCGCGCGCCCAATGCGACAAGCAAGCCTATCGGCTGAAGATGCGCGAAGTGCTGGAGTCCCAGCCGAATTTGAAGATCAAGCAGGCGGAAGTGGCTGAGCTCATTCTGGAAGAAAGCCGTCAGCCGTCAGCCATCAGCCATCAGGAAAACCGGGAAGGGCACGGCGTGGCTGACGACCGAAGACCGAGGACCAACGACCAACGACGGCTCCTCGGTATCCGGCTCCGCGATGGCCGCACGGTCGGCGCCAAGGCCGTCATTATTACTACCGGAACCTTCCTCAACGGACTCATTCACTGCGGCGAGGAACAGTATGCTGCAGGTCGTTCGGGTGAACCGGCAGCTGTGCTGCTCGGAGAAGCGCTCAAGAACCTCGGTCTGCGTGGCTGCCGGCTAAAGACCGGAACCCCTCCCCGCCTCGATGGCCGCACGATTGACTGGTCGAAATTTCAAATTCAGCCTGGCGACGACGATCCCACGCCGTTCAGCTTTCGCACCAGGCGAGTGGCCCATCACGATAAGCAGGTCCCTTGTTACATTGCCTGGACCACGCCAGAAACCCACCGCATCATTCGCGAGAACGTTCACCGGTCGCCGATGTACAGCGGGCAAATCCAGTCCATTGGGCCGCGTTATTGTCCGTCGATTGAAGACAAGATCGTCAAGTTTCCCGACAAGACCACGCATCAGCTTTTCCTCGAGCCCGAGGGCCTCAGCACGCACGAGATCTATGTGAACGGCATGAGCACGTCGCTGCCGGTTGAAGTGCAACTTGCGATTTTGAAGTCCGTGCCCGGACTCGAAACCGCGGAAATGCTACGTCCAGGCTACGCGATCGAGTACGACGCGATCGATCCGACCGAACTCGAGCGCACACTCGAAACCAAGAAAATCGCCGGCCTGTTTCTTGCTGGCCAGATCAACGGCACTTCCGGATACGAAGAAGCCGCCTGCCAGGGCCTGATGGCGGGAATCAACGCCGGGCTGAAGGTGAAGAGCGAGCCGCCGTTGATCCTGGACCGCACCGAGGGCTATACCGCAATTCTCATCGACGATCTGATTTCGAAGGGGACGAACGAGCCGTATCGCATGTTCACTTCGCGCGCCGAGTTCCGCCTGCACCTGCGAATTGACAACGCCGATCGGCGCCTGACTCCACACGGCCGCCGGGTCGGACTGATTTCAGACGGAGTTTGGGCGGATTTTCTCGCCAAGCAGGAGCGCCAGGAGAATCTGAAAAAGCTGCTGGAGAAAACAAAGCTGACAGCGGTCATGGCGGAAAGCATTCAGCACTCGGCATTCAGCACTCAGCTTGAAAGCACCACGAAACACGTAGGGGCGGACGCCCTCGCCCGCCCAGCCGAGCAAAGCTCGGGAGAATCACGGCCCGATATCTCCGCAGCCATTGGCCAGCCTCTGGCGCAACTGCTCAAGCGCCCCGAGATCATCATCGAGAATCTAGCGCCTGTCCTCCGCGACCTCGCGCCGGATCTGTTCGGTGCACAGATCATGGCCAACGACGAACGACGTACGATAAACGACGGTTTTTTCCGCAACGAACTCAAGTCTGTCGAAACGGAAATCAAGTACGAAGGCTACCTCCAGCAGCAGCAGCGCGCGATCGATCGCCTTAAAAAGTCCGAGCAGCGAAGCATCCCAGAATGGTTCGACTACAAGTCGGTCAGCGGCCTCTCGCGCGAAATGCAGGAGAAGCTGCTGAAAGTCCGCCCGCGCACTCTGGGCCACGCGTCGCGGATTCCGGGAGTTACCCCGGCAGCGGTGTCCCTGGTGAACGTATATATCGAAATTCAATCCAAACGGCGTGAACAGGCAGTTGCGATTTAATCGCTTGAAGGGCAAGGAGCGGCGAATTTTCTCGCGAGTAAAATATTTCCATGAATCTCGCGGCCTACACCCATTCCGACTCTCCGCTCGGCCCATTGCTTCTGGTCGCGGATGATGCCGGACTTCGACAAATCAATTTCCCGCGCAATAGCCGTCCGGCTCCGGTCGAGGCAGGGTGGCACGAAGATGCTTCGCAATTGCGTGACGCTATCAAACAACTGCGCGCCTACTTTGCCGGAGAACTGGAAGACTTCGATCTTGCACTAGCACCCGAAGGCACTCCCTTTCAGCAGAAATGCTGGGACGAGCTTTGCAGGATTCCTTACGGCGAAACCGTCTCTTACGGTGAACTTGCAAAGCGCATCGGCAATCCCAACGCCAGCCGGGCGGTTGGGCTCGCGAATGGGTCAAATCCCATTCCGATCATCATTCCGTGTCATCGCGTGATTGGATCGAATGGGAAGCTGACCGGATACGGCGGCGGGCTGCCGATCAAAGAGAAGTTGCTGGCGCTCGAGAAGCGGCAAATGCGGTTGCTCTAACGTATCTGCCACTCCCGAAAGCTTTTAACCGCAAAGGTGGCAAAGAATTGCCGCAAAGGTCGCGAAACGGAGTGTGCATCTGGAGCGCTGTTACTTACTTCGCCAGTTCCGCCCGCCAGTTATTGACCATCACCACCGAGTTGGCCGTTTCTACTTTGGTGGAGAGCGAGATCAGCATTTTTTTAAAATCCGGAGCGAAGGCGCCGCTGTTCGCATCACTAAAATTTCTGCCCCCGAACAGGGTGCGCGGAGCGCCAAATTCCAGTCCGTTGTTCTTTTCGGTCACAGGGATCAGGACCGCGGTCGAGGCGGCTGGATCGCCGTAAACAATTCCTTCATCCTTCGTCCCCGGTTTGCCGTACCACCACGCAGCAATACCCCCATTCGGCGAAACCTGACGCTTCTCGCCGGGGCCGGGAAACGGAGTGATGTACACTTCGTCGCGGCCACTTTCATTTGACAGGTACACAAACCACCGTCCATCAGCCGAAAACGTAAGACCGCGAATGTTCGCGTCTCCCGATAAAAACACGTAAGGCTTCCTGTCGCCGTTCAGGGGCAGCATCCACACTTCAAACTTCTTGGTGGAAGTATTGACGGCGTTGTAGGCAAGAAATTTGCCATCTGGCGACCAATACTGCGGATGTACAGCAGTTTGCGCACTCAGCAATTCTTGTGGCGATCCACTGCCGTCCGCCGTCCTGGTAAAAATTTTCCAGCCTGTTGCATTGTTCAGAGAGTAGGCGAGTTGCTTGCCATCCGATGACCACGCGGGATCGTCGGTGTCACCGTCTTCAAAGGTGAATCGGTTAGCCAGGCCGCGCGATAAATCGTACATCCACAAAGCCGTCTTGCTTCCGTTCTTCTCAGCAACCGTAGCCACTGCCCGCTTTCCATCGGGTGAGACAATCGCTCCGTTCTGCTCGCGTGGCTCGCCGACCTTTCCGACTTGCTTGCCATCCAGGTCCAGCCATGTCAGTTGCCAGAGCCCACCGCCTTCTTCACTCTCATAGAGCAACGTATCTTTTGAGGCGGCAAAGTTGCTTACCCAACGCAGGGCTCCAAACTGAAGCTGCTGCGCGATAGGTATTGCCTGCCCACTGAGCTTTAATGAACTCGCGCTGAACGGCTGAGCAATGAGACTGCGCTCTCTCATGTAGAGAAGGTAGCCAGGCTCCACGTATTGTGCTCGGGCCTGCGAAGCCACCACAAAAGTACTTTTCTTATCGTCAAGGCCCACGACATAAATGCCGGTGTTGGTGCTGCCGGGAGCGCCAATGAAGTAGAGGACGTGTCTGCCGTCAGGCAAGAATTGCGGATGCCGATGGCTCTGACTCGGCTTGTCCAGCGTGGTCAGCGGCGAGGGTGTACCTCCGGAGTCCGCGACCGAAAATAAGGGATTGTCTCCTGCAGGAGAAAACACGATGACTCCATTTTGGCTCCATGTGGCGCCACGTCCATCGGCTGCCTCACAAATGGTTTGGACAGCGCCGCTCGAAAGGGCAATCTTTTTTAATTTTCCCTGAGCGAAGAATCCGATGTAATTGCCGTCCGGCGACCAGAACGGATAGCTCGCTTCCTCGGTTCCCTGAATCGGCTGCACCGTCAAAGCGTCAAGCGATCGCACGAAGACCTGCTGCTTGCCGCCTTCGCCAACCGCGGCCATGGCGAGTTTTTTTCCGTCAGGGGAAAGAGCGACCGCCGTGTTGATTGTGTCAAGGCGCAACTTCGGCGGAAGAACCAGGTTTGCGCGAAGAACAGGCGCTTCCCCCGGACGGTGCAGCAGCCAGCCTGCGCTCAACATGACCAATGCCAGCACGCCACCGAGCGCCCATCCCATCCACTCGCGGCGTTTTCTGCGCGCGGCGATTGGCTTGGCAACGCCGGCTTGCGATCCGCCCTGGCTGATCCATTTCAGTTGCAGCTTGACGTCGTGCGCAGTCTGAAAGCGCTCTTCCGGATCCTTCGCCAGGCAGGTTCGAATGGTGTGATCGAGTGCCGGCGGGACTAACGGTTGAATGCTCGAAATCGGCTCGGGGTCCTTCTCAAGAATCGCCGACGCGACCGACAGCATGCTCTTACCTTCGAAAGCGCGCTTGCCGGTGCTCATCTCGTAAAGAACCGCGCCGAGAGAAAAAATATCGCTGCGTGCATCCGCTTCACGGCCTTCAATCTGCTCCGGCGCCATGTACTGGAAAGTTCCTACGATCGAACCTTGTTGCGTGAGTGGAGTAACCGGGCTGGTCAAGGTAACTGCGCCAGTCATCGCCGATCCGGTGGTCAGCGGCGCCGGCGGTTTTGCCAGGCCGAAGTCAAGCAGCTTCGCTCCCGACTTCGTCAGCATGATGTTGCCGGGTTTCAGGTCGCGATGCACAATCCCGCTGCGATGGGCTTTCTCCAGGCCATCGCAAATCTCGCTTCCATATTTCAGGACCTGGTCAGGCGGAATCGCGCCGCGCACCAGGCGGTGCGACAGCGTTTCGCCTTCGAGCAACTCCATCACGATGTAACTGATTCCATCCTGATGGCCGACATCGTAGAGCGTGCAGATGTTGGGATGCGTCAGCGCAGAAATCGCCCGCGCCTCACGGTCGAAACGCTGCTTGGCTTCGGCATTCGCAAGATGAGAGGGAAGGACTTTGACCGCGACCTGGCGATCCAGTCTCGTGTCGCGCGCCCGATACACCTCGCCCATTCCGCCCGCGCCCAGCGCAGATTGAATTTCGTAGGGTCCAAGCTTGGTGCCAGGGGTGAGAGGCATTATTGGTGGCTCATTATACGTGCTGACTACAGGAAGTAGCGCCCCAAATCGAGTCCGATTTCTGCCGGATGCTCTGAGTAACCCTGCTAAGATGTCGTGCTAATGTCCTCTCCTTCTTCGCCGATCGGCCAGACCATTTCCCACTACCGGATACTGAACAAACTCGGTGGTGGCGGCATGGGTGTGGTGTATAAGGCCGAGGACACGACGCTTGGCCGCTTCGTTGCGCTGAAGTTTCTTCCTGACGATGTCGCAAATAACGCGCAAGCCTTCGAGCGTTTTCGCCGCGAAGCTCGAGCGGCGTCTGCCCTGAATCACCCAAACATCTGCACGATCCACGAAATCGGCGAAGACCAGGGACGGCCATTCATCGTAATGGAATTTCTCGAGGGCAGAACGCTTCGCGAAGTCATTCTCGGCCGGCCGATGGAGCTGGAACGGTTGCTCGACTTCGGCATCGAGGTCGCTGACGCGCTCGACGCTGCGCATAGCAAGGGCATCGTTCATCGCGACATCAAGCCAGCGAATTTGTTAATCACCGATCGCGGTCACGCCAAGGTTCTCGACTTCGGCCTGGCGAAAATGAACGTACTCGAATCTGGTAAAGCGAGTTCCGCACCGACCGTCACGGAAGAGCACCTGACCAGCCCAGGCAGCACGCTGGGCACGGTCGCCTACATGTCGCCGGAGCAGGCACTGGGTAAGGAACTCGACGCGCGCACTGATGTGTTCTCGTTCGGCGCAGTGCTCTATGAAATGGCGACAGGAACGCTGCCCTTTCGCGGAGAAGCGACGGCTGCGCTGTTCGATTCGATACTGAATAAGGCTCCTACTTCGGCAGCCCGCATCAATCCCGATATTCCAGCCGAGCTTGAACGAATCATCAACACTGCACTCGAAAAAGAACGTGACGTCCGTTACCAGAGCGCAGCGGAACTGCGTGCTGATCTCAAACGCCTGAAGCGCGACACCACCTCGGGGAAAATGAGCGTCGCGGTTGGCGCCGCAGCGGCACGTCCAAAAAGCAAATCCCGTTGGCTCTGGCCGGCAATTGTTGCAGGGCTGGTGGCGGTTGCCGGACTGGTGTGGTATTTGGTGCCCGCTGGCGTACCCAAAATCACTCGCATCACCCAGATTACGCACGATGGCTACGGCATGGGCAACCTGCTTACCGACGGGTCGCGAGTTTATGTGACTCAGTTCAGACCCGACGGGTTGGTGCTTGCGCAGGTTGCAGCCACAGGAGGGGAAACTTCAGTTATTCCCGCGCCAGTCAGGAACATGGTGGTTTTCGATATCTCTCCGGACCATTCTCAAATCCTGGCCGGGACGGCGGAGGAATCGGGCAGCGGCGATACTCCCATGTGGATCGTGCCGGTGCCGGCCGGTTCTCCCCGACGGCTCGGCGACATCGTTGGCGGCAGCGGGTCCTGGTCCCGCGACGGACAGCAACTGGTGTTCACCAAGGGGTCGGCCCTTTACCTCGCCAAGCCCGATGGCGCCGCGCCGCACCTGCTCGCGTCTGTCAGCGGTTTGCCATTCGCGCCACGCTTTTCTCCGGATGGGAAACGAATTCGTTTTTCCCTGGCGAACCTGGCGAACACCGCATCGATATGGGAAGTTCGCACGGATGGAGCGAATCTCCATCAACTTTTCGCCGGATGGCATAGTCCGCCGAACGAATTCGGCGGTCGCTGGACAGGAGACGGCCGCTACTATGTGTTTGTGAGTGTTTCATCCGAGAATGCCACGAGTGCGCAAAGCAACGTCTTCGTTCTCGCAGAACCGAGTGGCATCTTCCGCAAGGCTTCCATGCCCGTCCAGCTTACGACAGGCCCCGTGCAATATTCTGCGCCCGCACCTGATGTCGCCGGTCGCAAGCTGTATGTACAGGGTATCCAGCCGAGGGCGGAGCTTGTCCGTTACGATTCCGCGAGCAAGCAGTTTTTGCCCTTCCTTCAGGGTGTTTCTGCCAGTGATGTAGATTTTTCGCGCGACGGCAAGTGGGTCACATATGTCAGCATCCCCGATCTCGCTTTGTGGCGGAGCCGCGTGGATGGCACAGATCGCCTGCAACTCGCGCCCGGTGCCGTTGGCCTGCCTCGCTGGTCGCCCGATGGGACGCAGATTGCGTATCACTCGGCCGAGTTCGGCAAGCCCTGGAAGATTTTTCTGGTTTCCGCACAAGGTGGTCCGTCGCAAGAATTATTAGCGGACGACTCCCCCGAAATGGACGCCACTTGGTCTCCTGACGGCACCCAGTTGGCTTTCGGACGTCTATCGGGAGACACTGCCAATGCTCAAATTTACTTAGTGGACCTGAAGACGCATAAGGTATCGGACGTTCCAGAATCCAAGGGCCTCTTTTCCCCGCGGTGGTCTCCGGACGGACGCTATCTGTCTGCCGTTGCTGTGGAGACTTCGCAAAAACTTATGCTGTATGACTTTCACAGCAAAAAGTGGACGGAGTGGTGCAGCGAGAAAGAAAACTTCGACTATGGGCAGTGGTCGCGGGACAGCCGTTCTTTCTATTGGGACAACTTTGGCTCCAATCCGAAGTGCCGCAGAATAAAGGTCGGGGAACACCGGGTCGAGGACCTCTTCAGCCTGAACAGTCTGCGCAGGTACTTTGGACCACTTGGCTCATGGAGCGGCCAGGCGCCGGACGACTCACGACTTTTCGTGCGCGACGTTAGCACTCAGGACATTTACGCGCTCGACGTGGATTTCCCGTAAGCGCCCGATCCGCGGAATCCGCATTAATCCGTGGCAATGAAGTTCTTTCGCTCTTCGGTTACCATAAATCGAAGCTCAATGTTGCATCTAAGACTAATATGAAGAAACTCGCCCTGACGTTACTGGTTCTGAGCTCTTTCGCGCTCGCTCAGGATCCCTCGCTTCTTCGCCCTCCGAAAGGCTCCAACGTTGCCCTCGTCGTTTTTCAGGACCTGCAATGCCCCAAGTGCCGCACCGATGCGCCTCTCGAAGAGCAGGCGGCCAAGGCGCACAAAATTCCGCTCGTGCGTCATGACTACCCTCTGCCGATGCACAACTGGTCATACCAGGCAGCGATCTGGGCGCGCTACTTTGATTCGCAGGGGCAGAGCAAAGATCTCGGCAATCAATTCCGCGACTATTGCTTCCAGCACCAGCCGGAAATTACTCCCGACAACCTGCAAAGCTTCATCCAGAAGTTTGCGTCGGAACATAAAGTCGATGTTCCGTTCGTTGTAGATCCTCAGGGAAAATTTGCCGCTCAGGTGAACGCCGACAAAGAGCTGGGAAATAAGATCGGCATCCAGCACACACCCACGATCTATATCGTCAGCACGAATCCTGCGCGGCCATACATCGAAGTCACCGACGACAAGCAGTTGTTTCAGATGATTGAGGCCATGCAGAACGAGTGAGAAGCAGAAGTCAGAATTCAGAAGCAAGAAGTAACAAGTAAGACTAAACACTTAGATTTGGCACTCCGCCTTTGGACAGGGTGGTCTGATCTGGCTAATTGCCAAGCGCCAACTGCCAAACTGCCAAGTGCCCTCGCACTCTGCATTATGAATTCTTGCTTCTGACTCCCCCGTCCTTACCGGAAGTTGCTGAACATCACCAGGTCCGAGTCGTTCACGCGCGCGCGCGTGATGGCGATCTGCTTGCCGTCGGGGGAGAACGAAAATTCGGTTATAGCGAGGGGTTCGGCGTCGAAATGGGTCAGCTGTGTGGGTGTGCTGCCATCGAGCGGCTGGTAGAAAAGATTCGAGCCAGCGCCAGTTGCCTTGTCGAGAACTAATGCGCGGCCATCGGGCGCCCAACGCGGACTGCCAGCTACGCCGATATCCGACAAAGTAATTTTGTTCCCACCATCCAAATCTTGTACGACGATCACGTTCTTGTGTTCCGCAGTTTGTATGTACACAATGCGTTTGTCATCAGGCGACAAGGCTGCGCCGCTCTGGGCGGCCTTGGCGACAGTTTCGATGGCGCCGGTTTCGGTCGAAACGCGCTTTATCTCGGGCCCAAAGAAATCGACGTAGTAAACCCATTTGCCATCTTTCGTGCAATTTGAACTTTCAGCATCGCGTTCAGAGGTCAACTGTTTGGTTTCGCCGGTGGTGAGGCTTTGGCGAAAGAGATTCAGCGTATTGTCACGAAGCAGTCCGAGCACCATAGCGTCCGGGCCACATGAGACGGGAAACAAAGATATCGTCTCGCGGTCCGGGATTGAGACGCGAGATGTTCCATCCGCATTCATTCGATAGCTGTGCATCGACCGGTCGCTGAGGTACAGCTTTCCGTCGATGCCCCAGTGCAGAAACCCTCCATCCGCCTGTCCGTGCGTGATGGGGGCAGAATCGAACTTAATCTCGCCAGGGAATTTTGCTGGAACGCTTCCAATGTAAACGGCAGAGGACTGTACTGCTTGGACTGTGACCAGAGCCTTGCCGTCGGCCGTAACCGAAATCCCTTGATAGTCACTCAGGTCGTTGGTCAGGTTCTGCACCGCGCCGGCGGGATACGGCTGAAACTTTAATTGAGGGCGCAGATTCATTTGGCCGGCACGCACCTGCAGGAACATGCCGGCCAAATCAGGCAGCCACGCGACACCGTCTATCAAAAACGAGAACGGGAGAGTTTTGACGAGCTCTCCCTGAGAGGTGAATACCAATATGGAGCTTTGGCTGTCTTTGGTCAGTTGGTATTGCGCAGCGGCGATGTATTTGCCGTCTCGCGACCAGGAGATAGTGGAATTGCCCACCGCGAGTGCTTCGCGCTCGGCGATGACGTGCCGGCCGGTGCCGTCACTGTTGGCCAGCACGAGCTGAGGCTTGCTGCTCTGGCCGGGATCGAAGTGACCGAAGACAATTTGCCTGCCGTCGGGAGAAAATGCGACCGGCGTATCAATGTCATCCAGCACGCGTTGCGGCGTACCCCCCAGGCTGGGCACCGAGTAAAGCGCCAGTTCTTCGTTGCCGCTGCTGGGATCGTTGTGTTGGTAGTAGATATAATTGCCGTCGGGAGTGAACGATGGCTGGCGGTTTCCGAACCAGCCCGGGGTGGGCGGGACCACCTGCGCTTCACTGCCAGTCGCAATCTGCTTGACCCACAAGCTTTGAGAATCGCCTCGTTTGATATAGGCGGCATAGCGGCCATCGGGGGAAATCGTGCCTGTGATCGCGCCGCCGTTCTCAGTCAGCTTTGAAATCTGCATGTTCTGAGGATTGACCGTCGCGGTCCGGTTGAGGCGCTCGTAAAGGGCAAAACCTCCAGTCAAAAGCGCTGAGATGACGAGGCTCAGGATAATGCGGAGGTGCAGTTTGCGCGGCGCTGCCGCGACGGTGCTCGAACTGGGTGCCGGAGCACCCGAAGCTGATCGAACTGCCGAAGGTGCTACTTCCGCAGAGCTCGCGGGCGAGGGCGCCCGCGCCACACGGCCGGAGGAGCTTGAACCTCGCTTAATTCGCTTGAGGTCAGCGCGCACTTCTGCAGCCGACTGCGCCCTTAGGTCGCGGTCCTTTTCAAGGCACTTCAGAATGACGTCGCCGAACGGCGGCGGCAGCAGCGGATTCAGGTCTGTGGGTGGCGGAGGGCTCTTTTCGAGGATGGCGTTGAAAATCACGGCAGAGGTTGGCCCCTCGAATGGCAGACGCCCCGTCGTCATCTGATACAGCACACATCCAAAGCTGAAGAGATCGGTTCGCGCGTCTACTTCTTCGCCACGCGCCTGCTCCGGAGACATATACGCGACGGTGCCGACGGTTGATCCAGGGCTCGTCAGTAACGGACTGTCCAGTGTTGCGCCTATGGTGACCGCCGCATGCTCGTGTTCTTTCGCGAGCTTGGCCAGGCCGAAATCAAGCACTTTGACTCGTCCGCGAGTCGTAATGAATATATTCGCCGGTTTGACGTCACGATGGATGATGCCTTTTCGGTGGGCTGCATCGAGCGCGTCCGAAACCTGAATTGCAATGTCGAGAAGTTGATCGTTCGTGAAGGGTTTACCCAAAAGCCGTGCCGAAAGTGGCTCGCCGTCGAGCAACTCCATGGCGATGAACGGACGCCCCTCGTGCTCACTGATCTCGTAAATGGTGCAGATGTTTTCGTGGTTGATGGCCGACGCGGTGCGGGCCTCCATCCGGAAACGGTCGAGCGATTGCCCGTTGGGCACCATTTCGCGTGGCAGAAACTTAAGGGCGACGCGGCGCCCGAGCGTGGTGTCTTCCGCCTCATACACCACACCCATACCGCCTCTGCCCAACTCGCGAAGAATTTTGTAGTGCGAAATTATGGAATCAATCAAAGAGGAACCCGCAGGAAAGCAATAGTAAGGAGTCGGGCAGAGCAGGTCAAATCGCGCAGGCTGGTTTCGCCAACCGGGCGCTCGACGGGAACCTTGTCGTAAAGTTTCACGGATCGGAATATATTCGGAAACACGAAATGCACGAGGGACGATCTTGGCCGATTCGGTAAAACTGGTGACACCTCGCGATGCGGCCAAGGTTCTTGGGATCAGTTATTCAACCCTTAAGCGCTGGATACTCACTAATAAAGTCCGAACCGTCCAAACCAAAGGTGGCCATCATCGAATTCCCGAGAGCGAAATAGATAGGTACTTGCATGTGCCAGGAAAGAAGGTTTCGTTGCCTGAGCGTCGCGCGCAGTTTCGGAGAATCAGCGCCCGCAACCAGCTTGTCGGCAGAATCATCGACATCAAGATCGACGGCATTATGGCTCAGGTGACGCTTTCGATCGGGGGGCAGAGTATGACTTCAATAATCACCGCCGACGCAGTTCGTGAAATGCGGCTTGAGGTAGGTCAAATAGCTGCCGCGCTCATCAAGTCCACAGAAGTCATGATTTTGCGAGTGTGACGCGCCAATGTCGCGGTTCCAATCCGCATCTTTTCGTCTCACCCTGATACGATTCAAGTCGAATTGACAGGTCATTTCTAAATGCTTTAAACCGTCCTATCGCAATTTCAGAGGGGGACGGAGTATGAACACTCGAAGAATTTGTCGGATTGCTGCCATGGTCGTCTCGTTGGCGGCCCTGGTCAGCGCCCAAGACGTAACTGTGGCGGCTGCCGCTGATCTGCAATCTGCCATGCAGGAAATTGGCGCCCGCTTTCAAAAGGAAACCGGAAAGACCGTGAAAGTGATCTATGGCTCGTCCGGCAACTTCCTGCAGCAAATTCAAAATGGCGCACCTTTTGACATGTTCTTCTCCGCGAACCTGGATTATCCCAGGAAGCTGGAGGCCGGCGGCCTGACGGAAGCAGGCACGTTTTATCAATACGCGACTGGAAAAATTGTAGTTTGGGTGCCGAATGATTCCAAGCTCGACATCAGCTCCGGCTTGCCCTCGCTGGTGAGTCCAGCAGTTAAAAAGGTTGCGATAGCTAACCCATTGCACGCCCCTTACGGGCAAGCTGCCGTCGCCGCCATGAAGAGCGAAAACGTCTATGAGAAGTTGACCGACAAGTTTGTGATGGGCGAAAACATCTCGCAAACCGCTTCATTCGCGCTCTCGGGCTCGGTTGATGCCGGCATTATTGCGCTGTCTCTTGCGCTCTCGCCGAACCTAAAAGACAAGGGCAGGTTTACCGAGATACCCGTCAAAGACTATCCGCCGATTGAGCAGGCCTGCGTCATCTTGAAATCGTCACAGCACAAGGATGCTGCCAAAGCGTTCCTCAGTTTCATCAAGACCAGCGCGATCGCCGACTTATTCCGGGCGTACGGCTTTTCCGTGCCCCAGTGATCCCTCGCCCAAAATTGATTTCAAAAACTCGCAGTTTAAGGAAGCCTCATCATGATGAAAACCGTTTTGTCTCTGTTCGTGACAGCATTACTGGTGCCCTCTCTGGCAGCGCAACCAGCAGCGAAGGTCAAAGCGAATCCCAAAAAAGAAGCGGTGACGTCAGAAGACATCAAGGCCCTGCGCGACGCCTTGGCCGCGCAGAGTGCTATGCTTGCGACCCAGCAACAGCAAATTCAGGAATTAAGGCAGGAACTGGAACGAAGAGACCAAACCTCGCAAGAGGCGCAGCGCCAACTTGAGCAGACGCGAGCCGCTGCCACCGATGCTCAAACCAAGGCCGCAATCCTGGAGACTGCAACCAGCAATCAAACTGCGGCGGTCGCAAAGCTCGCAACTGATGTAGCCGATGTCAGGGCCGATGTGACAAAGGGCACAGGCTCCGAAAAAGAAGATCGGAGGCGGCTTTCGATTCTTGAGGGCACACTCGGGAGGTTCCGGTTTAGTGGCGACATCAGGGTGCGCGATGACAGTATCTTTCAGAGTTGCGCAGCCTGCTTTGACCGGAATCGTGCCCGTCTCCGTGTTCGCTTCGGATTGGAAGGCAAGCTGAGCGAAGACTTCACGGGCGGCTTCTTCCTCGCCACAGGATCGCTGGGTGACTCAAACTCCACGAACGAAACCCTTACAAATTTCTTTGACAGAAAGACAATTGGCCTGGACCGCGGCTACATAACCTACCAGCCCGTGGCGCACAAATGGTTGCAGCTGACGGGAGGCAAGTTTGCATACCCTTGGACGAGAACGTCGGCCACTTTTGACCCGGACCTCAACCCCGAAGGCTTTGACGAAAAGTTCCCGTTTGATTTCAACCAGCCGCTTCTGAAGAACTTCACGATTCAGGGCATTCAGCTGCTATTCAACGAAAACAACAATTCCAAATTTCTCACCGCCCATGACTCGTTCGCTGTTGGTGGACAGGTGTCGAGCAAACTGGACCTGGGCTTCCTGACCAGCACACCATCTTTCACAGTCCTCAACTGGCGCAACACGGATGCGATTCTGAATGCCTCGGCATTTGCCGTACAGGCGACCACAACCGGAGTTGGAACAACCAACAATGGCAACATGCCCGGTGAAGGGCCAGGGTGTGCTTCCGGCCTCAACCTGCCCAGCTTTCCGCCATGCGTTTTCGGGCCGCAAGGATTCACAAACGCCACCTTCAGCGACGCATCCGGAAAGCCGCACTTTCTATCGCAGTTCTTGTATGCCGATTTCATCCTCGCCAACCAGATCAAGACTGGAATCGACCGCCTTCCTCTGAACCTGGTCCTGGAATACGAAAACAACTTGAATGCTGCAAGCCATCCTTTCGATGCCGGCGGCAATCCGACCAATCTCGGAAAGCAATCTCACGCCTACTACGGTGACATCAGCTTGGGACAAACGAAGATCACTAACGATGTTCAGTTCGGATACTCCTTCGAACGGGAAGAGCAGGATGCGATCATCGCTTCGTTTGCTGAAAGCGAACAGCGCGCCCCAACGAACATCGTTGAAAACAGATTTTACGGATCGTGGAAGCTCCGTTCGAACACAACCGCGCTAGTCAACGTTTGGCTCGGGCGAACGCTGAACAGCAACCTTGAACACGCCCTGGCCGCACCTGGAACCGCGCCCGGCTCAGTTGAGGCATGGTTGAAGCGCTTGCAATTCGATCTTCTTTACGCTTTCTAGGCGGCTACAATCGAGGCATGACAATTTCAGCACGAAACCGACTCAAAGGAACAGTGGAAGAAGTGATCCTCGGAACAGTGATGGCACACGTGGTGGTGCGCGTCGGCGACTATCAAATTGAGAGTGCAATTACTCGACGGAGCGCCGACGAGATGCAGCTTAAAAAGGGAGATACGGTAACCGCAATCATCAAATCCACTGAAGTCATGGTTCAGAAGGATTGAACGCCGCGCAAAACGTTGCGACTTCACTTTTCCATAAAATCGGCGAACGCGCCCGTCTTCTGGTAGTAAACCCGAAGACTGCACTGCTTCGGGGCCATGTGCGCGAAGGCGAGTTGCAACTGCTTGGTGGCCTCGGGGATTTCGCCGACTTCCATGGGCGCTCGCGCGACATCGTCGGCGGAGTTGTACTGCGCGCCGGCGGTCACATTCTTGCTCACGATCAGGGTCCAGGCTTTCCTGTCGGGAATCAAATAAACGGCATAGGCGCCGATCGGGATGTCTCTGCCACCCAGAGTGAGCGGAGTCTGCACAAACAACGTGATCCCAGGCGACCAGACGCGCCCGTTCCTCGGTTCCTCTTTAACCTTAGGGTTGTACTGCATATTGATTTCGCCACTGTCGGCGAACTCACAGTAAGCGGCCTGCGAGTCTTGCGCGACACTGATCGCGCAAGCAAGGCAAAGCAATCCCCCCAGCGAAGCAAGCGTACGCATCCCCAAGTTCCTTTCCCGCAATAATGTACCATCAGTGACCGTTTCCACCAGAAAATCTTGCAATTGCTGTTCCGCGTCCGAAACGGTAACTGACCCCTTCACGTATATCAACCATGTTGGGCCTGCATAGTTGCTCAACCGCCGCAACTCCGGTGTTCTCAATGCCTAGGTGCCGGAAGCGCTTCTCCGGTCGTGCCTGATCTTCGGTTACGTTCTCAAGAACCCGCCTGGTTGCTACCGTTTGAGCAGGGAAAAGAGGCCCAAATATGGCGAAATTGAAGGTGCTTTACGGCGAACTGAACGAGGAAACACTAGCTGCTCATGGTGAGTCTCTTCAACAGGCAGGATATCAGGTGCAAACCGCTGTTGGACGCAAAGCAGTGCAGGAAGCGCTCAAAACGGGCGGGTTCGACCTGGTGCTTTTGGGGCCTACTCTTACCCGCGATGACCGGCATCATTTGCCATACATGGCGAAGAAGGCCAGCCAGCGGATGAAGGTGCTGGTGATGCACACGGACGGTTCGCGCCACCCTTACGTGGACGGCAATATCGATACCGGCGAGGATATGGCGCACTTGCTGGCGAAGATTGCTGCGGTGACGGGCAAGTCCGCTGCGGCTGCGGCCGGTGGCGCAAAATAGCCTCGAACTGCACAAGAAATCCGAGATCAATGTAAAATCTCATTTTCCAATTCCATCCTGACCAACTTGGAAAATGAGCAAATCACAGACAATTTACGTTACCCTTTCCGGCCTTCCTTTACTTGTTGAATTCCAGTGGCCGTTCCACAGTTCGTCTGCGGGCGCTGACTTTTGGGTGCTGCATGCGGACGTAAAGCTCGGAAACTCGGAAGGCTTGCACGCTCCCGTCGCGGTCAACCTTTCGGCCACGGTTCGGGAAGTTTTGCCTTCCATGCAGCCCGAGGAAGTTGAAGGCCCGGTGGTGAACGCGCTGCGCAAAGAAGTGGACCGCCGGCAGCTTGAATTTTTGAAGTCTGGAAAACTCGTGCCCGTACAGTTTTCCAGCCGGTATTACGACTTCATACGCAGTAAATGGGTGTTTGGTCGCTCAGCTGACGACGACATCAAGACACTGATTTCGCGCAAGGTGTTCTGGCACTCGCGGCTGCTGGGCGGAAATGTCTGGATTGGCGATCCGGCGGAAGCGCTCTATGTTGAAAGCACCGTTCCGCACCTGCTCGAGATCGGCCGTGGCCTGGCCGAATCAGGACTCATGACCCTCGAAGGCGAGTGGGCTTCGCCGAATGCGTCCCTGCTGGCACATGCAGAAAAATTCGAAGCGGAGATGGGAGCCGCGTTCAGCGATCTTCAGAAGAAGCACGCGTTTGAGGATGCTCGAGCATCTCAGTAGTTGGTTGCTGACGCGCAGCCTCATACAGAATGACGCTTGCTGCGATTCCGGCGTTCAGCGACTCCACGCGTGGCGAATGCGGGATCGTGATCAGCTCATCCATATCAGCAAGTAGTTTCTTGTCCAGGCCGGAGCCCTCATTCCCGATAAAGACCGCGATTTTAGGTGAGAGGTCTGATTGGGCGAGTGCTGTTCCTTTGTGCGAAGAAGTTGCGAGCAACCGGAAGCCGTTTTCCCTGAGTTGCGCAATCGCGGCCGCCGTCTGAACCTTCGCCAACACCACTCGGAAAACGGATCCGGCAGAAGCCCGCACTGTTTTGCTGTTGTACGCGCTAACCGTGCCTTCGGCCAGGAGAATGCCCCCGGCGCCGAAGGCTTCGGCTGAGCGAAGAATCGTGCCTAAATTTCCCGGGTCCTGGATGCCCGCGAGGACCAGAAGCGGTCCTTCATTCTGCAGAGCCTCATTCACCTTGAATTTTTTCATCTGGACCAGTGCTGCGATACCTTGCGGTGTCTCGCTAGGCACGACGCTGGCGAAGAGCTTGTCGGGGAGTAACAAGGTTTCGGAATGGGACCCAATTTGCGGCAGCAGCCGGGCTGCGCGGTCCTGGCCAGATTCACTGACGAAAACCGCGCGCAACCGAAGCCCGCTGCGGATGGCTTCTTCGATGATTCGGAAGCCCTCAACCGCACACTCGCCGTCGGCCGTCAGTTCTGCCCGGGCAAATGCCTGGCGCAGTTCTTTGACCAGGGCATTGTGTTTGCCTTCGATGCGCCGCAGCCTCGCAGTTACATCTGTTTTGGCCAATCAGTTTCCGATTCGCAAGGATATGCTGCTCTCGGCTTGGCCGGAGCGCTCGTGTTATCTTAACTGTCAAATCACATAATCTGGAGAAGCTTGTGCGCGTGGAGATGGTCAAGATCAACAGTGAGAAGCCGGAGCCCTCGCTCATTCGCTATGCCGCTGACCAGATACGCGCCGGCGAAGTCCTGGGCATGCCGACCGACACATTTTACGGACTGGCCGCGGATCCGTTCAATCTGCGCGCAGTCGAACGCGTATATGAGATCAAATCCCGTTCTCGCCACAAGCCTCTCTCGCTATTGATTTGCGATGTGGAACAAGCGGAGTCGCTGGCCAAGCCATTGCCCCAGGAATTCTACGTGCTGGCCAAAAAATTCTGGCCCGGACCGCTGACCATCATCGTGAAAGCGGCTTCGCGGCTGCCGTTGAAAGTGACGGCGAACACCGGTAACGTGGCGTTGCGCGTCCCCAAGGCGCAGATTCCGCTGGCAGTGCTCGAAGCGGCTCAGATTCCCATCACCGCCACCTCCGCTAATCTCAGTGGGGAAAATGAATGCACCACAGCGGTTGCGGTGCGCGATCAGCTGGGCATGCGGATACCGATCATTGTGGATGGCGGCACTTCTCCGCGCGAGACCGCGTCCACCATCATCGATCTCACGGACGAAGAGGCGCGTTGGAAGGTCATTCGTGAGGGAGCAATACCATCGCAGGAAATTTCTGAATTTTTCGCGAAGGGGTGATCGCGACGGCGCGCCGCAGTTTCAGTTTCTGGCTGTTCTGGACGGCGGTAGGAGCGCTGGTGTTGCTGCTGGGCGCACTCGCCGCCACAATTCCATCCATTGTTCATGACTCTCGAAAACAGGAGTTGGTCCCGGCCGAAGCCATCGTCGTATTTGGCGCAGCCGAATATGTCGGCCGACCGTCGCCCGTGTTTCGCGCCCGCCTCGACCACGCCAACGAGTTGTTCCGCAAAGGGCTCGCTCCGGTCGTGATCACTACCGGAGGAGCGGCCGCGGATCCCAAGTACAGCGAGGGCGGGGTGGGGCACAGTTACCTCATGCGCAAAGGCATTCCAGAAGCCGCGCTCATCGCGGAAACGCAGGCCTCCAACACAGCGGAATCAGCTTCACGTGTGGCCGTCATCATGCGCACGAATCACATGGGCAAATGCATTGCAGTGAGCGATGCCTACCATATGTTTCGCATCCGCAAATTGCTGGAACACGAAGGCATGCAGGTGCTACTCGCCCCGCGGCCCGATTCCAAACCAAAATCCGTCTGGCAAAGAACTCTGGCGATTTTGCGTGAGAGTTTCAGCTATCTGCTTTGGCGGATGGGAATCCGCACCTGACGTGTGTCGCATGTGAAAACGCCAACATAGCTATACTGTGCGCACTTTCACCATCGGAGCCGGCTATGAGACTTACGCGGTCTTTGCTTTTTTCACTCTCCCTTTGCGTTTCCGTGTTCGGCCAATCCTCTTCACCCGACGACAGGGCAATCACAGATCCGAAGAGCATAAGCTCGATTACGAATCCAGCTGCCCGCCCAGTACCGATTGATGATCTTTATTACACCCGCTCGGTGTTCGATCCTGCGTGGTCGCCCTCGGGGAAAGAAATCGTGTTCGTCTCTGATCTGGCCGGGCGCCTGAACATCTGGAAGGTGAACTCGTCCGGCGCTTGGCCCATTCAACTCACGCAATCCGACGAGCGCCAGTTCTCGCCTGTGTGGTCGCCCGACGGCAAATGGATCGTCTATCAGCAGGACAGTGGCGGCAACGAGCTCTGGGATCTGTACGCCGTGCCCGGGGATGGCGGTGAGGTGGTCAACCTGACCAATACGCCTGACGCTCGCGAAGAGGGGCCGCTGTGGTCGCATGACGGAATGAGTGTCGCGCTCACCTTCAAGCCCAAGGACTCGACCATCTACGACATCGAGTTGCTCGATTGGCAGACCCGGAAAGTTCGCAAGCTCACGAACGAAACCACCAAGACGTATTCGTGGAGTCCAGTGGCGTGGTCGGCGGATGGCCGATATCTTTTCGCAAATCGCAGCGAGGTGAGCGGGGTGCCCGAAGGCGATGTTTATCGAATTGAAGTTGAAACCGGCAAGACTGAAAATCTCACCGCGCACGGGGGTAAGCGTCTGTATGCGGCGACCTCACTCTCGCCCGACAGCAAAACACTATTGATCACCTCGGACGAAAAGGGTGGATACCAGAATGTCGCGGTCCTCGATGTAGCAACCAAGACGCGCACATGGGCCACAGACACAAAATGGGAGGCGGGTTCCGGGAACTTTTCGCCCGACGGAAAGTCGTTTACTTACACGATCAACGCCGATGGACGCATTGACGCTTACATTGCATCCAGCGCTGATAAACACGCAGAGAAAGTCGCCTTGGCCAGGGGCTTGAATACTTTTTCGGGAAACCCCAGCCCGTACGCGCCCGATGGGAACCGCATTTTAGTGAAACATCAGAGCTCGACCCAGCCCGGTGATCTGTGGGTGTATGACATTGCCAAACACAACGCAACCAGGCTGACCTACTCCGCCATCGCGAGCTTGACCACCACGCCGCTGCCGCCATCGCAAGTCGTGCACTACAAGTCCTTCGACGGGAAGACCATCAGCGCGCTGATGTGGATTCCTTTCAATCTGAAGCGCGACGGCAGCAATCCTGGCATTGTGCTTCCACACGGCGGCCCAACCGGCCAGATGGTGGATAATTGGAACACCGGCGTCGCAGCGGCTGTTTCTCGTGGATACGTCTGCATCGCTCCGAACGTGCGCGGGTCCACCGGCTATGGGCTTGAGTTTCAAAAGGCCAATTACAAAGACCTCGGTGGTGGCGACCTGCAGGACGAGGTTTACGCCGCCAAGTTTCTGGAAGCGACCGGCTACGTGAATGCGAAAAAGATAGGCATTTCCGGCGGCTCATACGGTGGCTTCATGACACTGATGGCGATTGGCCGAACGCCAGATGTCTGGGCGGCAGGGGTGGAACTGTTCGGCATCATCGATTGGTACACCATGCTGCAACACGAGGATCCGCTGTTGCAGGAATACGAGAAGAGCCTGCTAGGCGACCCTGAGAAAGACCGCAAGTTTTACGAGGCCGCATCGCCGATTACCTATCTGCATGCGGCGAAAGCGCCGTTGCTGGTTCTGCAGGGCGACAACGATCCCCGCGTACCCAAGGAAGAGGCCGAGCAGGTGGTTGAATTACTCAAGAAGGACGGCAAAACCGTCGATGCTCACTACTATCCCAATGAGGGCCACGGCTTCGAGAAACGTGAGAATCGGATTGATGCGATCCGGCGCAGCGTGGAGTGGTTTGATAAGTATTTGAAATAGCATTCAGCAGTCAGCAAAACCAATAACTCTAAAGTGCGAGACAGATTCCGGGCCATGCAGCGTCTACGTTGGTTAGAGCTAGGAATACTCGATTTGGCTGAATGCCGAGTACTGAATGCTGAGTGCTTTTTACCACCCCATCCGTTTCCTCAACTCTGTGATGTGCGCCACATGGTGCTTGCCATGCCACGCGTAAATAGCCAAGTTCTTCTCCAGCGACACAACTCCGAGTTCGGGGTGGCGAAAGTTTTTCTTAAGCTCTTCAGGCCCCAGCGATCGCAGCAACTGGATCCAGCGGGTATGCAGTGAATCGAGCAGTGTAAGAGAAACTTCAATCGGAGTTGATCTAGAGTCTGCCAGTTCGGCCCAGCGATCCTCCGCGTAGGGCTTGATTGTGGGTTCGTCCTCGGTGAGCGCCAGCTTCCACCGGACATACGCGTTCATGTGACTGTCGGGAAAATGGTGGACGACCTGCCGCACAGTCCAGCCGCCGTCGCGGTAAGGCGTATCGAGTTGCTCAGGCGAAAGGCCGGCGACAGCGGCCCGCAGCCTCTCCGGTGTTTGCGCAATATCGCGGATGCAGGCTTTCTTTTGATCCTCCGAAAGCGGGCCTTCAAAATGAAATTTTCCGATCGGATAACGCGGATCGCTCATGGCTCCTCCTGGAATTGCCAGATCAGATTCGGTCGTCGCATGGTTGGGTTCAGAATTTCTGCCTATGTATTTTCCTCTGTGCTCTCTGTGACCTCCGTGGTAACAACCTCGACGGCTCTACGGGTGCTAGGGGTCAAATCAGAAAAGCCATGGTGGCGGCGACCGCCGTCGCGATGAAATTAACGCCATTATTGCCCAGGAAGCCATCACGCTCCACGGTCGCCCCTAAAAAGCTGTCGGCAATCATGCCGGCAATACCAGCCGCCGCGCATACGAGCGCAGAGCGCCAGCCGAAAATACCGCTCCCGTAGCAAACGGCTCCGACTGCCGCCGACGCCAAAACCCCGGCAGCACTGCCGGGCGCCGTCACCGCTCCGTTTGTCCCCGGTGGAACACGATGCCAATTCGTGATCAGCCTCGGCTGCCCTCCAACGGCTTGGCCGATCTCGCTCGAGACCGTATCGGCTGCAGCTTCAGCCAGCGCGGCACCCATGGCAACCAGCCATGGCGGCTGCCGCAGTGCGAGAAACGCGAGAGCGCATGCGCCGGCGATGCCTAGATTTGCCACCACCTGCGACGCATTTCTTCCGCTGCGCGCCTCAGCGGTCCCGAACCGCTGCTTCTTGGCATAGCCGAACTTTGTAGAAGCCCAGGTCAGGACGAACACTGTGAGCAAAGCCGCGAATCCGCCGATCCCAGCCGCCCACAATATGGCAAAGCAGACAAATGCGCCCGCGATGGCGCCACTCGTTGTAACTCCCCGCACAAGTCTTCCGACGGCTGCAAAAACTGCGCTGATTGCAGCGAACAGCAGGAGATTCTGTGCCGGCACCATTCGCTTGAATGGTAATGTACGCAATCCCCGGAGGCGCTGGGAGTTAGAAGAGTGAGCTTTGCCTTCGATTCGGCGTAATACCGAAGTGCTCGTAAGCAAGTTGCGTAGCCACGCGTCCGCGGGGAGTGCGATTCAGAAATCCGATCTGGATTAAGAAAGGTTCGTAGATCTCTTCGATGGCATCCGGTTCTTCGGCCAATGCTGCCGCAAGCGTATTTACTCCTACCGGGCCGCCTTGGTACTTCTCAATGATCGCGAGCAGCAGCTTACGGTCCACTTCGTCGAAGCCGTAACGGTCCACTTCGAGCATCTGCAGCGCGGCCTGTGCAGTCGGCAGATCAATTTTGCCGGCACTGCGGACCTGCGCGTAGTCCCGCACCCGCCGCAAAAGCCGATTCGCGATTCGCGGCGTACCCCGCGACCGGCTGGCGAGTTCCAGCGCACCTTCGCGATTAATCTCGACTCCGAGGATCTCTGCCGAGCGCTCCACGATGATGCGCAAATCTTGGTGGGTGTAGAACTCCAACCGCAGGACAATTCCAAAGCGCGACCGAAGTGGGGCAGAGAGCAATCCCGCTCGCGTGGTGGCGCCCACAAACGTGAACGGCTTCACGTCCATGGTGTGCGTGCGTGCGGACGGTCCCTGGCCGATCAGAATGTCGAGCTTGTAATCTTCGAGAGCCGAGTACAAAATTTCTTCGAGCGCAGGTTGCAGGCGATGAACTTCGTCGATGAACAGGACCTGCTTCTCGCGCAGGTTGGTCAGGATCGCCGTCAGGTCGCCTTTGATCTGCAGCGTCGGCCCAGAAGTCTGCTGAAATGAGGCCCCAAGTTCGTTGGCGATGATCGTCGCCAGAGTCGTCTTACCTAGCCCTGGCGGACCATATAAAAGCACATGGTCCAGAGCCTCGCCACGCGAGCGCGCGGCTTCGATCGCAACTGCCAGATTTTCCTTTACTTTGGGCTGCCCGATAAACTCATTGAGCCTTTGGGGTCTTAGCTTTAACTCGAATGAGGAGTCGTCCTCAACCCGCGCCGCCGAAACCAGCCTTTCGCGCTCGTCGGGGAGTTTGGGTGTGTTTCTGACCGTAGCCACTGCCGGATAGTAGCACGGAGATGCAGATGTGGGCCGGACATTCCTGTCCGACAAGGGGAACTTTCCGGATGACGCTCTCGTACCTACATCCAGACGCAATCGTCGCAGTAGAAATCAAGCGAGTCAGGAGTCACGTGATGAAAATTGCAAAACAGCTCCTTCCGATATCGGCCCTGGTACTCACCGCCAGCGCCCTCTGGGCAGCCTCTGGCGATCGCTACATTCACGTGCGGGTCAGCAACCCGGCCAACAACGAGTTGGTTCGAGTGAACGTTCCGCTTGCACTGGCCGAGAAAGTTATCCCCGCCATTAACCACGGCGAACTGCACGACGGCAAGATTCAGTGCGGTCACTTTACCGCCGACAAAGTGGACGTTCGCGCCATTCTCGACGCGCTCAAAACCGCACCCGAAGGCGAATTCGTAACCGTGCAAGAACCGGATAACAACGTGCGTGTGGCCAAAGAGCACGGCCAGTTGGTGGTTCATGTCGTGGATAAAAGGAGCAAGGAGAACGTGGACGTGACCGTTCCGTGGGAAGTTGCACAAGCTCTGGTTGCAAACACCAAAGGCGATGAACTCGACATTGAAGCCGCTATCAAAGCGCTTGCCAGTGCCGGTGACGTCACTCTCGTGACCGTAACCAGCCAGGGAGAGAATGTACGCATCTGGGTTGATTCGAACAACTCTGAGAAATAAGGAGCACACCGATGATTCTGCTTGCGAAACTTGGAGTCGGAGTTCTCGGCACCGCCGTCGTCGCTGGCGCTGCCATTTCCAGCGAAGGATTCATCCACGTCAGGGTGCACGAAAAGCACCCGGGCGGAACCAACTTCGCGCTGATCGTTCCGGCTGCGGTCGTTCCTGTAGCGCTGCATTTTGTCCCCAAAAGGCATTTCGAACAGGCGCCGCAGGACCTGCAGGAAGCCTTGCCAATCGTGGATGCGGCCGTCCCCGAGCTTGAGAAATGTCCGGACGGAGTGCTGGTCGAAGTGATCGATCCGGGCGAGCATGTGCTGATCGCGAAATCCGGGGGCTCAGTCGTGATCGACGTGAACGACCACGATGATACGGTGCACGTTTCAGTCCCGCTGCGGGCGGTGCGGAGTTCGCTGCACCAGATTGCAGATGCGAACCGCGAGCACGATTAGCACCCTGTCGGCCCGGCCGTTCTATACTCAATCCCTTAAAGATTGAGACTTTACAAAACCAAATCGGGCAGCGTGCTTGAGGATGGCGGCCATTGGTTCGTCCTCGATCTTTCGTGGGATGACCTCGTCCAGCGCGGCGATCTCGAATCTTTCCTGAGCGGCTGCAAACGAAGCCCCACGCCCGAGCCAAGTTCTGAAGCATTCCTCGCCCCAATCGGTTCCCAGGAAGTCTGGGCCGCAGGCGTGACTTACACCCGCAGCCGCGATGCCCGCAAAGAAGAGTCCAAATCCGCCGGAGGCGGCGACTTCTACGACCGGGTTTACGTCGCTGATCGTCCTGAACTTTTCTTCAAAGCCACCCCGCATCGGGTAGTTGGGCGGGGAGAAAAAGTTGCGATCCGCAGCGATGCCAGATGGTCCGTTCCCGAGCCGGAACTTGCTCTGCTGATCAGTCCATCAGGAAAGATCATCGGGTATACGGTAGGGAACGACATGAGCTCGCGCGACATCGAAGGAGAGAACCCGCTCTATCTTCCGCAAGCGAAAGTTTATGACCGAAGCTGTGCCCTCGGACCCGGCGTGCTGGTTTCCTCGCAGCCACTTCCGCGATCTAGCCAGATCAAGATTGAAATCGATCGCGACCACGAACGTATTTTCGAAGGAACCACCAGCCTGAACTCGCTGAAGCGAGATCCTGAAAGCCTGGTGGAATATCTGTATCGAGACAATTCGTTTCCCAACGGCTGCTTCCTCCTGACTGGGACCGGCATTGTCCCCCCGGACTCATTCAGTCTCCAGCTTGGAGACGAGATACGAATCACCATTGACAACATAGGTGCGCTCGTTAACGTCGTCGGTTAACGCGGCGATTTCTCGCGAGTAAGACCACTTTGTTTGTTTTGTCACGCCCCCAGGGAGGGCGGCGCCGTACAGGGACCCAAAAGATACCACTTATTACTATCCTGATCCCCCGTTGCGCCTTGCGGCGACCTCGAAGGTTTAGAATCCGTCCACATGCGACCGGTTTTCACATGGAATCTGGGCGGCCGTTCACTTGAACTCGGCAAGCGCACCCTGGTGATGGGCATTGTGAACGTCACGCCCGATTCCTTTTCTGATGGCGGAGAGCACTTTACGCCAGATGAAGGTGTCGCACACGCGCTAAAGCTCCTCGATGAGGGCGCTGATATCGTCGATGTCGGCGGCGAGTCCACGCGGCCAGGCGCGCAGGTTGGCGGCGAGCGCCCGGCGGTAAATGCCGAAGGAGAACTGAAGCGGATCCTGCCGGTCATTGAAGGCATCAAGCGTGCCCGGCCCTCGGCGATCGTTTCGGTTGATAGTTATAAGGCGACGGTCGCCGAAGCGGCAGTGGGAGCCGGCGCAGAGATCGTCAACGATGTTTCCGGTTTTCAATGGGACCCCGCGATGAAGAGTGCCGTGGCGCGCCTGACCTGCGGCGTTGTGATGATGCATACGCGCGGACGCCCTGACGAGTGGAAAGACATAGCGCCTGTCGCCGATATTGTGATGATGGTTAAGAAAGAGCTGCGCCAACGCGCCGATGCTGCAGCGCTCGCCGGCATCAAACGCGAACGTATCGTACTCGACCCTGGCTTCGGCTTTGGCAAGCGGCTTGAGGAAAACTACCCGCTGCTTCGGAGATTCCAGGAGCTGAACGATTTGCGTTTTCCGATTCTTATCGGCGTGTCACGAAAATCCTTCATCGGGCACGCAATGGTGAACGAGGGCAAAGCGCCAGCCGTCGGTGATCGCCGGTTTGGAACCTTGGGCGCGGAGATCACTCTCGCAATCAAAGGCGCTCACATCATCCGTACGCATGACGTTCGCGCTTGCCTGGACGCACTGAAGCTCGCCGACATTGCAATCGGCTGAAGACCCCTGTACCTGCGAGTTCAGCTAAAATGCCGGGTTGCACTCATAGGGAGGAGTAATGTTTTCTCGTATTGCTTCGTGTCTGCTCATTGCGATTGCGTCCCTGCCGTCTGCCAACGCTCAAAACCAAACTCTCGAATCCCGCCGGACGCAGTTGAAGCAACTGCTTGCCGAGCAATGGGAGTACGAACTCAGGGAGAACCCGGAACGCGCTACCGCCATCGGCGATTACCGCTACAACGACCGCTGGGGCGATAACTCTCTGGCGCACATGCAGCAGCAGAAGCACGACCTTCAGGATTGGTTGTCAAAATTCGAAGCGGTGAATACGGCGGGTTTCGCGGAGCAAGAGAAACTCAGCCAAAGCCTGATGGTGCGCAATTTGAAGCAACGCCTCGAAGCAATCGATCTCAAGACCTACGAGATGCCGGTCGAGCAATTCAATGGCGCTCACCTTCAGCTGGCCCAGTTCGTGGCCATCATTCCGTTCAACACGACTAAGCAATACGAGGATTACATCGCTCGTCTGCACGCAATTCCATCCGTGTTGGAGCAGGTCACAGAGCTTATGCGCGCAGGCGAAAAAGATGGCTTGATGCCGCCGCGGTACCTGCTCGAAAAAACGGTAGCGCAGTGCAAGAACATCGCCGACCCCGCCGGCGAGGCCAGCCCGTTTGGTCAACCGCTCAAGAAATTTCCCGATGCGGTTCCCGAGGCCGACCGCAAGCGTCTGCACGATGCAATCGTTACAGCCATCGACAGCGAAGTCCGCCCTGCTTATCAGAAGCTGGGAAATTTTCTTGCGACCGAATACGCTCCGAAGGGGCGCACCGACCCGGGCGCCTGGGCCATGCCCGACGGCGACGCGCGCTATCGTTTTGCGATTCGCCGCCTGACCACCACAAATATGGATCCAGGCGCGATCCATGAACTCGGACTGAAGGAAGTTGCACGGATAGAAAGCGAAGAACTTGAGATCGCAAAGAAGCTTGGCTTTTCGGACCTGAAAACATTTCGCGTATCGATCAAGAATGATCAGAAACTGTTTGCCACCTCCCGCGAGCAGATTCTCGACAAATACCGCGCCTACATCGCCCAGATGCATCCGGAGTTGCCGAAACTGTTCGGCTTGCTTCCGAAGACTTCGTTGGAGGTCCGCTCGGTTGAGGAATATCGCGAAAAAGAGTCTGCCGGGGCCAGCTACTCGAGCGGAACTCCGGATGGTTCGCGCCCGGCGATCGTTTATGTGAACACCGGCGATTACACTCATCGCTCGCTCATCACCATCGAGACGACCGCCTACCACGAAGGCGTACCCGGCCATCACATGCAGATCGCGATCGCGCAAACTTTGCCTGAGCTGCCGTCGTTTCGTCAGCATGGCTTCTATTCGGCCTACAGCGAGGGTTGGGCGCTTTACGCAGAGCGGCTCGGCGAAGACGTCGGCTTCTTCCAGGATCCCTATTCACGCTACGGCCACCTCGACGGTGAAATGCTTCGCGCCGTGCGTCTCGTAGTCGATACAGGCGTCCACTACAAGCATTGGACGCGCCAGCAGATGGTGGATTTTTTTCATGACCACTCATCCGAAGACGAACCCAGCCTGCAGGCCGAGGTGGACCGTTACATCGCGTGGCCCGCTCAGGCTCTTGGATACAAGCTCGGCCAGCTTGAAATTCTCAAGCTTCGCGACCAAGCCAAGAGAGACCTTGGCAGCAAGTACGATATTCGCGCCTTCCACGATGAAATCTTAAACGGCGGTCCCATGCCGCTGGATGTGCTCGATGAGCGCGTGACCGGCTGGATCAACTCTCAGAAGTGAATCCCGTCGCCGTAGAGGCGGGCCGCAGACTCGGCGCGTGCATCTAAGCCGTCGAGTATTTTCATGAATGAATTGAACGCGCTCGAGGGCGACCAGCGAGTCACACTGCGGCGAAAAGGCAGCCCGGATGTCGAAGGTCGGTGCATCGTGTACTGGATGCGCCGCTCTCTGCGGGCCGAAGACAATCCCGCTCTCGAAATTGCTATTGCGGCCGGAAACTATCTGGAAAAACCAGTACTGGTTTTGTTCTCACTGGTTCCGGTTTCAAACGCCAATCTTCGCCATTACACGTTCATGGTGGAGGCCTTCAACGAAATCGACGAGCAACTCCTCCGTAAGAATGTGCGGTTCATTCTGCGACGTGAACCGGATGACAACGTTGCAGGCTTCTGCGCTGAAACGCGGGCTGCGCTCCTGGTCACCGACGAAAATCCGCTTCGAGGGCCGGAGAGACGTCTCCGCCGAGTGATGGAACGTTTGCGCATTCCGGTATGGAGCGTGGATGCGGATGTTGTCGTTCCCACAAAGCTGATTCCTGGTAAACAATACGCGGCACGAATCATCCGTCCGAAGTTGGCGCGACTGCGCGACGAATTTCTCGTGGAACCTAAAAGCGGGATTGCGCGCGTCAGTTGGCGGGGAACACTACGGACGCTTTCGCCTGACGAAACTTCCATCCAGGGACTTGCCATCGACCGCAGTGTTCAACCGTCACAGTTCGTTCGCGGCGGCAGCAATCACGCTGGAAGAGCATTGCGGGACTTCGTGCGCGATCGTCTCCATGACTATCCGAAAAGGCGCAACCATCCGGAAGAGAACGGCACCAGCCATCTTTCTCCTTACTTGCATTTTGGGCAGATCTCTCCGGTACGAATCGCGCTCGAGGTTTCAAAAGCCGATGCTGCCAGCGTTGCTAAAGAAGCATTCCTCGACCAACTCATCACCTGGCGTGAACTGTCCATTAACTTCGTGAGGAACAACAAAACCTATGACTCCATCGAGTGTGCCGAGCCCTGGTCGGCTCGTACCCTCGCTAAGCACTCCAAAGATAAGCGGCCGGTCGTCTATAACGAGCGGCAACTCGAAAACGCCGAAACCTATGACGATCTTTGGAACGCTGCTCAGATCCAAATGGTTGAGCATGGCTGGATGCACAACTACATGCGCATGTATTGGGGCAAGAAAATTTTGGAGTGGACACGTTCACCGGCCGAGGGGTTTCAAATAGCGGTCCGGCTCAATGACAAATACGAGATCGACGGGCGCGATCCCAACGGATACGCCGGAATCGCATGGGCAATTGCCGGCAAACTCGACCGTCCCTGGTTCGAGCGGCCGATCTTTGGCCAGATACGCTATATGTCGGCAGCCAGCACGGGTAAGAAATTCGACAGCAAGAAATATGTTGAACAAAACCGGCGTTAGAACGTGCGGTTTGAGTCCAGCAGGATCGTCACCGGCCCGTCGTTCACCAACTCAACCTGCATCATGGCCTGAAACCGGCCGGTTTCGCATGTGATGCCAGCCTCGCGAATCTTCCGAACGAGATATTCGTAGAGTTCGTTCGCCATTTGCGGCGGTGCTGCCTGGTCGAACGAAGGCCGTCTGCCCTTGCGGACGTCTCCGTAGAGCGTGAACTGGGAGACAGCGAGAACCGCACCGTGCGTCTTCGCCAGCGACAAATTCATCTTGCCGTCCTGATCTTCAAAGATTCGCAATCCGAGGATTTTGTTGGCAAGGTAGTCGGCGTCGGCTTGAGTGTCGGCCTTCGCGACTCCAAGCAGAACGAGCAACCCAGGCCCGATCTTGCCGACCACTTCCTCGCCGACGCTCACGTGAGCGCGGCTTACGCGTTGGATAACGGCACGCATTTTCTGTAGAGACGTTGCTTGCAACGTCTTGCTGGCAGCTTCGCTGCTGACGGCCTTCTGCAGCGCCCCCAAACCCAGCAAAAGACGTAGCAAGCTACGTCTCTACATCCTTCCCGTTTGACCGCAACTCCTTCCAGCAGTTAGGATTTTCCTTTGCCCCAGCAGTCCAACTCATTCTAAGCGAGGAAAACATGGCAGCCGTTGATGAAAAAGTGAAGCAGATCATCGTGGAACAACTGGGAGTGGACGAGGGCGAAGTGACCCCCAGCGCTTCGTTCGTGGACGACCTGGGCGCCGACTCGCTGGACACCGTCGAGCTGGTTATGGCTTTTGAAGAGGCTTTTGAAATCGAAATCCCCGACGAGGACGCCGAAAAGATCCGCACCGTCCAGGACGCCATCGACTACATCGGGAAGCATTCGAAAGGTGGGAAGTAACTGGTGCGTAGAGTTGTTGTCACCGGCATCGGCCTGATTTGCGCTGTCGGCAACAATACAGAAGAGGTCTGGCAGCACCTGCTGGCAGGGAAGAGCGGCATCAGCCGTATCACCCATTTCGACACCTCCAAATACGCCTGCCAGATCGCTGCCGAAGTTAAGAATTTCGATCCACTCAGCTTCATCGAGAAAAAAGAGGCGCGCAAGATGGCGCGCTTCATTCATTTTGCAATCGCGGCGGCCGATGAAGCGGTTGCCATGTCAGGGCTGAAGATCACACCCGAGAACGCCGAGATGGTCGGCGTGCACATCGGCTCGGGCATCGGCGGGTTCGACATTATCGAGCGTGAACACACCAATCTGATGGAAGGCGGCCCGCGCAAGATTTCTCCTTTTTTTATTCCTGCGGCGATTGTGAATTTGGCGGCAGGCCAGGTTTCCATGCGCTTCGGCGCTAAGGGCCCCAACGAAGCCACCGCGACCGCCTGTACCACCAGCGCGCACTCAGTGGGTGATTCCTTTCGCATCATTCAGCACGGCGACGCCGATGTGATGATAGCCGGCGGATCGGAAGCTGCAATCACGCCGATGGGTGTCGGCGGATTCGCTGCCATGCGCGCTCTCTCAACCCGTAATGACGAGCCAGAAAGATCCAGCCGGCCTTGGGACCGCGACCGCGACGGATTCGTGATCGGAGAAGGTGCGGGAATTCTGATCATGGAAGAACTCGAGCACGCGCGAGCCCGAGGCGCAAAGCCGATCGCAGAAATTGTCGGCTACGGCATGAGCGGAGATGCGTACCACATCACCCAGCCCGCGCCCGAGCACGAAGGCGGCTTCCGTGTCATGCGCAATGCAGTCCGCGACGCCAAAGTTAACGCCACCGACATCGGCTACGTGAATGCTCACGGCACCTCTACGCCAATTGGCGATACGCTCGAAGCGCATGCTATCCGCAACTTCTTCGGTGAGCACAAGATTGCCGTCAGCTCAACCAAATCCATGACCGGCCATCTTCTCGGCGGCGCCGGCGGACTCGAAGCGGGAGTGACTGTGCTCGCGCTGCGCGATCAGGTCCTTCCGCCGACCATCAACCTTGAGAACCAGGATCCTGAGACCTGCAACATGGACTTCGTCCCCAACCAGTCACGCAAAGCGTCCATCGAGTACGCCATGTCAAACTCCTTCGGTTTCGGCGGAACCAATGGGGCGCTGCTGTTCAAGCGATGGTCGGAGTAAAGCCGCAAAACCGGCAAAACCCTGAAAACACCGGCAACTCTCGTAGTTCATCCGCCAATCCCGCGACACGTCAGGATTTCGGTCACCTCCGGTAATAACACCTACGTGTCGTCCATTGTCCTAATTCGCCGTTGCTGTGCCTGAAATCCCGCGCCAGAATGGGTTTTTAAGGATTTGTGAGCCGTGGGCACCGAGCTTTGAGCGAGTCAATGCGAGGTTGCTCAGCGCCCGCCGCTCACAGTTCGATGCTGTTTACACCAGAGCGGGCCGTGCAAACGTCCCCATGAAAACGGAGAACCCATTGGGAAACTCTCTCGTACCCTTAGCCCCCGGCAGAAAGTTTTCAGCGCGTGCCGCATTGGTTGATTTGCAGGAGTCTTCGCGGAATCTGCTTTCGGAGTGCTTCCGCCAGTTCGGGATCGAAAGCATTCCGATGACTTCCGATAAGGCCCAGAGGCTTGCCTCGGAGAAATTTGAAGCCTGTGTGATCCGGGTGGGAAACCATGCCGCACCCGTGCTCGAATCGGCGCGCCGCTCGCGCTCGAACAACCGCATGGTGATCTATGGAGTTGGCGGCACGGTGAAGGAGGCGATGAAGCTATCGCAGTACGGCATTAACGCCGTCTTCAACGAGCCTCTCGAGCGCCCATCGGCCTTGAAGCTGGTGCGAGCCACTCAGATGCTGGTGCTGCACGAGTTTCGCCGCTACGTGCGAATTCCGGTTGCTACCCAGGTTTCGCTGGTGGCGGGATCGAAGCATATCGATGCTACAAGCCACGAGATCAGCAGCGGCGGAATGTCGCTGAAAGGCGCCGAAGAACTTGCGCCTGGCACCTCAGTCGAAGCTTCTTTTGCCCTGCTTACACTGCCGCGCATTTGGGTTCGCGGCACGGTGAGTTGGACCAAGAAAGACAGCAAAATGTTCGGAGTCCGTTTCGATCCTCGCGACGAACGCCGCCTGCGGATTAAAGAGTGGGTGGACGCTTATCTCGAAAGTTAGTCACTGATCGATTCCTCCGTCCTGGCGTGAAGCGAAAGAGTCTCCTGATTGCCCAGCGGCACCCTGGCCCTGATTGCGGTGCCGTGCTCATCCGAAAGAACTTCGAACTCGCCTCCCAGTTCGTGGATGCGCTCGCGCATACCTGCCAATCCGACGCCGAGTTTCGCGCCTTCGCCATCCATGTGGCGCATAACGTACGCAGGAATGCCGCGCCCGTGGTCCCGAACTTCGATTGAGACCTGCTCAGCATCGGCTTCCACCTTGATCTCCGCCGATGGCGCCCGAGAATGCCGGTGGACGTTGGTGAGACTTTCCTGAAGGATTCTGAACAGCGCGATTTCAACCGACTCCGGCAGTCGCGGCAAGTCGGGCGGGACTTCGAGCGTAACCGGGATCCCGCTGCGCTGGGAAAATCCAGTCACGAACCAACTGGCGGCCGAGGCAAAGCCGGCTTCATCCAGCAAGGGCGGATGCAAGAGGTGCGACAGAGTGCGTGTCTCGGTGATGGATTTATCGAGAATGTCACGGCATTCGGCCAGCAATGAAACAGTGTTCTCTCCTTGAGATTGAGCCAGCATCTCGATCGTGATTTTTAAGCCCACCAGGTATTGGCCGAGGCTGTCGTGCAATTCGCGCGCGATTCTTCTCCGCTCCTGGTCCTGAATGCCAAGAAGCCGTCCGCTGAGCTTGCGCAATGCTTCCTCTGCATTTCGTCGCGCGGTGACATCCACGACAATAATGCCAAGCTGAGTGAATACCCCGCCGCGTTCGCGGATAGGGAAGTAGTTCACCAGCCAGTGGCGCAGTTCGCCGGGCCTGGCAGGCAGTTCGGCTGAAAGCTCTCGATCGAGCACTGGCTTTCCGGTGCGCAAGATCTCCTGCAGAAGGAGATCGGAATGCATGCCGCGCTCTCGAAATATCTCCGGCGCGGTCTTACCCTGCAGTTCGCCCGGTTCCACGCCCACCATGCGCGGAAACATGTCGTTGAAACGCGCACAACGAAAATGAGAATCAAGAATTACAAAACCGACCGTCGAAGAGGAGAAGAACGCATCGACGATTTCCTGGCTCTGGCGGGCAGCTGTTTCGGTGCGGTCGTGCCGGCTGAACTGATAGCTCAGCAATATCATTTGCGCGAGCAGCAGCACCAGCGCAATTGCGAATGACGCGCTGATCATGTGTAGCGTTCGTTCGTAATTGCTGTGCGCCGCCTGCTGCCGCTGCTGAAGTAACTCGTCTTCCTCGTCACGCAACCGCTGCAGGGCAGTTTCGATCCGGCGCTCGATTTCGGCCGTCTTCAAGGTGATTCTTACTTCCTGCTCGCTCGACGATGTACCGCCAACTCCCTCCGGAAGCGAAGTGGCGATCAGTGACAGTTCCTTCTCGATGTCAGATTGAAGTGAGTTCAGTTCCTCCTGACGCTCCGGCGCGTCGGGGCTCAGGCGCCGCAGTTGCGCAAGGTCTTTCGGTATCCGTTCAATGGCAGAGTGGTAACCCGCAAGCAGGGTTTCGTTTCCGGTGATAACGAAGGCCCGGCGCGAATTGCTCGCCTCGAAGACTTCAGATCCCAGGTCTTCAATGACGGTCTGGACTTCGTGGGTGTGGGCTACAAGGGCATCACCGGCGCGCTGGCGCGTGGTGGCGCGGTAGAGCAAAACACTACTCCCGAGCAGAAGCACTACAGCAGCAGCAAAGGCCGTCCAGGCCACACCTCGGAGGGAGAAACTCATGCGAAAACCGCGGTACGGGCGAATTTCTAGCCCTAGTTTGTACTATAGCACCGCACCGGAGGTCGCGTTCATGTCGCATGAACTGTAGAATAAGTACATAGATGGGCATGACTTCCCAACTGGTTCAAATTGAAATCGCCCCTCCTGCGCGGCAGCCGAAACCCCGGTGGCTGCGAGCCAAGGCACCAGCCGGCGAGAACTTTCACAATCTGAAGAAGCTTGCGCGCGGCCTTGGCCTGCACACGGTCTGCGAGTCGGCGCAGTGCCCGAATATAGGCGAGTGCTGGAACCATCGCACCGCGACATTCATGCTTCTTGGAGACATCTGCACGCGACGTTGTGGCTTCTGTGCCGTTCCCAAAGGCAAGCCGCTGCCGCTCGATCTGGATGAACCCCGGCGCGTAGCCGAAGCAGTCGCGACCCTGGGTCTGAAGCATGCCGTTATCACAAGCGTGAACCGCGATGACGACAACCTCGGCGGTGCCCGCATTTTTTCTGAAACTATTCGCGAGGTTCGCCGAGTTGCGCCCGACTGCCGGGTGGAAGTCCTGATCCCGGATTTCCAGGGGATCGAAGAAGCACTGTGGATCGTTCTTGATGCGCAACCTGACGTGCTGAACCACAACATCGAATCAGTTCCGCGCCTTTATCGTGCAGTACGTTCCGGCGCTCGTTACGAACGGACCTTGCAGCTTCTTGAAAACGCGAAGAAGTTTTCACCTGGAATGGTTACAAAGTCGGGATTAATGGTCGGGCTGGGTGAAACGATGACCGAACTAGTTGACGTCTTTCGCGATTTGGCGGCGAGGAAAGTTGACATCCTCACGGTCGGCCAATACCTGCGTCCTTCTCGCGATCACTTGCCAATAGCTCGCTTCTATACACCCGAAGAATTTGCCTATCTGAAAGAAGAAGCGCTCCGCCTCGGCTTCCGCCACGTGGAATCAGGCCCGCTGGTCCGATCGAGCTACCACGCCCACGAGCAAGCCGACGGCGCGAGCAAGCAAATTTAAACGGGGTGCGCCCCAAACAGGGGTGCCCTACTTCTGGCCGCATTTGCGAGAAGTGGGAATACACGGAAAAGAGAACCCTACCCGGATTCTTCCAGAAACCGCTTCAGCATCCTCCGGAAGGCCAGCGCGGTCGGCTCCCACTCCCCTTGCATGGCCTTAGCGCCTGCTTCCTCGTAACCGTCATCAGGTCTGGGACGCAGCCGAATAAACGGAGGCAATCCATAACGAATTGCGAGAAAGTTCGCCCACAACCGTGCGCTGCGTCCGTTGCCGTTTGCGAACGGATGAATCCTCACCCACTCCGCATGAGCCCAGGCGCAGAGATCAATGACCGCACCGTACTCGTCGACGTTGAGGTTCCTGCCGACCGGCAGCACGCGATCTAACTGCGCGACCGCCGCCTGAAGAATCTCTTCGAACCGCTGTAGTTCTCCGGCAACTCTCGCAGCTGGCGTGCCGCGATAACGGCCGATCTTCACCCCGGTTTTCTCGAGCCCGGGCTCGCCCCGAAAAGCGCCAACATAGCGCGCTTCCGCAGCCAGTCCCTGCATAAAGCGGCGTTGCCACTCGCGCGCAAGTTCGATTGTGGGTTTTTCGCGTTCGTCCGCGCGGTCGGCTATCTCTTCAAGAAGGCGAGTAAGATGCTGTCGTAATTCGGGACTGTCCGCGTCCCAATCAGGCACCCAGAACCTCGCGAAGTTTGTCCTGCACCGGGCCGCCCGATTTCGGCGAGCCGCCTTCGGTCTCTTCGTACGGTTCGCCCTCGAGCGGGTCCTTCACTGTGGCTTCAGCGTCTACCACTCCGGAGATCGCACGCCGAAATCCCGGGTCTTTTTTGCGATATGCCTTCAATTCGGCGAGGCTCGCCTCAAGCCCACGCTCCCGTTCACCCTTCTCGCGCAGATAGTTCCTGATCGCCTCGTTGAGAAGCTGGTTGATCGGCCGCCTCTCAATCTTGCTGAGGTGCTTGAGCGCGTTTCGCTCCTGCGGACCAATTCTCAGGGTGAAGGCAATCTGGGCCATGAACACATCTTATCGGAACGATAAGGTGATGTCAATATGGCATTATGACATCACTTGTGTTTAGAGATAAAAAATCATTATTTGCAGTAACTTAACCGGGTGCCCCACTTCTCGCCGCCTTTGAGAAGTGGGATCTCCCAATCGAATTTCCTACTGATTAATATCCTGCTTAGCCTCTAACCTCTTCATTAAGCTATCCAAATACGTCTTCTGGCTATCCGGGGCCGCCGTCACCGCCAGCTTGATCTCCTTGGTGGCGTCGTCCCATTTACCCTGCGAAGAATAGATCCGGGCCAATCCCGTGTGCACGAACCACTCGTTGGGATGCTTCTTCGCATTCTCCCTGAAGATAGCGAACGCCTCGTCGTTCTTCTTCTCCGCCTGCAGTTGCCGGGCATACAGATGCGTCTGCAGCGGATTGGCCAGCTCGAGTGCTCTCTTCGTCGCCACTTCGGCGTCATCCTTGCGGTTGAGCGCTTTGAGCACGTTCGACTTGGTCATCTCATTGTCATAACGGTCTTCATTCTTGATGGACTCGTTCGCATACTTCAAGGAATCGTGATAGGCGACCTTCTCCGCCAACAGATAATTCGCCGCATCGTCCCAACTCATCCACGTGTACTGAGAGAGATTGCGCAGCTGCTTTTTCAGGCTGGCTTGCACCACCGAATGCACATCCACGCCGACCTTAAACGGCACAGCTACCTTCTCCCACTCGAGCACAACCACGGCCGACTCGGACTGCAGATCGTCGAAGTCATAGGTGAGAGCGTTGTGCATCTCCGCCGCTCTCGGCTTCACGTTCACTCGCAGAGCGTCTTCTGCCTGGTCGTAAGTAAACGATCCCCATGACGTCGAATTTTTCGAAAATATGACCGTCCACTCGTCGGCGTTCGGGATCATGTGCAGCCCATAAGTCCCTGCGGCCAGTGGCTGGCCTTCAATCGTGACCGGATCGCTGAACGAGATCACGGTATTGATGTTCGCGCCCGCGCGCCACACTTGCCCGTACGGAACCAGCCCGCCCCAAACCTTTCGGTCTTTCACCACAGGGCGGTGATATCTGATGGTGATGTCTGTGATGCCAATTCTTTGCGTGATCTGAGCGCTTTGGCTCTGGTCTGGAAGGTCGAGGACCAGTGATTGTCCCAGACTCACTCCGGTCAAAGTCGTAAGCAGCAGGTTGAACCCGAGCAACATCTTCCTGGACATGAGAAATGCCCTCCTTCAGGGTGGAACTTTGAGATTGGCTGGATTAGCAGGCAAGAGACCTGCCCACGCTTAACCGAACGATTAGACGAAATTTAGACCGTCCCGGTGAGCAAACTCCGATAGCCGCGTGGGCAGAGGCTCCGCTGGAATGCACGACCCTCCGAAGGCCGTCTACAGCAAATATCGTATGTACTCCCCTACGAAACTCGTGCAAAGTCAGTACGGTAGCTGCGTCCCAAGCGGGCTTAGTCTGCTCGCGAAAAGAGACATATCGCAAAACTGAAACAAACCGATGCCACAACCAGAAGCTTTGCTGTCTTCGCAAGAAACCCTTCAAAGCCCCACCGGCTGCCCTGGTCTCGATGACATAATCGGCGGGGGCTTGCCGCGCGGCCACTTCTACCTTTTAGAAGGCGAACCGGGTACGGGCAAGACGACGATTGCGCTGCAATTCATGCAGGAGGGGCTCCGCAGAGGGGAAAAAGTCCTTTACATCACTCTCTCAGAAACTGCTGAAGACCTGCGCTCGGTCGCGCGATCTCACAATCTCAACATTGAAGGTGGACAGTTCCTCGAACTCAAACCCAGCGAAGAGGACCTGAAGCCTGAGGGCCAGTACACCGTCTTCCATCCGGCCGAGGTGGAGCTGAACGATCGCCTGCAAACGATTCTGACTGAAGTTAATCGCGTTCACCCAGATCGCGTAGTTATCGACGCGCTCTCGGAAGTGCGTATGCTGGCACGCGATCCGCTGCGCTATCGCAGGCAGATAATCTCTTTACGTGAATACACGCCTCGAAACTGCACCGTCCTCCTGCTGGATGACCGCAGCAGCCGGCAGGCGGATATCGAACTGCACAGCATTGTGCATGGCGTTATCGTCCTCGAAAAGGTGCATCGCGAGTACGGTAAAACCCGCCGCAGGGTGGAGGTTTCCAAGCTCCGCGGGTGCGCTTTTCGCGAGGGCTATCACGATTACCTCATTCGCACTGGCGGATTGCGGATCTTCCCTCGCCTGGTCGCCTCAGAGCACCTCACCGATTCGGACGAACGTCCGCCCGCCGGCAGCGGCATAAAGGAACTTGACGATTTGGTGCGTGGCGGGCTTGATCGCGGCACCAGTACGTTGCTGATCGGGCCAGCTGGCTGCGGTAAAAGCACCCTGGCCATACGTTGGCTCAAGTCTGCGGCAGATCGAGGCGAGAAAACTACCGCGTTCATCTTTGAAGAGACGCTGGATACGCTGATACGACGTGCGAGAGGCTTAGGAATGGACATCAAGCCCTTGCTTGCTTCTGGGCTCGTGCAACTCGAGCATCTTGATCCGGCAGAAATGGGCCCGGGCGAATTCATCGATGCCGTCCGTCATGCCGTAGACGTCAACAATGCGACTCTGATCGTGATTGACAGCTTGAACGGTTTCCTTCAATCCATGCCCGGCGAGCAGTATCTGGCTCTCCATCTACACGAATTGCTCACGTACCTGAATCACAAGGGAGTTGTTACCTTGCTCGTGCTCGCGCAGGTCGGACTGGTGGGAACCAACGTGCAAACTCCTGCCGACATCAGTTACTTGGCCGATAACATACTGGTGCTGCGCTACTTTGAAGCGCGGGGAGAGGTCAAGCAGGCCATCTCCATGATCAAGAAACGCAGCGGCCCGCACGAGCATACGATTCGCGAACTGCGACTCAAGCCAGGGCAGATTTCGGTGGGGGAGCCTCTGACCAAGTTCCATGGAGTACTCAGCGGAATTCCCGTCCTGGTAGGCCAATCCAACGGCGGAAATGGGCTGCGGCTGGATGAGTAACTTACTTAATAGTGAAATGTACGTTTATGTCCTGGCGCCGTTCGGCAGGGATGCCGCCCTCATATCTGACGTGTTGCAGAAATCGGGAGTGCGCGTTCGCCTGGCGGCGTCTTCCGACGAAGTGGCCGCCGCGATTCCGGTGGCGGGCGCGGCCCTGATCGCCGAAGAGGCCCTTTCAGAGAACATTCCAGAGCTGGCGTCGAAGCTGAACTCGCAGCCTCCCTGGTCTGACTTCCCAATCATCGTGCTCACCGGCGGCGGCACCAGCACCGCTGCAACCGAAGTCGAGGTGCGGGCCCGGGCCCCGCTGGGAAACGTAACCTTGTTGGAACGACCCTTGCGTGCTGCTACTCTCATCAGCGCCGTTCGCAGCGCGATCATGGCGCGCCGGCGACAGTACGAGATTCGTGATCACCTGCATGAGCGGAAGCTGGCGGAAGACGCGCTGCGGAGCGCTCGCGATCAGCTTGAGGCTATCGTTGAAGATCGCACCTCCACGCTGCGCAGGCTGTCTATCGAGTTGCTGCGTGTGCAGGATGACGAACGGCGGCGAATTGCCCGCGAACTCCACGATAGTCTCGGCCAGTATCTGGCGGCGGCAAAAATCCAGGTCGGTACCATGGCCCTTGGCGCCAGGAACGGCAAGAATGGCAACAACGGGAAGGTTGAGAAGCAATCCCTCGACGAAGTGCAGAACACGCTTGACCGGGCAATCGCCGAAACCCGTACGCTTTCGCACCTGTTGCACCCACCGCTGTTGGACGCCGCGGGATTGGCTTCCGCGGCGACCTGGTATGTGGAAGGATTCGGCAAACGCAGCGGAATTCAGACGTCGCTAACTCTGCCCGAAGATCTGGGCCGCCTTTCAATGCCGGTCGAGACCGCGCTGTTCCGCATCATGCAAGAGGCGCTCACCAACGTTCACCGCCATTCAGGCAGCAAACGCGTGGATATTACGTTGGCAAGGGCTGAGAGCTTGGTTGCTTTGGTCATCAGAGATTTCGGTAAAGGCATCAGTGACGAGACACTTGAGCAGTTCAAGTTGTCGGGTACCAAAGTCGGAGTCGGCCTCGCTGGAATTCGCGAGCGACTGAAAGAACTCGGCGGCACGTTTCAGGTCGAATCAAGCCCTGAGGGTACAACTCTGACAGCCTCAATCCCTATCTCCCAGGAGTCCCGGAGCTTTGTCGTCGCCGCCCAGTCCTCACAGATCTATTCTTCGTTCGCAGTTGATTAATTCCTGACCTTCGGCTTATGTCACGCCGTCATTTTGGGATTCTTGCAGGCGGGCGGATAGGTTTGCGGCTGCGGGCGAGCTAGCTGTAGTTGACCTTTCTTTCACCTTTCACAATTCGTCCGACACAGTGATATTTTTCCGCCGCCCGGTCCAGCACGCTTTCGGCCTTCTTGAATTTTTTGGCGGGAACAACGACCAGCATGCCGATGCCCATGTTGAACGTCCGCATCATGTCATCGTGAGGAACGTTCCCAATCTTCTGCATGTGGGTGAAGATCAGCGGAACCGGCCAGGAGCCGAATTCGATGACCGCGGAAACTCCGCGTGGAAGAACCCGTGGAAGATTTTCCGTGATCCCGCCGCCGGTGATGTGCGCCATCGCAGAAACGCATTCCGCAGCGATGAGCTTCTTGACGACGGGCCAATAACTTCGATGTGTCTGCATCAACTCGTTACCGACCTTGCCTTTGATCTCGTTGACGTAGGTTTCGGGCTCGTACTGCGCAACTTCAAAGAGCAGCTTGCGGGCAAGGGAATAACCGTTGGTGTGCAGACCGGTTGAAGGCAGGCCAATGACGATGTCGCCCGGTTCGACTGTCTTGCCGGTAATGATTTTTTCGCGCTCGACGACGCCAACGATGAATCCTGCGAGATCGTATTCGCCGTCCGGATAGAACCCGGGCATCTCCGCCGTCTCGCCGCCGATGAGCGCGCAGCCGTTGTGCTTGCACGCTTCCGCGAGGCCTTCGACCACTTTTTCTGCAATCTGCGGGTCGAGTTTGCCGGTCGCGAGATAGTCCATGAAGAACATAGGCGCGGCGCCCTGCACGGCGATGTCATTCACGCAGTGATTTACCAGATCAGCGCCGATGGTGTGGTGAACATTCATCTCGAAGGCAAGCTTGAGCTTGGTGCCGACGCCATCCACGCTCGAAACCAGCACCGGATCCAGGTACTTGGTTTTGTCCACCGCAAACAGGCCACCAAAGCCGCCGATTTCGCTGAGCACGCCTTTGGTAAACGTCTTATGCGCCAGGTACTTGATCCGCTGCTTGGTGCGATTGGCTTTGTCTATGTTGACGCCCGCGTCGGCGTAGGTGATGGATTTGGGAGTTGGGGCCACGATGCTAAGTCAATTGTGCTGCGAGGAATGCTTCGGGAAAGCTTGAAAATTGTAGCACGGGTGGATTCGAAGAATTTCCATTCAAAATCAGTCGGGACGGCATAAACGAAAGTCAGCCACGGGTTTACAGATTTTCATGAATTATTGATTTGCTCTTCGATCCGTGATGATCGGTGTGAATCGGTGGCCAAGAAGGTGACTTTTTCTGCGACCTTTGCGAACCTTTCGCGCACTTTGCAGTTAGAAGCTTTTACGCGTTCATCCTAGAAATCAACTGTCAAGAAGTTGGTTTGCGTGCGATCTCACCGTTTCTGGGCCCTGCAATATCTACTTTGGTAGACATCAGGTTCTTTTTCGGGAACTTTTCCAAATAAATTTGTTGATTCGCCTTTTCTTCGCTTAACATCCAATATATACTCGCACCCAGATTGACGACATTCGCGGACAAGAGTGTTCGCGCCACACAGGAGAATCTTCATGGCCGACGAGCGGAACCGGGCGATTGACCTGGCATTTGCGCAGATCGAAAAGCAGTTTGGCAAGGGCTCAATCATGCGATTGGGCTCGAAAGAAGCAATCGTTCCCATCTCCGTGATCTCGACCGGCGCAATCTCGTTCGACGCCGCTCTCGGTGTTGGCGGCTTCCCCCGCGGACGCGTGATTGAAGTCTTTGGCCCGGAGTCGTCCGGCAAGACGACCATCACTCTGCAAGTCATCGCCGAGGCCCAAAAGGCAGGTGGCATGGCCGCCTTCGTCGATGCCGAGCATGCCCTCGATCCCGGCTACGCCAAAAAGCTGGGCGTGGATGTGGACAATCTGTTGGTCTCGCAGCCCGACTACGGCGAGCAGGCGCTGGAGATCGCCGAAGCCCTGGTGCGTTCCAACGCGATCGACGTTTTAGTGGTTGACTCGGTCGCCGCGCTGGTGCCCAAGGCCGAACTCGACGGCGAGATGGGCGACAGCCACATGGGTCTGCAAGCCCGCCTTATGTCGCAGGCTCTGCGCAAACTGACGGGCATCGTTTCGAAATCGCGCACCTGCCTGATCTTCATCAACCAGATCCGCGAAAAAATCGGCGTGATGTTCGGCAATCCCGAAACCACCACCGGCGGCCGCGCCCTGAAATTCTATTCATCTGTTCGTGTCGACATCCGGCGCATCGCCGCGATCAAAGACGGAGACGTGGTCACTGGTTCTCGTACCAAGGTGAAGGTGGTGAAGAACAAGGTTGCAGCCCCCTTCCGCGAAGCCGAATTCGACATAGTTTATGGCGAAGGTATTTCGCGCGAAGGCGATCTGCTCGATATTGCCGTGAATCAGAACATTCTCGAAAAGTCGGGCGCGTGGTTCAGCTATAAAGGCGAGCGCATCGGCCAAGGACGCGAGAACGCCCGCCAGTTCCTGAAGGACAACAAGGACATCACGGCCCGCCTTGAAGCTGAGGTCCGGAAGGCGATGGGACTGACCGCGGCGGGACCACAACCAACAGCTCAGGCGGAAGGTGCTGCGCAGGGGGCGGGGCAAGGTGCGAAAGTGACCGCCATGCCAACCGGGACGGAAGGGAAGCCCGGGGCCAGGCGGTAAGCTCAATCGATGCGATGGGCGGACTCCCTGTCCGCTCATCATTGTCTAACTGAAGTTCCGCTATTAGAATCATTCCATCTTCCGGCCCGCCTGCTTTCAGCGTGCAAAACAAGAGGCTGATTGAAAAAAGTTACGGCTATCTATCCCGGCTCGTTTGATCCGCCGACCAATGGGCATTTAGACCTGGTCGAGCGGGGCAGCAAGATATTCGACGAACTGGTGGTTGCGATCCTGCGGAATCCGGAGAAGAGCCCGCTATTTAGCGTCGGCGAGCGGCGGAAGATGCTCGATGATCTCACTGGAGATTTCAAGAACGTTCGGGTGGATGTTTTTGATGGGTTAACGGTTGATTACGCGGCGCGCGTCAAGGCCAGCGCGGTCTTGCGCGGAATTCGGGCGCTGAGCGATTACGAGTACGAGTTGCAGATGGCGCTGATGAACCGCAAGCTGCGTCCGGAGCTCGAGACCGTGTTCATGATGCCGGCGGAGAAGTATTCGTATCTCAGCTCGCGGCTTGTCCGCGAGGTTGCGCGGCTGGGCGGAGATGTCAGCAAGCTGGTCCCGGAGTTAGTCGAACATCGGCTCAAGGAAAAACTTGATCCAGCGTTTAAGCTGGCGCGGAAGTCGAAGGCGTAAACCACAGAGGGCACAGAGTTACACAGAGGGAAGACACAGAGGAGAGTCATGAGTCCAGTAGCAGAGGTTCCCGTCGCGTTGAAATTAGCGGAGCGCATCAGCCGCATTGAACCTTCGGCCACGATGGCCGCGGTCGCCGAAGCTGAAAAACTTCGTCAGCAAGGGATCGAAGTGGTGGATTGCACGGCGGGCGAACCGCACTTCGCGACGCCTGAGCACGTAAAAGAGGCGGCCATTGCTGCCATTCGCGGCAACTTCTCGCGCTATACGGCGGTCGGCGGCACAGTGGAACTGAAAGACGCGATCATGAAGCGGCACTCGACCGACTTCGGCTCAAAGTACAAGCGCGAGGAAGTCTGTGCCTCCGTCGGCGGCAAGCATGCGCTATTCAATACGATTTCAGTGCTTGTTGACCACGGTGACGAAGTCATCCTTCCCGTACCGTACTGGGTTTCGTTCAAGGACATCGTGAATTACGCGGGCGGCAAGTGCGTGCTGCTGCATGCCGATGAGGCGCAGGACTTTCGCGTTACCGCCCAGATGATCGAGCGGCTGATCACGCCTCGAACCAAGCTGATCATTCTGAATTCGCCGTCGAATCCATCAGGCGCGGTGATGAGCCCGGCCGACATGACGGAAGTTGTCCGCCTGGCGCACGAGCGCGGCATCTGGGTGATCTCGGATGAATGCTACGTCTACCTGAACTACACCGGAGAGAACTTTTCGGTTGGATCGCTGAATGAGTATCGTGAGCGCTTTCTGGTGGTCGGGTCGCTTTCGAAAACCTATGCCATGACCGGCTGGCGTCTCGGCTACGCGCTCGGTCCTGCCAAGGTGATTGCCGCCGCGCAGAAACTCCAGAGCCAGTCCACTTCGAATCCGACTTCAATTGTACAAAAGGCGGCCGTCGCAGCGCTAAACGGGCCCCAAGAGTGTGTAGCCGAAATGCGTGCCGAATACATTCGCCTGCGTGACCACGTCGTCGCCGGCTTACGTGCAATTCCTGGGGTTCGCTGCACCATGCCGGAAGGCGCGTTCTATGCCTATCCGAATGTTTCAGGGTTGTTCGGCAAAGGCGGATTGACCTGTGCGGCCGACGTGGCGCACGGTCTGCTGCACAAGTCGCACGTCGCAACCGTCGCCGGCGAAGGCTTCGGCACAACCGATCACATCCGCATTTCCTGCGCGACTTCGATCGAGAACCTCAACAAAGCGCTGGATCAGATCGGCAGCTTCGTTCGCTCGCTCTAGCCAACCTCGCCCAACAATACACATTGGGTGCCCCACTTCTCGCCGCTTTCGCGAGAAGTGGGAGTGCGGCGCTGTGCAAATGCTTTCGCATCCTTCGTTTGGGTCCTTAATCATCTGGAATTGCCTTTGCGGGCAGCGTTTCCCCTGAGTTACGCTTCTAAGTATCCACTTCTCGCGAAAGTGGCGAGAAGTGGGGCGAACCCATTTCACTTGGGATGAGTAAACTCTATCCACTCTTAATGACGCCGCTGTTTGACCCGCGCCCCTGGGGCACGCATGATCTCTCGCCTATCTACGCGAAGACATTTGCGGAAAAGATTGGGGAGTCCTGGCTTACAGGCGACCACTGCCGTGTCCAGAATGGCGCGTTCGCCGGAAGAGCGTTAGAAGATCTTGCAGTGGAGTACGGGCGCGACCTTCTAGGTACAGCCCCAGCCGACGAAGCTCGTTTTCCGTTGCTCGCGAAGTTTCTTTTTCCGCACGAGAAACTGTCGGTCCAGGTTCATCCCGATGACGACGATGCGCGTGCTATCGGGCAGCCGTGCGGCAAGACCGAGTGCTGGTACGTGGCGCACGCTGAGCCGGGGGCCGAACTCGCGCTGGGATTGCAGCCCGGAGTTACGCGCGCGGAATTTCAGAAGTCGATCGAAGAGAATCGCGCCGAAGATCTGCTGAACTGGATCAAGGTAAACGCCGGGGACATGATTTACGTTGCCGGCGGCACAGTGCACACGCTGGGGCCGGGTTCGATTATCGTTGAGACGCAGCAGCAGTCGGACACGACATTTCGCTTATACGACTACGGCCGCCCGCGTGAGCTTCATCTCCGCGACGGCCTGCGGGTGATCAAAGAGAAAGTTGCTTCGGGCAAGGTGAAGCCGCTATCGCCCCAAAAAATCGGCCAGAACGGAAATCGCGTGCGGCAACTCGTCTCGTCTTCGTTTTTCGTTGTCGAGCATTTCGAGTTATCGGCTCCACAGGCGTTCGAACCGTTATCGAACGAAAAAAATTCCGTCCAGATACTGGTTGCGATCGATGGCAAGGCGGTGCTCGAGTGTGTTGGGTCGGAAGCGGTCACCCTTTCAAAAGGCGATGCCGTCGTAGTTCCGACGGGCGATCAGAAATTCATTGTTCATCCCGAGCCGGAAGTGATGTTTCTGAAGTCCTATGTGCCGGGCACGAAGTTGCCGGATCCTGAGACGAGCCTGGTGTGATTGCAGATTTTTGGTTTTAGAGTTCAGATTGAATCGGTCTCGCACAATCTGAAATCTCAAGTCTTGAATCTGATTCTTGATGAGCGCCAACTTCTATCCCGTTATTCTTGCCGGCGGCCGCGGAACGCGGTTCTGGCCGCTCAGCCGCAAAAAGCGCGCGAAGCAACTTCTGGCGCTCGACGGCAAGCACACGATGATCCAGCAGACAGTCGCCCGGCTGTTGCCGCTTTCGCCGGCGAAACAGTTCTGGGTGATCACGAATGACGACCTACGTCCGGAAATCCTGAACCAGTTGCGAAAGCTTCGCAAGGAACAAATTCTCGCCGAGCCGGTAGGACGCAACACTGCGCCGGCAATTGGACTGGCCGCCTTTATCCTGCAGCAAATCGATCCCGGCGCGGTCCTGGGGCTGTTCCCATCCGACCACGTTATTGGTGATCCGACACGCTTCCGTGCGGTGATCGCCGAGGGTGTAGAGATTGCCGCGTCCGGCGAGAACATCGTCGTCCTGGGCATCCAACCCTCTCGCGCCGAGACCGGATACGGCTACATTGAAACCGGCTCTCTGGCGTCAGGCACAGCTCTCAACGTCAAGCGTTTCACGGAGAAGCCAAACGCTGAGCAGGCGGCCGAGTTTGTGAAGATGGGCAATTACTTCTGGAACAGCGGGATGTTTCTGTGGAGCGCGAAAACACTCGTCGGCGCGCTCAACGAACATCTGCCAAATACGGCGGCGGTGCTGAAAGAAATTGCTGCGGCATTCGGTACTTCGAAATTTGCTTCCACATTCAAGCGCCTGTATCCCAAGTGCGAGAACATCAGCGTGGACTATGCCGTACTCGAGCCGAGATCCGCCAAAGGCGAGCAGGCTTCGAACATCTATTGCCTTCGCGCGGAGTTCGGCTGGAATGATCTGGGCTCTTGGACGGCGCTCCACGAGCATCACGTGGCGAAGCGAACTCCTGCCCACGGCAACCTGGTTGCAGGCAAAGGCATCTTTGCCCTGAATGCCAGCGGCAATTACATCCATGCGCCGGGGAAATTCGTTGCTGTTGTTGGTATCGACGACGCGGTAGTTGTTGAAACTGCCGACGCTCTGCTGGTCACCACTCGCGCAAATGCGCAGGACGTCGGTAAGGTCGTGAAGCATCTGGATGAGAAAAAGTTGAAGAAGCTGGTGTGAGAAGCGTCGTTCGTGGTTGGTCTTAGGTCGTACGCAGACAATTTGCGATCGCCGCACCTTATGCCTAGCGCAAAGCAATTGACGACACATGCGAAGCGTACGACGAACGACGTACGACGAACGACGTACGACGAACGACAATTTAGCCAATGACCAACGACGAAAGACCAGTGGCTGCCCCTATCAAATTCGGCACCGACGGTTGGCGGGCGGTCATCGCTGACGACTTCACCTTTGCGAACGTCCGCCGGGTTGCTGGAGCAATCGCTTCGTATGTTCTGAACCACGAAGACCCTTCACGCGGCTTGATTGTCGGATATGACACGCGTTTTGGGTCCCCCAGTTTCGCGCGCGCCGCTGCTGAGGTCCTGGCCGGCGCCGGCATTCCGATCAAACTTGCAAGTGATTACGCGCCGACTCCAGCGATCTCATACGCAGTGAAAAACCTGGGGGCGGCAGGCGGGGTGGTGATCACCTCGAGCCATAATCCCTGGAATTGGAACGGCGTGAAGTTCAAGGCGAAGTTCGGCGGATCGGCGACGCCGGCGATCATGAAAATTATCGAGCAGGACACCGCTGCAGGCGTGATGCCGCAGGGCAAGCAGGCGAGCATTGAGGAAATTGATTTAAAGCCGGCCTACATCGAAGCTGTTTGCAAGTTCGCCGATCTCAACCTCATTAAAAAGGCAGGGTTCAAGTTCGCTATCGACTCCATGTACGGATCAGGGCGCGGGGTGCTTGCGCAGATATTCCAGCAGCATGGAATCGATTTCGTTGCCATCCGCCAGGAAGTGAATCCGCTTTTTCCCGATATCAACCCTGAGCCGATTGAGCCGCATGTCCGCATGCTTCAGGAAACAGTCATTCGGGAGAAATGCCATGCAGGCTTCGCCACCGACGGCGACGCCGACCGCATCGGTGCGGTCGCGGAAGACGGAAGCTTTGTTGATTCACACAAGATTTTCTCTGTCCTGCTCCAGTGGATTTTGAGCCGCAAGAAGTGGCCGGGCGAGGTTGTTCGCGCGTTCAATACAACCCGCATGCTCGATCGTATCGCAGCGAAGCATGGCCGCAAGCTCAACGAATGCCCAATCGGTTTCAAGTACATCGCCGATCTGATGATGGAGCGCGAAATCGTAGTCGGCGGCGAAGAATCTGGCGGAATCGGCTACTCGCGTTATCTACCCGAGCGCGACGGCATTTTGAATTCGCTGCTGCTGGCGAATGTGATGGCGGAAGAGAAAATGCCGCTTGGCGAACTGGTCGCATCCCTGCAGAAGGAATACGGAAAGCACTTCTATGGCAGGCGTGATCTTCACATCCCCGACAATCTTAAGCTCGGGGCAATTACACGCGCCCGGGGAGATGCAACGACCAGGCTGGGAGATTTTGCCGTCATCAAGAAGGAAGGTATGGACGGCATAAAGTTTTTTCTTGGCGCCTCCAATAATGGAGGCGGTGCCGAACCTTGGGTACTCTTTCGCGCGTCGGGAACCGAACCGCTGTTGCGAATCTATGCGGAGGCAGCGTCTCCGGAGCTGGTCCAAGAAATTCTGGCCACTGCGGAAAGGTTTGTTCACTCGACCTGAGCGCGGCCTTTTGCGAGAATGTAGTAACTCAAATTCAGCTCTCCTCCCCTATATCTCTCTCGGAAGTAACTTCGCGCCGGTGGCAATCCGGTGCCATAATCAAAGCCATGTCTGCGACGAGCACGCCCCAGCCGCCGGACTCTGCCGACGCGCGGCAATATAACCGCATACGCCGCTGGCTCGGCATCGCGGAATTTGCCTTGAGCCTCGTCTTTTTGATCGTGCTCGTAGTTACCGGTTGGAGCGGATGGCTTCGCGATCTCGCGTACAAAGGCGCATTTCAAAGTTATGCATTCGCGGTATTCCTCTATGCCATCATGTTGATGGTTATCGGCAAATTGCTTGGTTTTGGCCTGGATTTCTACAGCTACCGCCTGGAGCAGCGATATCAGTTGTCCAATCAAAAACTTCGGGCATGGATCTGGGACGAAGTTAAAGGGCTGCTGGTCGGCGCGGTCCTGGTATCGGCATTGGCCGAATTGCTGTACTTCATTATTCGCCAGTTCTCTCAACATTGGTGGCTGGTGGCATGGGTTGGATTTCTGGGCGTGATCGTGCTGATCGCGCAACTGGCGCCGGTTGTGCTTTTTCCGATCTTCTATAAATTCGAGCCGTTGCAGGATGAGGAACTCAAGCTCCGACTAGTCCGGCTTGGGGAACGCGCCGGTACTCGGGTGCGCGGAGTTTACAAGTGGCGGCTCTCGGAAAAGAGCAAGAAGGCCAATGCCGCGCTGACTGGTCTTGGTAACACTCGAAGGATCATTCTGGCCGACACTCTTCTCGACAACTATTCGCCGGACGAGATTGAAGCCGTGCTTGCCCACGAACTCGGTCATCACGTTCACAAGCACATTTTGAAGAGTATCGGAGTACAGGCGGGAGTGACCCTGGTCGGATTCTGGGCGGCGAGTTGGATCTTGCAGTATGCGGTGAATCGCTGGCACTTGTTTTCGGCGATCTACGATTTCGCGAACTTGCCATTGCTGGTTCTGATTTTCGCCGTACTGTCGTTTTTACTAATGCCGGCGCTGAATGCGTTCTCGCGATTCAACGAACGCCAGGCCGACCGTTACGCGTTCGAGAACATCGGGACGGTTGCGCCGTTTATCTCCTCGATGAGCAAGCTTGCGGAACAAAACCTTGCCGAGCGGACGCCCTCGCGCTGGGTAGAGTGGTGGTTCCATTCGCATCCGGCGGTATCACGAAGAATTGCGGCCGCTGAAAGTTGGGGAAGAGCATCTGCCGGCTGATTCAGCTCTTTTCAAGCGCCGCCTCGAAGGCGTCTAGCGAAAGCGAACGCAAAAGGTTTCGCCGCCGTCCTCGCTCCACCTCAGCGAGTTTACCCGCGGCGTTCGAGAGCCAACCGAAATCTGCCACCTGAGATAGTTTTTCGAGTTCGCCGCGAATATCGGTGTTCCGAACCAACTCGGGCGACTTCGAATCCAGAAATAAGAGGTCCTGCAACAGCGAATAAAGGCAGTGCAGGAGCAGATCTAATTTCTCGCGCCCTTCGGCACCGGCCCGGTAAGTTTCTGTGATCTTGAACAACTCGGAATGTTCCCCGGTTCGCAACGCCGTTTTCAAAAGTGTTAGTGCCTGCTGCCGAGCGCCGGAATAAGTTTCGAGATCAAATGAGCGCGAGCGGCCGACCGCGCCTTCCGAGAGTCGCGCCACCAATGCCCGCTGCTGCGCCTTCCATTCCGTGCGATGCGTCGCGAGATATTGTTCAATCTCAGCGAGCGACAGGCAGTGAAGCGACAGTACCATGCAGCGCGAGCGGATGGTTGGCAGCAGTTCACCGGTGCTTTCCGCCAAGAGGAAAATCGTAGCGAATTCAGGCGGTTCTTCAAGAACTTTCAGCAGCGAGTTTGCCGCTTCTTTCATGAATGCAGCATCGGTGAAGATGAATATGCGTTCGCGGCCTTCAGCGGGCCGAAAATAAATGTTCTCGATTACACGCCTGACCTGATCGACTTTGATCATCATCTGCGGCGGATCGGGTGGAATCACCAGGACGTCGGGATGCGTCTGGATGAAAAGGCGTGTCTCTTTCTTGTCGGTCTCCTTGAGAGCCTCACGCGCTTCGGTCGCCTCAGCGCACCGTGCATCGAGGTCCTCAAGTTGGGAAATACGGGCGCAGTTCGAGCATTTGCCGCAGAAATCCGGCAAGCCGGGCGGAGGTTCGAGGCAGTTCATCGCGCGTGCGGTCATCGTGGCCAGTGTGTACTTGCCGGACCCCGCTGGACCGGTCAGGATCACTGCATGAGGAAAGCGGTCGCGCGCGAGCATGTCCCGGACTTTATGAACGACATTGGCGTTGCCGTGGAAATCGGAGAATGGCATAGTTATCCGCGACTCGCGGACCAACGGAGTTGGGCACCTGCTCCGCCGGTCCCACGTAGTTCAATTGTGTTGTCCGCTACACGTGGCCGGACCTTGTTACCATTGATCTCGACGTGCTGCAGATGTTTGAGTTCGTCCGCCGGCAGCGTCAAGCGAACGCTGTAGGTGTTTTGCACAGATGGAGCGTACCAGCCTTCGTATCCCTGCGGGGACTTGATAAGACCTAACAGTGGCGACTCAAACCGGAACGAAGCAATCGGCAGTGTAGGAGCCAGTGCGATACCCGATTCCGTAAATGCCAGGCCAATCAATTTACTCAGTGAATATAACGGACAGGCATGGGTGTGCATGTTGAGAACGGGGAAATCGGGCCAGCCGAAGGGTTTGGCGGTCGGTGTGGTCTCGCCAGGGCGCTTGCTCGATGCAGAGTTCAGAACATCGGGAGCGCTCCAGGTCCCGTACCATATATCAGGATAGACTTCCGCGTGCCGCGCGAACGAATTTTTCTTCCACTCATCCCACGCCATACTGCCATCAACTTGCGCGAGCGCCCAAATCAGAGTTTGGTTCAGCGACGGCCAGACGCCACCGGCAACGCTTGTGCCCGGCTCTATCTTCCACACTCCGTTCGCCACGCGCTCGGGGCTGTCGTTGATTTGAACCGCGCCAATCGGGGATGGTTCACGCAGCTCGCGATTCATGGTCTCGACCAGCGTTCGCGTTTGCTCTTCGCTCGCGGCCCGGCCGAGGATCGCCCACGGTTGCGGCTCGAGCCAGAGGCCTTTCTCCCCTAACCAGCCCAGCGTCGGCCCAAGCCACGCGCGTTTGAACCATTTACCGCCCCACTGGTCCTGAACGGCCTTGCGATGCTCTTCAGCTTTCACGCGAATCTGCGACGCCAGATGTCCGTCGTCTCCGGCGAAAATCAGCATCAGCGCATAGTGATCGAACACATATGCAGCCATCGCAGAATTTAGGACGCTTTCGCCTTTTTCCACGCATTCGTCAATCAGATTTGCAGGTACCCAGCCTGGAACCAATGCATCGTTCCAGTCGTCGTGCAGTATGCGCATAAGCCCGTGCTGGCCGGTTTTGACTTCGTCGGTCAGGTGCTTGTAGCAGTGAGCTAAAAGGCCGCGCACCGGCTCGCGGTTCTGAGAACCATAGACCGAAACAATTTCGGAATCGAGAAACTGGCGATCGCGAGTGGCAAGAATGTATTCGCTCGTCGCCCAGAGCAGCCACAGAGGCATGTCACTGCAGTTGTCACTGGCAGTCGGCATGATCATGCCGTGGCCGACGATGCCGTAGGGAATGGAGCCATCGGGTCGCACTTCTTTCAGCGTGTACCTAAGAACTTCTTTGACAATCTCCGGATCGCTGAGGAGAAACGGCATTGCGTGCTGCAGGGGGTCGCGGGCCGCTCCCTGGAAGCCCATCACGTATTGGTAAATACTCGCCTGCGAAAGAATATGCTGATGAAAAAAGTTGTCGTAGGTGAGGCCGCTGCGCAGGTAATAGCAGTTCCAGGAGACCTCGCGCTCGACCCAGGATTCGGATTCCGTGGAGAAGCGCAAACCTTTTTTCTTCCACTGCTCGCACGAATCCTTGAGCGCTGTTGAAGCGGATTTGCGGTATTTCTTTGCAAGGGAATCGAGATCGAAGCCGCTGGGAAGATATCCATAAAGAAAAGTTAGGGTGCGGCTCTCGCCAGGCTTGAGTTCGAATTTTCGTTCGAGCAGCAGAGCGCTATCAGCGCTTGTCTGATTAAGATCGCCATCAAGGGGCTTCGTGAGTCCAGACGGATTGTTCACGCCTCCCGAACCGAAAAAGCTCTTGCCGTTTGTGCTCATCCCGTCGGCCGCAGCGTCGAGCGAAACGAGAAACGTGGACGGAGGGTTCAGATCATCGAAATCCGCTTGCCTCGGAACGTTTTTCTCGGGGGCGGCCAGGAAAGGATTGGGGTTTTTCTCAAGGTTGGCGACCAGTTGCCTGAACAGTCCGTCTTCGACTGGATCACGACCAAGAAACTCCTTCTTTTCGAGCAATCCCGAGCCATCGGAAAGCTTCGTGAAGCTGTGTTCGAAACGAGTGCCGAAATCCCTCCGCAGTTCGTGCATATTCTTTCCGGCCAAGCCCTCCATGAAAGAACGAAATGAGAACTGGTACAGCTGGCATCCCCAATATTCGATCCAGCGAAGATTTGCAGTTGCGCTTCCATTGTTTGTGATTGCGACCTGTGATACGAGCACCGGGTCGTCGCCGAACGGGGCGAAGACGATCTGATCGACCCCGTAATGACCCGCTTTCAGCTTCTTCCGGAAGTAACCGATTCCAAACACTCGCTCGAACAAATCCGCGTTTCCGGGATAGTGAGTGCTGAACGTAGATTTGTGATCGATGAGATATCCGAAGCCTCCGGCGAATTGCCCGTGTTCGGGGTTGTAGTCGTTGAGGAATTTGGGCGCGCCTTCGTCTTGGCGGACGCGAACTGTGCCATAGTTCGAAGCAATGCCGATGATTCGGTCATTGCCGACCTGATGAACGTGCTCTGTCGGCAGCAGGATTCCCGGATTGAAGTCCGTCTTTGCTTTAGGGTCGCTAATCTGGTCGCAGGTGTATCGAAATGCTGGGAGAGCGAACTCATCTTCGATCCATTCGCCGAAATAGCCCGAGCCGTACGCTTTCTTTCTTTGGGGTTCGGGCTGCGAATTCAAGGACTCGGAGACTGCTGCACGAACAAGAATGTCCGAGCCAAGTAGGTTTACTGCTCCAGCGATGGCAGAGGCCGCAACAAATTCCCTCCGATTAACTGACATTTCGCGTCTTCACCGCCGAGCTCAACAGCTCAAATTTCTCGTTTGCCAGGCCCAGGATTTTTGCGTGGGTTTGCTCGGGCGTTCCGCGAGCATCAACAAGCGCAACTCTCCCCGGCTCGCGTTTGGCAATCTCCAGATACGCAGTGTGCACGCGCGTAAAAAACGCCCGATTCTCTCGCTCGAAGCGGCTTTCGTCTGACGAGTCTGAAGTTGCGCGGGCGCGATTCCGGCGCCGAGCACGATCCACGCTCGCCGCGACGTCAGAATCCATCAGGATAGTCAGGTCTGGTTGCAGATTTCCGCAAAGGACGCGATGTAAGTCCAAAACCGGGGCACTGCCGAGTTTGCGCCCGCCTCCCTGGTAGGCCTCGCTCGAATCGGTGAAGCGGTCGCAGAGGACGATATTGCCCGCTGCAATCGCTGGAAGAATCACTTCTTCGATATGCTGTGCGCGTGACGCGAACATCAAGGCAAGCTCTGCCCTGATGGAAAGCCCTGAAGTTTTCGTGTCAAGAAGAATCTGGCGGATCTTTTCACCCGTCGGCGTTCCACCGGGTTCGCGAGTGACCGTGATTGCAAGCCCATGCTCGCGCAACTTGGCCGCAAGTTTTTCCATCTGAGTACTCTTGCCGCAGCCATCCAGGCCTTCGAAGGTAATGAACTTGCCGCGCCGGGAACTCACGCAGGAGATGATACAAGACTCGCGGGTGACGATGATCGTGCCTCGCTGATATATTCAGGGGTTTGTTTCGGGAGGCTGCATGAAGAGATCCGCTTTTGTTGTTCTGTTGGGACTGCTTGCTTCATTTGCACCGCAGGCGTTTGCTGCAGCGGCGCCGCCGCACATCGCCATTGCGCTCGACGCCACCGACGCACCGCGAAAGATCTTTCATGCGCAGCTTACGATCCCCGCGGTTCCCGGTACGCTCACGCTCTACTATCCGAAGTGGATTCCCGGCGAACACGCTCCCAGTGGGCCGGTTCTCGATGTTGCGGGGATCAAGTTCACAGGCAACGGACAATTTCTGAAATGGCGGCGGGCCCTCGACGACAACTGGACCGTCAACGTTGAAGTCCCTGCCGGAGTGCAGCAGGTGCATGCCAGTCTCGATTACCTTTCGCCGGCGAGTGAGGGCGCGGCTTTATTCACTGCTGGGGCCTCCGCTACAAGCAAGATGGCGGTGATCAGTTGGAACCAGGTCCTGCTTTATCCCAAGGGTTGGCCCGCCGACCAGATCACGTATTCGGCGACTGTCCGTTTTCCCGCAGGCTGGAAGTTCGGGTCAGCTCTACCGGTGGTTTCGCAATCGGGAAGCGAAACCCAGTTCGGGCCGGTCTCGCTCTATACGCTGGTCGATTCTCCGATCATCGCTGGTGAGTATTTAAAAGTTGTGCCTCTGAATCAGGGACAAAAACCTCCGGTCGAAATGGATATTGCCGCAGACAGCGCAGCTGCGCTCGATGTGCCGCAAGAAGTCTGGGACCATTACGCGAACCTGGTCAAACAAGCCACCACACTGTTTGGCGCTACCCACTACAACGATTATCACTTCCTTTACAGCCTTAGCGATCACGTTGCGCACTTCGGCCTTGAGCATCACGAATCGAACGACAGCCGTAATGAAGAACGCACGCTGGTGGATCCACAATTGCGCGCGCTCCATGCCAGTCTCCTCTCGCACGAATATGTGCACTCGTGGAACGGAAAGTATCGCCGGCCAGCGGACCTGACCACGACTGACTATCAGCAGACCATGCAGGACGATCTGCTGTGGGTCTACGAAGGATTGACGGAATATCTGGGCGAAATACTCCCCGCGCGAAGCGCGATGTGGACCCCAGAACAGTTTCGCGACGAACTGGCCCGAGTCGCAGCCCAACTGGATCATCGCCCGGGAAGGACCTGGCGCAACCTTCAGGACACAGCCGATTTTGCGGCGGCGTTGTATTACGGTTCCCATGATTGGGACTCGTGGCGGCGCAATGTGGACTACTACGATGAAGACGAATTGAATTGGCTATGGGTGGATACGATCATTCGCCAGCAGTCTCACGGGCAGAAATCCCTCGATGACTTCTGCCGCCTGTTTCACGGTTCCCCGAGCACTGCGCCACTGGTGAAGACCTACAACTTCGACGATGTAGTAAATGCATTGAACCAGATTGCGGCTTACGATTGGCGCGGCTTCTGGACCGACCGTCTGACCAGCCATCGCTCCAGGGCGCCGCTGGAGGGAATTGAAAACAGTGGCTGGAAGCTGGTGTATGACGAGGGCCGTTCGGAGATGATGCGGGTGTGGGAAGAAGATCACCGGATGATCAACGCATCGTTTTCGCTAGGGCTCGTTGTCAAGGAAGACGGGGGAATTGACGATACCATCGAAGGGATGGTCGCGGCACAGGCAGGCGTAGGGCCCGGAATGAAGATCGTGGCGGTCAATGGCCGGCGCTTTACGCCTCAAGTATTCCGGGATGCGCTTTATGCCGGTAAGAACGGCTCGCAACCATTGGACTTGCTGGTGGAAAACACCGATTATTTCAAGACGTATAGTCTGAATTATCACGGAGGGGAGCAGTACCCGCACCTGGTTCGTGATGAGTCGAAACCTGACTCGCTGAGCGACATTATTCGCGCGCACTGAATTGTTTTTGTTTGCAGCTTTTGCGAAATCGACGTGTGTGATTTAGATCACTTTTTCTATGTTCCGACTCCGGGTACAATACCGTCTTTCTAACGGCTGAGATAGACGAGGGCGAGGTAAAACGTGATCGTTGGCGTTCCCAAAGAAATTTATCCCGGAGAACGGCGGGTTGCGCTGACGCCGGCGGTTGTGCCAATGCTGGCCAAGGCGGGGCTGGAAGTCGCCATTGAAAGCGGCGCTGGGATTGGCGCCGGATATCCCGATGCTCTGTACCAGGAAAAGGGCGCGAAGCTGCTGGCCGACCGGGCGGCAGTGTTCGCCCAATCCGACATTATTGTGCAGGTATTGTGCAATGGCGCCAACGACAAGAACGGCGCCAGCGACCTCGCGTTGATGCGCCGCGGACAGCTTCTCGTCGGGTTCATGCGGCCGCTTGCGGCGGCGGAGGCAATTCAGGAGATTGCCCGAACGGGCGTGACGGCATTCTCCGTGGAGCTCATGCCGAGGACCACGCGCGCGCAAAGCATGGACGCGCTTTCGTCGATGGCCTCAATCGCCGGGTACAAAGCCGTCCTGATCGTTGCCAGCACCTTGCCGCGAATGTTTCCTATGATGACGACCGCGGCGGGCACGATTACGCCATCGCGCGTGCTGGTGATCGGCGCAGGCGTTGCAGGCTTACAAGCCATCGCGACTGCACGCCGGTTAGGTTCAGTGATCTCTGCCTACGATGTGCGGCCTGCGGTAAAGGAGCAGGTGCAGAGCCTGGGCGCGCGCTTCGTCGAACTCGCGCTTGAAACTCAGGACGCCCAAGATGCTCGCGGATATGCAAAAGCGCAGGATGAAGCGTTCTACGCCAAACAGCGCGAACTGCTGGGAAAGGTTGTTGCCGAAAACGATGCAGTCATCACGACGGCGGTCGTTCCGGGCAAGAAGGCTCCAATACTTGTAACTGCGGACATGGTGAAAGGCATGGCG